>Ga0265295_1009344_pt1 | contig 10522 bp, 11 predicted proteins | sample Munlansysbiofilm_FD_192503 | JGI IMG/M metagenome (GOLD analysis project Ga0265295, IMG submission 192503) | Leachate microbial communities from a municipal landfill in Southern Ontario, Canada - Methane capture system biofilm | ecosystem: Engineered > Solid waste > Landfill > Unclassified ... | reverse complement strand
CGGTGCCAGCTCCACGAGGGTGTAGCGGCCGTAGCGCACGACGGGGATGTACTCGGGCGCCTCGGGTACGGGCGCGGCCGAGACTTCCTCGATGGTGTCGGGCGCGACCGGCGCGCTCGTCGTCGCGCAGCCGCCAGCCAGCACCGACCAAAGCAGGCCGAGAAAACCCGCCAGCAGGCGGCGTTCGGGATGGTGAAACCAGGGTGGAGAGGGGCACATGGCGCGTCGTCCTGAAACATCGAGCCCTCACCATCGCCGCTCGGGCCACGAGCGGCAGCAAACAATGAGAACCAGGCAGCGCCCGATTTCCCGGCAGCCTCGCTCCAAAGAAAAAGGCCCCCGAAGGGGCCAGTGAAAACGCACATCGACCTCGCCGAATCAATCTCGAGCCAGCTTCAGGCCGGGATCGACCTGTGCCAGTTGGGTGTGCGCCCAGCAGCGCACGAGCTGGCCGTTCTCGCCGAGCGGCCGGTTCGCCACCGCCGCCGAATACTCGTCGGTGTCGCTGGTGTCGTAGCAGATGACCTTGATCTCGCCGTTGTCGCAGCGGATGGAGTGGATCTGGCCGTCGGTCATATCGACCACGACGACCTGCGGAACAAGGCTCAGTTCGCGGGTGGCCGACAGGATGGGGCCATATTCGGCAGCGTCGAAGCAGATGAACGGCCCTTCATACCGAGCTTCTTCGGCCAGGTCCTTGGCCTTGCCGTAGTGGATACCCAGGTCGTATTCCTCCTGGGTGATCCAGACCTTGAAGACCGGCATGTCGGGACTGCCAGAGGCATCGATGCAGGCAACTGCGACTTGCATCTCGATCTCACCGCCGTCGGCAGGTTCGGTCGAGGGGATGATGGCTTGGCCCGAGGGCACTTCGTCGGCCATGCCCATGCGCTCGCGCATTTCGTCGACGAAATCCTCGGGGGCCATCAGGCCATAGCGCGCCAGGCGCAAGGGAATGTCCTCTGCACAGAGGTTGCCATCCTCGATGCGCTGCTGCATGAAGGCGGCGATCTCGGATTCGAGCGCATCGCTGTTAGTTGCCGAGGGCAACTCGGTCATCTCGATCGACCAGGCATCCACCTTCGCGGCGGTCTCATCGATTAGCAATCTCTCGCCGATGGCGCGTACCCACATGCGTTGTAGGCGTGCCAGTATTTCCGACGCGGCCTCGCCGTTGAGCAAACAGGTCACGTCCAGCGTCAGGCGAGCCTTCACGGTTTCGGGTGTGGCTTGTGTATGGGTGTTCATGGAAATCTCCTTGGGATGAAAAGAAAGCGCAGCCACGTCCACGGAGACCGTGGGCGTGGCTGCAAGGTGGGAACAACGGAAGGCCGGCGGCGCGAGGCCGGCGTTGGCGTGGGGATCAGGCGGCGACCAGTTGCCGGGCCAGTGCGACCTCGACGGAATCACCGTCCTGGTTGAGCACATCCAGCCCGGATTCGGGTACATCGCCCGACGTGCTTTGGGACACGAGGATCTTCTTGGCCATCAGCGCGAGGCATGCCATCTGCGAAGAGGCGGCGTACCCCAGGTAGATCACCTTCACGGAGAGCTTCTGGCCGATCCGCCACGAGCGGCGTGCAGCCTGCTGCAGCGTGTACACGTTCCACCCCGATTGCAGGAAAACAATCGTCGGGAATTCGAGCAGGTCCAACCCCGTTTTCACGAGTTCGGGGTTCGTGATGAGCACGTCGATGCCGCGGTCGATCTGCTCGGCAATCCAGTCCTCGCGCTGGCTGGCATCCACGCTTGCGCGCAGTACCGCCACCCGAAAACCTTCCTGCTCCAGCAGCATCTTCAGCCGGCTCGTGGTGTCCCGCGTGCCGGTATAGACCGAGTACACCAGGGTCTTGCGACCCGCTTCCTTCTCCTCGCGGCAGATGTTGATCAGCTCGTGTTCCTTGGGCATCACCTCCAGTTCGTTGAACTGGGCCGGGGTGAATGCCAGCACCTCGCGCGTGCGCGGATGGCGGACCGTTTCTGCCCTGAAGCAGCAGTCGGGCCACGCCAATAGCGTGTTGAGGACCACGCCCAGCAAGGTGGTGTCCCGCTTGCGTAGCGCCTCCTTGAGCTGTTGCGTGAGGCTGGAAGCCAGCTTCTGATACGCCTCGCCTTGCTCGGCGCTCATCGCCACGTCCCGGAACTCCTCGTCATACGGTGGCAGCACGCCACCGATGTCTCGCAGTTTCAGGAAGATGGTGTACGGCAGGATGCACCGCAGCACGCCCTTGGGACCGAAGCCGGGAGCCTTGACCGTTCTGACCGTGACCTTGCTGCCCTTGGCCGTCTTGTGCGCCGGACCGTCGGACTCGGAGTAGATATCCCGCAAGACGCCGTGGTCCCTCATGAAGGCCATGGCGGCGGCGTTCATGCTGCCGTTGCGGCCGGGGATGTAGCCGTCCTCGATCATGCGGCCCGGAAGCGCGCGGAAGAGCAAGTGGAAAAGGTCGTCGGCATAGCCGCCCATCAGCGTGCCGGTGAGCGAGACCGCCTTGCGAACCTTGGATGCGATGACACCCATGGCTTGGCCTTGTGCCGAACCGCCCGTTTTGTACTCGTGCGCTTCGTCGGCGATGAGCAGGTCGAACGTGCTGCGCGGCAGATACCGCTTCACATATTCGCTGGGCTGGTAACCACCTTCGCCAAACCCGAACTCCATGTTTGCCATGGCCCGCTCCATGCGGTGCGCCTGGCGGTCGGAGAAGACCAGCTTCCCGCTCGCGTCCATCAGGTTGATGAAGTTGTGCAGGTTGTCGCCGAGCATCGAGGCCAGGAAGCTGTCCCCGAAGGTCTTCATCAGACGTTGCGCGGTGGCTTCGCCGATGGTGGGAATCCGTTTCAAGGCACGCAGCACGGCCGAGGACTGATCGCTGCCGGACAGTGCCCGCGGACGCATCAGCGTCCACAGCGCGCTGCCGCAGCCATTGCACTTGCGGCGGAACTCCTCCGCCTCCAGTTCCTGAGCACTGATCGGCTCGCCGTCGAGGTTGGTGACGACCTCCCCGCAGTGCGGGCAGGCCCCCACGGCGCCATGACGGGTGCGTTTGCGCGTGAAGGCAGGCTTCCAGTGGAACCCCATCCTCATGCGGACGCGACCGAGTACGAAGAACTCCTGCGCCGGTGAGGGCACGCCAAGCTGCTCGCGCAGCTTGATCAGTTTGAGCAGCGTGTCCGGGCCATTGAGCACCCAGACCTTCGCGCCCGCGACGGTTTCGAGAATTTCCCTGCGCCACTTGTAAACAAGGTGCGGCGGGCTCAGGACGAGCGTGCGGCGATAGCCTTCGGCATGCAGGACCGCGGCCAGCGCAATGCCGATCGTGGTCTTGCCGGTGCCCATTTCGCCGTTGACGAAGACGGCCCGTTCGCCTTGGTTGACGAGCAGTTCCGAAGCCGCATGCACGACCTCGGCCTGGGCGGGGAACAACTGGCGTTTCAGTCCGGCCAGCACCAGTTGCCGGTGCGGGCGCGGCGTGCCGCCATAGACGGGCGGGTTCGCCCGGTTGAGGGATTCCAGCAGCTCGTCCCCGAACTCGGAAACGAAGTCCTGAAGGCTCATGGACAGCTCGGACGATTCCTGTTCGAGCAGGTCGTCCATGGGGGAAGAGATATCAGCGGCCGAGGCCGCTTCGATGGCTTGCGCGTTCATGGTGATGCTCCGAAAAAAGAACGGGGCATGCACCACTCCCCAAGGGGCGGTGACATGCCCCAGGGTGGGAAGGAAGTTCCGGCGCGGGCCGGTGGTTGTGACGATCAGTACTCGCTGGGCAGCAGCACCGTGGTGACGCTGCGATCCCATTCGGTGATGACCCAGACCTTCAGGCCCGGGCCGACCTCGTAGGCCGAGAACAGGCGGTCCTCGCCCGACTTCAACGCGGCGTCGTTCTGGCGTCGGTCGCTGTCATCGAGGTCGCCCCAGTCAGCGGACAGATGCCGCAACAGGTACGGACGGGGATTGAGCTGGCCTTGTTGAACTAGGCTGGCAACGCCCGAGGTCATGACGACCTGGCCGGGGTTGAACCTGGGAAAAGCGTGTTGGGTAGCGGTGGACATGGAGATGGCTCCTTCAGAAAAAGAGGCACCTCGCCCCATCGGGGCGAGAAACCCCGGTGGGTGGAAAGAAAGGCGGCAAGCCGCCTTCGAGTTAGTGGATGGTGAGAACCTGGCCCAGCGTGGCTGAGTCGGGCGTCAAGTCCCAGGCCCGAATCACCGGCACAAACTTGTCCGTGAGGATGCGGGTCTCGGCAAAGGAGCCGTCGTCGCGCTCGCGGTATTCCACGGCGGAAGACTTCTGCTTGAACGTGTCGCCCTTGACGGCCAGAGTGCGGCCGCTGGGTGACTGCACGACACCGGAGATAGCACCAGCCGCGAGGGCCAGTGCCAGGTGCCATTGGGACAAGGCGCGTGCCGGAGCACGCAGGGTTTGCTGCGTCGCGCCCAAGTGAGTCTCGAACGCGGGCCACAGGCCTTTCAGACGCCGCACTTCGTCGGCAAACTGCTCCGGCTCCATGCTGATCCGGTAGAAATGCTCCGGTTCGGCCTGGACCGGGGGGACCACATACGGCAGCAGCGTCCATTCGGGCGGCAACTCGTCCACCTCCTGTTCGCCCAAGCCGATTTGCAGTAGCCGGGCGCGGGACGCTTTCACGTCATCGCCCGCCTGGTCGCGCTGCCGGACACGACGCCCGAACACCACGATCTGCTTGAACTGCTTGTCCACCGCCTGGAACACGGACAGGTCCGCGAAATGGCGTGTCAACCAGCCGACCATCTCCTGATCCAGCACGTGAGATGGGATGATGAAGATCAGGATGCCGCCGTACTGCAACAAGGCGAGCGTGCGCTGATAGAAGAGTTTTTCCAGACGACCACGGCCCTTGCCTTCGTAGCCCAGGTTGCCGTTGGCATCCTTTGCGAGATCACCATAAGGCGGGTTGAGCCATAGGAGGCCGAAGGCCTGCCGCGAGATCATGGTGTCCATTAGGTCACCGTGGATGCAGTGATCAACCAGCAACCGGGCATGGTTGGCCCGCTCCTGGTCGAACTCGACGGCATAGGCGCTGGCCCGCTCAGGCCCGAGGGCGTGGGCGGCCTCGGCGATGGCAACGCCTTCGCCTGCGCAGGGATCAAGAATGCACATTGGCCCATCGCTGGGCGCGAGCGCGCTGAGGGTTCTTTCGAGGGTGGCTTCGTCGGTCGGGTAGTACCCGTTCTTGGCGAAATTCCGAGCGAGCCTGGGGAACATGAGTGCCATGGGAAGTCTCCTGTCTGGCGGGGATGAAGGACGGAAGCACGCCAAGGCGTGCTTCCGCGGTGGGGTCAAGCCGCTACCACTTCCGGCGTCCAGATCTTGGCCGGATAGGGATAGGCGGTGAGCACGCCCTGGCGGATGAGGTCGCCCAGCGCGTTGGTGAGCGCGGGCACGTCGATGGCGAGCCGGAACCCTTGCAGCGGCCCGAGGGCCATGCGCAGGGAGCACAGCATTTCGCGCTCGCGCAGCATCGCCAGGACTGGCGATTGCCAGTGGTCCAGTAGCGGCAGCGGGCACGTGTCCTTGACCAGGTGCCACAGGCGTGACGTGGGATCGGCCGCGGAGCGCGGCAGCAGCGCCAAGGCGCTGGCCGAACTCTTGTCGGGCCGGATGCAGCGCCGATCGAACAGCCAGAGATTGACCATCGAGCCGAACAGCGTGCGGCGATAACTGCGGGTCAGGCGCTTTTCAAGGCGCTCGACCAAGCCGACGAACACAGGCAGCGAACCGCCTTGGTCGGTGACGACGTGGAACTGATCCAGGCCGTCCTCGCTGCGGCCCAGGGTGAGCCGCCCGATGAACTGCTGGATGGCGGTGTCGCGCGCCCAGACCGAGAGAAAGATCAGGTCGCCCTGGTCGCCGCAGACGCAGGCATCGGCCATGAGGTCGCTGCATTCGTCAATGCGGTACAGGGGCTGGTCGGATGAAATGGCAGGCATGGTGGTTTCCTCGATGTGAGGGGCGCACCGCCCGCAGGGGCAGTGAATGCCCCGTTAGGGATGAAAAGCACAGTGCCCGGGGCGAATGCCCCGGCTGCGCCGCGGGTGACGTCAGGCTCCCAGTTCGGCGAACGAACCATTGGCCTCATGCTTGACGACGCGATTGCCGACATTCCCCGCATAGTCCCTCTGGACTTCGGTGAACATGCTGTCGGGCACGTCGATGTGGAAATGGCCTAGGACTGCACGGTAGTAGTCCAGGCCGTGGCCGAACGGATCTTCCTCGTGCAGATTGCTGTACAGGAAATCCTCGTCCTCGACCTGCATGGCGCTGTCGATCAACTCGGCAGGCTTGCGGATCGTCATGAAGAAATAGCGCAGCGGCCGATCCCAGCCGAGCATGATGGTGATGGGAAATCCCTTGTGATGGGTCTCGAAGTAGTGCTGGCTCATGGTGGTGTCCTTGGATGAACAGGGACAGCACCGCCCGCATGGGCAAGTGCTGCCCTGGCGGGTGGAAGGATCAGTACGAACCGCAACCAGCCGGGCAGCAGCCCAGCGTGATTCCGTGCGAGCAGCAGTCGTTGTCGGCGAGCCAGTCCTGGGTTTCCTGCCGCTCGGCAGGTGTTGCGTAATCCCATTCCCGGGTCGCGATTTCCAGCGCCTGTGAGCGCTGGTCTTCCGGCAATCGACTGGCTTGCGTGTCGATCTCCGAACTGAAGAGCGTCACGTAGTGCTCGTAGGCCAGGCCGCAACCGCGCTGGGCGCGTTCGGCTGCTGCCTTGCAGAGAGCCCGCCACGCGGGTTCATCCAGGGCGGAGCGAGGGGTATCGCAAGCGATGGTGGACATGATGGAAACCTCCAGAAGAAGGGCCGGGGTCTCCCCCGCATGGGGAAGGAACCCCGGCGGGTGTGAAGATCACCGCGGATGCGGTGTCTGCGATCACGCAGGTTGCAGTTCGGCCTGACGGCTCCATTCCTGCGTCTTGAAGTCCAAAGTGAAACCCAGTTCGCCCAGGCGGGCGATCTGTGCGCGCAGGGCGCGGCGGTCGATGGTCGAATCCAGCTTCACCGATTCGCCCAGCGGCCACAGCGTGCCGAACAACGCGGCGTCACCATCTTCGGTACTGCCGGAGGCAGTGGCCGTAGCGGGCGGCGGCGCATCCACACCGAAGGGTGTGGTATCGACCAGCGGGTCCGCGGATGCCTGCACGGGTGCGGGCTTGGCGGGCCTGGACGCTTTGGCGGGCTTGGCCGGCGTTGCCGCAGGCTGCGTCCCTTGCTCTTCATCGAGCGGATCGACTTCCTGGGTGGCGAAGCTACGAGCTTCGTCACGACTCAGCTTGTCGATGCCATTGAGCGTCATCCCGTCGAGGTTGGCGCGGACTTCAAACCGCGCGCCACCTGCGACCGGGTAGGACTTCGCGAAGATGTAGCGAATGACGAAATCTCCGTCGTATTTGCCTTCGGGGTACTGCTCCAGCTCCGCGTCTTTGACCGCGAATTCACCGATGGGAGTGGTGAGGCGACCGACCGTAAACGGGCCGTTCTTGCCGCGGATGGTCCGCAACGTGAGCTGGCCCGGGACGACGATGGGCAGGACTGATCTTGCAGGTGCCGATGTGGCTGCCATGATGGTTCTCCTTGGGGAATAGGAAAAAGGCAAGGCCCCGTGAGGGGCCATGCCGTATCAGAACGAAGCAGCCAATGCCGGCTCCTGCTCCTCGACTTCACCTGCGGGCTCGCGCTCGGCGGGCTCGACCGGCTGGTCGGCAACGGTGTCGGCGGCAACCTCGACTTCGGGCGCGGGTGCATCCTCGGCCTGCGGCGCCTCGGCTTGCGCCTGTCTCGTCGGATAGACCTGGGTGCCATCGATCTTGATGAGACCGATGTGAACCAGCGTCGATTCCAGGCTTGCTCCCGGTTCCCCGGCGCGCTCGCCCTTGGTGCGGATGTACGGATCGATCTTCATGTCGTTCAGACGGAAGGCGATCAGCACCTTGCGGTCCCCTTCGATGGCCTGGATGCACCGGCGAACCAGATGCTCGGCCTCGGGGGTGGCGACGATGGTGTCGAAGTACCGATATTCCGGTTCATCGACAGGCCCGGTCAGGGCGGCGATGGTGCATGACAGGAAGGGGTCGCCATCCTTGGGGGTGACGTCCTTCACACGGCTGAGGTAGCCAATGCCGCGAGTGATCAGTTCATGCTGCTTGATCGAGGCCAGTTCGGCCCGGTCAATCAGTTCGGACTTGAGCAGACGTGCCTTGAGGGACGCGCCGGCCTGGCCCTTCTTTTCACCTTTGTCGCGGATGTACGGATCACCGCGCAGATCGCCGGTGCGGAAGCGCACCAGCGGACGCTGCTTCGGGTCGTCAACGCCGATGTAGCGTTCGACCAGCTTCTTGGCCTCGGCACCCGAAACTTTGACGTCGAAGTAGCGGTAGGTCGGGTCCTTGGCGGGACCGACCAGCGCGGCGATGGTGCATGCCAGGAACGGCTGCGCACGGCGGCCGCCCCGGACGGGAACCTCGCGGGCACGCTGGATGTAGCCGATGCCCGAGGTGTGGAGGTCGAAATACGATTTCTCGTTGGACGTGGTGTTCATGGTGAATCTCCATAGGGAAGAAGCGGAGACACACCGACCCACGCATGCGGGGAAAGGTGCGTAACCCCGCGGTGGGTTGATAAGGCGAAAGCATCCGCCACCAGAGACTGGTGGCCGCTCGCGGATGGATGCGGTGCGAGCTGGCTCGGTCACACAGTGGGAACTGCGCGCAACCTCGAAGACCGATGGTTGCCTGGCATGTCGCTGACAACGTCAGCAGGCATGGGGTCAGCATGGCCGGGCCTCGCGCGGGCGACAGCAATCAATCGGCATCCGGGCGTTTCCCTTTGTCCACGCCGCCCGGCGCTTCCCACAGGTACTTGGGTCCGCGCAGGTGCCGGGGCGTGTCGGCGCGAGGACGGCTTGGGCGGCCCCAGGCGCCGCCGCCGCGCGTGCCGACCAGTCGCCAGCCGGCGGCGCGCAGACTGGTGCCGCCTTCGGCGGGCAAGGTGTAGGTGACCAGCCGCGTGTAGCCCAAGGCCCTGGCCGCCTTCCAAGTCGCGCCGTAGAGCTTGCTGCACGCGTTCGGTGAGCCGTCGGTGCAGAGCCTGGTGACTTCGAGGGTCCACCCGTCGTCCAGGTGGCGGGCAACCGGCCGGCCGACGATCGCCACGCCGCAAATGCGGTCGCTGCCGGACAGCGTGACCGCCAGAGCGAACTTCGCTCCCTGGACCGGGCGGTGGTGCCGGTGATGCCCCTGCACGAAGGCATTGGCCGCGCGCAGCGACACGGGCAGCAGTTGCAGACATGGTGAGTCGTGCATGCGGTCGTCTCCGTGGGTATGTCGGCGGACTGGCCGACGAGGCGGGCCATGCCGGCCGGAGACGAACGCGCCCGCGGGCGATGGCCGCGGTGCGGAAAAAGGAAGCCCCCGATACGGGGGCTACGAGGGCCGTGCGGCGGTTGCCGCGCTAAGCCGATGGGACCACCTCCAGCGACAGGTGCGTGGCGGTGGCGGACAGCATCAGATCGTCCGTGCCGTGCAGGATGCGTGCGAAGACGCCATCCTTCGGATCGAAGAACTCGCCGAAGTCGTCGCCGCCCAGCTCGATACGCGCCAGGTCCCACCAGTCATCGAACGGGTCGGTATCCGGGTTGCAGCCGACGGCATACGCCAGCAGCTTCACGCGGCCGTCCGGGCGGCGCTCGGCGCGCTCGGCGAGGAAGTACACGCCCTGGTCCTTGGCAAGGACGACGCGGCATTGGTTGGCGACGGCCTCGGCCAGCACGGGTCGCAGATCGGTGCCTTTGAATCGCAGTGACATGGTTGGAATCTCCTGTGGGGATGAAGAAAAAAAGGCCCTCCACCCGAACGGATGGAAGGCCTGTGGGGGCAAGTTGCCGTCAGGCTGCGAACTTCGCCTGGGACATCACGCCGGCAGCGCCTGGCGTCGCCGGGAAGCCTTGGCGTCGATCACGCTCACGTCGATCCGGCGCCAGTTCCCGTCGTCGATGAGTCTCTCCAGCACTTCGCCGAGCATGTCGAAATACACCTCGTCATGCCGATCGACCAGTTCGCCATCCCTATGCAGTTCCACCACGTAGGTGTCGCCGCCGCGGTCGTAGAGGATCGTCACCTGGCCTTCGAACTTCGCGGTCGAGACCGTGAAGCTGATCGCCGGAGGCGTGTCGATGATCTTGGACGGCTTGGGATCGACCCAGGTGAAGTCGCGGGCGCCCGCATCGACCAGCATGTGGGTGATGCGCCGGAACCCGTCGGGCGCCGGCATTTCCTCCAACTGCTGGATGAGCTGGCCCAGTTCCATGCACTGCGGCACGGGGATGGGCAGCTTGGCCGGCGCGGAGCCGAGGATGTGCGTCTTGATGGTGTAGGGCCTGCCATCCGACGTGTACTCGGTGCGCTCTTCCGGCGTGTCCGCGCGCAGGCCGTCGAAACGGCGCCGTGCGTAGGGCTGGACATGCACCTTGACGCCCTCGCTTGGAACG
>Ga0265295_1009343_pt1 | contig 10523 bp, 9 predicted proteins | sample Munlansysbiofilm_FD_192503 | JGI IMG/M metagenome (GOLD analysis project Ga0265295, IMG submission 192503) | Leachate microbial communities from a municipal landfill in Southern Ontario, Canada - Methane capture system biofilm | ecosystem: Engineered > Solid waste > Landfill > Unclassified ... | reverse complement strand
GAGCCCAATCTGGTGGAAGGAGAGCTGTGGGTTCGGCCTGGCCAGGACATGCTCGAAAAGATCAAGCTGGTGGATTTTTTCGGGAACATCAACGAGCTGGAGTTGACCGGGATCGAACTCGATGTGAACGTGGAGGACAAGGATTTCACTCTCAATCCGCCCAAGGGCACGGAAGTGATCGAAGGAATGGTCGGGGAGTAGGAGAGAATGGGTCCTATGGGTCTTATGGGACCTATAGGACCTATGAAAAGGCATTTCGGGCGCGGCGTGTTTTTTACACCGCGAGCAGCCTCAGGTAAAGATCGCCTCTCCACGGTCCCAGGCGTCTGCCCATGCCTTTGAGGCGCAGGGGGCGCCCCACCACGAAGTCCGGGGGCAGGGTCACGTCGATGGTGCGGGGCTCGGAGCTGAAGCGGTGCCGGATCATGACCCGCAGGGTCGTGCCGGGGATGAGTTCACGCGCCGGCATGTGCACGGTCTGGCGGTCGTCGAGCTGGCTGGAGGCCCAGTCCTTAACGCTCCGGACAAGACCTTTGCCGAGGTCGAGGCTGACGGCCTTTTCTCCCCATTTGAGGTCCAGCTTTTTTGTTGTCGTCGGACCTTCGGGCACGTCGCCTCGTTTGAGTTTGCTGAATATGTCCTCGAAGACCTGTTTGGCGAAGGGATCGTTCAAGATATCCCGTAGCACCTCTTCCTGTTTGGCGGAAAAGCCGCCCGAGGGCTTGCCGCCGCGATGCGCCCGCGCTTCTTCTTCCTGGCGGATGGTTTCGGCGTTGTAGCGCCGTTTGTCCGAAGAGGAGGACTCCAGGTTTTTTTTGAGCAGCACGTAGGCTTCGTTCAGGCGGCTGAAACGTTGGGCGGCGCGGGCGTCACCCGGATTGAGGTCCGGATGGTATTTGAAGGCCAGCTTGCGGTAACTGGCCTTTATGTCGTCAAGGGACGCGCCGGGAGAGACTTCCAGCAGGGAATAGCATTCGGACAGACGCATCAGATTTTTTCCATCAGATCCGCGATACGCAGGGCGTTGGCTTCATCTTCGCGTCCCGTTTTGGTCAGGCCGTTATCCACCAGATACCTGATGCCCAGGCGCGCGAACTCGGCGTGTCCGCATTCTGGGCGGATGCCGGGACAGTATTCCTGGGCCAGTTCCCAGCTCACCTCATCGGCCAGGTTGCCCCGGAAAAAAGGCCAGGCACGGCATACGTCGGGCTTGGCCGGATGCACGGTGCAGGCTGTTTCGGGGTCGAAAAAGACGCAGAAGCCGTTTTCGCCGCAACGCAGGACCAGCTTTTTTCCCTGGGCCTCTGTGTAGCGCAGGCAAAATTCTTCGACAGGCATGTTCAGGTATGCGGCCAGTCTTTCCCGTTCCGGGGCCGAGGCGATGATGCCTCCCTTGCCCTGGCAGCAGTGGCCGCACATGCGGCAGTCAAATACGGATTCGGTCATGGTCACCTCGTGCTTGGGCCCGACTTGAACCACAAGGCAGGGGGTTTGGCAAGGGGGCTGTGCGTCCGGACGCGGCGTCGGGCGTGCGCTTTGGGCGTAAACCCTTGACCTTACGCCCGACCAGGCGCTAGCACTTCGCCATTCCACCATCATCCAAGGAACGTCTATGAATACCCGCCTGAACAAAAACCAGGCCCGCTACGCCTGGGACATGAACGACGTCTTCACACTGGGAAAACTTGCCCACCAGCGTCGGCTGGACATGCATCCCGAAGGGATCGTCACCTATATCGTGGACCGCAACATCAATTATACCAACGTCTGCGTTTCGGCCTGCAAATTTTGCGCGTTTTTCAAGGGGCCGGGCGAGGAGGGCGGCTACGTCCTGCCCACGGAAGTAATTCTGTCCAAGGTGCAGGAAACCGTGGATCTGGGCGGGTACCAGATTCTGCTGCAGGGCGGCATGAACCCGGATCTGCCTCTTGGGTACTACACCGATCTGCTGGGTACTCTCAAAAGCCATTTTCCGGGCGTTGCCGTGCACGGCTTTTCGCCTTCGGAAATCTGGTTTCTGAGTGAAAAGGAAGCCCGGCCCGTGGCCGACATCCTGGTCGATTTGCGCAAGGCGGGTCTTGATTCCATGCCCGGCGGCGGGGCCGAGGTTTTGAGCGACGAGGTCAGAAACCGCGTCTCCCCGCGCAAGTGCACAGCGGACCAGTGGATTTCGGTCATGGAAACGGCGCATGGATTGGGCATGCGCACCACGGCGACCATGATGTTCGGCCAGGGCGAGACTTTTGAGCAGCGCATGGAGCATCTTGATCGCCTGCGCGATCTGCAGGACCGCACTGGCGGGTTTACGGCTTTTATTCCCTGGACATTCCAGCCGCGCAATACGCGCATGGAAATGCCCGAGACCTCATCCCACGAATATTTGAAATTTCTGGCCTTGTGCCGCCTGTATCTGGACAACATCGAAAATATCCAGGCTTCCTGGGTTACGCAGGGGCCCATGATCGGCCAGCTTGCGCTCATGTGGGGGGCCAACGATTTTGGCTCGACCATGCTGGAAGAAAATGTCGTGGCGGCCACGGGCGTGCATTTTCTCCTGCCCGAATCCCAGTTGCGTTCGCTGGTCGAGCGCGCAGGGTTCACGCCCCGGCAAAGGAACATGGACTACACGCTGCGAGAGGAGGGGGTATGAGTTTTGTGTCCCTCGAACAGATGCCCCTGGTCGAAAGCGAAAATCGCATTTCCCGCCTGCGCACACACATGGCCGAACTCTGCCCCGAAGCCTCGGGCGTCTTGGTTTTTTCCAGGCTGGCCATCTATCACCTGAGCGGCACCTGGGCCAGCGGCGTGCTTTGGGCGCCCGTTGACGGTCACCCCGTGCTGCTGTGCCGCAAGGGAGTGGAGCGCGCCCGCCTCGATTCTTCCCTTGAGCGCATCCTCGAATTCAAATCGTATTCGCAGCTCCCCCAGCTCTTGCGTGAGGCTGATGCTCCTCTGGGCGACACGGTCGCGGTGGAGATGACAGGCCTTTCCTGGTCCATGGGCGAACTCCTTCGCGCCAAGCTTCCCGGCGTCAGCCTGGTGCCCGGCGACACTGCCCTGGCCTGGACCCGAGCCGTCAAGACCGAGTGGGAGCTGGCCAAGCTGCGCCTGGCCGGAGTGCGTCACGATCAGGCCTTGAACGACACTCTGCCCAGGCTCATCCACCCTGGCATGACCGAGCGCGAGGTTGCCCTGGCCGTCTGGGACGCCTTTTACAGCCACGGCCACCAAGGCATGATGCGCATGCAGAACGCCGGCGAGGAGATTTTTCTCGGGCACGTCTCCGCCGGGGACTCGGCCAATTACCCCAGTGTCTTCAACGGCCCTCTGGGCCTGCGCGGAGCCCATCCCGTGCTGCCGTTTCTAGGCTACGCAGGCAAGGTTTGGCAGCGCGGCGAACCGCTGGCTCTTGACTGCGGATTCTGTCTGGAAGGCTACCACACGGACAAGACCCAGATTTATTGGGCCGACGAGTCCGTGATTCCCGAAGAGGCTGACCGTGCCCAGGATTTCTGCCTGCAGATCCAGGAGCACATGGCTTCGCGCCTTGTGCCCGGAGTCATTCCGTCGGAGCTGTACCGCGATTGCATCCGCATCGCCCTGGCCAACGGCATGGGCGAGGGTTTCATGGGCCTGGGGCGCAACAAGGTCGGATTTCTGGGACACGGCATTGGCCTTGCCATTGACGAATGGCCGGTCATCGCTCCTTCCTTTGACCACCCCCTGCAGGAAAACATGGTGCTGGCCCTGGAACCCAAGATCGGCATCGCCGGGCTTGGCATGGTCGGCGTGGAGAACACTTTTGTGGTCACACCCCATGGCGGCAAGTGTCTGACCGGCGAACGGTTTGGCCCGACTTTTCCCGCATAGTGTTTGTGGCGGATGTTTTCATGATATGTTAAAAATTTGGATACGTTTTTTTTCGGCAACCATCACGAGGATTCATGACCCAAAAACGAAGGCTCTGGCTCATCGATGCAGGCTATCTTTTCAATGCCCGTCACAGCGTGCGCAGCGGCTACGAGTTCAGCTACCTGCGTCTGAGAAATTATCTGGAGCAGGACGGGCTCATCTGGCGCGCCTATTACCTCAACTCCACGCCGAATCCCCCTTCGGACGGCCAGGACAATTTCCACCGCTGGCTGCGCAGCGGGCCGCCGTTTGGCCCCAAGATCATCACCAAGTTCTACACCTTGAAGCAGCAACGCGCGGACAAGGCCTATTGCGAGGAATGCGGACAGAAGGTGTCGCTCAAATGCCAGAATCAGACCGGAGACTTCACGCACCGTGTTTTCAACGAGATCCAGAAGGGCGTGGACGTGGCCATCGCCACCCTGTCGCTCATCCACCAGCGCAACTACGACACCCTGATGCTGTCCTCCGGGGATTCGGACCTGCTCGACGCCGTGGAGCACCTCTCGGAGCAGGGCAAGAGCATTGAACTGGTGGTTTTTCGGGACGGCGTTTCCTCGGAGTTGCAGTGTCGGGCGGATCGCATATACTGGATCAACGATTTCGCGTCCGAAGTGGACAATTCCTTCCGTGATGCGGGAGGAGAGGGTGATAACCCCTGATGGCCACAGGCCAAGGATGGAATGAGTATGAGTACTGACAAGCTCGCTTCCGAGTATTCCTTCGGCGAGGAGATCGCCAACAGCATCACCCACGCCATCGCCGCCGGCATGTCCGTCGTCGCCCTGGTGGTGCTCATCGTCCGGGCCGTGTCCCAGGGAGACGCCTGGCACGTAGTCAGCTTTTCCATTTTCGGCGCGACGCTCATCCTTCTGTATCTGGCGTCCACCCTCTATCACGCCATTCCCTTGCCGCAGGCCAAGCGCATTCTGAAAACCCTGGACCACAGCGCCATCTTTCTGCTCATCGCAGGCACCTACACGCCATTCATGCTGGTCAGCCTGCGTGAAACCATTGGTTGGGCCGTGTTCGGAGTGGTCTGGTTGCTGGCCGTGGCCGGGGTCGTGCTCAAGTGCTGCTTCGTGTACCGCTTCAAGCGCCTCTCCCTGACCATCTATCTGGGCATGGGCTGGCTGTGCGTGCTCATCGGGCGCGACATGTATGCCACCCTGTCCGGAACGAGTTTGCTCTTTTTGGCTCTTGGTGGTCTGGCCTACACGCTGGGCGTCATTTTCTACGTCTGGAAGCGTCTGCCCTACAATCATGCCATCTGGCATCTTTTTGTCATCGCGGGTAGCACCTTGCACTTCTTTTCGGTCCTTCACACCCTGCCGTCCTAGCCCGTGTCCGACTGGTTCGTGTATGTGCTGCGCTGCGGCGATGAAAGCCTCTATACCGGTATCACCACCGACGTGCCCCGGCGTTTGGCCGAACACCAATCAAATGGGCCAAAAGCCGCCAAGTACCTGCGCGGACGCGGGCCGCTGGAGCTTGTTTTTTCGGCTCCGGTGGGCGGCAAGTCCGCCGCTTTGATTGTGGAAAGGTGGATCAAGGCCCAGCCGAAAAGCCGCAAGGAAGAACTCGTCGCGGGCAGGCTCACGTGGCCCGGACAGGGCTGAACGCTTTATCAAAACATTCCGGACGGTTCCCGCTTATTTATCCGAACATCAGCCATTGCGGTTTGAAAATGAGCAGCATGCCGATCAGGAGCATGAGCAGCCCGCCCAGAAGCCTCGCAATCCGGACGTATTTCGTGGTCATTCCGGTGATCTCGAACGTCAGCATGGCCGCCACAAAGACGAACATGTCGTCGAGCATGAAAAACAGGATGTAGAGCAAAATGTAGGAGTAATACTGCCAGGTGGGCAGTTGGCTTAAGGACAGGACCTGGGTGTAGATGGCCGGGAACCCGGCCGAGCAGACAATTTCGATGAGGTTGACCATGAAGGCCAGGACAATGATCCCGCACAAAGAAAGGATCATGCTGTTCTGGCTGATGACGTTTTTGAGCTTGTCGCGGAATGCCCGCCTCTCTTCTCCTCCAGCCAGAGCGCATTCGAGGGACCTGGCCGTCAGGGCGTCCCGGACGCTGAAGCCGCCGCTCACAATGGCCAGGATGCCGATGCCGAGCCTGATCCAGAACACTAGGCCGAAGAGCAGGATCAGGTTCAGCCAGGCGGCCATGAACAGAAAGTAGACGAATGCCGAAGCGGCGATGAAGGCCGTGCCGAGCAGCCACATCCGCTTCCTGTCCTCCATGCCCAGGAGCAGGCTGATGAGAAAGATCAGAGCCCACATGGCGCAAGGGTTGAAGCCGTCCAGAAAGCCCATAACCACGGTCAGCATGGGCAATGAGGACGTGTGGACGTCGATGTCGCCGAGCAGGGGGAGGGTGATGATCCTTTGGCGTTCTCCCTTGCCCGGCTGCTCCATTTCGTCTTCGGCCAACGATCCTGTCTTGTCGGTCAGCATGTCACTGGAGTGCTCGAAGAGGATTTTGCTGGCCGGGTCGGGGCATTTGCGCTCCAGGCACTCCTCGATCCTGTTTTGAATTCTGGCCGGGGTAAGGGTTTCGTCGAACCCGACTATGTACTCATCTCCAATGATCAGAAACGGTATGCCGCTCACGTCGGCTCCCATGTCTTCAGCTATCCTGCCAAAAAGCCGCATGTTTTCGTCGTTGTAATAGACTTCGAATCTGTGAATATTAAGATCGGCGTACTTCTCTTCGTACAGATGGAGGTATTTTTCCTCTTTTTTGCAGTGTGGGCATCCGTCTCCGTAGAAAAGATAGACGTCCAGGCTGCCTCGCTGGTTGGCGAAACAGAGAAAGAATACGCTGAAGATTAGCAGTACAAGCAAGGCAGGTCTTTTTTTCATGCGGCCCCGGTTTCTGTTCAGAATCGGTCCGAGGAATTTTCCACATTGAAATGCCGGGCGAAGTGAATCTTTGTTTGGAATCTATCACACGCTCGATGATGACGGCTATGATAAAGTTGGAAGGGTTCTGGAATTGGGGGGTTGCGGACGCTACCGGAGAGGATTGGGGCGCGGCGCGCCCCGTTTATGGCTGGAGTTCCGCTTCCAGCGCTTGCGTGAGCTGGCCGCTGGTGAACATGTCCCGGAGTACGAGCGGGCTGCCTGGGTTGTCCTTGGGGAAGATGGCCAGGATGGGGATGGATTTGGAGCCCAGGCTCTCAAGCAGGGCCATAAGCTCGGGGTCGTGCCGGGTCAGGTCAACGCGCATGAGGACAGCGTCATGCTTTTGGGCGAAGGCGGCGCTTTTCTCCGGCGTGAGCACTGTTTTTTCCAGGAATTTACAGTTGGGGCACCAGTCCGCCGTGAAGTCCAGAATCAGATTCTCCTGCCCGCGCAGGGCGTTAAACTCCCGCATGTCGAAGTGTTTCCAGGGGTCCGGATGGCCTTCGGGCCGGAACAGAAACGCCGCGGCAAGGACGACCAAGCCGATGGCCACGCTGCGCACCAGCCAGCGGCGGATTGTGGTCTGATTCAGATCCGTCCATTTGCCCCAGATCCAGGCCGCCAGGGCGATGGTCCAGAGCAGGATGAGCACGTTTAAGTATTGCGTGGTCGGCAGCAGGCCAAAGAGGTAGACGCAGGTCGCGGCCAGAAGAAAGCCCAGGATGCGTTCCAGATGCAGGGTCCAGGCTCCGGGCCTTGGCAAGAAGCGGTACAGGCCGGGAAAGAGGGACATGGCTAAGTAAGGCGAGGCCATGCCAAGGCCGATGCAGCTCAAGACCAGGGCGATGATGTCGGGGGGCTGGATGAGTGCCCAAGCCAGCACGCCGCCCAGAAATGGCCCACTACAGGGAGTGGCCAGGATGGTGGCCAGGATGCCGGTGGTGAAGGACTCCAGACGCGGGTGATGGGTTTGTCCCGTAGCCTTGCCTTTCAAATCGATGAGCGGCAGGTCGTAGACGCCAAAGAGGCTTAAAGAAAGGGCGAAGACAATGGCCGTCAGGGTGATGATGGCCGCCGGTTCCTGAAATATTTGACCCCAGGCCATGCCGGTCGTGGCGATGATTGCGGCCAGAATCAGAAAATAGAGCATCATGCCCAGGGCGAAGAACAGGTTGTGCGAGCGGAAGGCTTGACGCTGATTGGCAGGCACGCTGCCCACTGCCGGGATGAAGGATCGCAGTTTCAGGGTGATGACGGGCAGCACGCAGGGCATGAAGTTGAGAATCAGCCCCGCCAGAAAGGCCAGGAGGGCGGCCTTGGAGAGGGTATGGACTTCAAGGCCCGGCGCGAAATAGCGGGGTGCGAAGGTTGCACCGTCCATGATTTTGGGCTCCTCATCCGTGACGACGGATTTAGGAGTCGAGGCCTGGCCGTCTCCGGGGGCAGCCAGCTCGAAGCGCGGCCACCAGTCCTGCTCCTGCGCCAGAGGTAGTCCGTCCGTCAGGGCGAGGGCCAGTTCGAGCTCTTCCTTGATGGGCTGACAGGTGGTCGAAGAGCACAGCAGGGCCTTGATCCGTGCCGTAACTTTGCCGCCTGTGTTCCCAATGGGGATGAAAAAAGGGGTCGGGCCGTCGTACAGTTCCACAGTCAGGCTCGGGTCAAGGGGGTCCGGTCCGGGGGTGGGCTGCGGGTACAGGGGCTGGACGGGATTTTCGCCCACTGTCGCTTCGATCTGCGTGGGAAACCCCGACGGACCCTGGATATTGCCGTAGGCATGCCAGCCTTGAGCCGGAGTCAGGGCCAGGACGGCCAGCACGGGCATTTTCGGGTCATCCGTCCGAAAAGCGTTCAAGGTGAGTTCATAGGGCCCGGCTGCGAGGGCGGAAGCGGCCCGAAGCACCAGCATGAGGCCAAGCAGAAGGAAAACGAGGTGTTTTTTCATGGTGTATACGTGGCTTGATGTTGCTACGGCTTTTCCTTCTAGGTGCTTCAAAGGATGGTGGCAAGAGAGGAACGGGAAAAGATTTGCTTGGGATAAAAGGCACATGCCGTGGTTGGGTCGCCAATGCAGAGTCTGGACGATGCGCATTTCGCCCTGAACGGCATGAAAATGCCGGGAGCCCCCGCAAGAGGGACTCCCGGCGCGCAAGGAGAGAAAAGTGCGGGCCGGGATATCCCGGCCCTTTTTTATTTGAGGTGGTCGGCCAGCACTTCGGCGATGTGCCGAACCGCGAAGCCGGATTTGTTCACTTCGGCGCCGCCCCTGAGCTGCATGATGCAGCCTGGGCATTCGGTGACCAGCACTTCCGCGCCGGTGCGGCCTGCGTCAGTCAGCTTGTGCTTGAGTATCTGCTCCGAGATGCCGGGGAACTTGGCCGAGTAGGTGCCGCCGAATCCGCAGCAGACCTGTTCCTGATCGGCCTGGGCGTATTCGTATCCACCCAGGGCCAGGAGTTTGCGGGGCTGCTCCACCACGCCCATGCCACGGCAGAGGTGGCAGGGAGCGTGCAGGGTGGCGCGTTCGTGCGTCTGCTTGAACTTGTCGTCGGTGACGCCCAGCACATCGGTCATGAAGGCCGAGAAGGGGATGACCTTGTCGGCAAAGGCCTTGGCCGTTGCATCGTTCTCGCCCAGCAGGAACGGGTAGTTGTGCTTGAGGTGCGAGGCGCAGGATGCGCACAGGGTGATGATGTAGTCGTAGTTGCCGGCCATGGCCTCGATGTTCTGCTTGGCCACGTCGATACATGCCTTCTTTTCGCCCATCATCTGCAGCGGCAGGCCGCAGCAGGACTGTTCCATGGGGAATTCGACCTCGACGTTGTGCGCGCCCAGAACTTTCATGGCCGCTTCCAGCTGTTCCGGATAGACAAAGTCCTGCACGCAGCCCGAGAACAGGGCGATGCGGTACTTGGGCGCGGAGACACGGGGCTTCAATGCCTCGAAGCGGTCCCGGAATGGCTTGGCCGCGATGGCGGGCAGCGCCTTGAAGCCGTGATCCTTGGAGAAGATTTGCGGCAAATGACGGATGTACTGCGTGCCCCCGGTCAACGGGCGCTGGGCCATTTTGGCGGTGCGCAGGAAGGTGTGGAAGAGCTTGCGGTTCTTCATCAGCTTGGCCAGCAGCAGGGAGGGCAGCGGATGGCCGTCTTCGTCCAGGATGCGGGAATGGATTTCCTTGATCAGCCTGGGCAGGTCGATGCCCGCCGCGCAGATGTGTTTGCAGGCTTCGCAGTTGATGCAGTTCTGCACCAGATTCTTGGCCTTGTCCTTGCCGTGGAAGAAGTAGGTCAGGATGAGGCCAATGGCGCCGATGTAAATGTGACCCATCTGGTGGCCGCCGACCATGCGGTAGACCGGACAGACGTTGGCGCAGGCGCCGCAGCGCACGCAGCGCAGCACCTGGGCGAAGAGCGGATCCTTGGCCATCTCGCTTCTACCGTTGTCGAGGAAGATGATGTGCATCTCCTTCTTGCCGCTGGGAGCGGACTGACACTCATTGGCGCCGCTGATCCAGGTCACGTAGGACGTGATGGCCTGACCCGTGGCGTTCTTGGGCACCACTCGCAGGATTTTCAATGCGTCTGAAAGGGTGGCGCAGAGTTTGTCGATGCCTGTGATGGCCACATGCACGCGGGGCAGGGTGGTGACCAGGCGGGCGTTGCCCTCGTTGGTCATCAGACCGATGGTGC
>Ga0265295_1009341_pt1 | contig 10525 bp, 7 predicted proteins | sample Munlansysbiofilm_FD_192503 | JGI IMG/M metagenome (GOLD analysis project Ga0265295, IMG submission 192503) | Leachate microbial communities from a municipal landfill in Southern Ontario, Canada - Methane capture system biofilm | ecosystem: Engineered > Solid waste > Landfill > Unclassified ... | reverse complement strand
CCTTGACAAAATTTTTTTGCTCTCAGTTAAAAAACGGTATAATGCAGATGTGAAAATGAAAAAATATATCTTAATTACCATGACTTTGCTTGTTAGCCTGGTCTTTAGCTTTCAGCCTGTTTCGGCTATGAATTCACAAGATCAAAGCCGGCAATATGCCGATTTGCCGCTGTGCATGCCCGGATATTATCCTGAAAATCCCGCAGATTGTTTGCCCTTGGGTCCGTCTCAGACGATTAAAAGTTTGCGTGAAGAGGGTTTTCCCTATCCGCTTACGGGAATGCCAGCTCATAAGCCCGACCCCTCGCTCTCGGATTTGCCGATTCGGGTTGCCAATATTGAAGAGGGACAGGGGAATGTTTATGCCAGTTTGAATGACGCAATCAACGGTGGAACCGTTATTCGCACAATTGGCGGTGGAGATAACCGCTATGTTGCTATTGTCGAACAAGCCTATTCCAACGGCAAAAACTATGTGCGGCTTTTGAACGGCGGTTGGATGCAAGCCACCCCGCATTATTCAAGCCCCACTTGGCAGGGTTTGGAGTTTTTTGAAACGCCCGAAAGCAACCTTGGTTTCACCATCGACAACACCGGTTCGTATAGTGCCGCCAGTTTTTCTTCGCCACTATCCGGAATAACTTATACAAAATTTGACGCTTTTCCGATTTACAAAACGGTTGAAGCGGAAGGTTATGAGTGGTATCAAATTTCGCCAAGCGAGTGGATGCCTTCACTGAAATCGCGAAGGGTCGTGATTGATACAAGCACTCCCCCTGGTGTTGAAGGCGGAAAATGGATTAACATCGACCTGTATAACCAAACACTTTCCGCTTACGAAAATAACGAGCTGGTCTTTGCGGCGATTGTTGGCACGGGTTCCGGCGAGTTATATTCTGACCCGGGCACTTACCGGATTTATGAGAAGCGGGAAATCGACCAAATGCAAGGTTCTTATAAAGCCGACCGCTCCGACTTTTTCTATTATGAGGGAATGCCTTGGGCGATGTATTACAACCATGCGCAGGCAATTCATGGAATCTACTGGCCTACGATTTTGGGTTTCAAACAATCTCATGGTTGTGTGAATATGTTTGCCGGTGATGCTCATTGGCTGTTCAACTGGGCGAATGTGGGCGATTATGTTTACGTGCATGACCCATCCGGTGAAACACCGGTTCCAACCCCGACACCAATCGGAACACCGGGGCAAGAGTTGATTTTTTCAACCCCTACCCCAAGACCTTAAGAACAAAAAAAACCGGAGTGAACTCCGGTTTTTTTACTATTTGAATTGACTGTGATTAGACAATCATCCAGCGCATGGCTTTGCCTTCGAGGACGTTAACGACCTCAGAGGCGATGTCATTCGCAGCGCGGATTTGAGCTTCGATGGTTTGTCCGCCGATGTGGGGGGTGGCGATGACACGGGGGTGTTCAGCCAATGCCCAATCCACAGGAGGTTCTTTTTCGTAAACATCTAAGCCGGCACCGGCGACTTTTCCGGATTCCAATGCGCGCAGCAATGCGGCCTGGTCAATCACGCCACCACGGGAAGCGTCGGCTATGCGCACACCATCTTTCATTTTTGCGAAAGCGGCATCGTCAAGCAGATGTTTGGTTTCGGGGGTGAGGGGCATATGCAGACTGATGAAATCAGCTTGAGCAAGCAGTTCGTCGAGGCTAACTTGTTGGTAGCCGAGTTCAGCAGCGCGATCGTGAATGTCAATTACGTCATAAACGAGGACTTTCATACCCATTGCGGCACCATATTTGCAGGTGCGGCGACCGATATTGCCAAAGCCCAAAACGCCGAGGGTTTTCCCGTCGAGCTCAATGCCCATCAGATCTTTCTTTGCCCAATTGTCTGCTTTCATAGCGGCATCTGCACGGGGCAGTTCGCGAGCCAAGGCAAACATCAGAGCCATTGCATGTTCTGCTACAGCTTCAGAGGTTGCCACAGGGCAATTGACGACATGCACACCAAATTCTTTGGCGGCAACGAGATCGATGTTGTCAACGCCGACACCGGCACGACCGACAACCTTAAGATTTTTAGCAGCGGCAAAAACTTCGCGAGTAACTTTGGTGCGGCCACGAACGATCATGCCTTCGTATTCACCGACTTCTTCCAAAAGCTGAGCTGCTTCGATGCCTTTGCGATTGACTGCTTCGCCAGCCTGGTTAATCAGGTCGATACCGTTGCTCTCCAAGCCGTCTGTGATAATTACTTTCCATGCCATAACTAATTTCTCCTTTTTTAGAATCGTAATAGTGATATTGTACTATCTTAAGGCGCGAACGTCACCTTTTCGATAGGTAATTCCAATAGAATCAAAATATTCAAGGCTTGCCTGAGCGAATTTGCGACTGGTTTGAAAATGGTCGCGAAATTCTGCCAAACTAAGGCTGCCTTTCTCTTGAATTGTCTCCCGAATCCAGCCCCTCATTTGTTCAATGGCTTCAGGACTGAAGATGACAGCGTCCGAAACTGGGACAAGCCTGCCGGTAGCGATTAAGCCTTCCAAAATTTCTGAGCCGACGAGATCCTGAATTTGATTGAGGTCAGGAGGGGTGAAGGGGCTTTTGCCAAAATCTGACATGAGATTGGCAATTTTGCGCTCGTCTTCGTCAGAAAATTTGACCTGATGATTCTGGAGCCAAATCACGTTGTTTTTCTGCCAGAGACTCCCTTCTTCTTCCAATTTGTCGATAATTTGGTCAAATAAAGATTGAGAGAGTTTCAGTTTTGCCCTTAATTCTTCGCGAAGTATGCCCGCTTTGTAGGGATATAGCTGATGGAAATCTGCCATGAGTTTAGTGGTATTTTTTATGAGTGTTTGCCAGTAGTCCGGAGAAACAAAATCGACTTTATTGAGGTCTTTGCTTTTTCCCAAACTGATCGCTTCGCCATTCGTCAGCATTTCTTCTATGATTGCTTTCGTTTCTTCACTTGAAAGGGCAGATTTTTGAACAAGGCTTGCCAAAGCACTTACTTTTTGATTTTCTAAAATCTGGCTGAGCAATTCTTTTTCATTTCCGGCAAAGATATTATCCAAACGCTGAATATTATCTTCTTTGAAACGCTTATAAATTTGGTTGGGGTCCGGGTCGAGGATAATTCCCCCACCCAGAGTCTCTGAGGGGGATGGAAGACGCAGGATAAAGCGATCGCCTTTGCTGGCAACGATTGGGGAATCTGTCCGGAGCTGAATAAAGGCATCTTCACCCGGATTGAGAATTTGTTCGCCCAAAAGGCGCAGTTTGGCGGTTGTTTCGCTGGCGGCAATAAAAAGCTTGACTTCCATGTTGTGTTTAATCGGAAAGGCGCTGTCTTTTAGGAGGCGAAAATGGGCATCGAGCAATTGGCTGCTTTGATAGTCGCCGGGATGAGCAATCACATCTCCGCGCTGGATGTCCTGATAGTTGAGATTGACAATGTTTATTGCCGCGCGATAGCCCGGGTCGATTTTTTGGAGTTTGTGATGGTGGTTTTGCAAACCACGAATTCGTCCGGTTTTGCCGGAAGGCAAGCAGACAATTTCGTCACCAACCTTAAAACTGCCATCCAAAAGCGTGCCGGTTACAACTGTGCCAAATCCGGTCAGGGTAAATACGCGGTCAACTGGTAGACGCGGTTTCCCCAAATCTTTGCGATTTGGAATCGTTTTGAGCGTTGCTTGAATTTCTTCGATCAGCTCAGGTAAACCGCTGCCGCTTCGTGAAGATACCGGAAGAATCGGGGCATCTGCCAGGGAGGTCGGCTTGAGTATGTCACGAATATCCATTTCTACCAATTGAAGCCAGTCGGGGTCGCTGATCAGGTCGGTTTTGGTGAGGACGACGATGCCGCGCTTGATTTCGAGCAAGTCGATGATGGCGAGATGTTCGCGAGTCTGGGCAGAAACGCCTTCGTCTGCGGCAACAACCAGCAAAACGGCATCAATCCCGCCAATTCCGGCGAGCATGTTGCCGATAAAATCGCGATGCCCGGGAACGTCAATAATCCCGATTTCCTCATTATTGGGCAATGTCATCGAGGCAAAACCCAGTTCGATCGTCATTTCGCGCGCTATTTCCGCTTTCAGGCGGTCGGGATGGGTGCCGGTGAGGGCGGCAATCAGGCTTGATTTTCCGTGATCAACATGTCCGGCAGTTCCCAAAATATACATTAATTAACTTGCCTTTTTATCCAAAAGTGGAGCAACGTTTTGAACCGATTCCTGATAGGCGAGTAAAACCGTCTGAATGTGCCCAAGCGTTTCTCGGCTCAGATTGTCCAAATCATCGCGCATTAAGGCAGTGAGGTCATCGATTTCTTGTAGTTGTTTGAGCAACTCGGCAAATTGTTGGCTATTTTCGCGATTTTGCTCTTCCTGAGCAAGCATGTAATTCGTCCAGCGTTTGACGTCGTCGGATTTAAAATTAGTCCATTCCTGCCGATAGCGGTCGTCGTTGAGGCGTTGTAGTTCGGTGATTTCGTTGATGCGCCGTTCAAAGCGTTGAGAGCTGTCGTCAGAGGTTTCAATCGCTTTATTTACTGAGAGGCGAATTTTTTCGAGCGTATCAATTTGGGAGCCGAGATTGGCATTGAATTGGTCAATTTCGGCGAAACGTTTTTCCCAGGCAGTAAAGACTTTATCTTTATCAACCAAAGAAAGATTGACGCGTTCAATAAATTGGGATTGATTTTCGCGGCGATCTTTTTCGTTGTTCTGCAATTCAGCAATGCGGGTATCAAAAGTGCGAAAGCTGTCGCTAAAGCTGTCAAAACGACTGCGCGTTTCTTCGATGCGTTTGCGTGCCGAGGCGACTTCGCCTTGCAGGTCGGTTGTGCGCTTGGCTTCCTGGCGCCGGCCTTCTTCGAGAAGATGGAGGGAGCGACGGTAGTCTTCATCAAAACGACCGACTTCCTGAATCTTTACTTTTAATTCCTCAATCAGGCGAACCAGGCGACTGTCTTCAGCCCGAAAAGAGGGCAGCTCGGCTTTGAGCTGTTCAAACATCTCGGTCAGAGGATAGATTTCAGCGATAGCTTTTTTAGCAGATTCGACTTCGATTCTGTTGCGTTTTTGCGCTTCGTTGAGGTTGCTTTCAGCCCGTTCGTTGACTTCGCGAATTTGCTTGGAGAGTTCAAGGTTCAAGCGTTCGATGCGATTGTCATATTTATCCATGCTGGCAATTTGATTGCCTTGTTGGGTCATTTGCACCTCGAGTTCCTTGATCTGCTTGCGCAGGCTCAGGTTTTCGCTCTCAAGCATGGTGAGGCGGTTTTGCAAGGATGCTAAATTGGTTTTATCGTTGCGGCGTTCGTTATCGAGCCACTCAACGCGTTTTTCGAGTTGTTCTATACCGGAATATTCGTCCATAAGATTCCTGTCTTTCAGTTAGTTTACAGATTAGATTATACTCGCTAAGTAGCGCAATTTCCCTTTAGGGGAAGAGATTGTTAAATGATAGCAGAATATTTTGAATTGGGGCGCTGAAAAGTTGAGGAATAGTGCCAGCCATTACCATGATGAGTACGATGAGGGCGATCGGTAGAATCATGATGGATTTTTCCACTTTTTCTTGTCCGCCATTCTCTGGTTTTTTAATCATAATATTGAGCGTCCGCAGAATTACAATCATAAATCCGAGGAAACCGAGAATGCCTAAAATTTGAAAAACCAGATTGTCAGCGATAACGATGCCCCAAAGTATCCGTTTGGATGGGAAAAGTGAAAATAACGGCATCCCAATGATGTTGAGAAAGCTGATAATCAGAAGTCCGCTGGTTCTCGGAAAGCGATAAATTGCGCCTTTCAGCTCTTCCAGCTCCATTTTTTCGGAGGATATGTTTTTCGATAAGTATGAAGTTGCAAAATTTAAACTCCAGAGGCCAAAAATCCGGGGAAGAAGAGACATGGTGATAATGTCGAGCCCTCCCTGGGGAATATAGGCAAATGTGAGGATAGTGTAACCTGCTTCTGCCATGAAAATGTAACTGGAAATGCGTTTAAGGTTAGTCTGAAAAGCAGCCAAAACCCCTGCCGCAACAATTGAAAGCGATCCCAACCATTTCAAGACCAGTCCCAGTTGCTCAAGGTTGCGCAACCAGGGATATTGATTGAGAAAATGGAGGAAGAAAAAAGTCAGGCTAACTTGCATAATGACAAGCAAAAAACTATAGGACCAAGGTTGGCTTTCTTCCGAAAGCATGGGTTGCCAACTGTGCAAGGGGAAAACACCCGCCCAAAGCATAAAGCCGGTCAAAACCAAAAAGGCACCGCGGGAAACCAAAGCCTGGGCAGAGGGCGAGGTTTCGATGCCAGCCACCATCCAGCCACTCAACAAGACCAATGGCAATGCCAAGGTTTGCATGGTCAGATAGCGCATAATGCCAGCCTTAGCTGGTGCTCCTCGCGGTGAAAGCAAGGGGACGCTAATCAGGACAATCAGTTCAACCACAAGCGCAGAATACAAGAATGGATTAATGAACTGGACTAAAACCCAGAATCCGCTAATTATCAAAGAAAGACTGCTGAACCAGTGGTTGTAATCAAAGAATTTGACTGGAAGGTTCCAGAGAAAACAGACAAAATAAAGCAGGGCAACCATGCCCAGCTGGTTGGCTTCAATTTGAATATTTCGTCCGAATACACTCAGACTGTCTTCTAAAACAAATTGTTGCCCCAAAAAATTCAAATTAAGACTTTGCGAAAAAACCAAAGCAAGTCCGGTCAGGCTTAAGGGAATTAACGCTGCTAAAAAGGCGGAAAAGCGTGGCCAGCGTTCGAGCAAAATCAAAAGCAAGCCGAGCGCAATTGGGAGGGCAACAAAAAGCAGGACAGTGTTGTTCATGCGAGCCTGCTTTCTGCGTTTTTGACAATAAAAAATGAGCCAACAATGCCTAAGATCAGGTTCACTGCTACGAAAAGGGCCTCAAGCAAGTATGAAAACTCAAGGGCTGAATATAATAGTTGAAAACCGGACAGGAAAGTGAGCAAGCCAATCGCAAGATAGAGCGGTTCGCGAATGGTTCCAAGCTGCATCATTCCCATCAGCATCAAGCCGAAACTGAGGTAGAGAAGTTCCGGAGAAACCGTTGGAAAAACAGCTTTCTGAAAGTCGTCTAAGAAGAAAAAGATGATTGCTAATAGAAAAATGCCTGCCAAAGCACGGAAAATTTCGCCGGGAGTAAGGCTGCGATTCAACTTGATTGGTTCAATTCCGCCAACTTGATGGAGGGTCAAATAAAGCATCAGGCTCACCATAATACCGGTAAAGGGTTGGATAAGGGCAATTTGAATCGGAAAAAGATCTAATAAACTGGGGATGAGGAAAATGAATTGTAAAACCAAGGCGATTAGATTCAGCGACCATTGCCTCCGCACCAAATTGAGCAAGGCAGCTATCAGGGCGATGTAAATGGGGAGGGTATTGAGGATTTCTCTCATTTACAACCTCGTTAGCGAAAGGAAAAGAATGCCGAATAGCACAATGAAAACTAAAGACCACATAATTCCGCCGTCGCCTTCCAAAATCAAACTGAAAAAGCCAAATAAGCCAGCCAGAGATTTAGCAAGTTTTTTGCCAAGATCGGAAAGCCAGGAAAGGCTGAGGGCTTTTCGGAAAAAATCAAGGACTGTTTTGAACAGGCGATAAAATGGAATTTTTTGCCCCAAACTTTCGGAATCCATGCGAAAATTCAGGCGCCAACCGATAAAAACCCCGATGATAACCACAGCCAGGCTTATCAGACTTGCCCAAAGATTTCCTGTAACCAAGACACCGGGCCAGCCAACAATGCCTAAAATCAAGATTGTTTGAATCAGGGTCACCAAACCGAGTGGGAAGGTAATTCGGGCGTGTTTTTCGAGACCGGTAACCGTGCTGTCTGCTCCGAGAATGTAACGAACGTAACCGAGCACCAGGAGCGCATGGGTCAGAATCATAATTACGCTGACATAATTAAAACTTTGCGGCAAAATGCCATCCCAACCTGAGGCAGCCAAAGTATAAGGCAAGCCGACAATACCGAGCAAACCAAGCGCGGGCAAATAGCGTATGCGCCGGATTGGGGGATCGAATAAAAAGAGCAGACTGCCCGAAAGTAGCAGTGCCAAACCCCAAACGCGGCTGGCTTCGGCCTGTCCGTTGAGAGCGCTTTGAATTGCAAAAGAAGAAAGCGCAACCATCCAATAGGGCTTTGCCTCATAAACATCTTTACGCGTAAACCACATTGCTGAAGAATATAAAGCCGCAATCAGGGTTATGATTTGAATCACGCCAACCATGTTTTGGTTGAAAACTAATAATTCAGCCGGAAGGTGCGCAATCAAAACCAAGGCTGAGGCAGCTGGAATCAGGCGTGCCAGCGTGCCAAGACCCCGACGCAATTCAGGTGAATCCAGCAAGGGCAAATTGAGCGGCAAAACGCCTAAGCGCAAACCGGCAGCAACCAAAAAGAATAGCGAACCACGCGGTTGCATAATTTCAAAACCGGAAAAAGGCTCGTTACGCCAGGCAAAGGCAGTTGCGACCATCAAGACAAGCGTGCTAAGGAGGCGAATACTGAAAAGGTTGACTACTTTTGAACCGGTTTCAGTTTCTTGAGCAAGACGCAAGGTCGAGAAGAGCTCAACCAAATCTGTAAGCATCCAGGCAATTGCCATCGTCAAGGGGTTCGCCGCCAGGATCGCAATCAGATTGAGGGCGGTAGTGATTAGAATTTGTGTCCAGGAAAAAGTGTTAACTCCGGAACCGGTACGGGTAGTATGAGTCAGGAGAGAAGCCAAACAGATCGTTAAAACAGCTACCATGTAAGGCCAGTTGATGTAATCGAGGCGGAGCCCCAGGCTATCCTGAAAAGCCGTCCCTGGGAACCATTCTAACAAAGCGACATCTGAGGGCAGATAAAGCCGCAAGGCAAAAGAAGCGAGCCATGCCAAACCTGCAGCAGTCATCGCAATTACCCATGAGCGGGCGGTATTGGGCTTATTGTTATGGGTGATGAGAATTACCACATACCCGAGTAGCAAAATGCCCAGAATTGCCAGGAGGATCATGAATCTATTTTACTTCAAAGGATTTCGCCGCTGAGCCTATGCAGGAACTTCCCTCCACCATGTTTGCCAAACCATTTGCCATGATCCACCAATATCTTGCCACGCTGCATGACAATCACCGGCATACCTTTTAATTCCCAACCTTCGTAAAGGTTGTAGTCTGTTCGATGCTGGGCAAGGTCTTTGCCATACTTTACCGTCAACTCCGGATCCCAAATAGCGATATCAGCATCTGAGCCGACTTGCAAAGCGCCTTTTTGGGGATAGAGTCCAAAGATTTTAGCGGGATTAGTTGAAGACAGCGCAACGAATCGTTCGGGGCTGATCCGACCGCTGACTACGCCATGTGTCCAAAAGAGCGGCAAACGGTCTCCGACGCCCGGTAAGCCATTGGGGATTTTGGTGAAATCATCCTCGCCCAATTCTTTGCCGGGAATTGCAATCATTTCGCCTTCGTAGTCGATTGCTGTTTTGCCGTCATAAAAGAAGGGGCAGTGATCGGTTGCCAGAACCTGGATTGTGCCGTCTTCCAAGCCTTGCCAAAGACCGCTGTTGTCTTCAGCGGAGCGCATCGGGGGAGAGCAAATCCACTTTGCGCCGTCCCTCTGCTCGTAATTCTCCGTCGTAAAGAAGAGATATTGCGGACAAGTCTCTCCCATGGCATAAATGCCCTTATCGCGGGCATATTGCAATTGATCAACTTCACCGGCCATATTCATATGAACCAGATAAACCGGCGCGTCTGCCTGTGCCGCTATTGCAAAGATGCGTAGAGCGGACTCAACCGCACCCCAACCGGGACGCGTGAGAGCGTGCCAAATCGGGGCCTTGTGTCCGGCTGCTAATGCTTCCGAAATCATTACCTCGATAACGTCTCCGTTTTCGGCATGAACCATGGTTAGAATATCATTCTGCCCGGCTACACGCATAGCTTTGAAAATAGCGCCGTCGTCAATTCGTAAACGACCGTTGTAAGCGGTGAAAACTTTTATATCAGTGATACCCAAAGCTGGGAGACCGGCAATTTGCTCGGCAACACTGTCGTCAAAGCGCGTGATATTCATATGAGAGCCGTAGTCAATGCTGGTGTTGCTGTCGGCAAAATCGCGGTGTTTTGCAACGCTTTCCTCAAGCGTGCCTTCTCCTTGGCTAACAAAATCGAGCACGGTAGTCGTACCGCCAAAAGCGGCAGCTTTGCCACCGGTATAGTAATCATCTGAAGAAATTGTGCCAGCCATTTCAAGCGCCAAATGAACATGGGGGTCAATTCCGCCCGGTAAAACCAATTTGCCTGTTGCGTCGATTACTTCTGCCTGCTCATCAACAAGCTCAGTCCCAATTTGGATGATTTTCTCGTCTTCAATCAGGATATCGCTTCTGAAGCTGTTTTCAGCTGTTACCAGTGTTCCGGATTTAATTAGTTTTTTCATTTGTGCTGCTTTCCTTTGAATCTGCGATGGAGATACCACTTAAAA
>Ga0265295_1009339_pt1 | contig 10527 bp, 9 predicted proteins | sample Munlansysbiofilm_FD_192503 | JGI IMG/M metagenome (GOLD analysis project Ga0265295, IMG submission 192503) | Leachate microbial communities from a municipal landfill in Southern Ontario, Canada - Methane capture system biofilm | ecosystem: Engineered > Solid waste > Landfill > Unclassified ... | reverse complement strand
AAAAATTTAGAAAACTGTTAAAAATTTGACTCATAAATTACTAACCCGAATATTTACCAGTCATTGATGCTCCATTGCAACAACTGGACGATATGCCGGATCAAATTTGGTATTCAACTGATCAGATCGATCGTTTTCAAGATATTGACATGCTGGTTATTGACGGACCGCCCTGGGACACCTGCAAATGTGCTCGGTATCCATCCATACCAATGCTTAAAGACAGATTTGCACCAAATTGCAGTGTTTTCCTGGATGATGCTGCCAGGGACGACGAGAGGTGGATGGTGGAAAAATGGGTTGAATCATACGACGGCCTCAAGTCAGAATATACACCATTAGAAAAAGGTGCTGTAAAACTTGAGTCCTGATAATATCTTTTTTATGGTATAACTCAAATTCAAATTGTCGCTGTAGTATTAAGTGTGAGAAATATTGTTTATCATGATTTTTCATCGTCGTTAAATCATTCCGGAAATAGATGGTTTTCCATTCTCCAGTGTGCTTCTGTTACGGTTAATATTTTGTTTTCCTTTGTTTAGCTTTGAAAATGTCCAAACCCCAAGTTAAAGGCTATCTTTCATGAGAATTTTATTCGCAACAAATCATAATTATTTACCCCAGATGACAGGTGGGTCTGAGTCGTCAACTAATGATCTTTGTAATGAGTTAATTAAGTTAAATTATGATGTTGCAGTGATAAGCTCTATAAAAGAACACAACAAAATTTGGTTGAAGAATAGAGTTTTATCTAAAATAAAAAAAAAAAAATTTGTTGCAGACCGATTACTTGGTTATCCGGTTTACCGTGGATGGAATGTTAAACAGGGAATTAAAGAGGTCGTTAATGATTTCCATCCTGATGTTGCTATTGTTCAGGCTGGTCATCCATTTGAGCTTGTAAATGAATTTTCACGTATAGAAATACCAGTAGTTTTATATGTCAGAGATATAGAGTTTGATAAGAACAATGAAAAAATGTTGATCAATAAGTTTGTTGGTTTTATTGCAAATTCTAAATTTACAGCACAAAAGATAAAAGATTTTTTGGGAGTTGATGCACTGGTGATCCCGCCTCTTGTAGACCCTGAAAAATACATTGTTAGTGAAAAGGGGGGGGCTGTTGTTCATGTTGGGCTCGTCGAAAAAAAAGGGGTCGAAATTAGTTTTCAATTAGCGATGCGTCGTCCTGATATCCCTTTTGTTTTTGTTGAGTCTTGGGTTCTGTCGAATGATGATTATTTAAATAATAAAAGAAAATTTGAAAAATTAAAAAACGTGACACTGTTACGTCGTTTTTCTGATATGCGAAAGGTTTATGAAATGGCAAAAATACTGTTGGTTCCAAGTATTTGCGAAGAGGCATGGGGAAGAGTGGTTACTGAGGCGCAATTTAGCGGGATACCAGTTATTTCGTCTGATCGTGGTGGTTTGCCGGAATCTGTTGGTACTGGTGGGCTTGTTGTTTCATATAATGCTCATATTGACATATGGGAAGAAACTCTTTCTAATGTTTGGGATAGTCCAAAGTTATATTCAGAGCTTTCTTCTGCTGCATTATTACGTAGCCAAGAAAAAGACATATCTAAAAGTTTTTTAATAAATACCTTAGTTAATTACCTTAATAATCATATTGGCTCTTAGTTGCACGTTTTCACAATCAATTTGATTTTTCAATAGTAAAAAACGGAAGAAAATCTCAATAACTTTAATATACATTTAATTAATTAGGAAAATCGTGAAGGTTCTAATAGAGTTAGATTCGAACGACATTAAAATAGGCGCTGTGAACGATGTTTTGGATTTGGCAAGATACTCAAAAAATCTGGATGTTAAGTTTTATCTTGCTGGCCCATCCGGGGATGAACTAAGTGAAGCCGCTAAGTCTTGTGGCATGAGTCTAATTCCGTTTTTTAGCAGACAAGTTTCAAAGCGCCATTTTTTGTCGTATTCTTTGAATGTTTTCAAATGGGTTTTTATAATAAAAAGGATTAGGCCAGACATAGTACATCTTAACTATGTCTCGTGGGGGCCTTCTTTGGGATTGGCGGCTTATCTTTGTGGAGTACCTGTTGTTGCCAGAGCAGGAGGGTGCTATAATTCACGCAACTTAACCCATAGATGGGTAACGAGATATTTCGCAAACTGTATTCAGCAGGGGGATAATCTTTTAAAATCCGTGGTTGCAGACAAGGTTTCCGTGGTTGGTGATTTAGTTAATTTGGAAAGATTTAAATCCATCGGTAAGCCTTTGGATCCCTATCCGCCTAAAGTAGATGGTTTTATAAGGTTCTTGTTTGTTGGTCAGTTGGTTGAAAGAAAAGGGATAGATTTTCTTGTGAAAGCATTTAGTAAATTGCCGGAAAACAGTGATTTGCTCCTGGTTGGTGGTGATTGGAGTAATCCTGGTTACCCTCAAAAAATTAAAGAAATGATAAAAAACTGTGGTTTGACAGAAAGAATCCATTGCTTAAACCACAGAGAAGATGCCATCGCTATTATGAATGAATGTGATGTTTTTGTTTTGCCGTCACTTTCAGAGGCACGCCCCCGTAGTATTATTGAAGCAATGTTGATGGGTAAATGTGTTTTGGCTACAGAGGTTGGTGGAGTTCCAACTTTAATAGATGATGGTGAAACAGGGCTGCTGGTTAAAGCTAAAGATAGTGATGCCCTTGGTGAATCTATGGAAAGATTAATTGTTGATGATGGTTTGCGTTTTAATTTGTCTGTTAATGCAAAAAAAATCGCCAAGAGAACATTTGATCCAGTCAAAACAGCAGGAAACTATTATAAAGTATATGCCGATGTCATAAAATAAATCCGTTGAGATTTTTTAATGGTTTTTTTAAAGGATAGTAAAATGTACGTTACAATTGCCATTTGTACTTACAATAGGGCAAATCTATTGGCTCAGACCTTGGAGTCTTTTATTAATATTAAAATCCCAGAAAACATTGAATATCATTTCTTGATTATTAATAACAACTCTTCCGATAACACTGAAGAAATAATAAAAACCTACTCTAAAAAACTTCCACTGGAAACATATAGTGAAACAAAACCCGGCTCTGCAAACGCTAGAAATGCGGTTTTAGAATATGCACGTGGTGATTACGTTCTTTGTACCGATGATGATGTTCAGGTCGATAAAAATTTTTTATTGTCATTTGTTGATTGTGTTAAAAAATATCCTGATCATGTTGTTTTCAGCGGATTGATAGAACCTTGGTTTGAGGTTGTTCCTGATCCCGATTTAGCCAGAGCTTTTCCCTTGCTATCCACTGGGTTTACCCCACAGGATATAAACATCCAACCTGGGCCTTGTTTTAAAGATGTGATTGTTTACGGCGTAAATATGGGGTTTAACTTGTCTGCTGCAGAAGGAGTTAAGTATGATACCAATCTGGGAGTTTCTGGAAAAAATTTTGGATGTATGGAAGACAGCGATTTTGTTGACAGAGTAAATAAAAAAAATAGAAGTAAAAGTGTGTGGTGTCCAGATATGAAAATTAAACATTTTATACCTGTTGAACGAACAACCAAGAAATATCTGACAAAGCTATATACTGATAGAACCGCAAGCCTTTTTCGTAAAAAAGGATTGCCTGATGGCAGGAAAATATTTGGCTTTCCAATTTGGGCGTTGCGATCACTTGTTGTTAATTATTCTAAATATGTTTTATACAATGTTTCTTTTTCGAAATATAAATCGCTTTACCATTTAGCTGAATACTCAAAGGCTTTGGGTGTTTTAAAATCAACAAACGATCCAAACTACTAATTCTAACCTAACCTGGACGAGCCAGAACCAAAATTTTTCTGATTCTCTTGCCAAAATAACACGAAAATCAGAGATAAGAATCTAATCAGTTGTTTTATTAATTCATATGGAACAGAAGAATATCCAAACGCAACTTAACATCTTATCTACTTTCTTTCTAACAGAAGAGAAGACAGTCAAGGTTCAATTCTTTTATTTGTTTAACAAAAATAAAAATGTGACTGTTCAAGAGGATAATGGAGTACTAAAGAACGATTTAAGCTCAAATGTATTTGAATCGAAAACTATTGTGGCAATAGATAACCAGGCAGGTCACCTGGGGTATCATCAAATAAAAGAAATTATTCATAAGTCAGATGTGGATCCTCTTTTCGGGCTGGCTGTTTTTTGTAACAAAGAAGAATTAAAATCAGTTTCTAAATTCATAAAAAGCCTCAATAGATTGACATTCAGTGTTTTTGGAATTAATCCAGATTATTTTTTTTCCCTAGTTCCTCTTGATGGGCAAAACAGGCGAAACATAGAAAAATACATATTCAACCTGACTTCAGAAGCTTCGTTAAAGGGGAAAATAAAAAAAACAATTAAGCAGGCTATGATTTATCTGGGCCTTTCAAACAGATTGTATGAACGTTTTGTAATCATAGCTGTTCCTGAAAAGAAATGAGTTGAGATGTATATCAAACAATATTTGAAAAAAAACTGGGCAGCTATTTTTAAAGAAGAGGTGCCGGATAATTTTGATTGCGTGGTATTGTCGTCCTGTCTTGAAGACTATGGCAACAATTTGGTATTGATTTTTCCAGATCGGTTTTGTTATCCAAAGTATATCATGAAAATGAGTAGAACTAAGAGGTATGGGTTTAAAATTGAGCGAGAATATCAAGGTTTGTTAAGTGTATCAAAAAATCCCGACCTGAAAAAATACATACCCTTCCCGCACAAATCTGGAACATTAAATGGCTTGCCCTTTGTGATTCAAGGGGGCATTCCGGGAGAAAGCCTGCATGAAATACTTAGACAAAAAGGGTACATATCCCACACTAAAAAACTTATAGATCAAGCCATTGATTTGCTGGTAGAAATCAATACGACAAATGTTATTAGTGAAGTAGATAAGAACATTGAAACGTATAATGTTGTTGATGCTTTAAAAAATCAACCTGAGTTGATCTGCAATGCTGGATTGTCCTGTTCAGAGCTCGAACCATTTGTCGAACAGTATAATACCGTTGTTGATAGAGTTTTTTTTGTCCACGGAGATTTTTGGGGTGCTAACATTTTAATTGATCCCATATCAAATAAAGTCTCGGGTATAATTGACTGGGAATTTTCCAATAGCAATTCAAGGACCCTGCCTGATATCATGTGGTTTGTTTTAAACCTGCTTTTTGCGTTTAATTTTAAAAAAATACGCGATGGTTCTTTTAGCAATATAATAATAAGTTCGTTGTCTATACCAGCATCCATTGATTTGATAAGGGACTGTTTTAAACGATATTCAAGTAAAATGGGGATTAAAGATTTAAACTGTGGTCAATTGTTAATATGTACTCTTTTTGAAATGAGCTTTAGAGAAATGTCAGCATATGGGAGTTCTAATAAAATGGACTCGGAATGCCTTTCACTATTAAAGTTTCTTACTGCAAACAAGCAGATTATGGATGCAATTAATGGTCATTAAAATTATTTGTGATAGAGAAAACAAAATCGTTTTAAGGTTGAATACAATTAGAAATAAGCAGACAAATTATATCCAGGACAGGCAATAATCTATGGGTAAATTATTGCTTGTAGCTCTTATTCTTTTTGCCGGTGCAGCTGCTCTGGCACGTCCATGGATTGGGATTGTTTCATACTATCTGCTTTCCACGCTGGGGCCTCAATATATCTGGTGGTGGGTTTTTGAAGGCCTCCGTGTCTCTTTGATTGTTGCATTGAGCACTTTGTTCGGTATTAGCCTTTCTGCTATGAGACACAATTATGATTTTAATTTTTTGCTTAATAAACAGAACTTTTGGTTGGGGTTTTTGTGGTTTTGCATTCTCGTCTCTTATATTTTTGGCCCTTATGTTGCCTCATTTTCTTCTTCAGGGCTCAATCCTTCGCAACTATTCTCATTAACCAATACAATTTTCCTTTTTTATTTCTGTGCTGCTCTGGAAATGAATGAGGTTCGTAAGTTGAGGTACCTTGTCATTGTGTTTGCAGTATCTACGATTTACCTGATCTATTGGGCAAATGCTCAGTACTTTTCCGGCAATTGGTCTCAGTTTAATATGGGGCGGCTCATGGGACCACGCAGTATTCACGGAGGAACAATATATAATGACGAAAACGCCTTTGCCATGCTGTTTGTTACCGGGCTGCCATTTATCTACTACCTTGGTTTTGCTTCAAAGAATTGGTTTGTGCGACTGGGTTTGTGGGCGATTATTCCCTTGGGCTGGCATGCTGTTTTTTTGACCGGCTCCCGTGGGGGGCTTGTCGGTCTGATTGTGGTTATGGGTTCAGTCATCATGACGTCCAAAAGGCGGATGTTGATGATACCGTTGCTATTGATGTTCGTTTTTTTCTACCAGTGGCAGTCCGGTGACATCATGGACGATAGAAGCCAGATGATAGCAGGCTACGAAGGCGACAAGTCTGCAGAAGATCGTCTCAATGCCTGGGCCGGTGGATTTAAAATGCTGGAAGCACATCCCATTACCGGGGTAGGGTTAGGGTCTTTTATTACGGCATTGCCCCTTTACCATGAAAGCCGCCCAATGGTTGCACATAATACTTTTGTTCAGTTTGCGGCAGAATCCGGTGCGGGTGCAGGGCTGGCATATTTAATGTCCATCTGGATTTTTTTTCGTCATTATAAAAAAATAAAGGATTGGTGTCTTGCCTTCCCCGATGAAAAAGAGATGCATCAGATTGATATGTACAACCATGCCAGTGCAACTTCCTTTGTCGGTCTATTTGTTTGTTCCATGTTTCTAAGTTTGAATGTTTATGAGGTGTTTTTTCTTTTAATTCTTTTCAACAATGCCCTGTATCAAATATGTTTACGTAAAGAGATGGAGGCTGCTTAAATGATGAGGCGATCTTTCAAAGTTTTTATAAGTCTGGCAATCGTTTGCTGTATGTTTTTCTCTCCCTTTTCCATACATGCCAAAACCCTTACGATTTCTAATACAGCAGAGCTTGAGCACGCTTCAAAATTAAGTGCTGGCAATGATCTTATCGTATTGATCAAAGACGGAACTTATGTTTTAAAACGGGCAATTCTCATTTCTGGAAATAATATTTCCTATAAGGGCGTCTCAGGTTCTAGTGACAAAGTTGTTATCAAGGGCAACGGCCACAACGGAAGTATAGACAGTGTCTTTAAAATAAGCGGTAAAAATATTGCCATTGAAAACTTAAAGATAGGAGAGGTTAAAAGGCATGCCATTCAGATACATGGAGAGAAAAGCTCTGGCAGTATAGTTGTTCGAAATGTCCATTTCTATGATACTGGCGAACAGATGCTGAAAGGCTCCTATGATAAGAACAAACCTGAAAGTTTTATCTCCAATGTTCTTATTGAAGATTGTCTTTTTGAGTTTACCAGGGGAAAGGCATTTCAGTATTACACAGCTGGAATAGATGTCCACCATGGGGAAAATTGGGAGGTAAAGAACAGTGTGTTTAAAAACATCAACAACCCCCAAGGGCAGCTGACAGAAGGTGCAATCCATTTCTGGAATCATTCAAGAAACATTACTGTCACCGGTAACAAAATTATCAATTGCGATCGGGGGGTTTTATTTGGGCTTGATAACTCACCGCTCTATTCCGGTCTTATTACGAATAATTTTATCCATACCGTTGCTGATACTGGTATCTATCTTTGTAATGCCTCGGGTGTAAAAGTTCTAAACAACACTGTTTTTATCGACTCCGGATATCCAAATGCCATTGAATACCGGTTTAAAGACACCATAAACAATTTGATTGCCAACAATCTGTCAAATAAAGAGATTCGATCCAGGGATGGGGGAAGCGCCAAGGTAGAGAATAACGTTGTCTCTGCCCGGAAAGATTGGTTTGTCAATGCGGCAAAAGGCGATCTACATCTGGATGATCGAATTGCATCTGTTCATGGGAAAGGGCTCAGTTTTCCCGAGGTTGAAAAAGATATTGATGGTCAAGATCGGGAAAGCAAGAAAATCGATATCGGGGCCGATCAAAATGACAATATCCTGCCAAAAACTATCCAAAAGATCTCCTTAACGGTTGATAAATCTCTTCTTTGGAATGATGGTATTGATATTGCTCAATTTGACGTACAAGGAACATACAAAGATGGAAAGATCAAATCTGTTGAGGTAGATCAAATAGCGTGTGTAAATGAGAAGAATCACTCCATTGATACAGCACCTTTGAGCTTTTTGTCCGATCGGTCTGGTATATACCGGTTCCAGGCAAAATTAAACGATCTTTCAAGCAATATTATTGAGGTTGAAGTTCGGGATATTCTTTCCAAACAGGTCACCGGGCTTGAGGTTTCCCACCGCCAGGGACAAACCTTTTTGACCTTTGATATGATTACCAATTATTTCCCGGAATCCGATGTCACCTATGCGAAATATTTTGAGAAGAAAAAACAGCTGGATAAACATATCTATTACAAAATATATCGTTCAACTCAACCGATTGAAGATCTCGACATGATAGACTCCATAGCAACAATCAACTCTTTTTCAGGCTGGAACGAATCGTTTTATGGAAAAGATATGTGGTCTGACAGATATTCGCGGAAAAAAGCAATCCGCTATGTGGTCAAGCCAGATGGCAAGCCCTTGGAGGCAGACAAAGGACTTTTTGTTTACTCCCCTTTAGAAGAAGGTGAGTTTTTCTATGCAGTAACAGCAGTCGTTAATGACCGGGAAAACAATGCGCTTGTCATGTCCAGAAACACTTTAAAAGGTCCTGTTCATGAGACAATCGGTCAGGGGGTTCCTGTGCTTCAGCGGGTGGAAACACCTGAACTGTTTCAATATATAAAAAAGGCAAAGCTCTATTTTTATACGCGCTGGGAATCTCCTCCAAATACAGGTTTAAAGAACAAACCGTTTGACTACCTGGTGGCGGTTCCGGAAAATGTAAAAAAGCCGGCACCCGTCGGGATTCATCTCCATGGCTGGGGGGGCAATTTGCTGGGAGACTATGCCTGGTGGAACAATGCGGAAAAAGGCTCCATACTCCTTTCCTCCACCCAGGATCCCTATGACTGGTGGACCGGGTATGAAGAGAACTTTTATTCGAGAAAGAAAGAGCCCGGGAAAAAAAATAATCGAGTCGAAAAGGTGGTTGATAATATCATCAATCGAATCCCCTCTTTTTCGGATTCTAAGGATGGTTCCAAGGATCGTGAAACAAGAACGGTAAGGCCCTATACCATCAATCGTCTCTTTTCATTCCTTGATTTTCTTGCAAATGAGTCCCAATGGCCCATTGATCTCACGCAGACATTTACCGCAGGATCTTCCATGGGTGGTTCCGGAAGCCTTATGATCGCCATCCGCTATCCGGACCGAATCGCATGGGCAAGGTCCTGGGTTGGCGTTCATATCCCTGGGAAAAGCCCGCAATTTAAGAGTTCCTATATTCATGTTTGGGGAAATCCCGAAGAGAATGTGAAATTTGAGGACGGAACACCGGTTTGGGATTACTTTAACGACGCAAAATACCTCTACGCCCATCCTGAAAAGGAGGTTGGTTTTCTCACCTTTTCCAACGGTAAAAATGATGGCGCGATTGGGTGGGCCCAGGCGGTCGAATTCTTAAAGGCGTTGCAGGATACGCGAAGACCCCATCTGTTTATATGGGGCCAGGAGGGACATGGCCAACGTACGGTTATGCCGGAAAATGGAAGTCAACAGGTCATGCCCATTGATATTCGAACGGATGTTTCGCTTCCGGCATTCACAAATTGCAGCCTGGACAACAATCCAGGAAATGGGGATCCAAGTGACGGAGATCCCAACGGTCAAATCAACCGGTGGCTCTATTGGCATGAAAAGGACATCACGGATAGTGAAGATAATTATCAGATCACCGTGGCCCTAATGGATAGTGCTCCAGAATCAACATGCAGTGTTGATGTTACCCCCCGCAAAGTACAGCGTTTCAAACCTGAACCCGGGGAAAAACTTTACTGGGCCAGTAAAACCCTTTTGGGTGGGAAGATGGTCCAGGCCGGTGAGATGACAGCGGATAAGAATGGACTTTTTACCCTTGCGAGTGTGGTCGTTTCCAAGAAAAAAAATCGGCTTGTTGTGTCACGTAATGCTTTTTAACAATAATGGAGCGAAAGTCCGCTTATGGGAAAAGCAAATGTTCTGGAAATGGTTGTCGATTGTTTGGAAAGATTGAATCAATCCCTGATTGTTGAGGAGAGAGTCTCAACGATGCCTGATGATGTGCTTTTCGGTGAGGGTAGTTTCCTGGATTCCATGGGGCTGCTCAACCTGCTTATTGATGTGGAAGAGCATTTGGAGGAACATGATATATTCATTACCATCCTTGATGACCATGCCCTTTCCCAGAAACATAGCCCCTTTAAAAGCATTGCGACACTGACTGATTACATTTGCAGTAAAACAAACAATGCATTCTGACCATAAAATCATGCTTATTACCGGTGTAAGCCGTGGCATTGGGCGTTTTCTTGTGGATTATTACCTTGAGCAAGGTTGGCAGATCTACGG
>Ga0265295_1009338_pt1 | contig 10529 bp, 7 predicted proteins | sample Munlansysbiofilm_FD_192503 | JGI IMG/M metagenome (GOLD analysis project Ga0265295, IMG submission 192503) | Leachate microbial communities from a municipal landfill in Southern Ontario, Canada - Methane capture system biofilm | ecosystem: Engineered > Solid waste > Landfill > Unclassified ... | reverse complement strand
TCGGTTTCGGTTTCAATATAGGTGGGTGTTACCTTTACCCATTTTACACCATCAAACTGCAAGAGGTCGCCCGTGGCTGCACCAGTAAAATCGAAGTTGGCGGCTACTTTTGGGTCGGTTTCAGTCTCAATATAGTTGGCTAAGTCGCTAATTTGACTCTCTGTAATGTTGATACCTGTTGATTTATCCCATGCAGTAAATGCGGGGTCGGTTTCGGTTTCAATATAGGTGGGTGTTACCTTTACCCATTTTACACCATCAAACTGCAAGAGGTCGCCCGTGGCTGCACCAGTAAAATCGAAGTTGGCGGCTACTGTTGGGTCGGTTTCAGTCTCAATATAGTTGCCTAAATCGCTAATTTGAGTCTCAGTAATGTTGATACCTGTTGATTTATCCCATGCTGTAAATACGGGGTCGGTTTCGGTAATTTCACCGCTAACACTTTCCGCTGTTTTTGCATGCAAGGCATAGGGCACGCTCAATAGCTGGCTTGTGCCAGTAATGGTGTAGCTGATTCCGCCACTTGGGTCGGTTTCTGTTTTAATGAAATAGATATCGCTCGCCCAATCGATGGTGCTGAATCCTGCACCACTACCTATCTCAATGCTCACCAAACCATTGGCGTTGGTGGTGGGTGTTTGGGTTTCGGTGTAAACTGCCGTGCCGCTTGCACTGCCTTGCAGTATACTAATTTGCATGCCTACTTTTTGGTTGGTTACCAGTTTACCACTGGCATCTCGAACTACGGCTTGGTAGCTTATCTTTTGTGGTACTTGCGCCCATAGAGCTAATGCGATGAGCATTGCCGTCAAAAATGTGTATAGTTTTTTCATTTTAGTTAGTTTTGTTAGTTGGTAACAATATTTATAAGCTTAATTTTTAGTTCTTTATAATTTTGAAGACTTTAATCACCTTCTGGCTATCGTAAACCTTTAAAAGGTAAAGGGCTGGCGGATATTTGCTCATGGCAATCTGCGTCTCGTAATTAGTTAGCCTACTAACTTCGAGTAATTTACCACTTAAGTCGAAGATTCTGTAAAAAAGGGTTTCACTCTTATAGTTTTCAACTTTAAGGGTGAGTAAATCTCTGGTAGGGTTTGGGTATGCCGAAACCGTAAGATTTATGCCTTTGGCTTCCTCAATTCCGGTTACTGCCGAAATCTCGTAGGGCTGCTGCACACCGTGTGCAACGGAACCATCGGTTCCGGTATTGGTGGTGTAAACTACCTGTCCAACGCTATAGCTTACCATACCTCCGCTACCATTGGCTTCGCCACCTGTGGTGTTTACGCTCTCCTGCGCTACGGCAGTGGAAAGGGAAAAGTAGAAAGTGAAAAGTAAGACCGCAGCAAAAAAATGGCTGAATGCCTTAAGGGTAAATATTTTCATAGTATTTAAAATTTGGTATAAAAGTAATTATAGAATAAAGGTAGTAAAGATTTAAGATAAAACTAGGTTTGGGGATTATTTAGGGCTATTGGCTGTTGGCTATTGGCTATTGGCTGTTGGCTGTTGGTCTTCGCTCAGGATGACTTAGGGGTTGCACGGCCGTCACCCTTCGACTTCCCTTCGTCTACGCTCAGGGCAAGCTGCTCAGCCTGACAGGGGTTGCCCTGAATTGATGGACTTATGGTTAACCCTACACGTAGTCATCCTGAGCGAAGTCGAAGGGTGACGTTCGAAGCGAAGGCACCGGACGAAACCACATTACCCATTCGGGTACACACACTTTATAAACTTTCAACTGAGTAAACAGATTGACTGCGTCGAACTCGAACTTCGTTCTCGGTTGCTTCGTCGCAAAGTACGCTCCTCGCAATAACGGGGAAACTCAAAATTTGCAAACCCGCAACTCGCTAATTACTGTTCACTGCTTACTGCTTACTTCTTTTAAACAGATCACTTCGTCGCAAAGTACGCTCCTCGCAATGACGAGAAAACTCGAAATTTGCAAACCCGCAACTCACTAATTACTGTTCACTGATTACTGCTTACTGCTCACTACTTACTACTTACTGCTTACTGCTTACTTCTTTTAAACAGAACGCTTCGTCGCAAAGCACGCTCCTCACAACGAAGGGGAAAAATAATTCGTGTTTGTAATCGAATTAAATTCCTTATTGTTAATTTTGCAACTTATTATTTAATAGTTGTAATGGAAAAGGTAAGAATAGGAATAAACGGCTTTGGTCGCATAGGCAAAATGTTTTTTAGGATGCTTGCTCACCATCCAGAGATAGAGCTGGTGGGTATAAACGACCTAATGGACGATGATATGCTTCGTTATCTTCTGAAGTATGACACCGTACACGGTAGGTTTGGGAAAGAGATAAAAATTGCAAACGGACAGCTACACATAAACGGATGGCATGTGAACATTGGGCACCACGCAAAACCATCGGAAATTCCTTGGAGGGAATGGGGCGTTGATATAGTTATTGAATCGTCGGGCCATTTTACCACACGCCAAGATTTACAGCAACATATTGAGGCTGGGGCAAAAAGGGTTATACTTTCGAGCCCCCCTACCGATGAGCTCGATCTTACATTGGTAATTGGGGTAAACGATAACAAGCTACTTCCTGAACATAAAATTGTATCGAATGCTAGCTGCACCGCCAACTGCGTAACGCCCATACTACATATTCTAAACAGCGAATTGGGCATCGAGTCGGCTTTTCTTAACACCGTTCACCCATATACCAATAACCAGCGCATTATCGATTCGCCACATCCTGATTTTCGCCGTTCGCGGGCCTCTGCCGATAATATTATTCCCACCTCAACCAGTGCAGTAGGCGCCGTACATAGTATTATTCCTGAACTAAAAAACAGGTTTAACGGCATATCAACCCGTGTGCCCGTTATTTGCGGGGCGCTCTCGGAGCTGGTTGTTACTTTCCCAAAGGCAATAACCGAAAACTCAATAAACAAGCTGATAAAAGGCTATGCACAGGGATCTATGAGAAGCATTATTCGATATGAAACCGACCCAATAGTATCGAGCGATGTTTTGGGATGTACCTACTCCTGTGTTTTCGATTCGCTAGCAACTAAAGTGGTTAGTAATAGTACGGCCCAACTAATTTTATGGTACGATAATGAAATTGGCTATTCCAATAGGTTGGTTGACCTGGTGCTGATTATGGCAAAGCAGATGGCCTAATTTCTCAATTAATGCTAACTAACACCCGTTAATTTTTTGTTACCCCAAAAAATTGATGGAACTTTGGGATAAAATCAAATTAACCATATTAACTAATCGATAATAGTAATGGAGCCAATCGTTAAAGCAAAAAACCACCTTGGAATTAACAGCTTAGGCAGAATAGGTAAATTATTACTATGGAACCAGCTGATTAAAAGAGATTTTGACGGTATTGTAGTGAACCTAGGTCGCGAGGCAGGAAAAAAACCCGAGGACATTATCTGCGCCTTAGAGTCGGATACAACCTACGGCAGGCTAGATCAGTTTCTTTACGGGCACTCTGGCAAAAAGGCAGAAATTAAAGTTTTAGATGCAGAAAACTTTGTTTTTGAAATTGACGGGATGTACTTAAAGGTATTAACAAGCGAACGGGACCCCAAAAATATTCCTTGGGCAAAAGAGGGCGTACAAATAGTTGTTGATTGCACGGGCAAATTCATCGACCCAACTGTTGATCCCAATTCAGGAAAAGGAAGCATAAGAGGGCACCTAGTGGGCGGAGCAAAAAAGGTTATAGCATCGGCTCCTTTCAAAATTAAAGATTCATCAAAAAAACTTCCCGATGATGCCCTAATGGCGGTTTATGGAATTAACCATATGAATTTCGACCCCCTAAAGCATCATGTTCTATCGGCTGCCAGCTGTACAACCACTGGGTTGGCGCATATGATAAAGCCAATTATCGAGAATCCGGTTACATCAAATATCCTAACAGCCTCAATGTCAACCGTACACGCAGCTACCAATACACAGTCTGTACTCGATAAAATACCTGATTTGGGTGCATCCGATCTACGTAAAACACGCTCTATTCTTAACAATATCATACTTTCATCAACAGGAGCAGCCAAAGCGCTCGACTCAATTATCCCCGAAATTCAGGAGATAGGCTTTATGGCCGACTCGGTTCGTATACCCACCAGTACCGTATCGCTTATCGCCCTAAATCTTACGTTCTACAGCGATATGGATGATAAAGGAAATCCAACCATAAACCGTGAAGTAATAAACAACATTTATAAAGAGGCCGCCGCTGGTGCACAGCGTGATATGGTGGTTTTTTCGAAAAGACAAAATGTTTCGTCTGATATGATTGGTTATCAGGCCGCTGCTGTTATCGAAGGGCACGAAACCCACACTCGTACAGGGTTTATTAAGTTACCCGTTAACTCCCTAAAAAGGTACGGGGTGCAAGAAAATAGCGAAATAAACATACCAGTAACCCACCTGAAAATTTTTGGTTGGTACGACAATGAGTTTGGCAGCTACGTAAACTTCCTTACAAGGTTACTGCGCCATGTAAACTCATCGCTTAGGTAAAACAACCCTATAGTTACCATAAAACACCCCGTGCAGGGGTGTTTTTGCATCTGTACGAGATGAATTTTTCATATTACAAGTGCAATTGCTGATTTTTGTTTTAATTACACTATTTTTGCAAATATTTTAGTACCTATTGATAATCCGCATTATTACATCAAATTTGTAAAAGATGAATGCTTATGCGGGTTACCCCAACCTAGTGGAACCCAATTTTGGGCAACAAAATTGGATGTGAAACTTGGTCGCTCTCGGATATAGCAATTATTCGAATGAATAGTTAGGGCTAAACAATTTATTCAAAACATAAAAGCGTTTTACAATGACCCAAGAAGAACTTTTTAAGAAACTCATTTCGCACTGTAAGGAGTACGGATTTGTTTTCCAAAGCAGCGAAATTTATGATGGCCTAAGCGCTGTTTACGACTACGGACAGAATGGTGTTGAGCTAAAAAATAATATCAAGCAGTACTGGTGGGACGCAATGACTCGCCTTAATGAGAACATTGTGGGTATTGACTCGGCCATATTTATGCACCCTCAGGTGTGGAGCGCCTCGGGTCACGTTGGCGCTTTTAACGACCCACTTATTGATAATAAAGATAGCAAAAAGCGGTACCGAGCCGATGTGCTGATTGAGGAGTGGATGGAAAAGCAAAGCGCCAAAATTACGAAAGAGGTAACCAAGGCACAAAAACGCTTTGGCGACAGCTTTGACGAAGCGATGTTTTTACAAACCAATCCTAGAGTGGTTAAAACACAGGAAAAAATTGACGCTATACATAACCGTATGGCAACATCGTTAGAGAATAATGATTTAGCCGAAGTTAAAAAGATTATTGAGGACTGCGAGATTGCATGCCCCATATCGGGAACACGTAGCTGGACAGATGTGCGCCATTTTAACCTGATGTTCGAAACCAAGATGGGCTCCGTTTCCGATGATGCCAATACAATATATCTTCGCCCCGAAACGGCGCAAGGAATATTTGTAAACTACCTAAATGTACAAAAAACGGGCCGCATGAAGCTGCCCTTTGGCATTGCGCAGATTGGAAAAGCGTTCCGTAACGAGATTGTGGCACGTCAGTTTATTTTCCGTATGCGCGAGTTTGAGCAAATGGAGATGCAATTCTTTGTTCGCCCTGGCGAGGAGTTGGAATGGTTCGAATTTTGGAAAGAAAAACGCATGCGCTGGCACAAGGCCATGGGGTTTGGCGACGATAAGTATCGCTTCCACGAGCATATTAAGCTGGCGCACTACGCCAACGCCGCTTTCGATATTGAATTCGACTTCCCTTTCGGTTTCAAAGAGGTTGAGGGCATCCATTCGCGTACCGATTTTGATTTGGCCAGCCATCAGAAACACTCTGGAAAGAAGTTACAGTATTTCGATCTGGAAACGAATAAAAACTACATTCCCTATGTGGTTGAAACCTCAATTGGGCTAGATCGCACTTTTCTTCAAGTACTCGCAGGAGCTTATACCGAGGAAAAAATCACCAAAGACGGTGGTAAGGTTGACGAACGCGTTCTACTTCGAATTCCTCCAGCACTTGCACCCATTAAGCTAGCCGTTTTTCCTCTGGTTAAAAAGGATGGTTTGCCCGAAAAGGCTCGCCAAATTATGGACGACCTTAAAATAGACTTTAAATGTCAGTACGAGGAGAAGGATAGCATTGGGAGACGCTACCGTAGGCACGATGCAATAGGTACTCCATTCTGCATAACTATTGACCATCAGACTATTGAAGACAATACGGTTACCATTCGCCACCGCGATAGTATGGAGCAGGAAAGGGTTGATGTTTCACGCTTACGCGAGATTATGGAGGAGAAGGTAAGCATGAAAACCCTACTGAAAACAATATAACCCGCACTATTCGGATGAATAGCTGGGGTTTCGGGTATTTTAATTTTTAGGTTGAAAATTGTATTCTAAAAAGTGGAGAGATTCACTGCTTAAAATCATTGGCGTCCGGTTTATATTTATAGATTCCTCCCTACGGTCGGAATGACAGGGCGTTGAGTTGTATTTGGGAGGGGAGGGCTTAAAATGTAAACAATGGGGCAATTAGCTTTGCCCTATTTGTCTTGTAAATAGTTGGCAATACAAATGTTTTTCTACTCAACCTCAAAGTAGCTGCAATGCAAAAGCGAGTGTTAATAGTAACCTATTACTGGCCACCCTCTGGAGGAAGCGGTGTTCAGCGTTGGTTGAAATTCGCAAAGTATTTACGCTCCTTTGGATGGGAACCTGTTATTTACACCCCTAAAAATCCTGATGTTTCGCTAATCGATAAAACCCTGGCTGGCGATATTCCACCCGATATAACCATTATTAAACGTAAAATATTTGAGCCCTACAGCCTGTTTAGGCTTGTAGCGGGTCAAAAAAAGGGGATGGGGGTTGGTTTTGCCTCGGCTGAGGGTAAAAAGGATGGATTTTTCAGCAAATTATCTCTTTGGATAAGGGCTAACCTTTTTATTCCCGATGCCCGTATGTTTTGGGTAAAACCATCGGTTCGGTTTTTAGCCAAACACCTCAAAAGTAATCCTGTTGATGCTATAATTTCAACCGGCCCACCCCATAGCATGCATCTTATCGCCCTAAAACTTAAACAACGGATGGGCATTAAATGGTTGGCCGATTTTCGGGACCCATGGACAAGCATCGACTATATGGCCGACCTACCCATTACCAAGCGCTCATTTAAAAAGCATAAACGCCTAGAGAACAAGGTAATTACTATAGCCGATGAGGTTGTGGTTGTATCATCGCAAATGAAGGCAGAGTTTGAACAGAATAGACCGCAAGGCGTAAGCCTTATTACCAATGGTTTTGACCATACCGATTTTGCAAGCCTAGCAATTTCGCCCAAACCAGAATTTACCATTACCCACTTAGGCTCAATACCCGCAAACCGCAACAGCGAGCATCTATGGGATGCCCTAAGCCGTATGGTAACCACCAATACCCTATTTGCATCGAAACTAAAAATACAGCTGGTGGGTAACGTTGATAAGCTGGTTGCCGATCAAATTGAGCATTACGGGTTAACAAGCTATTGCACGTTTACAGGCTACGTAAATCACAGTAAAAGCATTGAAATTATGCAGCGCTCGCAGGTGCTGCTCCTGCTGATAAACCAAAGTGCCAATGCCAAGGGTATTTTAACTGGCAAGGTTTTCGAGTATCTTGCCGCCCGCCGCCCCATACTGGCTATCGGCCCAACCGATGGCGATGTTAGCAGCCTACTAGCCCAAACAAAAGCAGGTATTACTGCAAATTTTAGTAGCTTTAAAGATATTGAGGAAAAGATAAAATGGATGTGGGATGAGTACCAGGATGGTTTCCCTTTCTATGATAAGGTTGATGTATCGGAATACAGTCGTAAAAACCTAACCGGTAAGCTGGTTGAAAAGCTTAACCGTATGTAACCTTTGCCCGTTGATACTACTCGGCTAATACGATTACTAAATTTAGTGTAAAATGAAAATTTTAACCGTTATTGGAGCCCGCCCCCAGTTTGTAAAGGCAAGCGTGGTTAGCCGCGCATTACGGGCTGCTGATATATCTGAAATAGTTGTACATACTGGTCAGCATTTTGACTATAACATGTCGCAGGTATTTTTCGACCAGATGCAGATTCGTAAGCCAAGCTATAATCTCGGTATTCATGGGCTATCGCATGGAGCAATGACAGGGCGTATGCTTGAGGCCATTGAAGAAATTCTGATTGCGGAAAAACCCCAGCTAATGCTCGTTTACGGCGATACCAACTCGACCCTTGCGGGGGCACTCGCTGCGCAAAAACTCGGCATACCCATTGCACACGTTGAGGCCGGGCTAAGGTCGTTTAACCTTAGCATGCCCGAGGAAACCAACCGCATACTTACCGACCGCATATCAACACTGCTGTTCTGCCCCACACAGGTTGCCGTTGGCAACCTAAAAGCCGAGGGTTTCGACAATTTCGACTGCCAAATTCATCAGGTGGGCGATGTGATGCTCGATGCAGCAAACTACTACGCCACAAAGTCGGCTGCTAGGTCAGCTATTAAAGCTAGCCTAAATCTTCAAGAAAAATTTGTTTTGGCAACCGTACATCGTCAGGAGAATAGCGATAACCACAATAACTTAAAAAGCATTGTTGATGCGCTAAATCAGATAAACAAATCCACACAGGTTGTGGTGCCGCTTCATCCGCGAACAAAAAAGATAATTGCTAACCTCAACCTAGCACCACAATTTACCATAATCGACCCTGTTGGCTACCTAGATATGGTTGAGCTCCTAAAAAATTGCGCGCTGGTAATAACCGATAGCGGGGGCTTGCAGAAAGAGGCCTTTTTCTTTAAAAAGAGCTGCGTTACCCTGCGTGAGCAAACCGAGTGGACCGAACTTGTTGATGGTAATTTTAACACGTTGGCAGGTGTTAATACGGAGCAAATTATTGAGGCGTACAATAAAATGATGAGCAATTCGGCTAATTTCAATGTCAACCTTTATGGCGATGGCAATGCATCGAAAAAAATTGCTGAGCTGATAAAACAGTTCTTATCGTAAGCCTTTGTAATTCGTGTATATATTTTAATCGAAGAGTAAATTACGATGTGGATTTACAAATAAACCTTTTCAACCATGAGGGTTGATTAACCCTAGCTTGGGATATAAAAATCTATATGTTGAAATTTTGCGAACACCCCTTGTTTAGGAGTGTTTGCCTCCATTCGCATCGCAAGAGCCTAGTAATGAGAAGCAATTATTTTTAAAAATAGTTGCGAATAGCATTGGCATGTTCGTAAAAATGCATACATTCGTACTTTATTAACATCTTATTAACATCCCAAGCAAAACCCAACATACCATGCCGTATCGCCGCTTACCCAATACCGACAATGCCCGCACAAAAGCCCTAACGGCTGCCGTAAAAAAGGGCCGAGAAGTACCTCCATTTAAATTGGCATACAGCCAAAGCGCCTTTAGCAAAGCCAACCTTTTTATAAATAATTTTACGAAGGGTGTTGCTAATTACCAGGCGGCCTACAAGAAACAGGTTGAAAGAAGCAAGGAGTACCAATCGCTCTCGAAAAAAGCCCGCCTATACCTTTCACATTTCATACAGGTGCTTAATCTAACCATTTCGAGAGGCGAGTTACCCGAGGAGGTTCGGAAAATTTATGGGATGGATATAGATGAGTGTAAGCTGCCCAATCTTTCAGCTGATAAGGATTTACTAGCATGGGGAAAAAAAATTATTATAGGCGAAACCACACGTATATCCAAAGGGCATCAACCCATTACCAACCCAACCATTGCAGTGGTTAAGGTAAGATATGAAAACTTTGCTGAGGCATATAGCCATCAACGCATTCTACAGCAAAACACGCAACGTAGCCAAGCAGAGCTAGAGACACTACGCAAAAAAGCCGATGATATTATTCTTCAGATTTGGAATGAGGTTGAGGATACCTATAAAGACCTACCCGACCATGAAAAGCGAGAGCGTGCACAGGAATATGGATTGGTTTACGTTTATCGAAAGAACGAAATTAGGAATTTGCGAATGCTCGAACGGAACCTAATTGATTTTGAAACGTAAATTTGGGGTAAGAATGTGGCGTTTCGCCCAAACTTCAATCCTCTTCTAAAAACCCGCATTACTCATCAAACTTGTAAAAGATAAATACAAATGTGGGTTTCCCTACATAGAGTAGCCCTATTTTGGGCAAGAAAATTGGTTGTGATACCTAGTCGCTGTCGGAGACAGGAATTATTCGAATGAATAATTAGGGATAAATAGTGTTGCTACTGGGCCAGCTGCATTAATCGCTTGCCTCGTGTGCGTTCAATTTTACTGCAGCGGTACTCTCCTGTTTTCCGCACTTTTTCGGGACACCCTCTACACCCCTTGTAAATACTAGGATGTTTTTTAAATTTGGGTGTCCCAACATTTGTTCTTATGTATGTTCGTAAAAAGAAAAACAGCTCAGGTAG
>Ga0265295_1009337_pt1 | contig 10529 bp, 7 predicted proteins | sample Munlansysbiofilm_FD_192503 | JGI IMG/M metagenome (GOLD analysis project Ga0265295, IMG submission 192503) | Leachate microbial communities from a municipal landfill in Southern Ontario, Canada - Methane capture system biofilm | ecosystem: Engineered > Solid waste > Landfill > Unclassified ... | reverse complement strand
ACATCAAGGATAAAATCGCCCTCTTTTGCAATGTGAAGCGCGACTGTGTCATTGAGAACAAGACAGTCGGTGTCCTCTATGAGGCTCCGATGATGCTCCACGCGGAGAAACTCGATGAGATTGTGGTCAGGGAACTGCAGCTTGATACAAACCAACCCGACCTCACCGAATGGGAAGCGATGCTCGACCGCATCACCAAGGCAGACAAGCCGGTACGCATTGCCCTGGTAGGCAAATACATCCAACTCCACGATGCTTACCTGTCAGTCATGGAAGCGCTCAAGCATGCAAGTTGGGCCCAAGGGGCCCAGGTAACGATCGACTGGGTCGACTCAGAACTGGTGACTGAGAAAAGCAGGGAAGCCTTGCTGGCAAAGGCTGACGGCATCCTTGTACCCGGAGGCTTCGGGGACCGTGGCATCGAAGGCAAGATTCTGGCAGCCCAGTACGCACGAGAGCACAAAATTCCGTATCTTGGCATCTGCCTTGGCATGCAGATCGCCGTCATCGAATACGCCCGGCACGTACTCGGATATGCCGATGCCCACTCCAGTGAGTTCAATCCTGACTCAAAGCATCCGGTGATTGCCCTGATGCCCGACCAGAGAGGAAACATCCCCAAGGGAGGCACCATGCGCCTCGGAACCTACCCGTGTGTAGTGAGTTCCCCTTCCCGCATGAGTGACTCCTATCAGGGCGAATTGCTGATCGCAGAGCGCCATCGACACCGCTATGAGTTCAACAACTCCTTCCGCCAAGCACTTGCCGAAGGAGGCTTGATCATCAGCGGTACCAGTCCCGATGGTTCGTTGGTAGAAGCCGTGGAGCTTGCCGACCACCCCTTCTTCGTAGGAGTGCAGTACCATCCTGAGTTCAAGAGCAGACCGAATCGTCCTCATCCCCTGTTCCTCGGATTCATTGCCTCTGCACTGGGTCGGAAGAGTTGACAGTTTTGCCGCTCTAAGGTAGTTTTGTGTATGCAAATTGGGGCCATAGCTCATCTGGTAGAGCGACTGGTTCGCAATCAGTAGGTAGAGGGTTCGAGTCCCTTTGGCTCCAAGCAACACAGCCCGTTTTTCCTTTTAGGAAGAGCGGGTTTTTTCATAGCTGCAACCTCCTGCGCTTGATAAAGAGCAAAAGGCTTGATACGGAAACGATGAGCAAGCAAAGCACCAAGGAAGTCATAAACGAGCCGGTTGCATCACGCAGCCACCCCCCGATTGCAGGTCCCAGCAACCCTGCAATGCCGTAGAAGAGAAAGCAGAGCGGATAGAGAGAAGAGAAGAAGTGAAGCGGGTATGCATGAGCGATGACTGCGGCATACAGCACAAAATTGGCACCGAAGGAGAAGCCCAGCAGAGCCACCAGAATCAAGATGAGGAGAATGTTCGGCCCACTAGCCAGCAACACCAGGGTTGCAAGCGAGAAGAGCAGGAGCGAGAGCGGGATGCTCACCACCCCGATGCGGTCAAAGACATAGCCCCAAACAATCCTGGCCGATGCATTGCCCACGGAGAAGACCATCACTGCAAGCACTGCCTGCACTTCTGAAAGCCCCCATTCCAGTACCAAGGAAGAGAGATTTCCCACCACCAAGAGCCCTGCAAACGTGCCTGCGAACATACCAAGTGAGGAGAGCATCATGATTGGATCGCGATAGAGCGAACGCGGTGGCTTCTCTTGATCGGGAGCAGATTCGCTCGGGACTGAGAGCAGTTGTGCACACAAGAGCAGCAGAATTGCGGTGATGAGGCCGTACCCGGCGAGAAATGAAGAGAACGGGAGAGCAGAGAGATATGCCTGCTCAATGATGGCCGAAAGTATGATGGCCCCACCGCCAAAGCCTCCTACCGAGAGCCCGGTCACCAAGCCTTTTTGGTTGGGAAACCACTTCAGGCATACTGAGAGGGGTACCACATAGGCAAAGCCGATACCGATGCCCGAAAGCAAGCTGATACCAAGCAAGAGCACAAGAAAGGATGTTTGGCTGTAGGATGCAACCAGAAAACCCAGACCATAAGCCAAAGCGCCGATGGATGCTGTCTTCTTTGGCCCTAAGCGGGGAAGAAGCCGACCTGAGTAGACCATTACTGCAGTAAACACCATGATGGTCAGGCCAAAGACCAGCCCAGCCTGGGCATTGCTGATCCCCATCTCTTCCCGGATCCAGACCGAAAGGGTGCTCCATGCATATACCCCGCCAAGAATGGTCTGCATGCAGAGCGCAGCCAAGAGAACTGACCATTTCTTTCCCATCCGTATCATGCATTCTCCTATCAATATACTAAGTTTTGACAGTATAGTGATTTTGTCTGGATTATCGCAAGAACCTTGTGTGAATGCAGGTGTTTGATGGGCAAAATAAAGGCTCATGAGATTTTACTGTGGGATTTCTCCCACTGCTCATTAGCCCTGACCCGATCCAACTTTGTTTTCTCAACCGATCTGGTCTTCCTCCTCCACCTGCTTCTGTCCCAGAGCTTGAGGAAGAAGTATTGGGTATCTCTGAATCCGTAGGCTTGCCTTCTAACCGTCTTGATCATTGTGTTGCAGCCTTCCAGCGGGCCGTTCGAGGTGGGATATCTCACCCTGGAGACAATGCCCTCCATCCGTGTCTGGATCATCTTGTTGAATGCCTTGAGCATCGGTATCTGCACCACGTAGCTCTGCGAGAGGGCCAGCCATTGCTCGAGTCCCTCACGCATCCTCTGCTCATCGGTGCATGCAAGCCCGGCCTTCAGCTGGTCGCCCAGGAAGAAGGCGAGCTTGAGGTTCTCGTTCTCCCCCAGCACCTGCTCGAGGCGCTGGACATTGCGGATCGACCACTTGCGCTCACCGTTCGGCAGGGGCAGGCCCTTGTTCTCATAGCGCTGGGCCAGATGGCGGTTGTGTTCCCTCGCAAGCTCATCCTTGCGCTTCAGCACATCGCGGCTGCTGGTGATCACGAACCTGCTTCCCTTCAGTGCAGCATACTGGCGCCCGGCCTCCCTGACCGACGTCCTCAGTTCCTCGACCTCCAGCTCGATCTCCGGCTTCTCGGACTGTGCGGCATCGCACAGAGCCTTCCTGAGCTTGGTGAGCTTCGCCCTGCAGCTGGAGGCCGCCTCCTGCAGGCGGTTCTGCTCCAGCCTGCGCAGCTCGGTGAGGATCCTGTCGTTGAAGTTCTTGCAGATGTGGAAGGCGTCATACACTATTGCTATGTGGGGATATGCACCCTCGACGGCCTTGCAGTACTGCGCGTTCATGTCCATGGATATTGACTTGACCTGCATCATCCAGGTCCTTCCCACCTTCTGGAAGAAGTGCAGCAGCTGGCGCTCGCTGTTGCCTTCCTCCAGGAACAGGATCTCCCCCGTCTCCCAGTCCAGCACCACCGTCGCATAGCGGTGCCCCTTGTGCAGCGAGAACTCGTCGACGCACAGGTGTGCGCTCGCATGGGTGGGGAGCATCGGCCCGTACCTGTCCCTCAGCCTCTCCTTGTCCAGCTCCCTGACCAGCTTGCGGTTCGTGCACAAGGCACCCGCCAGGCCCTTGACCGTCATGTCGCAGCGGCCGAGGAACCCCCTGATCTGGGCCTGCAGGCAGGTGGTGATGCAATGCCCCTCCACCTTGAAGGGGATGGCCTGCCTCGCGGTCCTGCGGCACCTTGTGCACAGCAGCTGCTCATAGCCGACATCCACCACAATCTTGCGGTCCCCCAGCGTCAGGTGGTGCAACTGTACATGCAGCTGCTGGTTGGCATGCAGCCGCCCACCACAGTGGGGGCAGCTGTCGGGGACCGCGCCAGTGATCCTTCCGTGCAGCGTCTCGATGATGACCCGGTGACCGCCTATCTGCTTTTCCGCATAGGTGATCGCTCTTGTCGTCTCAAATTCTGGCAATTGTAGGATGGAATTGGTATACTGGTCCACGGGCGTCCGTCCTTGTTAGCTTGGTTTTTGGTTAACTCAATACTAACAGATGGATTGCCCATTTTCTATTTCTTTGGGTCTGCCCCAGATTTCACTGTTTTCCTAATCCCACAGGTTTTTCCCAAGAGCCAAAATAAAACCCTCCGCCCATGGAGGGTTCTTTGGCTACTCGGGGTTATTTCCTTCGGTTATTCCCCCTCTTCGCCACCACAACCATATCGTACCATCGAAGAGAGAAACCGTCAATTTTTTCTTTGTGTCGGGTATACTTTGTTCTTGACAATACTGTGTGACACACATTATTGTAATCACATGAAGGAAGATCCGATACTCTCCAACCTGATCACTGAGCTCAAACGAGGAAATCTGACATTGTGCGTTCTCAGCCAGCTGAAAAAGCCCCAATATGGGTACTCACTCTTGCAGCTGCTCGCCGACAAGCAGATTCCCATCGAAGCAAACACCCTCTACCCTCTGCTCAGGCGATTGGAGGTCCAGGAACTGCTTTCCAGCACCTGGGATACTTCCGAGGCACGCCCTCGAAAGTTCTATGTGCTCAGCGACAAGGGCCATGCCTTGCTCTCTGAGTTGGGCAAGGCATGGCAGGAACATTATCAGCGCGTTGGTGCGCTGCTTGCGGAGGAAGGACATGAGTGACCTCATAGGCCGGTATGTAGAAGAAACTGTGCGTCATCTCAGCCTCAAAGAGAGGGCTGAGGTAGCAAAAGAACTGGAGGCAAATATCCAGGATATGATTGGAGGTGATGACAGTGAGCAGCATGTCGAGCAGGTTTTGCTCGATATGGGTTCTCCCTCCGTTCTGGCCAAACAGTATCGGGGCAAGGAGCGCTATCTCATCGGACCCGAAACCTTTGATTTCTACTGGATGGTGTTGAAACTGGTCTGCCTGGTAGTAGGCATCGTAACGGTGGTCATCACCCTGATCTCCCTCTTCTTTACAGAGAGCCCGGTAGGGATAGGAACCATGATTGCCAAACCGATCGCATCCCTCTTCAGTGCCCTTTCGGGAGCCTTTTTGTGGGTCACCATCACCTTTGCGATCATGGACTACTATCAGGTCAATGCCACCTTGGAAAGTTGGGATGCGAAGGCCTTGCACGACCTGGAAGAAGCTCCTACACGCCTGATAAAGAAGAGCGACAGCATAGCGGACTTGGTCGGCCTTTCGGTCTTCTTCCTCTTGCTTGCCGTCCTGTTCAACAGGCCCGAACTCATCGCACTCTATAGAAAAGATGCTGCACCAGTACCGCTTTTCATCGGTCAAGCACTCAGACCCTATGTCATTGGGTGGATGGCCACCGTCATCTTGTCCTTCATCGTTTCGGCACTCAAATGGTTCAAAGGCAAGTGGACCTCCACCCTCTTTGTCCTGAGCGCTTCGGTGGACCTGCTGGGAATCATCTACTTCATCTTCGTAGCGACCCGATGGAAGCTCTACAACCCTGCATTCCTGACGATTTTCCCCGGTTCCATGACACGGTGGCAGATCATCATCAAGGCTGCATCGGTCGTACTACTGATTCTTACGTTGATCGGCAACGGAGATGACGCCTATACCGTCTTCAGGAGAACGAGACCCGACGAAGCTGGTCCAGCACGTCAACGGTAATCTGGTGGGACTCCTGGATGAACGGATTGTCATCCAGGCTTCCCAGCACGGCATCACGCTCTGCAAGGTTGCGGTAGGTGCTCTCCCGGAAGCGGTTGTTGAAATCCTTCTCCTTGGTCTTGAATACCTGCGTCTCGATCTGCACCCGGATCCTGCCCACTTCCTCAACAGCTTGCTCCCATGTTTCCTGTTGCAGTCTCTCGACTGCCAAGGTGCGGCACAACGTGGCTACTGCATGGCTGCTGCGGTCCATCTCATAGAGAGAGAACCAGGATGCATAGGTGGCATGTACCTCATCCCATGAGGTGATTTCACCCCGTTTGAGGGCCTCTTTCAACACTTCGACCCGGAACTCAGGAACCAACTGTCCCCCCACGTTGATCCACGGAAGGGTGACATGCTCCCCAACTTCCTGTAGTTGAGATACGGTGAGGTTCTCCCTGAGACAGGTTGAAGCGATAGTCTTCACCGCATAGTAAAGAAGCATCTCCTGGTAGGCTTGATAAGCCTCAACCACTTTCAGGACCTCCACCGGCTCATTGCTGTTCTCCAAACCCCAGGCGTAGACATGCAGGGAGTACAGCTCTGCAGGTTTTGTGCGCAAGAGCTCCCGTCCCTGGCGGATGAGATCCTTCTCATCCTTGGAAGAGGCATGGGCTCGGTTGTAGTTCTGAGCCACCCAAAGACAGAGCAGATCGCACGCCTCGAAGATCTCATTGACCGTATCGGGAGCAAGATAATCGGTTTCAATCTGTTGGCGGATCACCTTGCGCTTGTCACGCTTGCGATACTTGTAGCTGTTGCGTTCCAAGGCATAGAGGTTGTACATCCACCAGTAGGCGGGCATTACCACCCGCCGCCCTTCCTTCGCATCGCTGGAAAGAAGGCTGAAGGGCAAGGGGATGTTCAGCTCATGAGGGTAGTTCCCTTTTGCAATCAGGACATAGCTGGCGAACTTGCAGTCATACTTGAGGGTACTGGACAAGGCAGGCCAGAAACCCCTTCCCGCTGCCATCTCACCATCGTTGCCTCGGCTGTTGTGGTTCGAGCCGATGTTAGCCCCGGCAGCCATGTTCGACTGCCCCTTGATGAGGCTGGCGATCAAAAAGGAGTTGTTGTGGTGCTGTTCATGGCCACTGAAGATCAGATTACTCAACAGTTCACAACAGCTTACCGTGGAGTTATCACCCAAAATGGAGTGGATCAGGCGTGCTCCATACTTGAGGCTGCAGTTGTCCCCCATGATGAAACGGATGGCCTTGCACCCATAGAAAACACGGGACCCGCTTCCTATGATCCCATTTACCAGTTCCACACCCTCCCCAATCTGTACCGGCTCAATGAGGGTGGATCGCAAGGTAAGGTTCTTCAGTTTGTTTGCACCTTTGATGTAACACCCCGGCCCAATCCAGACATCCTTGATGGTGTCGCAGGATTTGACCACCGACTGCTTGCCCACAAAACCGTAGCGGCCTCGCTTGGTATCCATCGTCCGGTCGGTAATCTCCTCGAAGGCGCGCATCAAGGCCTTGTCATCGCGATACGTGCCCCACAGGAAGGCATCACTGGTGAGCATGCCGTTGAACGGACGCACCGCTCTTCCTCCGGCCTCATTCATGATGTCGATGGTGACACGCACTTCCTCATCCTCACCCTCCTTGAGGGTTCCATTGCCAAACTTGGCATGGTTGGTGGTCTGCATCTCACCAAGCCGATAGAGGATGACATGGTCTTCAACGATGTAGTGACTGAGGTACGAACAATCCATGATCGCACAGCTATCGCCGATATCACAGCTGACGATGCGGCTGTTGGAAATTCCCACCGGGACACTGAAGTCGTGAAAACTGACGATGGATTTCTCCATCCTTCCCAACCGAACCAAGCCGTAGAACTCGGTGTTGCGGATCAGCGATGGGTCGAAGGGGTCGCTTACCAGGACATCACTCCAGCAGGGACTCGAGTTGAGGTTCTCTTCCAACGATGCAATCTCATAGCTGGTTAGGGTCCTGAAGCTGCTGTTGTCCCGTCCCACCTGTTGGTTGCGCAGGGTATACTCATCCTCTCCTTCCCCAAGGAAGGGAGAACCGATGAAATCGTAACCGAACCTATTCCGGTCGAGGGTATTCACTTTGTCACTCATAGCTTCAGTATAGCAATGCCTATGGGTGTGCACAATTGTGAAAGGTGGCTCAAAGCAAGCTCTTTCCTTTGGATTTCAGAGCTCATATGCAAATCATATACAGCATTGAGCATGGTCATCCTCACTTATCTGCTTCAGTTTTTCCTTGTTTTTCAAGCAAATGTATCAAGCCAGAGCAGTTTGGCTGCAAGAGGGTCTTGCATACATACCCATTCAGAATGCAAAACTGCCCTGCTTTGCGACTTGCGCCACCTTGACGGATATACTACGATGTGACTACTATGGCTGACTATGATTTGTCTCCGAAGATGAAACGTTTGGTCACCCTGATAAACAAGATCGCCATAACCGATCCTGAAGGGCTGACTCCCAAGCGCATCGAAGAGCTGAACGATATATCGATACCCAATAACCTGCTTATCCGCAAACTTCTTGGCAAGAGTGCGCGAAACATCGTGACCAAGACCTTCATCATCCCGGTAACCGACGGAATGGTCAGCGGATACTTCTTTGAGAAACAGGGCTCCAGAGGCATCAGTGACCTCACCCCCCTGATCATCTTCTACCACGGGGGTGGCTGGGTCTGGGGCAATATGGACCTCTACAACTTCCTGTGCGCCCATCTTGCCGATATCACCGGAGCTTCGGTGCTCTCGGTCGATTACCGCCTCGCACCCAAGTACAAGTTCCCCACTGCGGTGGAGGACTGCTATGATACCCTTGTTTGGGCTGCTGCAGGTTGCCGTTACTGGAAGACCGACCCTGACAGGATCTACTTGGTTGGTGACAGCGCCGGCGGCAATCTTGCCGCGGTGGTCAGCCGCCTCGCCCGCGACCGCAAAGGCCCTTCCCTGGCGGGACAGGTACTGCTCTATCCTGTTACCGATGGCAGAATGCGTACCACCAGCTACGAGAAGTATAAGGACTCTCCCACCCTCACCGACAAGCAGATGGCCTTCTTCATCAACAACTATCAGCGCGAGCCGAAGGACATCCTCAACCCGAGCTTCAGCCCGCTCTTGGGCAAGGACCACAGCCGGCTCCCCCAAACCTTGATCATTGGGGCAGAGTACGACCCACTGCACGACGATGGGATGCTCTATGCCGATGCGCTCGCATCAGCCGACACCCCGGTCAAGTATCTGGAAGTCAAGAAGACCGTACACGGGTTCATCAACTACCCCAAGGCCACCGGAACCGAAGAGACCGAGAGCGCCATCATCCAGTTCATCGGGGGAAGACCGGTGGAGCAGGTATCACTCATCAGCCGTAAGGAGTGGAGAAAAGCCGAACAGCGGGAGCTGAGGAATATCAAAAAACAGAGCAAGCACTTTGTGGATGCACAGATAGGTTAGATAGACGTATACTAGGGTTTTCCTAAATTCAGATTCCGATCTGCCAAGTAGGACGTACGCATCGGTGGAATGCATCGATTGCATCAGCAGCCGTTCTCGATCTCTAGAACAGGGAGCTGATCATAGGAAGAAGCGCATGGGCGAGGGCCAGATGGCCCTCCCTATCCATATGCAGCTGATCGATTTCTGATGGTTGTGCAACCTGGGAAGCATCAAGAAAGAGCACATCCTGCTCTTTTGCCATCTGCCTGATCGCGGGGGCAAGCTTTCTGCTCAACGTGGATGAGGATGCATCATAGCTGACAAACGGAGCCTTCTCTATCTCCAGGCCGATGTGGATCGGAGAGACAACAAGCACCTTGGGGATGGGGTACCCTTCCCCATAGGGGTAGGTCCGAATAAGGGCGATCAATTGCTCCAAAGCCTTGGCGATGATTCGCTCACTGGCTTTGAAGAAAACCTTGCAGTCGTTGGTTCCCAGACTGAGGATGACCAGATCGATGGGCCGGTGGCTCTGCAGGGCTACCGGGAGGAACTGCTTTCCGCACCGGTTGGGTTCAAGGGGGTCGTCAAAGACGGTGGTACGCCCACCCATTCCTTCCTCGATGATGCGGTAGGAAGGGCCGAGCAGACCAGAGAGAATGCCGGTCCAACGATCCTCATAGGACCATCTCCCACCGCTTGGGTTGGTACCGAATGTATTGGAATCACCGAAACAGAGTATCGTATGCATAGGGTGAGTGTAGCAAAAGATTCCCCTAAATAAAAGGCCAGTGATCGGGAGAATCACTGGCCCAAGGGATTTAATCGAACGGTTTATTCATTTGTATAGTTATACATCTGAACTCCTTGAATTTCACAGAACTTTTCCAATTCATCGATGTAATCACCATACACATAATGCATATGATTTGAACCCATCGATTGGACAAACGAATCAAAGTCAATATCTGCCTTGATAAAGGCATGAGGGTAGATGTAATTTGCAACCAATGACTCTCTTGACCTATGCATCACTTCACCCTTGAAGGCTCCCATACAATAATTCCCATCTTTCCGGAACAATCTGGCAGCTGTAATGATTCCTGGTTGTGCCATAAACTGAGTGGTACCACCACCAGCTTCTCCAAACACATGAGGCATCATCTTTGCACTAGACATCGCTTCATCAACACTATTCAATGCTGCATACGCAAAGGCCATTCCCCCACAGTTTGCAAACGTAAATTCCTTCTTGGATACATCATAGCTTCTGATATCTACCAGACAAGAAGGTTGCTCCTTGTCACACTGATGCAACAAATACATTGTCAGTGCACCATCACAATCTCCTTCGCAAGCACAGGGAATCACAGGCTTATTACCTTCTGCATCAAATGGATTATTCAGCAGAGCAATGGCTAAGCACTGAACGGCATAATGATCACTGAGTTCACGCTGACATTTCAACGCAATGAAGTCAAACCCTCCATCCGAAACCATATCTTTTA
>Ga0265295_1009336_pt1 | contig 10532 bp, 9 predicted proteins | sample Munlansysbiofilm_FD_192503 | JGI IMG/M metagenome (GOLD analysis project Ga0265295, IMG submission 192503) | Leachate microbial communities from a municipal landfill in Southern Ontario, Canada - Methane capture system biofilm | ecosystem: Engineered > Solid waste > Landfill > Unclassified ... | reverse complement strand
GAAAACAACACTTCTTGAATTTATATCCACTGCGGGGGGCTTGACGCCGGATGCGGGAAGCACCGCGACGATTAAGCGAAAAATAGCTGAAACCAATGAGGCCGATAAGATTGTCATCGACCTGGATCTTCTGGTTAAAAAGGGGGATACATCCTTAAATCTTCCGATTCGGGATGGCGACAGCGTCTATATTTCAAAAGCCGATATCTACTACGTTTCCGGAGAAGTTAATAAGCCCGGATCTTACAAAATAGAGGCGGATCTCACGATTATCAAAGGGATTACAACGGCCGGGGGTTTTTCGAAAATCGCAGCCAAAAACAAAGTGAGGGTAATCAGAATCGTTGCCGGGCAAAAGCAGGTTCTTGAAAATGTTAAAATGGATATGCCCGTTTTCCCAGATGATGTGATTATCGTTCCGGAGAGTTTTTTCTGACCTATGGAAGAAAAAGAAATACACCTCAGAGATTATCTGCGAATCGTAAATAGGCGGAAAACCACCGTTTTAACCTTCTTTATCATCACCTTTCTCGCGGTGGTCATTGCGACATTCACCGCGACGCCCATCTACCAGGCAACGACAAAGGTCATGATGGAGCGGGATGTTTCAAGCCCTTTGGCCGGAAATTACAGTTACCTGCCTTACGATCCGGAATTCCTGGAAACTCAGTATCAGGTCATCACCAGCATGGCCGTGGCTGAAAAGGTTGTCGGTATTCTCGATCCGGATAAGGTGTATCACGCTTTTTTCAAAGAAGGGCGTGGGGGAAAAAGCATTATCGCACTCATCGCGGGGTGGTTTAATACCCAGTATTCCGCATTTAAAGAAATCGTCGGCATTCAAAAGCTGTTATCAACCGCTGAGGCGGATTTGGATCAGGAGACGGATGCCCCGTTGAGCAAAACCGAAGAGATTGCCCGATCCGTTCAAGCCGGTATCAGCGTGTCTCCGGTCGCCAATTCGAGAGTTGTTGAAATTAGTTACATGTCTGAAAATCCGGCGCTTGCCGTGAAAGTAGCCAATTCCGTCGCCCAGGCGTATATCAATAATCTGTTGGATATGCGGATGGAGGTTTCAAATTACAGCATCAAGTGGATGACCAAAAAGGCGGAAACGCAGCGGGAGAAACTGGAGAAATCTGAAAAGGTTCTTCAGGCCTATCTGAGAAGCCAGGATATTGTTACTGTTGAAGATAAAATAGCGCTGATACCCGAGCGGCTTTCCGAGCTGAGCAGGCGATTGACGAACGCCGAGACCGAACAAAAAGAGTTAAAGGCGGTCTATGATCAGATATTAAGCACGGGTTCCGGCGCTCTCGAAGCCATTCCCGTCATTGCTGAAAATGAGGCGGTGGATGCCATCAACAAACAGATTTTGAAAGCGGAACAAAATATCTCCGACCTTTTAAAAAAATATGGTCGCAAACACCCCATCTTGATTTCGGCCATGGATGAGCTGAAGGGATTGAGAAGCAAAAAACATGCGGAGATGCAAAAGGCCGTTCAGACCATTAAAAACAGATACCAGCTGGCTAAATCCAACGTGGGGGATTTACAGGCACTGCTTGAGCAGACCAAGTTTGAAGCCGCCAATTTGAATGAAAAATATATTCAACTGGGAATACTCAAAAGAGAGGTGGAGACCAATAGAAGCCTTTATGACGCGTTAATGAGGAAATTAAAGGAAAGAGATATCACGGAAGAAAATCAGACCGTGAATGTTTGGGTGATTGAAGAGGCGGCGTTGCCGAAAATCCCCGCCAAACCGAACAAGAAAAGGAACATCCTGCTGGCAACTATACTGGGGCTTTTCGGCGGCGTTGGCCTGGCTTTTTTTCTTGAATATCTCGATAATACCGTTAAAAGCCCGGAAGATATCGAAGAAAAATTCGATATTCCCGTCATCGGGGCCATATCCTTGTTTAAGGGGATGGACGAAACCATTGTCAATAGTATTTTGGCGGAGTCCACGCCCATCGTTTCTGAAGGCTTCAAGAGCCTTAGAACGTCTATTTTTCTCTCTTCCGCAGACAAACCACCCGGCTCATTGGTCGTTACCAGCATGTCGCCTGGCGAGGGTAAATCATCCATATGCGCCTGTCTGGCTGCGACGATTGCAAGGGCCGGGAAAAAGACCCTTTTAATTGATGCAGACATGCGGCGGCCGGTGCAGCACCAAAATTTCAAGCTGAATAATACTACGGGTCTTAGCTCTTTTCTGGCGGGTATTGAGACCAAAAATATTATTGAAAACGGTCCGGTTGAAAATTTGCATGTAATAACGGCAGGACCCGTGCCGCCCAACCCATCGGAGCTCTTGAGCTCTGATAGGATGGGGAAATTAATCGCAAAACTTTCTGATGTCTATGACATGATTCTTGTTGACTCGCCCCCGGCATTAAATGTCAGTGATCCACTTATCATCAGTAAAAATGTTCAGGGCGTGGTGATTGTATCCTGGGCCGGATCAACCACCTATGAAATGATAAGCAAGGGCTTAAAACTCTTCAAGGAAATATCCGTTCCCTTAATTGGTATGATCCTAAACCGATTTGATGCCAAAAAAAGCGGATATTATTATGGGTATGGCGATTACTATTACTCCTCTTCTTCCAAACCCAAAGATGACGAAGAATAGACTATTTATTTTCCTGATCATTTTTTCGCCCTTGGCATTTGGCACCGTGGAGCCGTGGTCATATGCCGTAATGGAAATTCTTACTTTCTTCGCGCTGGCAATGTTGCTGATAACGGGGGCGAAAAATCAGGAAACGCTTCTTGCTGTTCCGGGAATTATCCCGCTTCTTCTTTTTTTAGTCTATATCATCATACAGATCATTCCGCTGCCTCCCGCAGTGGTCAAATTCTTTTCACCTGCCGCCTACAACCTGCATTCAGCAGCCATCGCGTTATCGGCCCCGGATGCTTGGATGACGTTTTCCATTCATCCCGCGAATACCCTGAAGGAATTTTTCAGATGGGCGACCTATGCTGCGTTTTATGTGCTGACCATTCAGCTCTTAAGGCGCCATGATCGGATCAAGAAAACGGTGGTCGCCGTAACGATTTTCGGCGCCCTGCTATCCTTCTCATCCATTCTTCAATTCTATCTGACGGATGATATGGCGCTTTGGTTTCGGCATGTCCCCAAAAATTCTTTGATTGTCGGACCCTATATCTGCCATAACCACTATGCCGGACTGATGGAGATGATTTTCCCGGTTGTACTGGCCCTGTTTTTTTTTCACAGACCCAGAGCGAGAAGTACCTCCCTTCTAAAGGGGGTCGTTGAAATTCTAAGCCAGGAGAAGGCCAATATTCATATTTTAATCGGCATGGCCGCCCTTTTAATCGCGACCTCCGTCTTCGTCAGTCTTTCCAGGGGCGGCATGCTCAGTTTGTGCCTTTCCCTCGTTTTTTTCACTTATCTTCTTTTAAAAAGAAAGATAAGCCGATCGAATACGATTCTGATCACCGCTATCATTGTGTTGACTGCGTTGTCCGTGGGATGGTTCGGCTGGGGCAAAATTTTTGAGCGATTTGCGAGTCTCAAAAAGGTGGATGGCACTATCTATGAGGCGCGACTGGATTTTTGGAAAGATACGGTTAAGATAGTCAAAGATTTTCCTGTTACCGGAACGGGGATGGGAACATATGGTGATATATACCCTTCCTATCAAAGTGGTTTCGGAAATCTTACGGTTGATCATGCGCATAATGATTATCTGGAGCTGGCCGCAGAGGGAGGGGGTATCGGTTTTGTTCTTGCAGCGGCTTTTATCATCGTTTTTTTTGTAAAAACTTACCGGACGTTTCTGACGCGAGGTGACGCCTATTCCCTATATATTTCCATGGGAAGTATGACGGGTGTTATTGCCTTGCTTATTCACGCGCTCACGGATTTCAATTTTTATGTGGGCGCCAACGGGTTATGGTTTTTCTTTTTGGCGGGGCTTGCCGTATCGGCTTCCAATACAACGATGCGGGATGGCGCAAGGTCCTCTCGCTTAGAGCCTGTTCGGTCACAAAGGGTAAAAATCGCATCCGTTATCGTGATCTGCGTCATGATGGTTGCCGTAACGGTTTACCATATGGCTGTGTTGACCGGAAACTTTTATTTTTCACATATCAGCCATTATCGCGCAGGCGCAAAAACCCAGAAAGAGGATCTGCAAAAAATCAAGCGGATCGTCGAATATGCATCCATTTTTAATCCCTTAAATAGTGTCTATTCCTTTGCAAGCGCCAATGCCTCTCTGTTTTTAAATGATGAGATTTCGGCGATGCGGGATTTCAAAAAAGCGATTCGCCTCAATCCCGCCAATAGTGGTTACCTGAAGAGATTGGGTGATATTTTTGCCAAAAAAGGAGCGCGTGATCTTGCTGAAAAACTTCTTTTTGCAAGTGTGGTTAGGGATATCAGCAATGCCGACAATGCGCTGGAATATGGCGCCTGGCTTCTTGCCAACAACAAGACAGCACTCGGGCTGGCTTATGTTAAGCGAGCGGTTGAAATCGAAAAGAGAAAGATCGACAGTGCGCTTACGACCATGGCCATTTACAATGTAAGTGACGAGGATATGCTGGAAGCCGTTCCAAAAATCCCCGGGGCGGTGATGGCATATGCTGATTTCCTATATGGTTCCGGAAAGCGACAAGAAGCGGAAAACCAATATCTGGCGGCGTTATCCTTTATCGAAAAGCAGGAAACAATCAGTCGATGGGAATTTTACAGGGTTTATGACTTCTTTAAGAAGAGGGGCAACGATAAAGACGCATTGAAGGTGATGAAAAGGGCTTCCGAAGTTCTACCGCGTGACGCGGGGATAAGAATTTCGCTGGGCGATTTATATCAGAATATGGGAATTACCTATAGAGCGCAGGAAGAATATCAGCAGGCCGTTTTTATTGATCCCGACAATCAAACGGCCAAGCGGCGATTGAAAGCGTTAAAACCCGTCAATCCGTAATATGCATTTCGGCGTATTGCGCGAGCACTTCATGAATTTTCGGGGGTGGGGATACGGCAAAATAGTTTTCCACCACCATGTGTGCTATTTCATGGGATACCACCCTGAGACTGGCATGTTTTGCCGAATAGAAAACGGTGTTCTCTATCGGCGAGTAAAAAGCGATATAATCAGTTTTTTTATTATAAATTCGTTGAAAATCCTTTTGTACCCCTTCTGTTGATGAATAAACCACAATGATAACTTTTATTTTGGCGGGGTACATATCCAGTATCGTTTCCACCTTTTCAATAATCAAATCGATTTTATTGCAAACTTCATCCTGAATGGTCTCACTTTTTTTCCCCTGAAGCAGGTATTTTAAATTTCCCATATATAAGTTGTTGTCAAATTTTCTGAGGGTTTCCACGGTATCATAGATAACCGTCGCATATCGGGTCTCCATTTCAAGCCCTGAAGCCTGTCCCGGAAAAAAGATAAGCGATGCAACCGCGACAAATAATAGTTGTATTTTCTTAAGCTGCATACGGAATTATTCAATCGTCAGTTTGAACCCATTCAGTATTTCCATCATCAGTTGGTTCTGTTGGCGGATTGTCTCTAATTTCGCTTGCAACAGATCCTGTTGAGTTCGGCTGCTATCGGTAGCCTGGTCGGAATCACAGCATTGTTTGATACTTACTGCGGACTGGCGCATTTGGAGCAGACTATGGGAAAGCATCTTATTAAACGCATTTATTTTTTCACCGAGATTTTTCCCTTCGTCATTTTTACGAAGGAAGATGCGACCCGAGAGGTCCTTGGTCGTCATTAAATCCAGCGTTTTTTCAAACCTGAAAAACGGCCCGGCAACCCGATGGGTAAGAAATAGGGTCATAATGGCAACCGCAATGCCGCCAAGGACAATAAACAGCCATTGCGCACCGAGAATTTTGTTTAACAACAAGCCCGGTGTGGTGCCGAGTTTCAGGTGATAGTTGTCGTAGACAATCGAGAGCGTGTTGGAAGAAAAAAAACTGAATATCAGGGCAAATAGCACACTGCCGGCGGCAACGCAGATAAAGGCACTGAATATGTATTTCCCTTGAAATTCTTTGTTGATAAATAAATGTCTGCGCTTGTATGCGACCATTATATTTGCCCCTCCTCACTTACTTTTTCATGTGTAAGAATTTGAATGTCGGCTTTTTCTTTGGTCTCGTTCATCCAGAGATCAAACTGGGCTCTTTTGCGCTGATCAGATAGGAAGGCACGCACCTGACTGTCATTCGGTATGTTGTTCGCCTTGGAAGAGACGGATACATTGTCAAGACGGTAGACAACATATCCTTCCTCAGAGAATTCGGGTTTGGAACTGGCACCCGGGGTTAGCAAAAACAGAGAAAACTTGAGTGATTCGGAAAGATTAATAAAATCATTTTCAAGCGTTTCAGTCGATTTGACCTTTCCGTTTTGAACATCAACTTCATTTTCATATACAAATTTGGTGTACCGGATGGTTTTAGATAGCATTTCTTTGAATTTGCCTATCATGTCTTTGGTTACAGCGGGGGATAGGGACTGATATTTCCGATCCACAAGAACTTTAATCAGTGATTGTTCGTAAAACGTTTCAACCGATTTTCGAAAGGCCTCTTCTTTATGAATCCCCTGCTTGATTGCCTCCTGAATGAGAAGTTCCCGGGTAATTACAGAATTTAAAAACCCTTTTCCCCGGCTATGGTAAGAGCCAAATTTGGCGCGTTCGCCGAGCTCACTTTTCGAAATTATTCTGTCATTGATGATGATCGCAGGCTCTGATACTTCAACCTTAAGGCCGGATAACCGAAAGGAAAAGCCAATGGTGATCAGAATGAGAATCCCTATTATGTAATAAATGTATTTCATTCGGCCCCTCTTGATAGTAAAAAAAGACGATGGAAAGTTGTTGATAGAAAACATTCCAACTGTTCATCACCTTAAGGCAAAATGGTTAATAATTCAAACATTAACTGCAAAAAACATACCACGGCGGCGCTGATTGAGAGGGGATCAATGAGGGTTGGGTTAAAGTGTTCCCTTCAAAAAATAGTGGTGATTTTTTTCTTTTGTATTTTGACCGGCGAGCACGGATATTCACAAACGGATCCAAAAGCGCTTTTTGACATGGCCGTAAGCAACTATAAACAAGGAAACTATCAGGAGGCGATTGATCTTTTTACGGAGTTGATCGTCATCGCGCCTGATAATGCAAAGGCATACAAGAACCGTGGGGTGGCCTTAATGAGCGTGAGAAAAATGGACGATGCCATCCAAGATTTTAACACCGCGCTGCGCATTGATCCGTCCTTAAAAGGGCTTTACAGCAACTTGGGCGCTGCTTGGCATTATAAAGGGGAGTACGAAAAAGCGGTCTTTAATTACGATATTGCAATTAAAGAGGCCCCGAACAGTTATGTCAGCTATTTCAACCGGGCGATTTCACGGGTCGCTTTGAACCGGCTTGAAGAAGCCCGCGCAGATTTGGAAAAAACGCTTGCGCTCAACCCCGGGTTTGATCCCGCTGTATCCGCGAAGCAAGACGTTCAGAAAATGCTGGCTGAAACCAGCGGCAAATCGCATGTCGTGCAAGCAGGGGCCTTTCTCGTGGAGACCAATGCTCTTGAAATGAAAACGAACCTAATCGAAAAGGGTGTGGACGCCAGGATAGTGGTGTTAAAGGATGCCAAACAAAGAACGTGGTATCTTGTAAGATGCGGGAATAATCTGACACACGAAGCAGCGAAACGACTTAACACCCAGTTAAAAAAACGGTACCATATTGATTCGGTGATACGCCCTGAGGATTGGTTTTAAAAAAACTTGTCCCCTTGAATGTCGAACGGGGCCAACATCCCGACGTTGTTATGGGACTTCAAGACGGCTCGACAAGTTCTCCCGTGTTGGTGATCACTTGAATCGCACGATCGTCATACAAGCGGATCATTTCAAAATCTTTGATATTGGTTACTTCGAGTTCGGGAAGCCCGTTTTCTTTAAGCCAGTTATGAATCATGGCGACCTGGTCGGCATCGAATGCTCGAGCCGTGAAAATCTTTACTCGATTTCCTTCATTGATTAATCGGGTGGCTAAATTGACCATTTTTGGAACGGGATCGCCAATTTTTGATATGCCCGACAGCGGGTCCGTTCGCGCCAATGTGCCGTCAAGATCCATGCCTATCCAGCCTTTACGTGCGTACTCTTTTTTCTCAGCGGCCGATGGTGCAGTGCTTTTTTTCATCGCCATGGAAAGCTGATAGTCTCTTGCGGCTTCTTGCTTTGCCTTATGGATAAACTCTTTTATGAGGGTGGTTATTTTCATGATTTATTTTGATGCCGTCATTAAAAGCGCCCTAATACGGCGAAGCCGAAAGCTGGGCCGCTGGGCTGTTTGGTGGCCAACGACCTTTTCCAGTAACACATGCATTTGCGTATTTCTACTAACGTCGCTGATTGATACGGCTATTTATAATGCCGGACGCGTAACGTTGTGTCAAGAAAGTGCTTGTTCATTTCAGCCTTGATGTCGGGCCGGATTCATAGTTTTTAAACCGGCACCAAAAGATATCATTTTTATGGCAAGCAGAATAAAAGCCTATCGGATTTAGATGACTTTTTAAACATATTCTGATAATTACAAACAAATTTGAACCGGAATGGGGAATGATGCAGATGGAACGAACCAGTTGGGCAGGACCTATGGTTTATATACACCAACCGCACGAGGAGGCATTAAAAAATGGCCGATTTTATTGAACCGATGGATAAGGCGATTAAGGCAATGGCTGACAAGGAAGGAAAATATCTTTCTTTTTCCCTGGGAAGTGAAGAGTATGGCATCAGCATTCTTAAAATAAAAGAGATTATCGGAATGATGGCCATAACCAGCGTTCCTCAAACGCCGAAATTTGTCAAAGGCGTTATTAATCTTCGTGGCCGGGTAATTCCCATCATTGATTTGAGACTGAAATTCGGCATGGAGCCCATGGATTATACGGAGCGAACCTGTATCATCGTGGTTGAGATTGAAAGTGAAACTGGTACGATTCAGATCGGCAATGTGGTGGACTCGGTTTCCGAGGTGCTTAATATTCGCGCGGAACAGATTGAAAAAGCGCCGACCTTCGGCGTGGCTTTAAATACGAGTTTCATTTTGGGAATGGCTAAAATGGAAAGTGGCGTCAAAATTCTCCTTGATATTAACAGAGTCTTGGCGGCGGAAGAAATCCAAGCGCTTGAAAAGGTGGGATGAAGCTCACTTCTTTCCGCAACAGGGGCGGCTTTTTGGTTGAACGCAAGGTTGCCTACAGCAAAGACCATCAGCATTGCGGTAATGAGGTTTGACGAATCATCTTTTTTCACGAGAAGTCACAAGGATGGTCAAGAAAAAGCATAATATTTTTTAGTGGTTATCTTTTATATCATTGTGTATTAGCGTGATATTAAGACTTTTTAGGACCACGGAAAGAATAAATTATCCCAAATCGCGCCGGATATGGCCTCCCATTCAAGGCGTGCCGGCCGGTGCATATTGAATATTCAACGGTTGGCGCAACGCAGAAGACGGCCCCAGAGGCAAGTAAGTTGGGATAAATTATTCTTTCTGCTGCCCTTAAGTGTTCATCAATCTTTATTAATACGTAAAAATGCGTCTAATGCTTCAATCACGACATTTGTCAGGCTGGTTTTATTGGCCTGGGCGTATTGATGCACGCGGGAGACTATTTCACATGGAATTTGCAGGTTCAGGTCTTCACAGGTCATTTTATTGGTATTGTCTACTGACGAACTGCTTTTGAGATCTTGATTCATTTTGCTAATGGGTGCTCCTGTGTTCTCGGTATTGATGAATGCGAATGTATTTTACATAACGTTAAACCCATCCCATTTCAAGGCGATTTCTGCATCGAGCGCTGCTTTTTTGCTTTTTCCATCGAGTGGTGGAACGATTGAAATATACCGACGTCATTCAATCGGTTCATATCATGATATTTTATCGTAAAAGGGCACTATTTAACGCACGTCATGAGTGGCGAATAGACACTTTATCAGAAACATGCACGCTTTTGCGTGTGTATTCGCCGAAGGTGAAAGATGGCTTTCATGCATCCCAGCATCCCAGCATCCGGCTTTGCCGGATTAGGGGCTATTTGAATATAAGATTTGGTTGCCAAATGGCTTCTTGTTCGAAAAACCGGTCGGTCTCGGCTATATATTTTTCAGCGGATCTTAGCATTTTGATCCGTTTAAACAGCTTGTGGCCGTTGCTGAATGAGAAGGCGAAATATTGCCAGTAGCCTTTCATGCGGTTTACAAGATGCGCAGGGCCGCTGAATTCCTCGCGATAGGCGGTAAACAGATCATCATGAAATTTTTTAAATCGTTCCACCGGCCGGGTGATTTCTTCATTCCCGGATTGAAGCACCGCCGGCAAAAACGGGTTGCACAACGGCCCTCTGCCGATCATCCAGCGGGAAATGGCCGGAAACCTGGCGCACAATCGGTAAAAGGATGGCAAGTCAAAAATATCGCCGTTGTATA
>Ga0265295_1009335_pt1 | contig 10532 bp, 4 predicted proteins | sample Munlansysbiofilm_FD_192503 | JGI IMG/M metagenome (GOLD analysis project Ga0265295, IMG submission 192503) | Leachate microbial communities from a municipal landfill in Southern Ontario, Canada - Methane capture system biofilm | ecosystem: Engineered > Solid waste > Landfill > Unclassified ... | reverse complement strand
TTTGATGATTGTCCTAACATGTTTTCTTCCAACCTGATAGGTCTGGGTGATTTGTGGATTTGTTGATTTGATGATTTGATGATTTGATGATTGTCCTAACAGGTTTTCTTCCAACCTGATAGGTCTGGGTGATTTATGGATTTGATGATTTGATGATTTGATGATTTGATGATTGTCCTAACAGGTTTTCTTCCAACCTGATAGGTCTGGGTGATTTGTGGATTTGTTGATTTGAAGATTTGATGATTTGATGATTTGAGGATTGTCCTAACAGGTTTTCTTCCAACCTGATAGGTCTGGGTGATTTGTGGATTTGTTGATTTGAAGATTTGATGATTTGATGATTGTCCTAACAGGTTTTCTTCCAACCTGATAGGTCTGGGTGATTTGTGGATTTGAGGATTGACCTATTAGGTTTTCTTCCAACCTGATAGGTCTGGGTGATTTGTGGATTTGTTGATTTGAGGATTTGAGGATTTGATGATTGTCCTAACAGGTTTTCTTCCAACCTGATAGGTCTGAGTGATTTATGGATTTGTTGATTTGATGATTTGTTGATTTGAAGATTGACCTATTAGGTTTTCTTCCAACCTGATAGGTCTGGGTGATTTGAAGATTTGTTGATTTGAAGATTGACCTAACAGGTTTTCTTCCAACCTGATAGGTCTGGGTGATTTGTTGATTTGATGATTTGATGATTTGATGATTTGAGGATTGTCCTAACAGGTTTTCTTCCAACCTGATAGGTCTGGGTGATTTGTGGATTTGTTGATTTGATGATTTGATGATTTGAGGATTGTCCTAACGGGTTTTCTTCCAACCTGATAGGTCTGATAGGAGTCGGGATTGCATAGCGTTGTTGGGTGAACTGTGATGAGTTATGGGTTGATTTGTTGAGTTGTTGATTTGTTGAGTAGGCTGTCCTAACAGGTTTTCCAGTGCCTGAGCCGGTTGGTGAGCAATCGTCGGACCATGTCGAAGGCAACCTGTTAGGTCTGATAGGAGTCGGGATTGCCCAGGCCAAGCGAAATTTGTAATTCCGCAGTTTCAACCATCTGAATTCTGCATAATAGGGATTGAAACCATTTGTAACCTCATTCGTCGTAATTTTCTATCACATGTCGTCCCCGACGGAGTTTTGAAAATATCTTGTCTATTCATTCCGGAATTTACAATTCTGCGGTTTGAGCAAACACAACCGATTAAAATATTTTTTTTCACTTGTATATATTACGAAATTAACTTATCTTTACACCTGGCTTAGTGTACAATATACACAAACGTAAATTATTGAAAAACAACGCTTTCATTAAAACAAACACATAGATTTACCAACCAAAAACCAACCAAACATGTTTAACACGAAAAATCTCAGGCTATTGCTGATACTGCTTATGGCGGGCAGCATGTTTACCGGATGTAAAAAAGATGACGACAAACAGGAAGTTATTGCCGGCTTTACCTATACCGTGGATGAAAATGATTACCGCAAGGTAAGCTTTACCAACTCATCTCAGAATTATGAATCTGTGTCGTGGAATTTTGGCGACAATACTGCACTTTCTGCTGAAGTTAATCCGGTACACATTTATGAATCCATGGGTACTTACACTGTTACCCTTATCGCCAGTGCTTCTGATGGATCAAAGGATCAATATGCTGCCGATATTGTGATTAATGATCCTGATGCCGAGCTTACCAAACTGGCGGGCGATGGTTCCAAGACCTGGAAACTGATCCGGGATGTTTCAACCGGACGATATCCTCTTGAGGTTGGTCCGGCCAGTTTCTCTACCATTTGGTGGGCCATGGGAAAGGATAACGACGAACTGGCCAAACGGCCTTGCATGCTGAATGACGAATGGACTTTTACCAGGGACGGCGCTATGAATTTTGACGCCAAAGGCGATTACTGGGCTGAGGGCGGCGTATTCTTCCCGGCAAATACATGTGCTTCCACTGATGTTATGGAAGGAATAAGTGGAGAAGACCTTTCGGCCTGGGGAAGTGGCAACCACACCTATGAAATGACTTCCGGTACTCAACCTACGCTTAAAGTGATTGGATTGGGCGCTTATATCGGACTGTGCAAAGTGGCAACCAGTGCTGAAGTTACAGTACCTCAGGAATCGGTTACCTATCAGATTATTAAACTGACTGATGCAGCAGTAGATACACTGATTCTGCAAACCAGTTATACCACTGGAGGCGACGCTCCACAGCCTGCTTACTGGCGTTTTGTGCTGGTGCATTATGACAATCCGGCCGATGAGCCGCCCATCCCGGGGCCTTCACCATCAGCTTCCTTCTCGGTGGAGCAGAACGGAAATACCATAACCATAATCAATTCCACTACCCTGGCTACTTCCTATCTCTGGGACTTTGGTGATGGAACAACTTCTACAGAAGAAAACCCGGTACACACTTACACTATGGAGGGTGCTTTCAACATCAAACTCACCGCAAGTAATCCAAATGGTACCGGCGAAGCACTGCAATTTGTTTTCGTAACTTCTACCCCAGCCACTGAAGCCTTATTGGTTGGACCGGCCTGGAAAATCCGTTCCGCTGAAAAGTCTATTTTCGTTGGTCCTGCTATGGGCAGTTATGAATGGTATAGTGTGCCGCTTAATTTTATGACGGGTGCCGGAACCGGCCCTGACGACTGGTCGTGCATCATGAATGACGAATTTATCTTCAATTCAGGAGGTACTTACGAATACAAAACCAATGGAGATGCCCGCAATGATGGCTATTTTGGCGGTGAAAACGGCTGTATTTCCGATGCCGACATTGCCGCAAGTGGCAATGGTGCCGCCTTTGGAAGTGGAACGCACAACTGGAGCCTTACTCCTGCTTCGGGCGGTAACCGCGCCATACTCACCCTGACCAATGGTGCTGATAGGGCTGCCTTTATCGGTTTTTATAAAGGTTATTATGGTGGTGAAAATTCAAACAACGCCAATCCGCCCAACGGAGGTAGCCTGACAAATCAATATGAGGTGATGGGCTACGCCAATTCGGGAAGTAAGGAATATTTATTTGTAACGGTTGACACTTCACCTGCACATGATGGTTCTTCATCATGGTCGGTGGTGCTTGAACGTTAAAAAGGTTAAACAGCTACCCGGAAATTGTATCCATACAATTTCCGGTGGCTGTTTTTTTTCGTCGTTTACAACCTTAACAATTAACAAACGGGTTTATGAAAAAAATAATTACAATACTTATCCTTCTGGGATGCTTTGTTACCGGCTTTGCGCAACAACGGACCATTACCGGCACCGTAACCGATGAAACAGGGGCAACCCTGCCGGGTGTAACCGTTCTGCTCAAAGGCACCACCATCGGAACCATAACCGATTTACAGGGGAACTATTCTCTTTCGGTTGGCGATGGAACGCTGGTATTCAGTTACATGGGTTTTGAAACTCAGGAAATTCCTATCGGAACACAGACAAGCATCAATGTCCGGCTGTTGGAAGACCGTAAATTACTCGAAGAGGTGGTAGTTATCGGTTATGGCACCCAGAAAAAGAAAGACATAACTACTTCTGTGGCGGTAGTTGATGATAAGGCGCTGAAAGACAGGCCCATTGTTACCGTTGCTCAGGCTTTGCAGGGAAAAGCTGCCGGGGTGCAGGTTACCCAGCCTTCGGGTAAGCCAGGCTCCGGACTGGCCGTGCGTGTGCGGGGAGCTACCTCGGTAATCGCCGGGAATGAGCCCGCTTATATCGTGGACGGCATTCAAACTTCTGATATCAATGGACTGAATCCGAATGATATTGAAAGCATGACGGTATTGAAAGATGCATCGGCGGCAGCTATATATGGTGCAAGTGCCGCTAACGGCGTGGTTCTTATTACCACCAAAAGAGGATTGAAGGAAACACCTTCCATCAATTTTAATACGTATTTTGGCTTTTCGAAGCTCCGTAAGGGCATTGATGTGCTTAATACCAAGCAATACCGTGACCTGATGATGGATATTGGCGTGGCCTACGATCCCACCTGGACCGGATACACTGACTGGATGGACGAGACCTACGGAACCGGCTATCAGCAGTCCTATCAGGCCTCCTTCTCGGGAGGCTCCGAAAAGAGCAGTTATTTTGTATCAGGAGGATACCTGACCGAACAAGGCATGGTAGAACCCTCAAAATTTGACCGTTATACTTTACGGATGAACCTGGATAATGAGCTCCGTTCCTGGCTTAAAGTGAAAACAAGCCTCACCACCTGGAGCATAAATACCAAAGATACACCGGACAACATGAGCTCAGGCAGGGGAGGCGTTATTATGAGTGCCCTGAACACACCACCATTTTTGAATGTTTACAAAAAGGATGGCAGTGGATGGTTCGATCCAAATCCCTTCCAGCCTTCCTGGGAAAACCCGATTGCTTACATGCAGGGTCCCGATCAGAACGCCCGCGACAATAAAGTGCTGGGTGCAGTGGATGTTGAAGTTCGGCTGTTGAAAGGTCTCAAGTTTAAATCAAACGCAGGTATTGACATCACCAGCCATCAGTATGATTATTACCTGGATCCCTTCAGAACAACCTTTGGCAGGCAAAATCATGGTATCGGTCGCTCCGATAAGGCAAACCACATGGTTTGGCAATTGGAAAATATGTTAGATTATTCCAAAAAGATCGGAGACCATTCCTTTACCGGCCTGCTTGGATCTACCCTTAAGAAATATGAGGGGAATGGCACTTACATTGAAGGAACTGATTTTCCGGATGATGTAAAAATGAAAACCGTTTGGTCTGCCAATCAAATTGCTACCGGAGGCTCCTGGCAAAGCGAAAATTCTAAAGTTTCTTTCTTTGGAAGGGTAACGTATGATTTTAACAGCATATATTATCTTACTGCTTCGATTCGCCGCGATGGCAGCTCAAAGTTATACGATAAATGGGGCACCATGCCTGCAGTATCTGCCGGTTACCGGCTCTCTTCTGCCGGATTCATGCAAAAATTAACCTTTATTGATGACCTGAAGATCCGGGGAGGTTATGGAATAACCGGGAATGTAGATGGACTAAACGATTATGCAGCTTATGCATTAACTTCCTATTTTCGCCGTGATCCTCAGGATCCTTTGGCAGGACCGGGTTCTTATCAGTCATCTTATGGCAACCCCGATCTGAAATGGGAAACCACTCGGCAATCTAACCTGGGCCTTGACCTCACCATGTATAATGGCAGGGTGTTGTTCACTTTTGATGCTTATCATAAAAAAACGGTGGATGTACTTCTCAATGTGCAGTTAACCAGTTCGCTGCCTGTTTCCTCTATTCTTACCAATGCAGGTGATATTGTAAATAAGGGACTTGAATTCGGCCTGAATACAATAAACATTACCCACAGCGATTTTGAATGGACAACAGACCTTAACTTCTCCCTCAATAAGAACGAAGTGACTGCATTAAAGTACACACCGGTTTATTATTTTGGACGAATTTACAGCAACAATCAAGATGCTGCCATGGTAAGGGTGGGCTATCCCCTGGGTACTTTCTACGGTTATGTTTCCGAAGGAGTTGATCCCGAAACCGGTGACATTAAGTACAAGGACGTGAATGAAAATGGTATTTTTGACCCGGGCGACCGGAAAGCCATTGGTTATGGTATGCCGGATTTTAGTTTTGGGTTCACCAATAACTTCACCTACAAAAAGTTCGCTCTCAATATTTTCTTTCAGGGAAGTTATGGGAATGAAATCTTCAACGCCACCCGGATTGATCTGGAAGGGATGTTTGACAGCAAGAACCAATCGGTGGATGTACTTGAACGCTGGACGCCTGAAAATCCCAATACCGACATGCCTCGTGCTGTTGGTGGAGGTAATGTGGACAATGTGCGTAACTCTACCCGCTTTATCGAAGATGGTTCCTACCTTCGGTTGAAATCAGCGACCTTGTCCTATAATGTTTTGAAAAATAGTCCTAAATTCGATTTTATCAAAAACTTATCTGTTTATGTAACAGGTCAAAACCTACTCACCTTTACCAATTACTCGGGCTTCGATCCGGAGGTAAATGCCTATGGAAACAGTGCCGTTGAAGTGGGAATTGATTATGGGACCTATCCGCAATCCAGGACCATTGTATTTGGTGTAAATGTTGAATTTTAAATCCATACAACCATGAAAAAGAGAATAAATACCGGCTTTTTGATTTTACTGGCTATCACTTTCGTTTCCTGCGAAAAATTTCTGGATTTAGAGCCAACGGGTAACTCAATTTATATTCAACAAGAGGGTGATACCATTTTTAAATCGGCCAATGATGTGGAGGCGGCACTGAGTGCAGTATATGGCGAGTTTCAGAATGAATACTGGCAACTGGACTACTTTGTAAATGGCGACGCCCAGTCGGATGATGCCTATGCAGGTGCTGACAATCCGGCTAATTTTCAGATAGATGAATATCGGATTGATGCCACCAACAGCAATGTTAACCGGGATTGGGGTTACCTCTATCGAACCATCGGACGTGCCAATGTGATTATAAACAATGTGGAAAAAGTGCAGGATGCAGCGCTCTCCGCTCAGCGAAAGCTGGAGATTAAGGGGGAAGCTTCTTTTGTGCGGGCTGTTATGTATTTTGAGGCGGTACAGTTATGGGGCGATGTCCCTTTGCAGCTTAAAGAGGTTACCACCGTAAGTGCCGCAAACCTGGATAGCATTTTTCCACAACTTTATCCTGAGCGCAAACCAAAGGAGGAGGTATATGTCCTTATCATTTCAGATCTGGAATATGCCGCTGAAACGGTAAAAACCACTCAACCTCACAAGGGCTTTGCGACAAAAGGTGCGGCCAACGCCTATCTGGCGAAGGTTTATGCAACGATGGAGCCCAGGGATTTTGGCAAAGTGATACAGTATTGCGATGCCGTTATCAATGGAGGTTATTCGCTGTTGCCTGAATACGATATGCTTTGGGACAATGAGCATGAAAATTCGGCTGAATCCATTTTTGAAATAAATTTTGAAGGTACATCAAGCAATGCCAATTGGGGTGCCAGCATGTTCAGTGGAACAGAATGGAAAAAATTCAACATACCCACCAACGATCTGGTTAGGGCTTTTGACAGTGAGAATGATGCCATTCGGAAGAATTCTTCTATTAAATTTTCAAATGTGAGTGGTTTGTGGTCTGATGCCAACTGGCCGGTGACCAACTATCCGTTTATTCATAAATACAGAATTATTACTTCTCCCAGCGCTCAGAATTATATCATAATGCGGCTTGCCGATATTCTCTTGCTTAAGGCCGAAGCTCTGAATGAGACCGGTGATGTGAGTGGGGCAGCCCAATTGGTGAACCAGATCAGAGCAAGGGTGGAATTACCCAATACTACTGCTACCAGCCAGGATCAGATGCGCCTGGCCATTGAGAAGGAACGCCGGCTCGAATTGGCTTTCGAAGGTCACCGCTGGTACGATTTGAAACGCACCAGCAGGGCCATAGAAGTAATAAACAGCATGACCGGTCCGGATGGAAGCATCTTCGGCTATAACCTTACGGAGAATGGTTTGTTATGGCCCATCCCACAATCCGAACTCGATAAAAATGACCTGCTGACGCAAAATCCGGGATATTGATGCATTGAGTGATCAGTTATCTGTGATCAGTAATCTGTGATCAGTAATCTGTGATGAATTAATGAGGAGATTGACCTGATAGGTTTTCTTCTAACCTGATAGGTCTGGGTGATTTGTGGATTTGTTGATTTGAAGATTTGATGATTTGAGGATTTGAGGATTTGATGATTTGAGGATTGTCCTAACGGGTTTTCTTCCAACCTGATAGGTCTGGGTGATTTGTGGATTGACCTATTAGGTTTTCTTCTAACCTGATAGGTCTGGGCGATTTGTGGATTTGTGGATTTGTTGATTTGAAGATTTGATGATTTGATGATTTGAGGATTGTCCTAACGGGTTTTCTTCCAACCTGATAGGTCTGGGTGATTTGTTGATTTGTTGATTTGTTGATTTGTTGATTTGAGGATTGACCTATTAGGTTTTCTTCCAACCTGATAGGTCTGGGTGATTTGTGGATTTGTTGATTTGAAGATTTGATGATTTGATGATTTGAGGATTGTCCTAACAGGTTTTCTTCCAACCTGATAGGTCTGGGTGATTTGTTGATTTGTTGATTTGTTGAGTAGGCTGACCTATTAGGTTTTCTTCTAACCTATTAGGTCTGGGGCGAAGAGCAATGAGTGATGGGTTAATGAGCAGACTGACCTATTAGGTTTTCTTCCAACCTTTTAGGTCTGGGTGATTTGTTGATTTGTTGATTTGTTGATTTGTTGATTTGAGGATTGACCTATTAGGTTTTCTTCCAACCTGATAGGTCTGGGTAATTTGTGGATTTATTGATTTGTTGACCTATTAGGTTTTCTTCTGGTGTCTGAGCCGGTTGGTGAGTATTTTTCGAACCATGTCGAACCATGTCGAACCACTCGAAGTACTGCCATCAGGAGAGGTTGATTTTTAAAAATTGAATAAAATGAACACATTATATAAAATTTTCAGAAACACACTTACTTTTTTGCTTGTCATCAGTCTTTCTGGATGCTCGGGCAAGGATAACCCTGAACCAGACGGAAATGAACCTCCTGCAGGTGATACCAACAGAGTTCAGATATACCTGACCCGGGGCGATCAGACTAAATTATTTTGTAAGGAAGCCGGGCTGGTTTTCAGGAAGGATGCCCCTACAGGTTATCCCATAATTGTGGTTGATACCGCTCAGCGTTTTCAGGAGATGGAAGGTTTTGGCGCAGCCCTCACTGGTTCATCAGCCTACCTCATCAATAAAAAGTTAGATGGTAATGCGCGCACAAACTTATTAAACGAACTGTTTTATCCTGATAAGGGCATTGGGCTCTCTTACCTCCGGCTTACCATGGGTGCCTCTGATTTTTCATTGTCTGATTTTACCTATGATGATATGCCAGCCGGGGAAACCGACTTTAACCTTGATCATTTTTCACTTTCTCAGGATAAAGAAGATGTGTTGCCGGTTTTGAAGCAAATTATTCAGATTGCACCTGATATTCCACTGCTCGGTTCGCCCTGGAGCCCACCCGCATGGATGAAAACCAATGGCAGTCTGAAGGGCGGAAAACTCAAGCCCGAATGCTATGCTGTGTATAGCGACTATTTTGTGAAGTATATACAGGCAATGAAGGCGGAAGGTTTAACCATTGATGCGGTGACCATTCAGAATGAACCTTTGCACTTCACCGCCAATTATCCATGCATGGAGATGCAGGCAGAAGAACAACTCGATTTTATTAAGAACTACCTGGGTCCGAAATTTGTTGCTGCCGGACTGGATACCAAAATCATCACTTACGATCACAACTGGGATAAACCTGAATATCCGATGACCATTCTTGACGATGCCGCAGCGCGTCAGTATGTGGCAGGTTCAGCTTTTCATGCCTATGCGGGGGATGTATCGGCCATGACCGTGGTACACAATGCTTATCCCGACAAGGCTTTGTATTTTACTGAAATTTCTGGCGGGGCCTGGGCAACCGATTTTGCCGGCAACCTGATGTGGAATATGCGCAACATTTTCATCGGAACCACCCGCAACTGGTCAAAGAATGCCCTGCTCTGGAATCTGGCCCTTAATGAGAATTATGGTCCACAAAATAATGGCTGTAACAACTGTCGGGGCGTAATTACTATCAATTCTGTTACCGGTGCGGTAATAAAAAACGTCGAATATTACGCTCTGGCGCATTTTTCAAAATTTGTGCGGCCGGGTGCTGTGAGGGTTTCAACCGAAGTGCCCGGTATAGCCGGTGAAACCGGGGCAGTTGCTTTTCAAAACAGCGATGGGAGCAAGGTGATGATCATCGCCAACTATGCCGGCGAAATGAAAAGTTACACCGTAAAACAGCAGGGAAAGATATTCATTGCCACCGTGCCGCCAACCTCGGTAGTTACTCTTGTGTGGAAGTGATGAGTGGTTTGTTGATTTGTTGAGTAGGCTGACCTATTAGGTTTTCTTCCAACCTGATAGGTCTGGGTGATTTGATGATTTGATGATTTGAGGATTGTCCTAACGGGTTTTCTTCCAACCTGTTAGGTCTGGGTGATTTGTGGATTTATTGATTTGAAGATTTGAGGATTTGATGATTTGAGGATTGACCTATTAGGTTTTCTTCCAACCTGATAGGTCTGGGTGATTTGATGATTTGATGATTTGAGGATTGTCCTAACGGGTTTTCTTCCAACCTGATAGGTCTGGGTAATTTGTGGATTTGTTGATTTGAAGATTTGATGATTTGATGATTTGAGGATTGTCCTAACAGGTTTTCTTCCAACCTGATAGGTCTGGGTGATTTGTGGATTTATTGATTTGAAGATTTGAGGATTTGATGATTTGAGGATTGTCCTAACGGGTTTTCTTCCAACCTGATAGGTCTGGGTGATTTGTGGATTTATTGATTTGAAGATTTGAGGATTGTCCTAACGGGTTTTCTTCCAACCTGATAGGTCT
>Ga0265295_1009334_pt1 | contig 10532 bp, 6 predicted proteins | sample Munlansysbiofilm_FD_192503 | JGI IMG/M metagenome (GOLD analysis project Ga0265295, IMG submission 192503) | Leachate microbial communities from a municipal landfill in Southern Ontario, Canada - Methane capture system biofilm | ecosystem: Engineered > Solid waste > Landfill > Unclassified ... | reverse complement strand
GGGCACCGGCTTGAACAAGATCAAGGTTGAGAGGAGTCGGATTTTTACTATTCACCAGGGTGCAGATATCAAGGGATAGGTTTGCAACCTTGACACAGTGCCTGACAATTCCTTGATCTGCAAAGGGATGGCATACGGGAAAAAAGATCAAAGAGATATAGACTCCCAGGGAACTCTTAAGCTTGATAAAGTGGGAGCAGCCCAAATGGCGGGTCCAGAAAAAGAGCAAAAAGGTGGCAGCCTCCATGTTCATTCCATGGATCAGCCGGCCCGGGTTTCCCATAAGCCGTTCCCTGTGACTTCCGGGGTCAGCTTCGAATCATCTCCGCAATCTGGAATGCTACCTCCAGGCTCTGTTCTGCGTTAAGACGAGGGTCACAGGAGGTGAGATAGTTGCTTGCAAGCTCCTCATGACCAATATTGTGGGCGCCCCCGGTACACTCGGTTACGTTGTTGCCGGTCATCTCAAGGTGAATACCGCCTGGAATTGTTCCTTCGGAACTGTGGGTTTCAAAGAAACTGGTGATTTCAGAGAGTATATCGTTGAAATTTCTGGTTTTGTGCCCGGTTCTTGTCGTATAGATATTGGCGTGCATGGGGTCGCAATTCCAGACGATGTTGTGACCTTCCCTCTTCATTTCTCTTAAAAGCGGTGGGAGAACTTTTTCTACATTATTAGTACCCAGACGGGTAATAATGGTGAGGCGGCCGGCCTCATTTTTCGGGTTGATCTTTTCTATTAATCTTTTAACATCGTCGAGATCATAGGCAGGTCCGAGTTTTAAGCCGATCGGGTTATGAACACCGCGCAGGAACTCAACATGGGCACCATCAACCTGCCTTGTACGCTCACCGATCCACAGCATATGCGCTGAACAGTCATACCAGTTACCGGTGATATGGTCCTGACGGGTTAAGGCCTCTTCATACTGGAGTAAAAGAGCCTCGTGGGAGGTGAACAGCTGTGTTTCGTTAATCAATGGATTATCTGAGGAGATGCCGATAGTTTCCATAAAGCGGATTGCCTGACTGATCTGCTTGGCAAGGCGATCGTAGCTCCTGCCAAGGGGTGAATTTGCCACAAACTCCTGGTTCCATGCCTGTACCCGTTCCAGTGAACCAAAACCTCCCCTGGTGAATGCCCGCAGCAGGTTCAGGGTAGATGCGGCCATATTGTAGCCCTTGAGCATGAATTTAGGGTTTGGAATACGGCTTTCAGGAGTGAATTCTGCACAGTTGACCATGTCCCCGCGATAGGATGGAAGCTCAACGCCGTCAATGGTTTCCGTATCTGCTGAACGTGGTTTTGCAAATTGTCCTGCAATTCGACCAACCTTGATGACGGGTTTACCGCCGGCATAGGTGAGTACAACGGCCATCTGCAGGAGGACCTTTAATGTTTCCCGTATATTTAGGGCTGTTACATGGGAGAAGTTTTCAGAACAATCACCGCCCTGTAAAAGAAACGCCTCTCCTGTTACCGCTTTTGCAAGAAGTGCCTTTAAGGAGCGTATTTCCCCGGCAAAAACAAGGGGAGGAAGCGTGGTGAGGTTACTGAGAACCTTATCCACAGCCTCTTGATTCGGCCAGTGGGGCTGCTGTCGTGCTGTGAATTCTTTCCAGCTTGATTTTGTCCAATTTTGGGGTCCTGTAGACATAATTATTCCTTGAAATAGTTGGCATCCTTCATTTCCCGCTTTACACTTCATGAAATCAAAATGTGTTTTTGACGTGCAGGAAAATATTTTTTTAAAAAATTCTGTGAGGAGCATCCCACTTGGTCTATTTTAGATTTCGTTAAAAAAAGAAAATAACCAGAGAGGGATGCTGCTGGTCACAGCTGAAAACAACATATCAGAATGTATTTTTACAGGAAAGAAGTTTTTATGTTGCAAGAATTAACAAAACCAATCCGATCTCACATCTCTGTCAAAGGTTTTCCGGCTAAGCATACTTAACAACGAGGTTTGATTACTTATCCTTCCAGGTGGTTCAACATACCCCGTCCATTTGTTTATGATGCAGTATCCGGTCCGGAGGCGGTGCTCCCTATAATTTTTGACCTGTTTAGATGAAACAGCCTCACCTCTTTACGGCTAGGCTGGTTTTAAAACGAGTCAATCTGCATTTTTTCGATTTTTATACATCCCGGCAAGGCCGCCGACTGATGTCTCCCTGTATAAGCTTGGCAGATCATGGCCGGTCTGCTTCATAACTGAAACCACCTCATCAAAGGAAATCAGGTGCGATCCATCCGACAAAATGGACATTTTAGCGGCAGACAATGCCCGGGTGGCGGCACAGGCATTCCTTTCAATGCACGGAATCTGCACAAGGCCGTCCACTGGATCACAGGTCAAACCCAGATGGTGTTCAAGGCCCATTTCTGCGGCATACTCAATCTGGCGCAGGGAACCCCCCAAAAGCTGACATACTGCCGCAGCAGCCATGGCGCAGGCCGAGCCTACCTCTCCCTGACACCCTACCTCAGCACCTGAAATGGAGGCGTTTTTTTTGATCACATTGCCAAAGACCCCTGCCGTGGCAAGGGCCTTGACAATATCCAAGTCTGTGGAACTCTTTTTCTTCTGCATGTAATACAAAACAGCAGGAACGATCCCGCAGGAACCGCAGGTGGGTGCGGTCACAATGGTCCCTCCTCCGGCATTTTCCTCGGAAACAGCCAGGGCATAGGAGGTTATCAAACCGGTTTCCTGCATATCTTCTGCGGCAGACCGGGTCCTCTGATGAAAGATCCAGGCCTTTCGGCCCAATCCCAGGGAACCGGGTAAAACCCCCTGGGAATTCAACCCCTTTTCCACAGCGGCTTTCATGGCATTCCAGACGGATCCCAGATGATAAAGGAACACCTCATTGTCATGCTCTGCAACATATTCCCAATAGGTGATTCCCCTTTGGGCACAGTGCTCCATTATCTCCTGGAGGTTTTTATGGGGATATAACGATTTTGCCGGTAAAGCAATATCCTCCGGGGTTCGCACACTGCCCCCGCCCACACTGAAGTAGATCTGTGATCCCAGCAAAGCCCCGGACGACGAAAAGGCTTCAAAACTCATCCCGTTGGGATGCTCCGGCAAACTAGGATCAGGCTGCCATACCAGGTCCAGTTTTTCCCGGCCAAAAACCTCATATAAAGCCGCATCCGTCAAATGACCTTTGCCTGTTGCGGCAAGGCTGCCGTACAAGGTTACCCGGTAGTGATCCGCCCTGGGATGGCTGGCTGCAAACCGCTCCCCGGCGAATCTTGGTCCCATGGTATGGCTTGACGAAGGACCAAGCCCTATACGATAAAGCGCTTTTAAACTCTCCATTACAATCCTTCTCCTGCAACATCCACAGAAAACATATTATTTTTATCCGTCAGTTAAATACACCCTAGTATAGAAGATCTATTGAAATTATAGAGGATCTATCGAAAAGAGCGGGCAAATTGAACAATATCATTAACCAGGTTTTCAGGTTCTTCCAGGGATGCAAAATGGCCGCCCCTTGGAAAGCGGGTCCAGCGCTGAATGTTATAAAGGCGTTCAGCATAGGACCGGGGAGGCCAGGGAAAACTTTCCGCCGGGAATATGGCTGCTGCCGTGGGGACATCCACCCTGGGCCGTTCTTTTGTTCCCAGAATTCGTCCCCCCTCTTCCCTGCGCCCGTAATAGATCCAGGTTGAGGTGTTAAAGGTCCTGGTCACAATGTAAACCATGATGTTTGTCAGCATCCCATCCTTGGAATGGGCGCTTTCCACATTATCCCCATCAATATCAGACCAGGCATGAAACTTTTCAACAATCCAGGCTGCCAGCCCCACGGGGCTGTCCATCATGGCATAACTCAAAGTCTGGGGTTTGGTGGCCTGCTGGGTTCTGTAACCATCCTGAAGAACGATTCCAGGAAGGGTTCCACAGGATTCTACCCAGGCCTCCTCCTCCGGGGTTTGAGGGCCGTCAACGTGCCTCATGGTGGGGAAAGAGATGTGAATGGCTTTGCAATGTTCAAAATGATCATAGCCCAACCAGCTGCAAATGGCACTGCCCCAGTCACCGCCCTGGGCATAGTAGGAATCATAGTTTAGGACATCGACCATCAGGTCATTTAAGACCGCGGCCATGGCCCTGGGGCCGTAGGGTCGGGGGGGGCGACCAGAAAAACCAAAACCCGGCAGAGAGGGAACAATCACATCAAAGGCATCTTCCACATTGCCGCCGAATCGTTCCGGATGGGCCAGCTTTTCGATAATGCTGAGGCTTTCCACAAAAGATCCCGGCCAGCCGTGGCTGATAAGCAACGGCATGGGACTCTCCCCGCTTCCTTTTTCCAGGATGTAATGCATCTCAATACCATCAACCTGCGCTTTAAAATGATCAAAGGTATTCATCTGTTCTTCATGTTTTTTCCAGTCGTAACTTTCAACCCAATAGGAACATAACTCTTTCATGTAGTCGAGGTTTGTACCATAATCCCATCCGCCGTCATCCGGCATCTCATGCCACGGAAAATCGGCAACGCGCCGACGAATTAATGCAATGATCTCATCCGGAACATTGATTTTAAAACTCTTTCCCATAAAAACATCTCCTTTGCCGGCATTTTGATCTCCCATGAAAACCGAACATTTAAAATGTGGCACCGGGCTCACATCTTTCTGAATTACCGAACTCCACCATATGGAGGGCGGCTGTTCGACAGGTCAAGGTGATTTGTACTCTATGCAGGAATTAGCATTTCCCCAGCAGCCAAAACGCCGTCTAATTGTTTAATTGATAAGGCGGCAGGCTGACGGTTCATTGGAGAAATCAGCCTGTAAAAGTTAACGCTCAAAAATTATCTCGTATAAAATTCACCCCGAAACGCCGCAGCTAACGGAGTTTAATAATAGACCTACCACAGGCGTTTTCCCACAAATTTAAAGGTAAACAAGGCAATGGGCATGATCACGAGATAAGCTGCAAAGACCGGTAACATCAAGGAACCTTTGGTGGGAACAAAGGGCAGATTCAGGTAAACTAGCTGAATCATCGGCAAAATAAACACGTTCATGATTGCGAGCTCGACAGCGGCGGGGGATTTAAAATCAGGATCAACAATACGAAGAAGCAAGATACCGGAAGCCACAGTTCCCGTATAACACCCCAGGATCGCAAGCCCCCGTTCAAAACCATATTCAGGCATGCGGCGGGAAAACCACAAAATTACGAAATAGGTCAAAAAACCGACCACAATAACTGTTATAATAAAGGGGATCAAAATAGCATTGATATCACTCATGGAAATGCCCATGAACACGGCACAGATCATATAATCGATGGTGCTGCTGGTGATCCGCCGGGTGGTTGAATTATCAATAACATGAAGAGTGTCAATCCTGTCAAGCACCTTCCGGGTAAGCAGCCCTGCAATCATTCCCCAGGTGTACAAAAGGCCGAAACCAAGTCCGTTTATCCCTTTGGGCAGGTAAATCGACCAGCCCAGGGCAAACACGTACCCCACTGCATAAAGCGCACCCATAATGGCAATGTGAAAGGCAAAGCTATCGATATTGGCGGGATGGGTGGTGGTCCTAGCACATTCGGCAGCCTCTCCTTTACCCATCATTCCCCTTAGCAGATTAGGGGAAAGATCCTTGGAGTTTGGATCTGCAACCCAGCCGTTTTTAATTCCCCGGTTGGCAAGAGGAATTCCAAAACAGATGGCGCACAAGAAGCCCATGGCACCGAAGGCAAGCCCGACGCTGCTGGAACCCTGGATCCCGTAGGTGCTTTCCCAGATGGTGCCAAAGGCCTGGGCTGCTCCAGGTGACTGGGAAAACCCGGAAGCCACAAGGTAGCCGAATCCAGTAAAGAAATCTCCCCCGGAGGCCGCCTTTGCCAACTCAAAGATGCTCTTGCCTGCAATGCCCTGCACAGCATAAATCAGACAGTACATGAATGCCATCCATAGCGCACCGTTTCGTATCCACTTAGATTTTGTCCCGGCCGTAATTTTGTCTTGCTGCATCATGCCTATACCAACAAAACCAAAGGCAAACAGATGATAAACCAATACGCCGAAAACCTTTGAAGAAATGGGCATCCACCCCTCTGGCGTCGGCATTCCTATAAGGCCTGTGTTCATCAGAGCGAATCCGACAACCCCACCGATCAAAGATGACGGAATCAATTTGTTTTGAAGAAAAGAGACTTTGGCGCGCAGAAAAGCACCAAAAACAAGCAAAATACTGATCCAGATAAATGCTCCCACATAGGGATAAAATGTAGTTGACATAAAGACCTCCGTTCGGTTCAAAGGGGATATTTTCCTTTGATTTAGTAAAAAGTTAAATTCGCCATTGCCTCAAAAAATCCCTCCAGAGGATGCTTCTCGTAACGTTTTGTTGTAACAACATTAATGCTGAGCAAAAAGGAGGCCAAGTTGTTTTAAAAGCCATCTTTCCAATTAACCCACTGAATTTTAAGAGTTAACGCAAACAAAGAATCAAGCATTCAAAACCTATACCCCCTGGTTTTCCAGGCAGAGAAATGCAAAACTGCACTCCTCCTTAAAAAAACACCTTTATTCCAACAACTTCCCCTACTGTGCAAACTCGCACAAAATGCAATCTTGAACAGAAGGCAGAGTCCTGCAAAATCGTCGCCTAACGTGTTGACAAACACCCGTTATTTAAAATAGAATAGTACCTTTGATTAATTTGCAGTTTTATGAAGTATAAGGTTAACCGGATTCAAAGATGTCAACACGAACAGTTTCTCCTCCACCCCAGGTGACCCCAAGCGAACTTTTCATCGAAATGGGCAAAAAAAAATACGAGGTCGATTGTTTTCAAGAAAAATACGGCCACTATTTCAACAGCATGGATGCTATTTTTAATGTATTGCATGAGGGGATATGCATCAGTAACGCCCAGGGAACAATCCTGAAGATGAACCCCATGTACGAACGGTTATCCGGCCTGTCACCGGAAAAGCTGCTCGGGAAAAAGGTAAGTTTTCTGAACGGTAAAAATGGAGTATTTGACGCAGCTGAACCCCATGCCGACAGGGTGGAACAAAAGAAGGGGATTTTCAAGGGGGCTGTCAGCCCAGTGATTCTCAAATTAAAACGACCGGCAAGTTCCATTCAACAGACCAGCGGCGGCAGAAAAAATCTGCTGCACGGATATCCTGTGCTTGATGCAAACGGGGATGTTGAGCTGGTTATCACCTTTATCCGGGATATCAGCCACCTCACCCTTTTCAAAGAACAGATCGAGTACCACAAAGACATTTTTCAAAAATTCTGGTCAAACATACGAGACAATAATCCCAAAATTTCTGCACCAGAAGCCATTATTATTGAAAGCCCGGCCATGAAAAGGCTAATGGTTCAGCTCAAAAAGGTTGCGGCAACCGATGCAACCGTTTTGATTTTAGGAGACACCGGGGTGGGCAAAGGTGAAGTGGCAAGGCAGATACACACCCAAAGCGACCGGTCTGACAACACCTTCTTTTGCGCTGACTGCACGAGCATTCCGGAAAACCTCATTGAATCGGAACTTTTCGGCTATGCGCCCGGCGCCTTTTCAGGGGCAAGGCGGGAAGGAAAACCTGGATATTTTGACATCGCTGCCGGCGGAACAATTTTTCTGGATGAAATCGGAGAATTGTCTCTACCCATGCAGGCAAAATTTCTCAGGGTGCTTCATGATCAGGAGGTGATGCAAATCGGAGGTCTTAAACCCAGAAAAATAGATACCAGAATCATTGCGGCAACCAATGTAAACCTTGAACAGGCCGTTACCAATGGCACGTTTCGCCAGGATCTCTATTATCGGCTCCAGGTAAGCGTGCTGCACATCCCGTCATTAAAAGAAAGAAGAGAAGACATTAAACCCCTTGCTGGGCATTTCCTCCAGCGGTACAATCTCAAATACCGCAAACAATTTTGTTTTTCTGATGAGGCCATGGAGATCCTTTTAGAACACTCCTGGCCGGGCAATGTCCGTGAATTGCAAAATATGATCCAGGGAATCGTGATCACCCACGAAAAAGAGATCATAACCCCCATGGATCTGCCGCGGATTATGCCCCAGAAACCCACATCCCTTCCTGGGTCACACACGCTGACCAAAAATCAACTGAAGAAACCCCTCAAACAGATCATGGCGGATATTCAATTGGAAATTCTCCAGCAGGCCATGGAGAAGTACAAGTCAACCGAAAAAGTGGCCGAACTTTTCCAGGTGCACAGGACAACCATAGTACGCAAGCTCCAGGCCGAAGAGGGAAAGAAGATCGCCCATCGTAAATAGTTGAGGTCGTCTGTTTAAAGGGGTGGAGACAATTATTCCAGGGAGGCTTTTGTGCAGCCCTGCACATGTGCATTTCCGCACTCCGAGCTAACCGCTTGAAACGACAGGTTTTTTTAAAGATCCAGGTGCATGGGTGCATTTTTTAAGCGGTTGCTTAAAATCAATAGATCACTCTCCACGCCCTGCCTGTTTATTAAACGTTTAAAATCAATGAATTATATACAGCTCAAGCCCTTATTGCTTCATGGTATGCTTATTGCTTATACTTATTGCTGTTGATATTAAGCTGAAATAATTTTCAAAACCATATCCATTAAACAATCAAACTATTACAGGAGAGTACCATGACATACGCTGAACCGTTATCAAAAGAAGCTGTCTTTGCCCAGGCTAAATCAGGAACGCTCATCGCTAAAGCCCTTATTCCAAACAGAACTGCCGCCGAATGCAGCTTCCTGCCAACTCTAAACCCCTTTGATAATAGCAAAATAGGCTATGTGGAAAGCTGTAACAGTGAAATCGTGAACGAGGCGGTTGCCGTGGCCCGTAAAACATTTGAATCAGGGGTATGGTCAGCACTGTCGCCAAGCGATCGTAAAGTCGTCATGCAGAGATGGGCCGCCTTGATCGAGGCCCACAAATATGAGTTGGCTGCATTGGATTGCGTTGATGTTGGCAAACCGATTAAAGAGTGCCTGTCAGCAGACATTCCCGATGCCATCAACACAATCTCCTGGTATGCAGAAGCAGTGGATAAGATATTTGGGAAAGTATCACCCACATCCGGGGAGCATCTGGGTCTGGTTGTCAAAGAACCCATCGGGATTGTTGGAACCGTTCTCCCCTGGAATTTTCCTTCCGCGACATTTTCCTGGAAGGTTGCTCCAGCCCTGGCCGCAGGCAACTCTGTGATTGTCAAGCCCGCCGAACAAACCTCATTGGGCGCCTATCGCCTGGTGCAGTTGGCCCATCAAGCCGGTATCCCTGAAGGAGCTCTACTGCTGGTTACCGGCCTAGGTCCTGAAACAGGTAAACCCATTGGCCTACATCTTGACATTGATGTTGTCTCCTTTACCGGATCGACCGAAGTAGGTCGTTATTTCCTGGAATACTCGGCACAGAGCAACCTGAAAGAGGTCATTCTTGAGTGCGGAGGGAAAAGTCCCCAGATCATTTTTCCAGATATTTATTCCATCGATGAAATTGTCAATGACATACTCAATGCCGCTTTTTACAACATGGGAGAGAATTGCAGCTGCGGGTCTCGCCTCATTGTTCACACAACTATTAAAGAAAAACTGTTAAAAGCGATGATAGCCAAGCTTTCCGAGTGGAAAGTCGGTAACCCGGCCGACATGTCTGTATTCATCGGGCCCATGATAGAGGAGGCACATTTCCAGAAGGTAATGTCCCACATCGAAAAGGCCAAAGCCGAAGGTGCCGAACTTATCCATGGGGGCAAAGCACTGCCTCTTGGTGCGGGCAAATGCATAGAACCGACCATATTTGACAATGTCACGCCGGACATGACCCTGTTTAAGGAAGAGGTGTTTGGTCCTGTACTCGCCGTCATGACCTTTGAGACCGAAGAAGAGGCAATTGCCCTGGCCAATAACACCAGCTACGGCCTGGCAGCTTCGCTTTACACCTCAGATCTGCGTCGCGCCCATCGCGTATCACGCGCAATTAAAGCCGGAACCGTTTCAGTGAACTGTTTCTCTGAAGGCGACCAGAGCACACCGTTCGGAGGCCATAAGGAATCTGGTTTTGGTGGTCAGGATAAGGGCTTGGAAGCCTTTGATCAGTATGTTTCAACAAAGACAATCTGGTACGCCAATTAACGCCTGACTGTTTTCTCCCTCCAATTGTTCAGACTGCGCCGGGAGGAGTTCTTCTCGGCGCAGTTAACCGAACAGGTTTGGGCTGTCCCGATTTAATTAATAACTTGCTGTTATTAAATTTTCCCCTTGACGTGGACAACTCTGGGGTTAAGATAGTTTTCATAAAAAAACAACCCCATAGGAGAGAGGCATGACCGATCTTTACACTCAGCTTGCACACCACCTGGACAGACTTCCAGCAGGGTACCCAGCCACTGACTCAGGTGTAGAACTCAGGATACTCAAGAGGCTGTTTACCGAAGAACAGGCCCAGGCAGCCCTTGGACTCACCATGATGCCGGAACCCTGGCAGCCAATTGCCGAGAGGCTTGGTAGAAAGGACGATGAGA
>Ga0265295_1009332_pt1 | contig 10534 bp, 14 predicted proteins | sample Munlansysbiofilm_FD_192503 | JGI IMG/M metagenome (GOLD analysis project Ga0265295, IMG submission 192503) | Leachate microbial communities from a municipal landfill in Southern Ontario, Canada - Methane capture system biofilm | ecosystem: Engineered > Solid waste > Landfill > Unclassified ... | reverse complement strand
AAGCAATAAACTCCGAAGTTTTTTCTCCTGAAGAGATTTTAATTCATTTTCAGAGTAACGTTGAGTTTCCTGTAGGTATTTTAAATAACTGCGTATCTTGTTCCCCTTAAAATATTCCATATATGGAAAAACTAAATTTCTAATGAGCACACCATTGAGATTCATAATCAAACTCTCCTTACGTATAATATATGTTTTACATTAAAATAATGCAGTTATTTATAAAAGTCAAGGATGATAGATGATTTTGTTGAGTTGAGTCCGTATAATTGGTGTAAAATCAATCGTTCAGCTGGTTGACATCATAAACAGGTGCCACCCCCGCCCTTCTCTGGTAGAGTGAGTTTGTGAACAAAATCTACAGGGAGGTATGGAGATGGCACAATATCATATTACCTTGAACGATGAAATTTTGAAAGATCTATTTTCTGGAGATAAGGGAGTGGCTGTCTTACTAGAACAGGTGCTGAATCAGGTCCTTCAAGCTTAAGGAAGGCCACTGAGCAGTTGAATGCAGAGCCCTACGAACGGTCTGAAGATCGTCAGGGTTATCGCAATGGTACTCGCCCCCATCCCATCACGACCCGCGTCGGTACGCTGGTATTGCGGGTGCCACGACGCTGTAGCGGCAAGTTTTCCACAGAGCTTTTTGCCCGTTATTAGCTAAGTAGAACAGGCACTGTTCTTGGCGATGATGGAGATGGTTATGAATGGTGTATCCACAAGGACGGTAGCCGCCATAACGGAAGAGATGGGCATCTCTGCGGCGGTTCGGAGGGAAAAGGGAGGGGACTGATCCCCTGTGGAAAAGCTACATAATTTTTTCAACTGTACCCTCATGGACTCGATACACTTCATTACACAAGGTGTCGATATCCGCTTTATGATGGGAGGTAATGAGCACGGTGGCGCCACGTTCTTGTTCTTCCCTCACGATATGATACAGTTGATCGACAGATTTTTCGTCCAGCCCATTCGTCGCCTCATCGAACAGAATCAAGTCCGGTTCCTCCATAATGGCCTGGGCGATGGCCAGTTTTTGTTTCATTCCCTGTGAATATGCCTTAACCGGGCGCTTGTCGTAAGGATCAAGCCCTACACGTTGAATGGCTGTAATGATCTGTTGGTCGTTGATCTTTCTTTGAATATCAGCCAAAAATTTCAAATTATCAAAACCGGAATATTGCTCCAGGAATCCGGGTTTTTCAAAAACGACACTTGTGTTCTTCGGGAAAGAAAGATCTTTATGCAGCTTTTCCCCGAAAACGAAAACCTCTCCTGAAGTCGGCTTCACAAGACCGGCAATGATACGAAAGATCGTTGACTTGCCGGAACCATTTGCACCGACAAACCCAACAATACCCCTTTCGGCAATCGACAGAGATACATCTTTTAAAATTTCTCTTCCGTGGATGATCTTTTTTACGTGAACCATTTGAATTGCGGTAGACATGTTCCAACCTCCTCAGGTGTTATAATCCATTGTTTTGGCTTTTCGCAATATGATTAGAAAAAGCAAGAAGAGAACGGCAGACTCGATGAGAAACGTCGTAAACAGCGATGATTTGATTTTTTCAATCATACCGTAATAAAGCGGAAGTAATGGGTGCGGTGATTTAATTCCGGTGTAAATGAGGATGACAAGTATCATGTTTGCTCCTTCAACACGCCAATACATCTTCATGGCAAGCCATAACAAGGCAAGCCCGTAAAGATTGAGGGTTAGAAAAAGGAAAACAAGTAGCCATGTAAGACTAAACGCCATGCTGGCTCCAAGCAGAAAGGCTGCAATCCAAGCAGTCAAAAGAAACGATAGGATATAAAAACAAGTAAAAAGAAACCCCATCGCAAATTTACTCGCCCAAAATCGATTGGTGTTTCGATAGCGAAGCAGTTGGTGAATTTCAAACATTTGGACGCGAGATTTCCAAACGATTTGCAATAGGACCACATATCTTAAGAACAAGATCATCCAATAAAGCCAATTCATCGGATAAGAGTCTGCCGATCCGAACAAAATGAGTAGAATCTGTTCCGATGATGCGTCGGCATTAATGAAACCGTTTTTTGAAGAAATCAGAATTCCTAAAACGGATAGGATGACTGTGGGGAGGATCAGTTTAAACTTCTCTTTTTTTAATATGCGATATTCCGCAATGAATAACTTCATTAGGCTTCAGTCCTTAATTGAAGAAATCTTTCTGTTTAAAGGTCAGTCTCAAAATCACAAACAAAAGGAATATGAGAACAAGCAAAAGAGTCGTAGCGTGAATCGGATAATTTGCAGCCCCGATATCAAAAAGCTTCGAAATGATTGAGTAGACAATCTCTTCTACGATGAAAGGGGAAATCGTGAGAAACGCAGCTAAAACATGGTGATTCGTCCATGCTCGAAGCAGGAAATAGAGCATTCCGATAAAGGAGGTTATTAGATAGAACAGGATCAAAAAACACACAACCGACGTCCCCTCGGTGATCTGTGCGGGCTTATAATGGAAGAGGGCATGATACGCTGGAAAATAGGGGTAGATGAGGTGTTTGATCACAAGGCTGATGATGCCGGCCGCCAGGAAAACCGTAGAAGATAATAGACCAGACATGACCATTACCAAGGCCAGCAAATGATTGGCGATATCCTCTCTATGGTCATACCTTCTCATCCTGATCCAATCGTTGAAATGATAAAGCGCACCGACCAGAAAAATAAATAAAGGAATGAAAAAAAACTCATAACGAAATGTCCTGATCAAATCAAAGAGATTCGACCACATCACCAATGATATGGATGTGATCGGCAAGACAACAATCACCATGGCAAACGGAGCAAAGGCAAGCAGGATGATCACAAGCTTAGCGCGCAATTTTATATCTTGATAGACAGCTCTTATCATCTTAGTCAAAGAGATCAGCCTGCTTTCTCACTCCCGCGATGTACAAGATAAGGGTGACCGCCATCAGGAGAGTGAAGACCACGATGAAGGGAGGATAAGACATGCTCGTTACAGGTTCTGTCGCCGCTAGAAAATTAAACGGATCCCATGCTTGAAAACCTAGGAGTGAAAAGATGATCCAGTATCCTATATAGAGTGAAAAGGGAGTAAATAGAATGAGATAGCGGTTTTTCATATAGAGAGAGGATGCAAGACCAAAGGCAGTATAAAGGCCTGCATATAACCCACCGATAATTAAATAGGCAAGAAAGTATAAATATGGAGAGATTTCCATGAGTGGTGAGAACAACTCTCTCTTTTCTCCGTAAGAAGTGCTATCACCCAGTACGGCTGTTCCATTTACCAGTTTATGGTATGCTCGGGCGTAATCCGAATAATCCCATTTCCCTGTGATCAGATTAAATAAAAACATGTCCAATAACAAAGGAAGGACAAAAAACAAAAAGGAAACAATAAAAGTGAATAGAAATTTGTTGAGATAATAGGAAAAGCGGCTCATACGCAAGATTTGATAACGTTGATTGCCCGAACTTCTTTCCTTGTAAATTGTGTCCACAATCGGCAGGGCGATGAGCAGAGGGAAGATAAAGTAGTAAAGTGCAGCAAAAAAAGTACCGTAAGAAATAGCCCAATAACGGTGAGGCGCCACCAATGCTAATGAATCCGGAAAATTTGCAAATATACGTTTGGATACCGCATAATCTTCGTAGAATAAACGTGTGCCCATCCAAGTGTTCCCAATCACGATAAGAATCATGATCCCAAAGCTGATATATGTGAGCTTGTTTTTTAGCAGTTTTTTAAACTCTATAATCATCGTTGAACACCCCACAAAGTGAGGGAAATTGTTTCTCGACATTTGAGAAACAATTTCCCATAGTTATAAATCACTTTCCCTTCATCTGGTATCCGCCCTAAATTTACCTGATATTTCAACTTCAAAGATACGCCTTTTCTCATCACTCCTCCTATATGATATATAACAACCCTTTCTTATCTTCCGATTCTTCTTTTCTGATGAATGTGAAAGGAAAGTTTTAGTAGAATCGGGGGAATAGTAACTCCCTCTTCTAATTCTGAGTACAACCTCCTTTCATGCAAATTATATATGATTTTTTTATTTTGCAAGACCCCCATTCAAAATTATTTCGCAGTGACCGGGCGGGGGCCGAAGCGGCTTTTAGACGGTTTAAACAGCAATGGGAGCAGCTTAAGAAAACTTCCGGGCCTGAAGAATAGGTGGTAAACGAGGCGCTGGCAGAAGCGGAAAAAGCGCTCTCTACCCGCGATTTATCCATGGTAATGGATAAGTGGTTTTTATTTGGCTAATGTTGTATATCATGTTTTACAAAAAGGGAGTGATCCACAATCACAGGTTTTAGCAGAGATCGTACGTTTTGCGATTATAGGGCTTGTCTTGGCAATGGGACTTTGCTCGATGGGGATAGCAAATGATATTATCAACCGAGCTTTTACGTTGACGCTCGGCGCAGTTGCTGTGGTTTTGCGCTTGCTTTTGGCTTAGGTGGTCGTCAAGCTGTAGGAAAACTTCTCGATCACTGGTTTTCACAGTGGATGCGCTGACGTTGTCGATCAATTTATTTGAATTTGTGTCGCCTTTTTTTGATTGGAAGACATGCTCTTTTTCTAACGAATGATCCGTGACAGAGCAATCGTTAAAAAGATGAAACGCAATGATCTGTTGTACATGAAACATCCTAAGAAAGCATGCGATACACTGTAACGGAGCGCTTTTCAGCATTTTTTTCACTTCTTGATCATGCAAAAAGAAGATAATATGCATCATCTGAAAGATTGCAACAGCTCATCATCTCTGACGTTACACTTATTCAGCCCCTACAAGACTAAAATTTTGGTTGTCATGTCGTAAGGCATCGTGTTGAGATATTCCTTCCATGGTGTATAATTTTTTATCAGGTGCATGCACATGGGTACTGTCAAGAAACATGTAATCATAGATGTCTCTTGCACATCATGTAAAACTGTGTGGAGGATAGGAAGGTGGATGTACATACTTATTAGGCAAACCTCTATCGATTCTTTGCGACGGGAGCATGTTCGCGACCCATGTGCTACTGAGCGCGTCGTTGATTGCATGGTGGCTTGAGGCGGGTTTTATGATCGGTTCTCATAACCAATCTTCATAGCCAATCTTCTTATTTAGGTGGCATGGTCAACCATGGTATGATCGTCGATTTTATGAAAAGCACCATTACTTTTAAAGATGTGAGAGGGTGTGTTTTAAAGTGGCATCCAGAAAAATAGGATCACGCTTCAATCGTTTGTGGTATAGTCTTATCTTTTTATTCGCTTATATGCTCGGTATTGAAACCTATCCATGGTTGAATGATACAGTTTTTCAAGGGGAGCCATTGCATTTTCAAGCGCATAGTGACGGTGTTTATTTTACGCGAAATGGTGAAAAGCCTGACGAAGCGGTTTTGTCTCTTATTCAAGCGTCCAAAGAGTCGATTCATCTTGCTATCTATGCCCTGACAGAGCCGCGTATTGTTGACGCGTTGATTCGTGCCCATGCGCGTGGTGTTAATGTTCAAATCATTACAGATTTTAAACAAACACAAGGCGATGCACAAAATAAAGCCATCCGTCTGCTCATAGACAAAGGCATTCCAGTACGCGTTAACAGTCATCAAGGGCTTATGCATCTTAAACTATTGATCGTCGATCAGCGTGAGGCAGCTGTTGGTTCATTCAATTACAGTAAAGCGGCTTCAACCATCAACGATGAAGTGGTCGTTCTTTTGAGTGATCCGGAAGCTGTCCAACATTTTGAGAAAACATTCGCTTCAATGTGGCATAATACGAAAGATTACCGACCATTTTATCCATAAGTTAGTTGGTCTTATCGATGGGCGTCAACCGTTTCCTATTTTGCAACATTGAAAATGAAAGATGACAAACTGTTGACAACGTTTGAAGGTTCATGTAATATGATGTCAAGAGCTTAAATGTAGGTGTATAAGCGTCTGATATATGTTTTGCACCTTTTAAGCCTATGTATGGATGATACTTGTTGTACAGAGTGTTATCGGTACAGTGTTTATCAGGGTTGATTGTGACAAGTGTATATGGATTTAAGCTTTCTTATCCAGAGTGGCGGAGGGACTGGCCCGATGAAGCCCGGCAACCGTTCATAGATATGATAGACTGTATCTATGAAAAAGGTGCCAATTCCTGCAGGATGTATATCCTGAGAGATAAGAAGAGCGATCGTCGGACGCATCCTCTTCTTACTCGAAGAGGTTTTTTTATTTTGTCTAGGAGGGGGGGAGACATCTTGCTGCGTCGGGTTCATGAGGAGACAGAGGTGGGTTCGGTGAACATAGGGACATTGGAACTTGAATCGGGAACAATGCTTTCTGATGTACACCTTGTCTATGAGCGGAGCGGTCGGCGCGACGGTCCTATGGTGCTTGTAGAACATGCGCTCACTGGTAACCACCGAACCATCGGAAGCGAACAAAATCCGGGATGGTGGCGGGGACTCATTGGACCCGGACGGTCGATTGATACAAGATATTTTCAGGTCCTTACGTTTAATGTACTCGGTGGTTCTGACGGCTCTACTGGACCACAAAGTATTCGACCTGGCCGCACTGAACCGTACGGTACGGATTTTCCTTTTATTACGATTCGCGATATGGTCAATGCTGAATATCAAGCCCTCCGGATCATGGGTATTGATCATGTATATGCCATTATCGGTGGTTCGCTAGGGGGGATGCGCACATTAGAGTGGACAGTAATGTATCCAGAAATGATGGATGTGAGCTTGCCGCTGGCTGTAACGCCCAAACTTTCTGCTTATGGCATAGCTTTTAATGCCTTAGCACGACAAGCGATCATGAGTGATCCAGCATGGCAAAATGGTCGTTATCAGGCAAGTGCTCCACCTCGACAGGGGATGATGTTGGCGCGGATGGCCGGTATGCTCACTTACAGAACAGGGGCGTTATTAGAGGAGAGGTTTGATCGGGAAGAAAAAGATGGTTGGGGACGGAGACATGAAGAAGTCGCTTTTCAAGTGGAATCCTATTTATTGCATCACGGGCGTAAACTTGCCGAGCGTTTTGACGCCAATAGTTATTTATATTTATTAAAAGCGATGGATGCTCACGATCTGATGCGCAATCGCAGTTCAGAAGCAGACGTTTTAGATCGTATAAAGGCGCGTCTTATCGCCATTGCCTATACAGGGGATCTCATTTATCCACCAGATGCGCTTCAATCATTTATACGCCGTTTGAAAGAAAGAGGTGTCCGTGCTTCCTTTTTTCTTGTGCCAACCCAATTTGGTCATGATGGTTTTTTAACTGAATTCGATGTTTGGGGTTGGATCATTCGAGAAGCTTTGGACTTCCGTCATCATGATGCTGTGGATCAACCATCGATTGATTCCATCCAAGGTAAGATGGTAAGAAGTCTGTAACATAACGTCTTGGAGAAACCATATGAGAAACGTCTAAGAGATCAAAGAGATCAAAGGATATAACGCGATGATCCATCTCTACGCTGCACGCAGCGCGGGTATCGCCCATGATGAACAAGATGAAAGCATGTATCTATAACAGGTATCGATTCGTATTAATCGATCCATATCATTTAATTCATATCAAACATAGATAAGGGAGTGGAGAGTTTGAAAGAGCGGTCATTTCATTTTGAAACTTTGAGCATACACGGTGGTGCAAAGCCAGATCCTGCCACAGGATCTCGGGCCATTCCAATCTATAATACAACTTCATATGTTTTTCGTAATAGCGCACATGCAGAGAATTTATTTTCATTGAAGGAAAATGGTTATATTTACACACGTCTGGGTAATCCCACTGTTAGCGCTTTGGAAGAGCGTCTGGCTTTATTAGAAGGCGGCGTTGGCGCGGTAGCCACTTCGAGCGGTCAAGCAGCCATCACGCTCGCCATTTTGAACATTGCTCAAGCGGGTGATGAGATTATATCCGCTCAGCAACTGTATGGTGGAACCTTTAATCTTTTTCATACGACATTCAAACGATTTGGTATTCATGTGCGTTTCGTTGATGGGCGTGATCCACAGGCGTTTGAAAAGGCCATTACACCGCGGACGAAAGCAATTTTTGCTGAGATGATCGGCAATCCCAGCCTTGATATTCTAGATATTGAAACCATCGCAAAAGTGGCACATGCCCATGATCTCCCTTTGATTGTCGATAATACGTTTGCCACGCCGTATCTCGTCCGTCCTTTAGAATGGGGTGCCGATATCGTTGTGTATTCGCTTACGAAGTGGATGAGTGGGAATGGAACGACGATCGCCGGTGCCATTGTTGATGGTGGAACGTTCTCTTGGCCGAAGACACGGTTTCCTGATTTTCATACACCGGATCCGAGTTACCATCATACCGTCTATGTCGATGCATTCGGTGCGGCTGCTTATATTGCGCGCGTCCGTGTTCAGTTGATGCGCGATGTTGGACCAGCACTCAGTCCGCAAGCAGCTTTTCAAGTTGCACTTGGTCTGGAGACATTGCCATTGAGAATGGCGCGCCATATTGAAAATACTTTAGCCGTCGTCCAATTTTTAAAACATCATGCCGCTGTGGCGTGGGTTCATCATCCATCCCTGCATGATCATCCTTCGTATGCGCTTGCTCAAAAATATTTGCCACGGGGTGCTGGATCGGTGCTTACATTTGGCGTCCGTGGCGGTCGTGATGCTGGTCGTATATTTATTGATCATCTTCAATTATGGTCGCACCTTGCCAATGTTGGCGACGCTAAAAGTCTTGCCATTCATCCGGCAACGACGACGCATTCCCAGTTGTCGCCTGAAGATCTTGAGAAAAGTGGTGTGCGAGAAGATATGATCCGCCTATCCGTGGGCTTGGAACATGTTGATGACTTATTGTGGGATTTGGATCAAGCTTTAAACGCAACATTAAAACAGTCATAGATAGCGAATGTATCCATGTGCCATGATCCCCGCAATTGTTGCGGGGATTTTTTATGAAAGCGATTGCAAAGAAAGCGCTTTAAAAACATTTACATATTTGTCATATTTGTTTCAACCCTTTATAAATCAGTGTAGTAAGCGTTTTCTAGATTTCATACACATTCAAAAAAATGAAAAACGAGCGACAAAAGGGGTTGATTTAAGAAACTCTTCGTATTAGAATATTCGCAAAGCAAGACGTTGTGCCCAGTTTTCAAGGATTGATGTCGAGCGGCAGAAGGAAGCCTAGGGATCCGCATACGCATGTATGGTGTTTTGATCATTGTTTTTCAGTTCTTGAAAATGATCGGTATGATCGATCACACTGACAGGCGGATGATAGGACCGAGCGGCTTCAACGGAACCAAGTTCCGTACACCGTGAGGATAAAAGCCTCTGCGGCAAGTTCTGCCCGAAGATCCGACGGACGGTTCGTTCGGGCGAGCATGTGCGCAAGGCTTTTTCTTTACGGTTTTTTAGATCTCTCTTGATTATGACTGAATTTTTAGGCTAAGGGGGGTAACAGATGATCATTTTTTTAGATGGCCGTTGGATAAGCCGCGAAGAAGCGACGGTTTCTGTTTTTGACCACGGCCTTTTATATGGTGATGGTGTGTTTGAAGGGATTCGTGCTTATGATGGGGTCGTTTTTCGTTTGAAAGAACACATTGACAGATTATATCAGTCAGCAAAAGCCATCCTACTCGATATTCCTTATACACAGGAAGAGATGCACGATCTTGTTTTAGAACTATTGCGCAAAAATAATTTTGGTTCAGCTTATGTTCGTCTCGTTGTCACACGGGGGGTAGGCGATTTGGGTCTTGACCCATTTAAATGTCCGCGTGCGTCTGTGATCATCATCGCGCAAGAATTGGCCTTATTCCCAGCGGATTTATATGAAAAAGGGATCCAAGTCGTAACCGTAAGCACGCGCAGAAACCGCAGCGATGTGTTGGCGCCAGCGATTAAATCGCTGAATTATTTAAATAACATTATGGCAAAAATTGAAGCCCGCCGCGCCGGAGCTCAGGAAGCGCTGATGTTAAATACGGAAGGATATGTTGCTGAAGGCACTGGAGAAAACGTTTTTCTCGTTCGTGAACGTTCGCTTCTCACTCCGCCAGCGTACATCGGTGCGCTTAAAGGAATTACTCGTCAAGCAGTGATTGAATTGGCCACTTCGCTTGGGTTTAAGGTCCAAGAACAGCCCTTTACGTTACACGACGTGTATACAGCAGATGAAATGTTTTTTACTGGAACGGCAGCTGAAATCGTTCCTGTCGTGATGGTCGATGGGCGAACGATCGGCGATGGTATACCCGGGGCGGTGACCCGCGAGCTCATCCAAGCTTTTCATCATATGGTTCGTCAAGACGGTAGTCGCATTGAGTCGTCGGTCAAGCAGGTGAGCTGAGCGAAAACGACGATGACAGTGAGAGGCTTAAGGAGATGACAGCGTGCGAAGCGATATGATCAAAAAAGGGGTGGACCGTGCCCCACATCGAAGTCTTTTGTATGCGACAGGCAAAGTAAAACCAAAAGATCTAGAAAAACCGTTTATTGGCGT
>Ga0265295_1009331_pt1 | contig 10536 bp, 13 predicted proteins | sample Munlansysbiofilm_FD_192503 | JGI IMG/M metagenome (GOLD analysis project Ga0265295, IMG submission 192503) | Leachate microbial communities from a municipal landfill in Southern Ontario, Canada - Methane capture system biofilm | ecosystem: Engineered > Solid waste > Landfill > Unclassified ... | reverse complement strand
GAACGAAGGAAACCGTATGCCCCGATACTTTGGTTGACCAGTGCTCCGAAAGTGTCTGACGGTTTGAGGATGCTGACATCGAAAACCCCGGCCGTGTTCTGTCCGCCCAACCCTTTGTCGGACGGTGCGCCGCCGCGGTAAAGAGTGACCGACTGGATGTTTTCCATATCCAGCATGCCTACCCGCGGCCCCGGCGACTGGATTCCCCAGACAGGTATCCCCTCAATCATGGTGCTCATACCTATGGCTTGCTGTCCCCTTACCCGTATCCCTCTGGTTGACTGGGTTAAACCGTACGGGTCGGAACTATCCACTTGGACGGAAGGTAGTAGATCAATTGCCTTAAAAAGCGATGTTTGTCCCGGCGAAGAAAGATTTATCGCTTCCTTTGTTACCGTGCTCTGCGTTGTCGTCTCTTTATTTTTTCGCTCGACAAATCCATTATCTCTTTTCGCTTTAACCTCTACCTCATCAAGTTCCAGGTTCTTTCGCGCGTCTGATTGCTTTTTCTCATTCCCTTCAATGCTTTTTTCTTCCGCATAAACCCGTGATGTAAGCGAAAAAAATAATGCAGCAGAAATAAGAATCAAAACGAGATTTATTCTCTTCAATTTTGTCCCTCCTTACATTGCATCAAGATTTCAAGCTTTCATTTTTCTGCTTCGCCCGGATGATCGTCGGACAAAAATGCTCTTTCCGGGATTTACTGTGATTTCTTTTTCATTCAGTGTTCAGGAAATAAGTTCAATGGCGGTCCTCTCCACCCCATTTTCGTGGCAATGGCAACCCAAATCGCCTTCGGCTATGTCATCCGGAACCCTGTAGGGATCGCCATGATTCCTCAGAGAACAGATCTCTTTTCCCGCCGCGGCCCATTGGCCGGGAGAGCGCAAAAAAAGGCCGTCGGAGCAGGGGCATCCGACGGCCTTTCAAACCGCTGGGAACACTCCTTTCCAAAAGGGAGGCGAGGCCGTTTCCGGCGGCGCCCATCGCCCGACGCCCATGGCATAAATGCTTTAGGGCAAGCGGGTCGGAGGTGTTTATTCAACATCAGATGGTTATTTTACTTCATTGCGACATATCGTCCCTCCCGGCGCCGGAGGTATTTCCGGAAGCCGTCATCACCAGGCCGTTAATCAAGCCTGTATATTATCGGCATGCTCAGTTCAACCCATTCAGGAGGCCGTGGAAACGGTTCCACCTCGTGAATGGTGTCGACCACATTCCTGTCCAGGATCTCATGGCCGGAACTGCTCCTGATCTTTACCTTGTCCACCTTCCCGTTCTTCAGCACCTGGAAGCTGACCACGACCCTCCCCGCCCACCCCATTTTCTTTGCCCTGGGCGGATAGGAGAGGTTTCTTTCAATGAGCTCCTTGATGTAGGCATAATGCTCCCGGGTATACCTGCCTCGCGCCTGTTCTCCCGAGGCGCTCCCCCCTCCTCCCGAAGGCGCGAGGGATGCCGTCCTGACCGGCGCAGCCGGTCCCTTGTTTCCGCTTTCACCCAGCGGCATTGACGCCACCTTTTCCGGCCGGGCCACAGGGGCCTTTGCCGCTACGGCGACCGGTCCCGCCTGTTCCAGGGCCGGCCGCGGAATATCCGCGGGCGCGTTCCGCGGCGTTTCCACCTTCTCCACCTTCCTTGACGGAGTCTTCTCCCGAACCTCCGCCCGCCGTTTAGCGGGAGGCGCCGCGGGCTGTCTGATCTCCGCCGTCTTTCGCGCGGCCTCAGGCGCTCCCGCGTCCATGAGGGTGAAATCGATGACAACCGGCCTTCCCGGATGAGCGAAGCTGTTCCCCACGGAGTAAAGTGCGCAGAGAAACAGTCCATGGATCATCATGGAATACATGAACGCCTGTCCGCCGCTGTTCATCTCTTGTTCTCCGTCTGGAGGCTCACCTTCTGAAATCCCGAATTCTTAACCATATCAAGCACATCAACAAAGTTCTGGAGTTGCAGGTCCCGGTCTGCCCTTATGAGAAAAGGGCTGTTCCTGTCGATGGGCTTCAGCGCCTCCCTGAGCTCCGGGATGGTAACCCGGCCGCCGCTGAAATATACCGTTCCCTTCCCGTCTATCTCGATGGTCCTCACCTTGAGCGTTTCCTGGCTGCTCCGCGACGCCTTGGGAAGATTGACCGCTATCCCGCCGGTGGCGATGAAGGTGGAGGTGGTCAGGACGATGGTGAGAAGCACCAGCATGATATCCACGAACGGAATGACGTTGATGTAATCAAACCCTTTCTCTTCCATGCATGATCTCCCATCGCAGAATCAGTACCTTGGCCCTTCTCAGGAGCAGGTTGTAAAGGACCACGGACGGAATCGCCACCAGCAGCCCGACGGCGGTGGCCTTGAGGGCCAGGGCGAGGCCGACCATGATCTTGCCGGTATCCATGAATCCATCGTTTCCCATGGTGTAGAAGGTGAGCATGATGCCGAGCACCGTGCCGAGAAGCCCCAGGTACGGCGCATTGCTGCCGATGGTGGCGATGACGTGCAGCTTTTTGGTCAGTTCCAGTTCCAGTTCCTTTTTTTCCGCAAATTGATCCGGACGTATCCGCCGGTAGACAAGCAGCCGCTCCAGAGCGCATGCGACCGCCACCACGCTCAGCAGGACGAGCAGCCAGATAATCCCGTAATCGACAACTACTTTAAGAGATTCCATGGGATGTTCACTCCTTTTCCAAATCCCGGCCTCCGCCTATTTGAGCGAATACCTCAGACAAAGGCCCTTCAAACGCCCTATGGCGTCGGTTTCCTTCACATCAACCACCCGGGCGCCTTCAAGCCCCCACGCGCGCTTCACTTCGTCGAGACACTTTTCCCGCACCACCCACAGATGCAATGGACCCGGCAAACCCAGGAGAGGAAAAAGGGACGGCGCCCATCCCCCTCCCCGGATCTCCAACGGCCCCACCTCATCAACAATGATCACATCGGCCGGGGAGCAGCGTTCCGGAGAAAGGGCCCTTCTTCCGGCGGCCAGTCCCTCTCCGCTGAAGACATAGGGAGTCGATGCAGCCGGGCCGTTTCCGGGGGCGCGCCGGCAGAGCGGGGTCAATTCGTTGTCCGTGATATCCAGAAGGTTGAATCCACTCCGCGTCCCGTTTTCCCACAGGCCCTCGGCGATGATGCCCGCGACCTTGAGGCCTTCACAGCGCAGATAGTAGAGCAGAGCCAGCAAAAGGCTGGACTTGCCGCTGTGCAACGGACCGGTGAGGATGACCACCGAAGGTGGCGCGGAAGACATCTTCTCACGCCTCCTCGTAATAGGACCCGTTCATGCACGCCCTGCACAGCGGTCCTTGTCCGGTAACAGGGTCAATGGCATCCTTGCCGTCGAACACCTTTTCTCCGCATCCGGCGCAGATAACGGTCCTCAGGGGTTTCCCCGGCAGGTCCTCCTGTTTCAGGGAAACCTTGACCTTCTTCCAAACCAGAAGTTCTTCATCCGGCAAGGTCAGAACATACTCTTTCGCGTCAGGTCCTCCGTTTTTCTCCTTTTCACCCGGAGTGAGGCAGACCCTCCATGCTATATCCTTTTTCAGATTGACGAAGGTCGCGGCCATTCTTCCGTAGTCAACATACTTGAGGTTTCTCCGCCCCAGACGGACGCCGGTCGCCATCAGGACGGCATCAGCGATGCAACGATCGTTTTCAATGAATACGATTAGGTCCTTCACATCTTCCGGGGAAACCAGTTCGAGCCCCTTCTTTGCAATACGGACCCCCAGCGACTGGCCTGTGCAATAATGGCCGTGGTACTCGATACAGCGTTGCAGGGTTTCCCTGACATCAGTAATCAGCATGTAACAAAACCTCCTTAGTTATTGTTTCTGTGTTTAGCAGGCATGGAGACATCTGCATTTCCCTATCTTCCTTGGAATGCAGACCCTGAAACTTTCCCGCAGCGAATGGATATCCACCTCCCTGCCGTACAGGGCAAAGAGGTTTTCACTGGTAATCACCTTATCCGGTGGTCCGTCCCCGATTATCCTTCCATCCTTGAGCATCACCACCCGGTCCGCCACCCACAGGGCGTGGTCAGGAAAGTGGGTGGACTTGATGAAGGTATACCCTTCATCGCACAGGTCGATGAGCCCTTCCAGGAGCTTGATCTGGTTGCCGTAATCCAGGCCGTTGGCCGGTTCATCCATGATGAAGGTATGGGCCCCCTGGGTCATGGCCCGTGCGATGAGAGTGAGCTGGCGTTCGCCGCCGCTGATGCGTGTATACGGCCTGTCCCGCAGATGGAGGATGGAGAGCTTGTCCAGAGCGGCCTCGGCTATCTCCATATCTTCCTCGGAAAAGCGGGAGAAAAAGTTCTTGTGCGGTATCCTCCCCATGAGAACCACGTCGATTACCCGGTATGCAAAAGAGGCCCGGTGTATCTGGGGCACATAGGCGATGCTCCGCGCCAGGGTCATCCGGTTAAGAGAGGATATGGCCCGCCCCTCGAACAGCACCCGCCCCTTGTCCAGGGGATAGAGGCCAAGAAGGCTCTTCAGGAGGGTGGTCTTTCCACTGCCGTTGGGCCCCAGAAGCGAGATTATCTCGCCCCTTTTCACCGACAGCGAGACGTCCCGCAGGACCGGATTTTCGGGGAATCCGAAGGAGATGCTTTCAGCGACCAGCAACATTGATTATGCCCATCCTTTCCGTGCGTTTTTCAGCACCAGTATGAAAAAGGGGATTCCCATGAGGGAGGTGACGATGCCGAGAGGAATCTCCACGGTAAACAGAAGGCGCGCGACATCATCCACGGCAATGAGGTAGATGGCCCCGACCAGGGCGGAGACGGGCAGGAGTATCCTGTTGTCCGGCCCGACCAGCATGCGCGCCATGTGGGGGATGATCAGACCAACCCAGCCGATCAGGCCTCCGATGACCACGGTCAAGGCGCTGATGAGGGTGGCGAAGAAGATAAGGGCAATGCGGATGCGGGTAACGTTGATACCCAGGGATTTCGCCTCGTCGTCCCCCATGCTCAGTATATTCAGGAACCTGGAAAAGAGGATAAGGAGCAGAATCCCGCCGCATATGGGAAAGGACACATACATGACGGTCCTGCCGTCCGCCAGGGAGAGTCCTCCCATGAGCCAGTATACAATGGCGGGCAGCTGGTTGTAGGGATCGGCGACGTATTTGACAATGGACAGGAGCGAGGTGAACAGGGCGCCGCTGATTATACCGCCCAGGATGAGCATCAGCAGCCGGTCCCCATGGTAGAGCCTGGCTATTCCGATGGCAATGAAGACCGCCAGAAAGCCGCAGACAAAGGCGCCCGATTGAACGGCAAACCAGCTGTTGGAGACGATCATCCCCAGCGCGGCGCCAAAGGAAGCCCCGGCCAGAACGCCCAGGAGCCCCGGAGAAACAAGCGGATTGATGAACATGGCCTGAAAGGCGGCGCCGGACACGGAAAGGGCGGAACCGATGAGGGCAGCGGCAATGATGCGGGGGAGTCGTATGTCCAGCAGGATATTGGAATAGAGCGCGTATTTCCCCTCATCCATCGAACCCGCCCCGGCGGCGGTCGCCAGGTATTGAAATATCTCCCCGAGGCTGATTTCGTATTTTCCCAGGGTCAGGGAAAGCAGGATGATGAAAACAAGAACAAAAACCAGGCAGGGTATCCAGAGATCCTTTTTCACTACGGGAGATTCTCCTTAAAAAGTAAGATGTTACATCATAACAAAACAGGCCGGCGGAGCATGACACTCGCCGGCCTGTTTTAACCGAAGTGTTCACTCCTTTCCAAACACGGGAGGCGACGCTGTTTCCGGCGGCGCCCGCAGCCCGATGCCCATAGCGCCATGCCTTAGGGTCAGCGGGTCGGAGAGACGGATTAATATTTCTTCTTATGCGTGGTTATTGATCTATTTGTGTATTATGGTCTTTTCCTCTTGAGATATTCAGTGGCCGACGTCCCCTGATCCTTTTCCATAGACCTTTCGGGTTTTTGAAACCCGGCAGGTCTGCCGTCGTTCAATCAACGCCTCTCCTTGTCCCACCAGAGAACCGCCCAGACTATCTTTCGGGGATAAGCCATCATCCATGCCCCATCCGAGTAAACAAGATTATCCTCCAGATATGCCCGCAGAATATCCCCTTCCTCGCCGGATGAAACCTCCAGCTTGGCCCCCAGGTGCGCGAAGGCGTCCTCGCGGCTTTCATAGGAGTTGCGTTCCAGATAGCTGATGAAGTTGACGTTGGCGTGTATTCCCATCCTGTAAAGAAGATTGTATAGATAAATGTAATCCGGTCCCGGATTCAGACTCCTCCCCAGCGCGCGGTAGATGCGGCGGTCATGGGGGCCATCACCGACAATGGTGGATATGTAGACCCGTTTCCGGGCGGCCCTGTCCAATTTGGTAAGCGCGCTCTCGAAGTCCTCGGTAATGAGAGATCGGGAAGCCAGCGTCACGTCATACTCTCCGATCCCCAAGGCGTTCCAGTCATCCTCCCATGCGCCCTGAACCGTCTCAATATTGGATATTCCCGATCTGGAGGAGCGCTCCCTCAACAGGGCGAGCATGTTTCCCGAGATATCCATCGCCGTTATTTTCTTTACCCGTCCCGCCAGGGGAATCGCCAGCGTACCCGCGGCGCACCCCACGTCGAGAAGCGTCCAGTCAGGCTTTACCTCCAGAAGTCCCAGAAACTTTTCAGAATAGTCGCTCTTTGACGAGTTCCTGGCAAAAGCGGGCGCGCGCTTGTCCCAATATGCCGTGGCGCCGCTGGGAGAGGATTTCCGTTTTCTCTTTTCCCAGCAGATCCGGTTCCAGTCTATTTCACGGATGTCAGGCAGCCCGCGGAGTTCCTCGCCGGACGGATCATTTTCCTGGTTTCGCATCTCCCTGCCCTCGGGGATTCCGTGCAAGTAGCTGACTTGTTTCATACTTTTTCTCCATAACGATTTTTTCGATGCCCAATAATAAAACCCGCGACGATACATATGGACTATAAGTATCAATGCGGGTTCCGTTGGGCCTGCCCTGTCGGCAGGGGACGAAGTGGTCGCCTGATTCGCATGGTTTTCAGCCGCTGATTCCGTTATCGAAGCGGATAAAAAAACGGCCGACGGAAACAAACACCCGCCGGCCGTGAAATGCCGCTGTGTTCACTCCTTTCCAAACAGGGGAGGCGACGCTGTTTCCGGCGGCGCCCGCTGCCCGGCTCCCGTAGCAATTGCCGTAGGGAGGACGGGTCGGAGCAAATCTCAATAGTTGATTGACTGAATGATGCGTTATATATCAATCTATATCACGTTAAGTCAAGCATTTTTTTCACCAGGACCGCTCAAGCAGGAAAAGCGCGCATCGACCATGGCGAAGGGACGGGTTCAAATAATATTCTCCTTTAATTTCAAAGAATAATTTGCTATTCATACTCTGTAGATCCGCATCGGGAGGAGAAATGGAAAAGCAGGAATTGATCACCAAGACAAAAGACGCCCTGACACCTTTTGAAACAGAAAACATCCTCCATTTCATACAGAACCTGAGCCTGAAGGGTGTGATGGAGAACCCCTGGCTGATAGGGGGTTTTCTGATCATTTTCTTTTACGCAGTCATAAAACGCTCGAAATTCGTACTCCTGGCCCTTTTTTCCATAATCTCCCTGATGCTTCTCGTCCGTTTCACCTTTCCACCCGCCGGTGATGAACTGAACCTTTCATCGACCCTCCCTTTCATCTGCGGAGGGCTGGTCATAGGCGGAGTGCTCATCTATTTCAATTTCGTCAAGACAGAGTGAAGGTAACGTGCAAAAAACCGGTTTTACCACCACCATCCCCTTGGAAATAGTTCTCGCCGCTGGAAGAACCCCTGTTGATCTGAACAATGTCTTCATCACCGGCGGCAGGAGCATGGAGCTTATTGAATCGGCGGAGGCGGAAGGATTTCCCAGGAATACATGCAGCTGGATCAAGGGGATATACGCCACTGCCCTGGAAAACGACATCCATGAGATTGTAGCGGTCACCGAAGGTGATTGCAGCAATACCCGCGCCCTAATGGAAGTGCTTTCCCTCAAGGACATCAGGACCATTCCCTTTGCCTATCCCCATGACCGATGTGCCGGCGCCCTGCGCGTGGAGATGGAAAGGCTGATGGTCTCCCTGGAAACCGGATGGGACGACGTCAACCGGGCAGGTCTGCGCCTGGAAGGCGTCAGGCGCAAGATTCGCGAGATTGACCGCCTGACCTGGGAAGAAAACCTGGTTTCCGGTGAGGAAAACCACCTGTTCCAGGTCTCCTCGTCGGACATGAACGGAGACCCGGACACATTCGAGGCGCAAATCGACGGATTTCTTGAGGAAGCGCGACAGCGTACTCCGCTCAGAGAGGGCTTGCGTCTGGCCTACATCGGCGTGCCTCCCATCATCGACGACCTCTATCCATTCCTTGAATCACATGGTGCGAGGGTCGTATTCAACGAGACCCAGCGGCAGTTCACCATGCCCTACGGCATCGAAGACCTGGTGGAGAGATACCGGGCCTACACCTACCCCTACGACATTTTTTTCCGCCTGGCCGATATGGAGCGGGAACTGACAAAACGGAGGGTGGACGGCGTAATCCACTACGTACAGTCCTTCTGCTTCCGGCAGATTGAGGACATCATAGTGCGAAAAAGGATTCCCCTTCCAGTATTGACCCTGGAAGGGGACAAACCGGGACCTCTGGACGCCCGTTCACGGATCCGCATTGAAAGCTTCCTGGAGATGATTGGAGGAAGGGCGTGAGAATCGGAATAGATCTGGGGAGCCGCAAGGTAAAATTTGCCCTGGCTGCGCAAGAGCAGGTCACGCGCCTGGGCGATTTCGACACCCTTTCCTTCTACAAGCGCTTCGGCAGGATGCGCGGTGACGAACTCAGCTTCGACCTGGCAGGTTCCGGTCTTTTCTCCACCGATGAGCTGAAGGCCTCATCCGTCGTAGCCACCGGCTACGGACGCAACACCCTGAACCTTACCGGAGCAAGGGTCGTTTCCGAGATTCGCGCCCACGTGGCAGGCGCCGTTTTCCAGACCGGCCTGCGTGATTTCACCCTTCTTGACATGGGAGGCCAGGATACGAAAGTAGCCCTTGTGCGCGACGGGACCCTCCAGGATTTCGTCATGAACGACAAGTGCGCGGCCAGCAGCGGCCGTTACCTGGAAAACATGGCGGCTATCCTGGAGGTGGACCTGGACGAACTTTCCCGCCACTGGGAGAATCCCGTCCGGCTTGACGCCACCTGCGGCATCTTCGGGGAGTCTGAGCTTATCGGCCAGATTCTCCGAGGCTACTCGGTTGACCGTCTCTGCGCCGGGGTGAACCGGACGCTGGTAAAAAGGGTGATTCCCATGCTGAGGCGCTTTCCGTCAGAGTTGATCGTGCTTACCGGAGGCGTGGCCCGCAACCGCTCCATGGTCAGACTTCTGGAAGGCGAGGGTTTCACTGTTTCCGTTCCGGAACATCCCCAGCACAACGGCGCCATCGGATGCGCGGTTATACGCTGACCCACCGGAGCGGCCATGAAGATTTCCCACAAGGACTGGATATTCATCGGTCTGGTCTGCGCCGTTCTTCTCCTGGTGTTCCTCATTTCCGGCAGGGAAACGACCAGGAAGGTTCCATTGGACGAAAATCACCGAACCGTATACCGGTCCATCAGTTCCCCCGGAGGCAAGGCCGAAGCGGAGCGGAAATGCGGGGACTGCCACAATCCGGCAAAGGTACCCTTTCCGGAAAACCATCCCCCGGGCGACCGCTGTCTTTTATGTCACAAACTGAAACGGACGGGGCCGTGAGCGTACTGAATCTGACACGTGAACTGGAGATCGTGGTCACGGACATTGTTGACCGCGTAGATGAACTGGGCCACATAGACCCTGCGCGGGTTCTCATCTGCGTTGCATCAACAAGAGGCGCCGGCATCCATGGAACCTTCGCAAAGATACATCCCCTGCGCTTCCGGGGAGGAGAGAGCTCCATCCAGATAAGAAGGGGCGGAAAAATCCGCACCTTCACCATGCCGAGAGTAACCCGACTGGGACTGGATATGCTCTACGTAATCTACTTTCTCACGCCCCGCTTCTTCAATCTTCCGCAACGGGAAAAACTGATTACCATATTCCATGAGCTCTACCACATTTCCCCCGATTTTGACGGGGATATCCGCCGCTTTCCGTGCAGAAATTACGCTCACGGCTCTTCCAGAAAACGCTACAACACGGCAATGGCCGGACTTGTGGATGGGTACCTGCGGATGCGCGACGCCGCCCTGCCCGATTTTCTCGATCTGGACATGACCGGTCTCCGTCAGCGCTACCGGACCATTGTGGGAAGAAGATTTACCACGCCCAGGATTCAGATACGGGAATGAGATGAACGCATGAGGGCTGAAGATGACCATTCTCAAGATAAACGATGAAGGAGCGCTTTCTTTGCCTGGAGAAGTCCTGGAAGCCCTTGGTCTTGGGCCGGGTGATGAGCTCCTCATTGAAATCCATGACGGCAAGGGAATCATATCCCCCGCCCCGCCC
>Ga0265295_1009330_pt1 | contig 10537 bp, 8 predicted proteins | sample Munlansysbiofilm_FD_192503 | JGI IMG/M metagenome (GOLD analysis project Ga0265295, IMG submission 192503) | Leachate microbial communities from a municipal landfill in Southern Ontario, Canada - Methane capture system biofilm | ecosystem: Engineered > Solid waste > Landfill > Unclassified ... | reverse complement strand
CATTATTATTTATTTAAGCAAAAAACTAAATACAGGACATTTTAAAATGATGAAATATAATGATGCTACTGACGATTTTACTTTTTATAATTATCACGCTGTAAAAACAATGGACACTTTTTTACAAGAGCATACCGATGATTTTGTATTTTTATTAACGATTAAAGCATAAAAAACTATATTTTAAAAAAGCATAAAAAACTATCTTAATAGATAGTTTTTTATTTATCCAACAAATTCTTTTAACACTGACGAGTTAGGTACTTTATTAGGTGTAATTAGTTCAAATCCTACTAAATGTTTAAGTAAATCCTGAACCACTATACTATGATTTACTAAAAGCACTGATAAAATACTTTTATATACATTAGGTTCATAAGCATGAGTTGTATCTACAACAAAGTCGGCTTCTTTTTCAAAAGGTAGCACATATAAATTTTCAGCCTCTCTTACATTTTTCCAAAAATATAAAGTTTGAGTAGGTTCAATGCCACGGCTTCTTACATCGCGAATAAGCCTACGCATTAAACGAAGTGTAAAAATATCTAGTATAACTTTACTATTTAGCATAAATTCAGTTTTAGGACATACAAAAACTTTATATGAAAAAGCATGTGGAATAAAGTTGTTAATAATAGGGTTTAGAGCATGTAATCCTTCTATAATCATAATTTCATTTTGCTTTAATGTTGTTTTTTTGGTGTTAAAGTTTTTTGAACCAGTTAAAAAATCATAACTAGGAAGTTGTGTTTCATTTTTTTCTAATAGTTCACTCATACATTTATCAAACAGTTTCCAATCAATAGCATTTACAGAATCGTAATCCTTATCGCCATTTTGTAAAATTGGTGTTTCTTCTCTTTCTAAAAAAAAGTCATCTAACGAAATTACTTTTGCATGTTTTTTGTTTTTTTCTAATAGTTCTTGTATTATGTGTGAAGTGGTTGTTTTTCCAGAAGAAGAAGGACCAGCAAGCAAAATAAACCTAATTGTTTTTATTTCTAGTACTTCTTTTACCATATTTTCTAACTGTTCATGGTAACGATTTTCTGCATTTTCAATTAAAATGTTAGTAGGTTGGTTGCTTAAATCTTCTATATGATAATAAGTATTAGCGGCCAAAAATTTGTTTGTCATAATTTATACTGCCTGTTCCTTTTTTCGTATTTTTTATAGTGATAATATATTATTATATCAAAAAAAATAATATTTTGTATCATTTAGACATAAATAGATATAAATAATTTTATTGATTTTAAATAATTTTTGTGGTAAAATTGCTTTACAAATTAAAATAATAAAAAATGATTTAATTTGTCAAGTTAATTTTACAAAAGAGGTAAAAAAGAATGTTTTCTGCAAAAAAGTTTAATTATATAACTTATTTACTAATTACTATATTCTTTTTATCTGTAACTATATCAACCATTGCCGACATAACAAAAGAAAATAGTATACGAATGCAATTTAATGCATTATTAAAAGATGTAGAACTATTTAATAGTGAGCACTCATCTTATTTAACCGAGGTTCCACCACCTAGTGAGCCTTCTTCTTTAGTGGAATATTATAGTTCACAAGATGCATTAGTAGCAGGCTATAATAATTATAAAGAAGCCACTTCATATTATAGTGAAGCATATGGAAGACTAACATTTTCAGCACTTAATTTTCCATTTGAAATTGATTTATGGATAACTAACATTCAATACACTGATGGCGACTTTGTACAAATTATTGTAGCAAAAGAAGTAGGTACTTTATTTAATGGCAAAAAAGGTGGGTTAATTTCTTATTATAAAAAAGCAGACAATAAAGTATATAACAATTTTACATGGACGGTTTCAAAACAAAACAATAAATGGGTGCCACATTTTACAGGAAAATGGACCCAACAATCAATAGAACAATATGAAGAAGAGTTTGGCGCTTTTCCCGGAACATCTATTTATGATGTAACTCGTAGAACCGCCGCTGAAGAGTTATATTTTAACAAAATAAAAAATGGTAGAAATGAAGTTAGAGAATATAATATTCAATATAAATTAAACCCAGTATTATCTACAAAACTTTATAAAAACTTTTTAAGTTATGTGCTTAATATCGTGCAACAAGACTTTGTACAAAAAGTTGAATTTAAAAAGTTAACTTTATCTTCAGTTATTGATGCTAACGGTTATTTAAAAATGAGCAAGTATGATGAAGAATTTAATTTTACCGTAAAGGTAGAGCAATGGGGCAATGTTTCATTAAGTGCAACTTGCTATTCTGAAATTACTTATATGTTTATGTTATTTAATCAAACCATACCATATGAAAAACCTATTATAACCTTATAAAAAACACCCTGATTATTTTATCGGGGTAATTTTTTATAATAGATAAAAAAAATTAGAAAAGGAGAAAAAAGATGAATCGTTGTTTTTCTGTTAAAGCAATAAATATAGTTACTCTTATATTAAGTGTATTCTTTTTTCTATTTTCTACTTTAAGTATTCTATTTTTTATTAAGGAAGAAATGTATTTATCATTACAGTTTGAACAAATGATGGAAGAAATTGAAAACTTTAATTATCAACATAATTTAAGTAGCATTTATGAGCAAATAGATGATGATGAGCCAACCGAAGAAGAACTACTTTTTGATAATGGGCTAGATGCATTTTTATATGCCTATGATTATTTTATAAACGCTAGCACTTATCATGCAATTGCATTTGGAGAAGCCTATAATACTATTGCAGGTATAACACTTCTTACTCAAACAAAAAGCACTATGATAAAGTTTAGTGATGGCAGTGGTCTTTTTGAACTTTTAGTGTACGAGGAAAAAAATACTTTTGATAGAACCAATTCTCAACTTTTATACTACGATAGTCAAACAGGTTATGTATATACTCAAAGAACTACTAATGTTATAAAGTCGGGTGCTGATTATATTGCAACTTATAATAATAATTGGGATTATAAATTAGCAAACGAGTTTTTAGAAAATGTGGGTATTTTACCGGGCTACAATATGTTTGATTTTAACAAGCGTTCTATTTCAGGTGTTACATATTATAACGAAACTAAAGTAAATGGCGTATTAAGAGAATATCAAGTGCAAATAAATGCTAATACTTATTTTTCAGGCAGGAATTATGTAAAAGCATTAAAGTATATGGGCGACTCGCCTGAACTTCCTGCTTTAAAAAAATTAGAAGTAGGAGTGGTTATAGATAAAAATGGAGTTTTAAAGGCTTTAAAATTAAGTGATGAGTTTAATATTAAAGTAACAGGTATTCCTGTATTTAATGAAGGTACAGTGAACTGTAAAACAACCTCTACTTATCACTTTTTAACAATAAATGGCGAAGTAAGCGTAGAAAAACCCAATGTATCAAATGTAGTTATATCGTAAACAATAACACTAAAGGAAAAAAATAATGAAACTAAAAAATATACTAATGTTTTTAATTATAGGCTCAATGCTAACTTTTATTTTTATACCTTTTTCAAAGCACGCTTATGCAGAGAATGTTTTGCAAAATGAAACAGGAATATCCGATTTTTATTTATACAACGAACTACTGCAAATAGCAAATCAGGGGAATGAAAATCCATATACTATTTTAGAAACTAATGCGCTTTTAGGAAAAGAAGAAATAATTATTAGAAACAGCCAAATACAAAGTTTAGAAGGTTTAAATAAATTAAACTTAAGCACAGTTAAAAAACTTAATTTAAGTGGAAATTTAGTAAGTAATGTAACTTCAGAAATGTTAAGTAGTCTTACTAATTTACAAGAACTTAACTTAAGTAATAATAATTTAGAGCAAATTGATATTAGCGGTTTAACATTATTAAATACACTAATTTTAAACAATAACTTATTAACAGAAATTAACTTATCTAATATTGTATTAAGTAGCGAATATGGTAGTGGTTATGTTAATTTAAAAAATAATAAGTTTACACAACTTGAAAACATTATTCTTCCAAACGAACAATCAGAGCCTATTATAGTAGACCTAAACAATAACTATTTAGTAAATGAAAATATAACGACTATTCATACTTTAAACTTTTTATTTCAGGGCGCACAAAAAGACGATATTTTGCTAGAAGGAAGTTTTTTAAAAGTTTATGAAAGCGACTATTATTTAAATTTTAATGTAAAGTTATATGATGCAGAAAATAATTTATTAAACACTATATATTCAGGCGAAACCTTTATTTTAAATGCTAACACCTATACACTTCGTTATTTTGATAATAACAACAAGTTATATTTAGAAGAAACTCAAATAGAAGAGTTTAAACCAATATCGTTTACAGTAAAACTATTAACGCCAACTTTAACGGTTAAAATAGGTGACGAAATTATGCCACCACAACAAGTTTATAATAAGCCTATTTTACTTCAATTTTCAACTACCACAATAAATGAAAATGCTGAAATTTACTATTCAATAAATAATCAAAGTTGGGTACAAGGAAGCGAAGTACAACTTACTTCTAGCGGAGTGTATGACATTCAAGTAAAAATAATAGCAAACGATATTTCTTCCGATGCATTAGTAATTTCATTGCAAGTTAATAACACTTCACAAAATGCAATAAACATATTTAAAACTATTGGAAGTATTTTGCTCTTATTTATAATGTTTATTTTAGGATACTCTTACTACATTAAAAAAACTAAAATATAAAAAAACTCTTACCAAACGGTAAGAGTTTTTTATTTAATTTAATATTAACCAATTACACTTGCAAATAAAGTAGTAAAATCAATTTGATTTAAATATGTTGCAACGAATTCGCTTACAAAGGTATATATTGGTTTTGCAATTACAGAAGTATCAATTAAAGGACTAACAATGTTTTGTACGCCTGGAACAACTGCAACAGCAGGGTAAATAGCAAATATAACCGCAATTAGTAATGCGCCTTTTGCTGCACCAAATACAAGACCTAGTAATCGGTCCAACCCGCCAATAGCAGGATTTTTAGTAATAGCATCAAACACTTTACTTAAAATACCAATCGCTATTCTAATTGCTAAATAAATTACAATAGTAGCAACTACTAAAGTAGCAACGGCTCCTAGCATATTGCCAAGCCATGAACTTATAGAGTTACCTGCTTCTATTAAAATATCATCTTTAATTAACAATTTTAATACAGATTCTAAAATACCATTTAAGTTTAACGCTTCAATTTGTGTTACTAAATCTGCACCACCTAAATCAGCACTTAATACATCGCCAAAAGATGGAATAATTTTTGTAATTTCAGCAGCGAACTTACCTGCAAACCAACCAGTTAAATCAAAAATACCGTTAATAAAAACAGCCACTGGTTTTGCAAGCCAAATACCAATTGCTAAACTTGCAACACTACCAAATAGTTTTAATAAACTTTGTAAAAAACCTTTTGCAAAACCTGCAATAATAAATATTAGCATAATACAAATAATACCAATATCCATCCAATTTAATGCACCCATTTTGCCCTCCTAATTTAATAAATTATTTATCATGCGTATAGTATAACATATGTTTTTTTATTTTGTAAATGCAATTTAAACAAAAATACCAAAATTTGAGTTGTCTAAATTTATAAATATTCGTCAACAATTAAGTAAATTTAGTAAAAGGAAATATTTATGAAAGAAAGTATTTTTAAAACAGAAGAAAAACATTTAATAGAACAACTACTAGATAAATTATATTATAAACATAAACCTATAATTTTATGTTTAGGTAGTGAAAAAGTAATTGCCGATACTTTGGGACCATTAGTAGGTCATTTTTTGCAAACAAATTATAAAATTAACACATTTGTTTATGGCTCGTTAAATAGAACGGTAAATAATGACAATTTTAAAATTTACTATGAGCATATTTTAAAAACTCATAAAAATCAACCTATTCTTATTGTAGATGCAAGTTTAGGAACACTAGAAAACTTAGGCACTATTCAAATTAAAAATAGTGGTGTTATTTTCGCTAATAATAAATATGCAAAAGAAGTAGGAGATGTGTCAATTACAGGCGTTGTACTACCGCAAGGATTACAATGTAAATGCTTATTAAAACAAACAAAACTTTCACTTATTTATAATATGGCAAAAGAAATTGCATCTGTAATATATCACACCTATTCTATTTTATATTAAATTTGTTTTTTTTTAATAATTTTTATTCCGCTATAAAGCGGTTTTTTGCTAGTTTAATAGGTTAGTTATAACCATAATTTTTAAAAATTCGCAAAAAACACTTTCTAACCAGTTTGCATTATTGATATAATATGTTAAAATCATTAGGCTAATAAATAAACACAACAATGATTAGGAGGAAGAAATGCCAAAACAAAATAAAACAGGCGCAATTATAAAACTAGTTGTTGCTATTGCATTAGTGTTACTATTTGTTTCACTTTTAAATTTACCAGTAGAAGCGGAAACATTAACTTATACTGAATTTCAAAACAAAGTAAAAACACAACAAATTACTAATGTTGCGGTTTTTGGAAATACAATTTATGCACTTGATGTAAATAGTGAGTTTACTATAGATGATTTTCCAGATAAATATGACTATACTATTACTTATATTAACTCTCAAGAACTAGTACAGTTTATTGACGACTATAATAATGGTGAGTTTACATCAGGTGTTCCAGCAGTAATTGTGGAAGCCACATACGATTTTCCTGGCGAAAGTTTAATTAGTCAACTTTTACCTTGGCTATCAATAATATTATTTATTGTAATAACAATCGTTATTATTCGTACTATAGGTTCAGCAAATAGTAAATCGTTTGGTTTTTCTAAAAGCCGTGCAAAACTTGCAATTATGCCAAAAATACGATTTAGCGATGTAGCAGGTGCAAAGGAAGAAAAAGAAGAACTACAAGAAATTGTTGAATTTTTGAAAAACCCAGCAAAGTTTACCGAACTAGGTGCAAGAATTCCAAAGGGAGTATTATTAGTAGGCCCTCCGGGAACAGGAAAAACACTTCTTGCAAAAGCCATTGCAGGAGAAAGTGGTGTGCCATTTTTCTCAATTTCAGGTAGTGATTTTGTAGAAATGTTTGTAGGCGTAGGTGCTTCTAGGGTAAGAGATTTATTTGAACAAGCAAAACGCAGTATGCCTTGTATAGTATTTATTGATGAAATTGACGCGGTAGGTCGTCAACGCGGTGCAGGTTTAGGTGGCGGAAATGACGAGCGCGAACAAACATTAAACCAATTATTAGTACAAATGGATGGATTTGATGCTAATGAAGGAATAATTATTATTGCAGCAACAAATAGACCAGATGTATTAGACCCAGCACTTCTTCGCCCAGGTAGGTTTGATAGACAAATTTATGTAAACATTCCTGATGTACTTGGTAGAGAAAAAATATTAGAAGTACACGCTAGAAATAAACCTATTAGTAGTGATGTTGACTTTAAAAATGTTGCAAGGCTAACAAGTGGATTTAGCGGTGCCGATTTAGAAAATTTATTAAACGAAGCAGCAATTTTTGCAGCAAGAGATAATCGTACTCATATTACTTCAAAAGATATTTCTGAAGGCATAAACAAAGTAATTATGGGGCCACAAAAGAAAAGCCGTATGGTAACCGAGCGTGATCGTAAAATAACTGCTTATCACGAAGCAGGGCATGCTATTGTGCAAAAAGCATTAGAATTTTGCGATGAAGTGCATGAAGTATCTATTATACCAAGAGGCATGGCAGGTGGTTACACCATGACACGCCCAAGTAATGACGACAATTATTATACATTTAATAAGTTAAACGATAATATTGCAGGTTATATGGGTGGAAGAATAGCCGAAGAAATTATATTTAAAGATGTAACAACAGGTGCATCAAACGATATTCAACAAGCAACAAAACTTGCAAAGAAAATGGTTACCGAGTTTGGCATGAGTAGTTTAGGTTTTGTAAATTTAGGTGAAAGCCACGAAGTATTTATAGGAAGAGATTATTCAAAACAACAAACCTATTCTGAAAGTACGGCAGCAAAAATTGATGCAGAAGTTAAACGCATATTAGACGAAAACTATAAACGAGCAAGAAAAGCCATTGACGATAATTTAGATAAGTTAGAAACATTAACACGCATCTTACTAGAAAAGGAAACTATATATAAAGATGAAGTTGATTTAGTTATGGAAGGTAAACCTTACGAAGAAATAATTATTCAAATTGATGAGCGCATTCAAAAACGAAAAGAAGAAGACGAGCGTGAAAATTTAAAATCAAAATTAGAACGCGAGAAAAAAATTAACGAGTTAAAAGAGCGCACTATTAACGCATTAAAACGCGAAGGCTTAATTGTAACTGATGTAAAAACTGAAATAATTACTAATGAAAATAAAAAAGAAAACAAAAAAGAAGCAGTGGAAGTAGAAATAAATGAAAATAAAGAAAAAGCAACTTCTACAAAACGCAAAAAATAATAAAAAGCACCTTTAGTTGATATTGTTTGAAACTAGCAATATTAACTTAATAGAAAGAGCATATCTTTAATGATACGCTCTTTTTCATAATACTAGGTAAACATCATAGGTAATAATTTTTGTTTTTACTGCTCCACCTTTATAGCGTCTTTTAGTTGTATGGTTTTTTGTGAATACTTTTTTAACTATTGTTTCACCATTTTCGGCTTGATTTACTGCGTAATTTAGTCCAATTTCAATCTTGTTATTATAAACTTTAACAAACTTAATAAATAACTCTATCGCTCTTTCTGGGCTTTCTTTCATTGTATACTTGAAATAGTCTTTTATATCTTGTTTAGATAATATATATCTTTCTTTAGATTCTTCTATTAAAATCTTTTCTTTTAAGTCTTTTTTATTTAATTCAAGTTCTTCAAGCCTTGCTTTTGTTGTTTCGGTTAGTATTCCTTTTTCTATGGCAGCCAATATATTAGAAATAGAGTTATTAGTTTTTTGTAATTCATTTTTAAGGTTATTTAGCAAGTTTATGCTACTTACTCTTTTTTTATGTAGCTCAAATATTTTTTCGGTTAAATCTTCTAAGTTTTTAGATATGTTAAATTGGTTAATTAAAAACTCATCTATCACTCCTTCAATAAAGCTTTTGTTTATATTACTAGTAGCACAATTATTTTTCTTTGCAGTGATACATTTATAATATCTTATTGATTTTCCATTTGAAGATATTGCAGATACAGGGTACATTTTTCTAGCACAAGAGCCACAGAATATTTTATCTTTTAATCTAAATGTTTCGTGATTATCTTTTCTACAACCATATCTGTTTTTATTAATCTTTTTATTTACTTTTTCGAATAATTCTTTACTTATTATTTGTGGGTATATTTTATCATAGACTTTACCATTGACTTTACAAATACCTGTATATATTTCTCTTTTTAAATTATATCGTATGCCTTCTGGAATAAATTTACGACCTTTATTAGTAATGTTTTCATTTTCTAAGTCTTTTGAAATTTGTAAAATTGTTTTACCATCAGCATAATTTTCAAATATTCTGTTTAATATACTTGCTTCATCTTCATTTATTTTTAATTTCTTGTTTTCTTTGATATAGCCAAAAGGTACTGAGCCAATACAATGTCCTTTCATTCTTGATTCATGTAGTCCACGACTAACCTTTTGAGCAAGTTCTTCACTAAAGTATTGATTCATTCCTTCAAGTAAAGATTCAAGCAAAACTCCTTCAGGGGATTCGGGTATGTTTTCCATAGCAGATATTAGTTTTACACCATTATCTTTTAAATGCTTTCTATGTATTGCAGACTCATATTTGTTTCTTGCAAACCTATCTAGTTTGTAAACCAATACATAGTTCCACTTTTTATTGTTACTATCTTTTAACATTTGCTGAAAAGCTTCTCTTTCATCGGTTGTTCCACTAATAGCCCTGTCTATGTATGAATCGACTATGATAATATCATGTTTTCTTGCATAGTCTTCACAAACATGCACCTGTCCTTCAATACTTTGTTCATTTTGATTACTACTACTGTATCTTGCATATATTACTGCTGTTTTCATTCTATTTTTCTCCTTAGATTTTATTTAGTCTTTCGACAGTAGCGAAATAAACGAAAAGGATTTAGTGTTTTTCAATTTATTGTTTTATGTTTGTTGTCAAGGGTTGCCTTGCAATTCACTTTACCCTTTACAACAAAGAGTTTTCGTTTAAACTTCGCTACCGAAAGACTAATAAGCTTTGGGCATTTTATCTATTATTTCTTGGCTTACATTTCCAAACACTTCACCAGTTTCAAAGTCCAAGCATGTAAAGTTATCAAATAATAGTATCTTTCTATCTTCTTGACCTATTGTACATACAACATCATCTTTTAAAACATCTGTAACAAAGTATGTTTGAAGGTGCTTTGAATAAATAACTTTTTCGCCAGTTTTTCTAATATATTTCAAAAGATATTGCACTGCTTCAGTTATTCCAGCATTATTCTCAATCTCTTTAAAGTCGTTTCTTCCAAATCTTTTTAAAAAATATGTGTTTTGATTTGCTA
>Ga0265295_1009329_pt1 | contig 10537 bp, 4 predicted proteins | sample Munlansysbiofilm_FD_192503 | JGI IMG/M metagenome (GOLD analysis project Ga0265295, IMG submission 192503) | Leachate microbial communities from a municipal landfill in Southern Ontario, Canada - Methane capture system biofilm | ecosystem: Engineered > Solid waste > Landfill > Unclassified ... | reverse complement strand
AGCAAAATTACACGGGCAAATGACGAAAAACGACCGGCGATTGCGGAAAATGCGGCCCGATCACTTCAAAAACATCCTGATTATGCTTAGCTGCTCAAAAAAAATGTGCTTTGAGCGGCATGGGGGGGGCTGTCTTCAAGTCAGAAAACCGCCATTTGAAAACGGCAGAAAACCGCCAAAATCGACCGGCGGTGACACGAACCGCCTGAACATCCTTGATTCCGCCACACCATATACTTATCAGCGTTATTCCCCGCCACGTGGCAGCGCCTACGGACTGAAAATCAAGATCGCCGAATCAAGACTGTCCGGAAGACTGCCGGTGCAAAACTGCTACGCACTGGGACACCACGCAATCATGCCCGGAATCCTGGGAACAATGCTCGGAGCATTCTTGACCTTCCGCCAAGCAGTCGGTGAAGAAGCATATAAGAAACTCATCCGCCAAGAACTATAATTTTTTGTCCACGGAAAGCACGGAAAATTTCGTGTCTTTTCGTGTGGTTCGTTGTTAAAAAATGAGTTGTGGGCATCAGCCCACGCCAAGTTTTTCCGTGCTTTCCGTGGACAAAAATCGGATTTGAGAAAAGTCAGGCAAGATTGGAAAAACACTTACTTTTTTGCCAGAACACTTATATTCAGCATACTTTATATTTTTTCAGTTACTTTTATCCCGCTCGAAGATTTCTTCTTTTATGACGGAGGCGATTTTTGCCAACTCTTCATCGGTGAGTTCAAGGAACTGGCTCCTCCGGCTTTTTGGGAAACATCCTTGATTCTGCTGAATAAAGATCATCAGCTGCCTTGCCTTTTTTTCCGGCATATCGACAATGTCTCGCATTCGTTCGCGTGCTTTTTCCCAGGCGACAAGATATTCCAGTTCCGGAATCAACTCGGTTCGCAGGGTTTCCGCCACAATCCCGTAAAGCTCCTCGGCAATAGTGGTGAAATCGATGAAGCGGTAAAAATCCGCAGTTTCATTTTTCACTGTCATAGCTCCATCGGAATCCAAGCAATAGTCAAGCAGGGGCAACAGTTTTTTCGAAAAGCTTTCCAGCATCCAGTCATACAGGCGCGGATTCTTGTATAATACCGCCGATACCGGAAACTGAATATGTTCCGGATTGAAATGCCGTGCCGCCAGAACATGATGCAGCAAATAGCGGTGCAACCGTCCATTGCCGTCATTGAATGGATGGATGAATACGAAGGCAAAAGAAAGTACCGCTGCCGTGATGACCGGATCACATTCGGCATCGAGCAGCTTTTGGGAAGTTTCAAGGAACGCCTGCATGAACTCCGGCAGGTCCGCCGGCTTGACTCCAATGAAATGGATCAACTCATGGCCGGGAGCAATGGTTTGTCCGACGTAAACCTGATCCGACCGGTAATCCGACTCCGCATAGCGTTTGTCCACAATGCAGTTTTGCAGGCGGATCAGAAATTCCTTTGTCAAAGGCTGATTTCCAGCCAACTGGAGTATCCCCAGAAATGCCGAAATGCGCTTTTGGGAAGGGTTTTGATGTTCGATCGCATAGGAAGATTTCGTCTCCTTCAAGTATAAAAAAGAGTTGGCTCGATAGATCAATTCTGCCGGAAACCTCTTCAAAGCCGCAGCCAATTCGCCGGAAAAATCGATTTCGCGGAATTTTCCGAGTTTTTTGGTGATTCGTACCATCGGGCAAAAAGCAGCATTGCCCGGCAGATTGCAGATCAAGCGTTGTCTTCTTGCACGTTTTGCAGCGGCATCGGGTATGACAAAATAGTCAGCGGGTGGCAGGACATGCTGGTAGTTTCCGGTTTTCAACGCCTCAAGAGGCAGTTCCCTTCCCGTCAGGAATTCGTAAAAGAACCAGACCCTGCGCGAATAAACGCTTATTTTCCTGCTCTGCACCAGCGACATCACCTCGTCTTCTGAAAGTTGCCGGAACAGCGCTTTCAGTACCGACAGATTGACTCCCTCATGGCGAAGGGCAAACAAAAGATGATGGCGCCAACTGTCGCCACGGAGATATTTTGCGGGAAAATATTCTTCTTCTCCATCTTGAGTTAGCAGCGTTGTCCGCTGCGCATGATTGCTGAGAAAGGATGTTTTATAGGGTGGCAACACTTCCAAAGAAAAGTGATCAATCAAATAAGTGTAGCCAATAGCCTGCATATTCGAAAAAACCTTGATTGCCGTTTTGCTTATAAACGCACTGTTTTAGTTAAATATACTTACTTTTTTCTTAATTGTCAAGAAAAATGTCTTGCCGCTTTTTAAAGCTCCTTTCGTACCTCCCCGCACCCTGCGCATCACAACCGGGACGGTTGCGCTACTTTTTAAACCGCTTGCCATCCATCCGTCGGAGCAGCAACCCTATAAAAAATTTTCCGCGCCTTCCGTGCTTTCCGTGGACAAAAAATGGGTTGTGGGCGTTTATTTGTCATCGGCCTTGATTTCATAGTTCAGCTGACTCTCGGCAGCTCCATCAAAGCTTTCCTCGAAGACGATTTCAAGCAGTCCAATCCTCATATCCGGAGAATTGAATGTTGCAGTCGAGACCGGTCCCTGCCGGATCGTCACCGGGCGGTCGAACTCGAGCAAGACACTAGCGCCGGATGGGAGAGACGCACGCAACGAGCGGACTTTTCCGTCCATGCTGGAAAAAGCAAGGTTTTGTTTCAGCAAGTAAGGAATCTGCTCGATCAACTGACAAGGGCGAATGGCTCCGAGTGCAGAGACGTTGATTTCGACCTTCACAGAATGCGTGGTCGGCTCGATGCCGCGTCGAAAGCGCAGCCCCTCGAATTTACTTGCATGCTTGAAATCGATGCGACCATGCTGATTCCTGGACTCGGCAGAATAACAAGTCGGAAAATCGACCACTTTTCCCTCTCGCTCGAGCCGCACTAGATTCTGGGAATACATCGTCCAGTTATGGGCGCTGACAAATTTCCCGAAAGCAGGCGTCCAGAAGATATTCATTCCCTGCATCGGCATCCATGGACGAGATGCTTCTTTCGAATGAATCCGGCCATTTTCCAGTTCCGATCCCTCCGGGAAAGGTGACTGAATGCTTCGCCAATGCCGACTGCGCCAGTCCGGATTCCCGGTATAAAAGAAGGCGTAGTAGGCAGGTGTCCGCTTTGCCACAAACTCGTCACTGAAGTGCCGCTCGAAAGAAGTCGATTGCTCAGCCGGGGTTTTCGGATTGGCAATGTCTTTGTCAAGTTTGATCAGTGTGTTTCGCCAGATGCGGTCAAAGGACGTAAACGAGTAGCGGAACATGTTTTCACCGCCAGGTATCCACGGCTTGATGTCTTCGGGCACCGAAACCGATGAATAAGTAGCAAATTCCTTTTCCAGTTCAGCGCGGTCCGGATCAGTCCTTTTATTCACTAGCGCTGCGGATTCAAATTTATCGGAAAGCAGTTCGGCGCCGCCGTCATACTGGCGATTGAGCCATGTGCCAAGGGTGCGGTGGGCAAATCCATTCACTCCTGAAAGCGAACCGTCCGGCTCCCGGGTGATGGTATAACTCATCAATTCAAAAACGAGTTCCAGCAGGGGTAAGGCCGCATCGTCCCCCGAAAGCCGTGCCGCCAGCGCAAGCAGAGAAGTAGAGATGCCGGAATAGGTGCAGTCTGCACCAAGCGCCTCGGTCAGATAACCCGCTTTTATCCCTCGGCTCAACGCCGGATCAGCGACATCAGCAAGATAGTCACGAGCCATATCGAGATAGATTTTCTCGCCAGTGACTCTCCATAGCGCATAGGTTTTCAGGGGCCAGTGCAGCGATTGGTTTTCACAGGTCAGGCGCGCATTCCAGAGACAATGCAGATTGAGCGCCAAACCAGCCATGAGAAGCTCCGTCAGCTTTTTATCCGCATAGGGCGCACCCATCATGAGAGCTAGGCTTTCCTTGCAGAAAAGCATCCCTTCCGCGCCGCTCCATTCCGTTCCCCCGCAATAATATCCCCGTGGATCATCCCACATGAAGCCGGATTCGGTCAAGCAAAGCCATTTTTTCAAATAATGATGATACATTCTATTCATGACTGCCGGATTTTTGAAATAGGGATTAAAAGGTTTATCGAGCGTGTAGAAAAGGATGAGTGCATCCAGGTTGACCGGCGCATCATTATGCTTGATTGCTTCGGGAAGAGAAGTGCTTTGGACTTTGAACAGGTGCCCTGCGTAGGCAAAGGGCAGGATCAACGGTTTATTGGCCGGGTCAGCAAGCCAGTGCTCCTTATAGCGAGTCAGCGGAACCGCTTCCACCGCAAAGTCTGATTCCGTCAAAGAACGCATCCAGCGTTTGATTTCAAGCTGAAATTTATGCGGATAGGCTTTCCCGTCCTCGTCGCGATGAACGCTCCCTCCAATCTGATTCAGCGTTTCCAAGTCCGGGCAAAGAATTGCCGGGAGCCCCTCGATGGTGATCCAACCTTTCGCCGCTCCGGAAATCTTCAGCTGATAAGTTTCGCCTGCCTGAAGATGCAAGTCTATCGAATTATCCGGCGCCAGTTCGAGGATTCGCTGTTTTTGTGCATTGTTCAATACCAGCGTGGCTCCTTCGGTGTCGCGGGATACTTCGACTGCGCCAAAGGGCAGGTCAATATCTGAATTTCCGTGAATTTCAGACCGGGCTCCGCTGATCTGAAAAATGTCACAGGACAGCAAGGAACGGCCTTCCGCATCAAAAACATCTGTCTGAATACCGCGAGAAGTCAGGCGCAACAGGGGAACTTTTTCAACAGCCCCACCGAGAATTGCGAGCGGAGGCGGCACGAGGAAATAATGATTGTTGAATTGCTTGAAATCAGAGGCATAAATTTTACATCGGGAGAACATTGTACCATAGGCTAAAGCCGGTGTCGTGCCGAATTCCAATGCCAGATTGCTGTTGCTTGAAAGGGTTGTCCGCAATTGCCAGACGCCGGGAGCCGCATGCTCATAACGGAACGTCCAGGTTTTCCCCTCTTCACCGGGCGCCTTCCGCCAATATTCTTTTTCAATGACCTTCTCTTCCGGATCAGACAAGGTAAACAACGCGGATTCGGTGACTCTCAGTGGTGGAGAGCCGCGAAAACCCTCCGCAACTTTGGCGATGCGGATATTAAATTCGAGCGGGCCGCCTTTATGGACAAAATAGATGACGGTCCTCTCGGACTCGAAACGCCCCTGGTATTCCGCAGCAAAGGCTTGCCCCAGCAAAAACGACAAGATCACGGGTACAAACATAAATTTCATGTTCATGAGATATCTTTACTCCTTAAAAAGTTTTCGTGTCTTTTCGTTGCTAAAAAATCTTTAATCCTGATCCGGGAGAAGGATGCATTGCCAGGCGCGTGGCGCCAATTCACCGCTGTACGACTGCCACTGCCAGGCTTGGGGCTGAGCAGTGTAGTTTGCCAAAATCAGGGCTTTTTGTCCATCGGCAGGATTCTGCCAGCAGGAATGGAAGACGGCAGGCAATTCATGAACCCGAGTTTTTAGCTGATTTTCCGGAGTGAAAAGGGTACGTTGCATGAATTCAACTTGCACGGAATTGCACTGCAACTTGTGCGGATCGAGCATGCGTCCGTCAAACAAAAAGTGCCGATTCTGATAATAAAAGCGGGAAGATTGCAGGATGTATTCATAAATCTCTTGGAATTCCGGATCGCTGGCGTGCTCCGCTTTGAGATTGCAGACAGTCGGCTGCATCCCCCAAATGATCGTCCGGGCGAATTCGGCAAAAAATTGCAAGGGATACAAGCGGTGCCAGGCTTTTTCTTCTTTCCAACGCCACTCTTCCGGCCAGTTGGGATCGAAGGGAACAATGCTGTCCGGATGAGCAAAATTGCCGAAGATGGCAATCGCTCCATGGTAAACGACGGAATAGGCCGGAACGACCTCGAAGCGCCCTCCGATACGTTCATAGCTTGGTGCCAGAATGATGCAGGATTCGAACAAGTCCAAATAGGCTTCCACCCCGCTTTCCGTCGAAAGGGAGATGCCCGGATTGTCGTCCAGCATCTCTTGCAGCATTTGACGATAGCCTTGCACTTGGTAGTTGCCGCCACCGGGCGCATGTTCATGTTGCGAATTGTAACAGTTGTAATAGGTGCCGCAACCAATCATGTCCAGATAAACCCCGGGCAGACCAGCCTGATGCAGGGTATGAACTAGCTGACGCATTTTCTGCCGGAAAGGAATACCCATGCCGCACATCGAACCCAGCCAGCGCCCATTGTAAGAATTATAGGCCAAAGCCAACACTTCCCCATCGCGCTGGACAATCGCGGATTCGCGACCACCGTCCTCCCAGCTCGCTGTCTTTGTGTCCCAAGACATCCCGTTGGTATAGACTTGCGTGAAAATCCCCTGCTTGGCAAGCTTCTGCAAAGCTGCCCGGAAAACCTGCTCTCCTTCGCGTGGCGGCCAGAACTCCGGATAATCCGTGTCATAGGGGATTTTATGCCACCAATACCAGTCCAATGCCACCGGCAATCCCAGGCGTTGGCGGAGGGTCTCCATCGGAGGCACCACATTGGTGCTCAAGCCGCGATTCCAGACCCAGAGCGCAAGATCACGTAGCGGCATCGAGCGTTTTTTTGCCTGCAGAAACCAAGTCTGTTTTTCGGCCCATTCCCGGTAAATCGAGGCGGCTTCAAACCAGCCTCCCTGGCAAATGACGATGCTATTCTCGAAAGGCAGCTGGAAGGCCTCACGGTTTTCAGGTATCAACGGCAAAAAATGCACGGGGTGGTAGGTCAAGCGATTTTCTTCATCGATGCTGAAACTGAATTCTTTATTGAGGCGTTCCGGGTCCCGATGATCAAAATAGATGCATCGGCTGCCATCTTCCTGATAGCAAGCGCAAAACTGAAAAGAGCGAAACTTCCCCATGGGATAATCCTTCAGTCCCGGATCAAGCACCCAGGTCACTTCCCCCATGTTGAACGGAGACAAAATCCGGCTCGACCGTGTAACCGGAAAACGTACAACCGGAAAATGCATTTCCTCGATAAAAAGCGAGGATGAATTGCCGGAGAAGGCCAGGTACCCAACCAGGCGCTGTCCATCGAGTTTCCAAGTCACCGTAACCGCAAACTCCGCTCCAACCAGATCATGTCCCTGCCAGCGGAAGACTCGCTCGTGGGGATTCGGCGAGGTCATTTCCACTGAATGCATGTCCTCCGGACCTATCGTGACCTGCGGCTCCGGCGGCAGCCCCAGCTTCAGGCTCCAGGCGCAGAGCAACTCCCCCAGTTCGCAGCCTGCTTTGGTTAATTGCATCGTTTTCAACATAAGAAGCTTCCTAAATGGTTCACGTTCAAAAAGGGTTCCGCGCCCTTTTTATCCGCAGATTACTCAGATGGGCAGCGATTTTCAGGATTAGGAATTGTAGGATTTTGTAGGATTTTCTATGTTTCTGCATGATTTCTTATGATTTTTCTTGAAATTCCGTTTTTTCGGCACTATGTTTTCGCCGTGGTTCAGAAATCATCCAGCCCCACCCACCCAGGGGGCAACCCACCCTCGATGATAAGGTACGCGCGCGCGAGCGGGCGAAAGGGCACGGGAAACATGGTGGACGATGTGGGCGAAAGCCGGACGCGCTCGATGCACTGCACACCTCACGACAGTCCGAACTTCACAACCGGGACGGTTGCGCTACTTTTTAAACCGCATGCAGGCTCATCCGCCAGTGCAGCAACCTATATAAAGTTCGTACTATCGCCCAAAATCTTCTTTTTTGGGAAGGACTTTCAAAAAACGATGCGCAAGTTGCTGGTCTTGAATCTCTTTCTCATTTTTGAATTTTTTTTGGACAGGGATTATGTCGCGCCCTTTCAGGGCTTTGCCGATGATGTGATCCCTGACCCAGGGCGTTGCCCTGGGCTGGTATGTCGCGCCCTTACAGGGCTATCCCAACATCGCCGATCCGGCTGATCTGACCGATCCGTCGGAGAAACCAATAGACCAGATCACAAATTCGCGTGCAATCCCATCACTCGAAGCAACAACCCCTATGAAAAATTTCGTGCCTTTTCGTGTGGTTCGTGGTTAAAAAATCCTTTTTGGATGCGATCTAAATCACAGGTTAAAAGCCGGAAAGAACATAGTTCAACTTACCATCAGCCGGAATAACAACATCCAAAGTGGCAATGTTTTTTCCCTGATCCTGGAAGGTTTTTCCTGGACGAACCGTGACCGGTCGGTCGAATTTAGCCAAAACGCCATTTCCCACAGCGTTGATCCAGCGCAAAGCTGTGATCTGGGCAGTTGCTGTCGGAACCCATTCGCCCCCCTGTTGAAATTCCATGCGGGTGTCTTTACGCAACGGCCAGGGGAATTGCTCGAAGGCAGTACATGACTCCAGGGTGGCCGACAAGGCCAGGGACATCGTCAGAGCTTCATTGCCAAAGTGCACGATGCGTTTAAGCTGCATTGCATGTTTCTGAAATTCCTGCTGATACGTCAGCGTATCTCCCTTTTCATCATATTCCTGACTGCCCTTCCAGTAATCCACCCAATCATACTGCCCATTCTCCTCGAGACGCACAGTCCAATGCGTAAAGAGATTCCAGTTCATGGATACAAGCGCACTGCCATATTGCGGCGTCCAGAAGAGCTGCGGCCCCTGCAAAGGCGTGAAGATATCCCGTCCGGCAGGCTTCCAAACCCCTTCTTTTTCCTGCCAGGTCGAATTCAAAGGAGGATTCTTTACAAAATGCACGGAACGGCAGGAACTGCGCCCATAATAATGTCCGCTGTAATATGACGGTTGACGGACAAAAAGAAATTCATCGCCAAATTGACGCCGGAAGGAATCCTTCTCGATAACCGGCAGCTGCGCCCCCGGAAGGACAGGAACTTTTGGAATTTCATACCAGATTGCTGCATAAGGGGCAAATGAATATGAAACAGCGACATGGGGCATGTTCTTATAGTAAGAAAGGGCGTGTTTTCTAATCCATTTCAAAAGCTGGTCACATTCCTCTTCGGTAAAGGGAGGGGATACATCCTGGTGCCGGCAGGCTGCACTGCTTAAGCGGTCGGCGACCAGGCGAGTGCCGCCACCATATTGTCCAATATACCAGCCCCCCATCGTCCGGTGTGAAAACCCACTGGCACCGAAAATACTGCCATCGGGTTCGGGCACGACTGTATGATTGAGAAAGGTGAAGAGGGTATCCAGTAGCCGATCCGCCTCCGGGTCTTTAGAAAAATATGCATAAAAAGCCAGCAGGGAATTGCTCAAACCTTGATAGGTCGCATCCGGACCATAGGATTCTTGCAGATATCCGGTGCGCAAAAATGGATTGCGCTCGATATTTGCCATGTCCCGGATGAAATTCCGGGCGATTTCCTGGAAAAGAGGTTTTTCTGCCGCTCTTCCATACAGCCAGAGTTTCACTGGCATGTGAGCCGTTTGGTTTTCACAGCTTTCCCGCACATTAAACAAGCGCCGCAAGGGATAGCCAAGTGCCTCCGACCAGAGGGCATGCAACTCTGTATCGAGGTCTTCTTTCAGCAAGTCGAAAACCACCGCATCCGAAACCATAACCATGGCATCGCCCCCGGCGTAATTCGATGAGATTTCTTGACCGGTGCCATTTTCCTTCATTGGATAGTAATATGCAAGCGGCCCCAAAGCCAGTTTGTACAGGCAGGCCAGTGAAATCCGCTTCAACAGTGCCGGATGTCGAAAATAGGGATTGTAAGGCTTGTCCAAACGGTAGAGAAAAGCCAACGCGCCCATATCATAGCGGGCAGAACCGTAGTCCGGCTTGCTTTCATCGAGGTTCTGCGACGACAGCAGAAATTCCAGCGCTGCCAAAGAGCCGGTAGTCGTCAGTAAAGCACGGCTTTCCGGGTGGGCAAGGAAAACTTCCTTCAAGTTTTCCAAGTCCACAAGCTCGATATTCAAGTTGGTGCCTTTCAAGGTTTCACGCCACTCGAGAAAACGTTTCTGGAAGCCCAAGGGCAGCAGTTGCCCATTCGGGCCACGACACCGGCCAGCCTCCAGCCTGCGCGCCAATTCCGGATTGGGACAGTAAATCACCGGCATCCCACCGATTCCCGACCAGTTCCATCCGGGCCACTGCGTCGATAACTCAAGCTGATATACTTCCCCAGCGGTCAATTGCAGCTTATTCGAGCCATTGGCAAAATTCAGAAGCTCTTTGCCGTCCAGACTGGCAACCCGGACAGTGACATTTTTGCTGAATACTTCCAATGGCTTCTGCTGATCTTCCGGCACCATGAACCAGGATTTCGCAAAATTCAAGGTGTCACGATGCCAGATCCAGCAACGTGAAGCCAAAAACGCATACTCGGGATTCGGCGAACTTTTCACCTGATATTGAATGCCACAGGCACGGCTGACTGAAATACGCAATTCCCAAAAACCACTTTGTGCATCCTCGATGCGCCGCGTCCACTCGAACCGCTTCGCACAGGGCGTTTTCATTCTCCCAATCCCATCTTTACCAAAGGTTTGCATAACACTTCCACAGCTTTGATGACGTGTCCACGCAAGGATTTTGCCAGTATCCCCTG
>Ga0265295_1009328_pt1 | contig 10537 bp, 8 predicted proteins | sample Munlansysbiofilm_FD_192503 | JGI IMG/M metagenome (GOLD analysis project Ga0265295, IMG submission 192503) | Leachate microbial communities from a municipal landfill in Southern Ontario, Canada - Methane capture system biofilm | ecosystem: Engineered > Solid waste > Landfill > Unclassified ... | reverse complement strand
CCAATCGATACTTCCGAGTCCCAATGACTTTTCATTGGTATCTTTTGATTGTGAAGAATCCCCAGTTCAACATATTATTTCGGATGCTATTACCTTACCATTGGGTGAAGATCACAAAGTGATTGTCGCCAAAAATGCGTATTTTCTGCGCTCCAAGCTTTCAAAAGAAATCAAGTTGGAGCAAGACTTTGAAGTGCTTCGTTCCTTTTTGACAGCAGCGCCGGATTTTTCAACCATAATTTTTACCTTGACTGATTCAAAACTGGATGAGAAAAATGAATGGGTAAAATTAATGAAAAAGCAAGCCAAAGTTCTATCACTTGGAGATTACGGGAAAAATGAATGGCCTTCTGTTATTCGGAAAATATTTGAAAAACGTGGCGTAAAAATTGATGATGATGCCCTGAACTGCTTCATGGATCGAGTGGGTCGTGATTTGGTGGAAATCGTTCAAGAGGCCGATAAACTTGCAGTATTCTCAAAAAATATTCATTTACAGGACGTAGAGCAATTAGTACCCCGACCTCTTGAAGAGAATGTATTCGGAATAGCAGATGCGTTGTTAAAAAAAGATCCGACAACAGCTCTTCAGATTTTTCGAGATCTACGTCTGAATAATGAAGAGCCAATCCGATTATTGCCCATCATTGCAAATCAACTACGTTTTTTCTATCAAGTTGGGTATTTGTATCAAAGCGAAAATATGCGTGAAGAAGAAATCGTTGGTCATTTGAAAGTGCATCCTTATCGAGTAACTTTAGCTCTTCGTAGGCTTCATTTGTTTTCTCTCAATAATGTTCTTCATTTACTTAATCAATTAGGTCAATTGGATTATCAAATTAAGTCTGGAAAAGTTGATCGAGTGCAGGCGTTTGAATTGTTTATTGTTGAGGCGACAGCATCAGTACGGAGGGAAGGGTAAAAAATGGATAATCCTACAATTCTTTTCATGGGGACCCCCGATTTTGCGGCTTCATTGCTTGAAGCTATTTTGAAAGAGGGGTACACTGTGGTAGCAGTCGTTTCCCAACCCGATCGCCCAGTTGGAAGAAAGCAATCAGTATTGCCTACGCCTGTTAAAAAAATAGCGCTTGACCATAATATAGTGGTTTATCAACCTCTACGAATTCGAAAAGATTATGATTTTATTGAGAGGCTCCATCCTGATTTAATCATTACCTGCGCTTATGGGCAGATTTTGCCCGCTCCATTACTTGCTATACCTAAATTAGGATGTTACAACGTTCATGCGTCATTGCTTCCAAAATTGCGTGGGGGAGCCCCTATTCAACGAGCAATCATGCAGGGGGATCACGAAACTGGGGTTACTATCATGGAGATGGTGGAGAAGATGGACGCCGGAAGAATGTTCTTACAAGAATCTATCCGAATCGAGGAGATAGACACAACAGGTTCCTTGTCAATTAAGCTACAAGAACTAGCTGCAAAAATGCTAATTTCATGGTTACCTCTTTTTCTTCAAGGAAAATCTATTGGGATGGCACAAGATGAACAACAAGTAACTTATGGCCCAAATATTATGCGATCAGAAGAACAAATCGATTGGTCCTTGCCTGCTCTTCAGATTCATAATTTAGTACGAGCGCTTGCACCTACACCTGGAGCTTATACGAATTTATTTGGTGAACCATTTAAAATATGGGAAACTAAAATAATTCATCAAGGGGCGAAAGAATGTCCAGGAACCATTTTACAACTCGAACCTGAATTTCTAGTTGCTTGTGGAGAAGGAATTCTTCAGTTAATAACTGTTCAACCATCTGGAAAAAGAATGATGTTGGCAAGAGACTATATTAGGGGATCAAAAGCCTTGAAAAATGGAGATATTTTCTCACACAACTGAATGAAAATTATGATATAATATTGCGTGCATCAATGGAGGTGGAACTATGGCGTATGATTTAAAACACATTCGTAATTTTTCAATTATCGCTCATATTGACCATGGGAAGTCCACGCTCGCTGATCGTATACTTGAGCACACAAAAACTATCGAACAACGCGAAATGAAAGAACAAATACTTGATTCTATGGATTTGGAACGTGAGCGTGGGATTACGATTAAGCTCAATGCTGTACAAATAAAGTATTTAGCGATGGATGGAGAAGAATATGTTTTTAATTTAATTGACACGCCGGGGCATGTCGATTTTACTTATGAAGTTTCGCGATCTTTAGCGGCTTGTGAAGGAGCGCTCTTAGTTGTTGATGCCTCTCAAGGGGTGGAAGCACAAACCCTTGCGAATGTTTATTTGGCGATTGATAACGATTTAGAAATTGTTCCTGTAATTAATAAAATTGATCTTCCAAGCGCTGATCCAGAACGGGTGAAACATGAATTAGAAACTGAAATTGGCATTCCTGCGGGACATGCTCCTTTAATATCGGCAAAAACCGGACAAAATATTAAGGAAGTATTGGAAGCAATCGTTGCCTATGTGCCTCCTCCTGTTGGCGATGATAGCGCACCAACGCAGGCGTTAATCTTTGATTCATACTATGATGCATATCGAGGAGTTGTCGCCTATGTTCGTGTTAAACAAGGCTGTATTCGAAGAGGAGATATGATTCGATTCATGGCAACACAAGCAGTATATGAAGTTCTTGAACTTGGATATCGCGTTCCTAATGAAGTGCCAGGAGAAATGCTTCATTCAGGTGAAGTTGGATGGATTGCTGCTTCTATCAAGACAATAAAGGATGTTCACGTCGGGGATACAATCACTCTAGATAATCGCCCAGCGAAATCGCCATTACCGGGTTATCGACAATTAAATCCGATGGTATATTGCGGATTATTCCCTGTTGATAGTAATCGTTATAATGATTTAAGAGATGCTCTAGAAAAGCTTCAACTCAGTGACTCATCATTAAAATATGAACCTGAAACTTCACAGGCTTTAGGATTTGGATTTCGATGTGGATTTTTAGGATTGCTCCATATGGATGTGATTCAAGAACGGTTAGAACGTGAATACAATTTAAACCTTATTGCTACTGCACCATCAGTCATTTACCGTGTGCACCGTACCAACGGATTAGTGGAAGATATGGATAATCCAGCTAAATTTCCAGATCCGCAGCAGATTGAAAGCATTGAAGAGCCTTTTGTTCGTGCAACAATAATGACACCCTCTACATATGTTGGGGCATTAATGGAGTTGTGTCAAAACAAAAGAGGAATTTATGTGGACTTAACATATATTGACGAATCCAGAATGATTCTCATATATGAAATGCCACTTTCTGAAATTATTTTTGATTTTTTTGATCGCCTTAAATCATCGACACGGGGGTATGCATCCTTCGATTATGTTTTTTCTGGTTATAAGGAATCCGATCTTGTGAAGCTTGATATCCTCATTAATGCAGAAAATGTTGATGCATTAGCGTCTATCGTTCATCGTCAATTTGCATATCGACGGGGACATTACATTACTGTAAAAATGAAAGAATTGCTTCCTAAGCAACAATTTGAAGTGCCAATCCAAGCCGCAATTTCAGGGAAGGTAATCGCCCGAACAAACTTAAAAGCATTGCGCAAAGATGTTCTTGCCAAGTGTTATGGGGGAGATATTACACGGAAAAAGAAGCTTCTCGAAAAGCAAAAAGAAGGAAAAAAACGTATGAAGATGGTTGGCAGCGTTGAAGTACCTCAAGAAGCATTTATGGCTGTATTGAGTATGGATGATGATGAATAACACACGCAAAACTACTAAACATCGAGTGTTTAGTAGTTTTTTAGTTAATAATAGTAGATTTATAGTTGAAGGGTGATATAATAAGACTATGAGGTGATGAATTTATGAATCAAAGTGATTTCGCACGAAAATTTACAGATATTGAGTATTTATCTAAGAAGGAGATTTCGGCTCGTCTTGGTGTGGGCACCGGAGAATCAGTATGGAAGTTGGTCGATGATTATCGTGAACGATATCGGTTTGCTCTTGATTTAAAGAAATTTGATCGTCTTCCTTTTAGTATTGTATTAACGCCTTCCATAATGGCCTTATCAAATACGGCAGAGAGGTTAATGTTTCAATATGCAATGCTGTTTGAAAACCACCGAATTTTTCAATCGTTTGCAGATGATAAAACTCTAGAAAAATACCGTAATGAACTATCGGCTGAAGATTTACTTGTGATGGCACGAACCATTGATCTCAGTTTGGATGATAGAGATATTAGGAACCTTCTAAGCGATGATAACAATCAGTTTAAAGACACAGTACTATATGGATTTTATCAATGTAGAAGAGAATTGGGGACGGACAATCATTATAAAATAAATAATGAGTTCATTCGCTATATATGGAGTCGGTTAAATCGTACATCATTTGATCCCAGTTTATCCTTTTATAGGATGAATGAAGTCAAATCGAAAAATGGTTTTGAAGAATTCATCGGGGCTCCAGTAAATAGGATATCAGAATACATTAATATGCTAGTTGAGTTCGTTGAGTCAGAATATGAACTGTCGCCATTTATTAATGCCGCTATTGCTTATTCATTTTTTATTTATACTTTACCATTTGAACGCTACTCAGAGTACGCTGCTATCCTCATTTATGAAAAGATGCTTGCGGATTCAGGATATGGAGAATGCGCCCATTATTTGTCATTGGCTCAATTCTTAACACAACGTGATGATGATTTGCAAAAAGCAATGTATGAGACTCGGAAAACTGGCGACTTAACCTACATGATTGTTTTCTTAAATCAATTAGTTGCTGGTGCAATACAGTGGAGAATGAAAACACTATATAAAGTTGGTCTTCCTCATCCTAACGAAAATAACATTCAAGTTATTGAAAAGATAGTCGAAGTACCAGTTGAAAAGATAGTCGAAGTGCCAGTAGAAAAGGAAGTTATCAAAGAGATCGAGGTAATTAAAGAAGTTGAAGTCATACGCGAAGTTCCAGTTGAAAAGATTGTCTATCGCGATGTTCAACCCGCAAAGAGTGATGATTCTTCCGCACCCAATCGTGTCGAAACCTCTCAAGAAGATCAAAAAATAATTACAGCTCCGAAGGGATTCCATTTTATGCAAGATCCATTTGCAAGAGCGACTTCTTTAATGCCTCAACCTAAGGAATCAAGTTCCAATGAATCGCAAATACTTCCAACCAGACCTAGCCCTGTAATTCTCGAAGAGCAAACATTAATAACGGATGTTCAACTTGATGCTTTGAATGATCTAGACTCTGATGAATATGCCAAACATCTTATGGAACTCAATCCATTGATCCGCGATCATCAAGCTCGGTTTTATGCAACTCATCGCACCAAAGGACGCTATTATACTATTGGTCAGTTCAAAGAGTTTGCGAATTGTGCTTATGAAACGGCGAGAACCTCTATGGACTTTCTCACAACACTAGGATTATATCGAAAAGAACAGTTAAAAAATAAATTTGTTTATACTCCTACTTCTCAACATGAAGGTGATCAAGAATGAATCCTGGACTAACAATAATAATCGTTGTGCTCGGAGTAGGTGGAGTCCTATTATTAGCGATTCAGTTCATCCGAGCTCGATGGGAGAAAAAAACGGATAAAGTCGCAAAAACTGAAGCCCAATATGCAAGGGAAGAAGTAGAGGCAATCGTAATCAAGGTTCCTCCTGAAAATGAAAACAAGGAGCCGTTGAATGATGACAAATGAGCAGCGACAATATCCCACTGCACTATATTTACATGTTCCATTCTGTGAAAGGATATGTTCCTATTGCGATTTTTTCAAAATTCAATATCATAAAGGCTTTGTGCAATCGTATTTACAAGCATTATCTTTGGAAATTGAAGAAGCAAAAATTCATCATAAAATGAAAACTATTTACATCGGTGGTGGTACTCCGAGTGTTTTAAGTGAACGCGAATTAGGTCGGCTTCTTCAATTGGTTCAGGCATTTTGTAACGCCGAAACTGAATGGACGGTAGAAATTAATCCTAATGATGCTACATTAAGCAAAATGGAAATATTTAAATCACATGGAGTGAATCGGTTCAGTATTGGCATCCAAACTTTTCAAGATTCATTATTACAACAATTGCACCGCTCTCATTCCAGCGTACAAGCCCACCAAGCTTTAAAAACATTGCGAAAATATAACATAAATTTTTCTGCAGATTTGATCTATGGGTTACCCAATCAAACGATGGAAATGCTTCAAAATGATTTAGAAATGCTCCTTCAATATCAACCTCCTCATTTATCCTGCTATGCACTTCAGGTTGAGCCTCATACATTGATGAGCATTCAACACATCCCCCAAACGGATGATGAACGATTACGAGAACAGTATGATTGGATTCTTGGGTATTTGCGCTCTCGAGGATATCATCGGTATGAAGTAAGTAATTTTGCTTTGCCGGGTTATGAGTCTCTTCACAATCAAACCTATTGGAAGGGTCTTGAATATTATGGGTTCGGCCCTGGAGCAAGTGGTTATCTTGCGAATCAAAGGTATTCAAATACAAAGAAGTTTCAAGATTACATTAAGGGTATTTGGGGCAGAGAAATACAAAGTCTTTCTTCTAAGGAGCAAGAATTTGAATTTCTCATGTTAGGTTTACGGATGGAAGAGGGAATTTCACTCGAAGATTATCGTGTTCGTTTTCATGCAAGTTTTCAGGATAACTATCAACAAGATCTTCCACCGCTCCTCAAAGAGGGATTGTTGATGATTAAAGATGGTCATCTATCGGTGAGTGATAAAGGGTTCTATATCTTAGACCATATTCTTTTGCGGCTGACCCAACATTTAGAGTATTAAGTATTTGCTAGCTTATGATATGATAATATAAGAAGGGGTGGAGAAATGATGACAACGAATTATGAAAAAAGATTTCTTGCCTATATCATTGATTATAGTTTATTGTTTGGCTTAGCGTTGGTAACAATTGTTTTTGGCCAAATTACTTTACAACACCCTATATTTGTTTTGCTTGATGCAACATATTTTGTGGCATTTTTCTATTTAGTTGTTTACAAATTTATTTGCTATTTCTTCTTTGGAGGAATTACAGTTGCTGGTTTAATCTTCAATATTAAAACGATTGGAGAAGATGGGACTCGACTTTCTGCATCGGCTGCCATCATTCGATCACTCATGCAAGCAATGATACCACTAGCCCTTGTTAATGTGGCGTATATGCTGTTTAACCGGACTCAGCAAACCATTTATGATGTAGCAACTTTTTCTACTAGCGTTCCGGTGCGATAGAAATAGTCATAGAATAGAAGTAAATTGGAAGGAACATTATTTGTTCCTTTTTTTATGTGGAATAATAGCACTTATTTATTGACAGTGCTAAATAATAATGTATAATAGATTTAGCAATTGTGTATTACGACTGCTAACAGGAGGTGACCAGGGTGAAAGAAATGAATCGAAAAGAGCAGATTCTAAAGTTAATTGTCGAACATTTTATTAAAACTGCTGAACCCGTTGGTTCCCAAACTTTAATCGAACAATTCGAGCTTCCTTATTCAAGTGCTACCATTCGCAATGAAATGGCAGAATTAGAATCACTGGGATATCTTGAAAAACCTCATACTTCAGCTGGAAGAGTTCCAAGTGCTAGGGGATATCGCTATTATATTGATTATTTGCGAGATCGACATGTAGACGAAGCAATTAAATATCAATTGCAACAGTTGTTTATTGCCGATGAATCGATGGAACGTAATGAAGTCATTCGTCATGCATGCGAAATTATTTCTCAAATGACAAGTTTAACCTCTGTTGTTCTTGGACCGGATGCTACGATTGAAAAAATGTCTAAGATTCAACTTATCCCTGTCAGCGAAACTAGTTCAGTAGCAGTATTTGTTACGGATTCGGGACATGTTCAACACAAAACTTTCTCAATCCCTGAGGGAGTGTCCATTAAAGAACTGGAAACTTGTGTCGAGATTCTTAATGACCGTTTGATTGGAACACCCATCAGTAGCCTTGTCGAAAAAGTTGCTGCTTTACAGCCGTTGATTGCATCTCAAATCAACCGCCACGAAAAAATCTTTAAAGCATTTTTAGAAGCATTTCTTCGCTTTACTTCGGAGCGGATGGCAGTTTATGGGCGGGCAAATATTCTTGACCAACCTGAATTTGCCAACAATATTAATCGTTTACGCAAGTTAGTCAACCTACTTGAGAACGATAACGTTTGGCGGCAAGTCGATCGTTCCGATCAGGGAGGAATTACCGTTCGCATTGGCGAAGAAAATCAAATTTCTGAGCTTGATGATGTTAGTGTAGTTACAGCGAACTTCCAATTATCCGGTCACCAACAAGGGACTATTGCATTGATTGGACCTACTCGCATGGATTACACTCGTGTCTTAAATGCACTCGAATATTTGCAATTTGAGATTGAGAAGATGTATCACGAAGACGATGTAGAAGAAGAGGGGGAAACATAATGTTGGAAGAAGAAAAAGATGTGAAAGTTGAAATGGATGAAAAGGGTGAATCATCGGACTGTGATGAATCAATACCTCCCGAAGATCATGCCAATTCGCGGAGCTTTCGCAAAAAAAGGAAAGGGAAAGATATGATAGAAAAACACCTTTATGATGAGCTCCAAGATCAGTATGTGAAAGCATTAACGACGGCGGCCCATCACGAAAATCTGCGGAAATATTATCAAGCGGAGTATGAACGGTCTCTAAAATATCGTTCACAAACAGCCTTGGAACTAATGTTGCCTGCCCTGGATGGTTTTCAGATGGCCTTCAAGTTCCCTGCACCTACGAAAGAAGCTGAAAATTATCGCATTGGATTTGAGTTCGTATATAAGTTGTTGATTGATGCACTTGGATCAGAAGGAATGGAACAATTCACGCCAAAGGTGGGCGATCCTTATGATCCCATTAATGAACAAGCCATCGAATCCATTGAGACTGAGGATTCCGCAAAAAATGGAACCATCGCACAAGTTCTTTTGAATGGATATCGACTTAAAGATCGACTCATTCGACCGGCTAGTGTGAAGATTTATACCAAGAAGAAAGAATTACAACCAGAACCAGAAGAATCTCAAGGAAGTAACAATTCGACCTTGGATTCTGCAGCGACCATGAAAAATTAAGGAGGAATGCAAAATGGCAAAGAAAGAAACAATTATTGGTATTGACCTTGGTACAACCAACTCGGTTGTTGCCTATATTCAAGATGATGGGAAATGGAAGGTTATTCCAAATCCAGAAGGAAGAAATACAACCTCTTCCGTCGTAGCTTTTAAACCTAACGGAGAAGAAGTGGTAGGAGATGCTGCAAAGCGTCAAATGATTACAAACCCCGACACTGTAAGTTCTATTAAAAGAAAAATGGGGACCACTGAAAAAGTCCACATTAAAGCTTTAAACAAAGATTTCACTCCACAAGAAATTTCAGCAAAAGTTCTTCAATACATGAAGAAATATGCAGAAGACCATCTTGGGAAAGAAGTAAAAAAAGCAGTTATTACTGTTCCTGCATATTTTAATGACGCTCAACGTCAAGCGACCAAAGATGCTGGAGTAATCGCAGGTCTTGATGTCGTTCGAATTATCAATGAGCCGACTGCTGCCGCCCTTGCTTATGGAATGGAAAATAAGAAAGAGCAAAAAATTCTTGTGTTTGACCTTGGCGGAGGTACCTTTGATGTCTCCATTCTTGAGATTGGTGATGGCACCTTTGAAGTCATTTCGACCGCTGGGGATAACCGGCTAGGTGGGGATGACTGGGATGAAATCGTCATGAAATGGATTGCAGATGATGTACGCAAAATTTATAGCGTCGATATCTCCAACGATAAAATGGCGATGCAACGGTTACGCGATGCTGCTGAAAAAGCAAAGATTGAACTATCAGCAAGTATTGAAACGACCATTATGTTACCTTTCTTATCCATGACTGCAAATGGTCCTGTGAATTACGAAGGAAAGTTATCTCGGGCAAAATTCCAAGAAATGACTCGCCAACTTTTGGAACGTTGTGAAACCCCCGTCCGTCGGGCACTCTCTGATGCAAAAATGACCTCCAATGATATTCATGAAGTCTTACTTGTTGGTGGTTCCACACGCATGCCAGCAGTGGTCGATTTAATTAAGCGTCTCTTGGATAAAGAACCTAATCGTTCCATTAATCCTGATGAAGCTGTTGCCATTGGAGCAGCAGTTCAAGGAGGAGTTATTGCGGGAGATGTTAAAGATGTGTTGTTATTAGATGTTACCCCATTATCGTTAGGGATTGAAACACTTGGTGGAGTTATGACCGTCTTAATTCCTCGAAATACCACCATTCCCACCACCAAATCACAAGTCTTTTCTACAGCGGAAGACAATCAGCCCGCAGTTGACATTGTTGTTTTCCAAGGAGAACGTCCCATGGCACGTGACAATAAGCTGCTTGGAAACTTCCAACTAGACGGTATCAAGCCCGCACGTAGAGGCACACCACGCATTGAAGTCACCTTTAATATTGATGCCAATGGCATTGTAAATGTTAAAGCAAAAGACTTAGATACCAATA
>Ga0265295_1009326_pt1 | contig 10539 bp, 7 predicted proteins | sample Munlansysbiofilm_FD_192503 | JGI IMG/M metagenome (GOLD analysis project Ga0265295, IMG submission 192503) | Leachate microbial communities from a municipal landfill in Southern Ontario, Canada - Methane capture system biofilm | ecosystem: Engineered > Solid waste > Landfill > Unclassified ... | reverse complement strand
GCCGGTGACGCCGCCTCCGATGGTCAATCACGGCAACTACATCGTCAGCCTGGGCAATGTGGTGCGCTGGCTGGGAACGCAGGCCGAGGAACTCGGCGTCGAAATTTTCCCCGGCTTTGCTGCCGCCGAAGTCCTCTATGACGAATCCGGCGCGGTCCGGGGCGTGGCCACGGGCGACATGGGCGTGGGCAAGGACGGCCAGCCGACCGCCAACTATACCCCCGGCGTCGAATTGCTGGCCCGCCAGACCATTTTCGCCGAAGGTGTGCGCGGTTCGCTGACCAAGGAAGTCCTGGCGAAGTTCGACCTCGAAAAGAACTGCGATCCGCAGAGCTACGGCGTCGGCATCAAGGAAATCTGGGAAATCGACCCGGCCAAGCACAAGGCCGGCACCGTGGTTCACAGCTTCGGCTACCCCATGGACAACAGCACCTATGGTGGGTCGTTCATGTACCATGCCGAAAACAACCAGATTTATATCGGCTATGTGGTCGCGCTCGACTACCACAATCCCTACATGTCCCCGTTCGAGGAATTCAACCGCTTCAAGTCGCATCCTTCAGTGCGCAAGGTTCTCGAAGGCGGGCAGCGTGTGTCTTATGGCGCGCGCGCCCTGGCCGAGGGCGGCTTCCAGTCGATCCCCAAGCTGACCTTCCCGGGCGGCGTCCTGATCGGCGATACCGCCGGCTTCCTGAACGTGCCCAAGATCAAGGGCATCCATACCTGCATGAAGTCGGGCATGGTGGCCGCCGACGCGATCTTCGAGGCTCTGGCCGGCGAAGCCGCCGGTCCGGTCGAAGCGACGGGCTACCCCGAGCAGCTCAAGAAGTCCTGGGTGTGGGAAGAGCTGTATCTGGCCCGCAACTTCCGCCCCGCTTTCCATTGGGGCCGTCTGCTGGGTGCTGCCTATGTCGGGCTCGACCTTTACATCTTCCGTGGCCGCGCGCCCTGGACGATCAAGGTCCATGCCGATTACGACCAGTTGCGCAAAGCATCCGAATGCCAGCCGATCAATTATCCGAAGCCGGATAACGTGATCACCTTCGACCGCATATCGTCCGTCTATATATCGGGTGTGATGCACGAGGAAAATCAGCCCTGCCATTTGCAGCTGAAAGACCCCGAGGTCTGGGAAAAGGTCAATCTGGCTCTGTACGACGCTCCCGAGCAGCGCTATTGTCCGGCCTTCGTTTACGAAGTCGTGACCGACGCCGACGGGAAAAAGCGGCTACAGCTCAACCCGGCCAATTGCGTGCATTGCAAGACCTGCGACATCAAGGATCCGACCCAAAACATCAATTGGGTGGTGCCCGAGGGTGCAGGCGGGCCGAACTATCCCAATATGTAAAGGGATGGTTGGTCGGACAGGAGCGCCAAACAGGGTGTTGAAGATGGCAAGACGAGGATCGGCGGCATCGCCGGGTCCGGTAGTAAAAAGTCTGATCGCCCTTGCCGCCATGGCGTTCCTTCCGGCCTGTTCCGAAGGTCTGGGCGGACATCGGGATGGCGTGTTCGGAGAGGGATACAAAGTCTCGGTGGTCGAAATCGGCGAATCGGGGGCCGGAAATTATCTGGCCGGCCGGTTCGCCCTCGACCAGCACGACTTGGGTGCCGCTTCGGACTTCCTGCTGAAGGCCCTGGACCGGGACCCCGAAAATACCGAACTGTTGCAGCGTTCCCTGCTCGCCCTGGCGGCGGAGGGACGCATGGACGACGCCGCCGATATCGCGCGGCGTCTCCTTTCTTTCGATGCCGACGCCGCATTGGCGGCGATGCTTCTGGCCAGCCAGGACGCACGGCAAGGCCGTTGGGAGATGGCCGAAAAACGGGTCGCGCGCCTGCCCCGACGCGGCATCAACGCCTTCATGGTGCCGGTCATCATCGCTTGGACGCGCGCGGGCCAGGGCAATACCGGCGCGGCCATCGAGGCGCTGGCGCCTTTGTCCCAGACCAGCAGCTTCGCGATCTTGCACGACTTCCATGCTGCGCTGATCGCCGATATGGCCGACCGCCGCAAGCTGGCCGACGGCTATTACCGCAGCATGCTGGCGGGCGATTCGGGGCAGACCCTGCGCTCGATTCAGGCGGCGACGGCGTTCTACCGGCGTATCGGCCAGACGAAAACTGCGGACGAGATCACCGCCCGCTACTATCTGCATCGTAGCGATCCGTTCGAGGAAAAGGACGGCGGTCCGCCGGTGAAAACCGCGACGGACGGCTTGGCCGAGGCTTTCTTGAGCACCGCCAGTTCCTGGCGGCAAGGCAATCTGCCTGAATTATCGCTGGTTTTCGCGCGCATGGCGCTCAGCCTCAAACCCGATTTCTCGCTGGCCTGGCTGTCGGTCGGCGAAACCCTGCAAAGCCTGGACCGGCCGGAAGAGGCCGACCGGGCCTTTGCCGAGATCGGTCCCGATTCGCCGGTCTATTGGAACGCGCAATTGCGCATCGCCGCGAACATGGATCAGACGGGCGATTTCGACGGGGCCGTGCGCACGCTGGAAGCCCTGGCCGCCCGCGATCCGGGCCGGCCTGAAAGCCTGGTGACGCTGGGCGACATCTATCGCCGCCATGAACGCTGGCTTGACGCCGCAGCGGCCTATGACCGCGCCCTGGCGATGAGCCCGCAGGACAGCCCCGATCTGTGGGGGCTTTATTATTCGCGCGGCATTGCGCTCGAACGCTCGAAACGCTGGCCGGAAGCCGAACGCGATCTTCTGAAGGCGTTGGAATTGCGCCCGGACGAGCCGCATGTGCTGAATTATCTCGGCTATTCCTGGATCGAGCAGGGAGGAGATATCGACCGCGCCCGCAAGATGATCGAACGCGCCGTCGAACTGCGTCCCACCGACGGCTATATCGTCGATAGCCTGGGCTGGGCCTATTACCGTACCGGCGATTACGTCAAAGCGGTCGATATCCTGGAGCGCGCCGTCGAGCTGCGCCCCGAGGAGCCCACCATCAACGACCATCTGGGCGACGCCCTGTGGAATGTGGGACGGAGGAACGAGGCGTTCTTCCAGTGGCAAAGAGCGCTGACCTTCAAGCCCGATTCCGACGTTGCCGAAGAAATCCGCAAAAAGATCGCGGAAAGAACTCCACCCGCCCCCGTGGCTGAAACCGCCCCTGAGGCGACAGCCGCCCCCGAGGCAGAAAGCATCCCCGCACCACAATGACCACACCAGCACGGCCCATCCGGATCTTCGCCCCGGCCAAGATCAATCTTGCCCTGTCGGTCGTGGGACTCCGCAACGACGGATACCACGATCTGGACAGTCTGGTGGCCTTTGCCGGCGTCGGCGACACCCTGTCCGTCCGGCCCGCACCGGTCCTGTCCCTGTCGGTCGGCGGTCCCAAGGCCGGCGCTTTGGCGCGCCAGCCCGACAATATCGTCCTTAAAGCCGCACGCTTGCTGGCCGAGCGGACCGGGCACGATCAAGGGGCGGCCATCCATCTGAAGAAAAGACTGCCGGTGGCGGCGGGCATCGGCGGCGGCTCCGCCGACGCCGCCGCGACCTTGAAGGCCCTGTGCCGTCTGTGGCAGCTTGATCCGGAAGCGATCGGGCTCGATGCAATCGCTTTGGAGCTGGGCGCGGACGTGCCGGTCTGCCTGGCCGGACATCCGGCACGCATGCAGGGTGTCGGCGATCTCGTCCAGCCCCTGTCCGTCGGCCTGCCGCCGGCTTGGCTGCTGCTGGTAAATCCCGGACGCGCTCTGGCCACCCCGGCGGTGTTCAAGGCCCGCCAAGGACCGTTTTCCGCACCCCGAACCCTTTTGGACCGCACGCCCTCCGACGCCGCCGATCTGGCCGCCTTGCTGGCTCAAGGGGGCAACGATTTGACCGAGGCCGCCATCGGGCTCATGCCGGTGATCGAGCGGGTTCTCGATGATCTGGCCGCGTTGCGGGGGTGCCTGCTGGCGCGCATGTCGGGCAGCGGCGCCACCTGTTTCGGTCTGTTCGCCGACCAGGATTCGGCCCATCGGGCCGCCCTGGCCATGCAGGAAATCCACCATCGCTGGTGGATCGCTCCGGCCCCGCTGCTGGCCCCACAACCGGACGCGTCATAGCCCTATCCGGTCGTATAGCAACCGCCTTAGGCCCTATTCCCTGCCGTTCCTTCTTGATCGATTCTAAATCTTAGAATACGATATTTAGCGTCATGGTTCGGAACGAACACAATATCTTGAATTGACGGAGGCCGGCAGGAGCCGGTTGGTGTCCGTAGCCGCACGGCGGCGACCCGGCTTTCTTCTTTGCCCGCCCTCCCGGAGACGGCGCTGAAGAAAGCCGGCGGATGCCTGTCCTCTGCGGTGCCGGAAATTCCGCCATGATTCCGTGGAACAATCACGGGATGAACGCTGGCGCACGGGGAAGCAATCCACCGTCCGCCATCCAGCGCCATCCCGGAAAACCCAAAGGGGATGACCGCTGATGACTGCGCTCGCTTACGATCCTATTGCCCAGGCGCCCGAACCGATGCAGCAGAAACCACACCGTTCCAATCCCCCTCGTCCTGACGCCATCCGCCAGGCGCCCGAGCGCGACGGACTGCTGACCGCCTTCGGCAAGGCCACCCTCAAGGACCGTTACCTGCTGCCCGGCGAAAGCATCCAGGACATGTTCGCCCGCGTCGCCGCCGCTTTTGCCGACGACGACGCCCATGCCCAGCGCCTTTACGATGCGATGTCCCGGTTGTGGTTCATGCCCTCGACGCCGATCCTGTCCAATGGCGGCACCGAACGCGGCCTGCCGATTTCCTGCTTCATCAACGAGGTTCCCGACAGCCTGGACGGCATCGTCGGGGCCTGGAACGAAAATGTCAGCCTGGCCGCCCATGGCGGCGGCATCGGCACCTATTGGGGCGGCGTGCGCTCGATCGGCGAATCGGTGAAAGGCTGCGGCGAAACCTCGGGCATCATTCCCTTCATCCGCGTCATGGACAGCCTGACCCTGGCCATTTCGCAAGGATCGCTGCGGCGCGGTTCTGCGGCGGTTTATCTCGACGTCCACCACCCGGAGATCGAGGAATTCCTCGAAATCCGCAAAAGCTCGGGCGATTTCAACCGCAAGAGCCTGAACCTGCATCATGCCGTCAACATCACCGACGCCTTCATGGACGCGGTGCGCCAGGATGCGCTTTTCGATCTGAAAAGCCCCAAGACCGGCGAAACCCTGCGCCAGGTCGCCGCGCGGCCTTTGTGGCAGAAGATCCTGGAAACCCGGATGCAGACCGGCGAGCCCTATCTTCTGTTCATCGACACGGTCAACCGCGCCCTGCCGAAGCATCAGCGCGAATTGGGGCTGTCGGTCGCCTCGTCCAATCTGTGCGCCGAAATCACCCTGCCTAGCGGGGCCGACCATCTGGGGCGCGACCGCACCGCCGTCTGCTGCCTGTCCTCGCTCAATATCGAGACCTGGGACGAGTGGAACGCCGAGCCGGGTTTCGTCGAAGACGTGCTGCGCTTTTTGGACAATGTGCTGGACCATTTCATCGCCAACGCGCCGCCCGACATGGGCAAGGCGATCTATGCCGCCCTGCGCGAACGGTCGGTTGGTCTGGGCGTGATGGGGTTCCACTCCTTCCTGCAGCAGAAAGGAATTCCGTTTGAAAGCGCCATGGCCAAGGCGTGGAATCTGAACATCTTCAGAAAAATCCGCCGCGACGCCGACGCGGCCTCGGTCCAACTGGCCCAGGAGCGCGGCCCCTGCCCGGACGCCGCCGAACGCGGCATGATGGCCCGCTTCAGCCATAAGCTGGCCATCGCGCCGACCGCCTCGATCAGCATCATCGCCGGCGGCGCCAGCGCCTGCATCGAACCGATCCCGGCTAATGTCTATACGCACAAGACGCTGTCGGGCTCGTTCTCGGTGCGCAACCCCGCGCTTGCCCGCCTTCTGGCCGAAAAAGGGGCGGACAATTCCGATATCTGGCAATCGATCATCGAACATGAAGGATCGGTCCAGCATCTGGATTGCCTGACCGAAGACGAGAAGGCCATCTTCCGCACCGCCTTCGAGATCGACCAACGCTGGATCATCGAGATGGCCGCCGACCGCGCGCCGCTGATTTGCCAGAGCCAGTCGATCAACTTGTTCCTGCCCGGCGACATCGATAAATGGGACCTGCACATGCTGCACTGGACCGCGTGGGAGAAAGGCTTGAAAAGCCTTTATTACTGCCGGTCGAAATCGGTTCAGCGCGCGGCCTTCGCCGGAGAGAGCGACAAGAGCACCGTCGCCGACGCCCCCCGCCGGACCACCGATTACGACGAATGCCTGGCCTGCCAGTAAGGAAAAGAACGATGACTCTCGGACATCTCGACCCCTTGACGCTGATCAACACCGGCAAGGTCGGTCTTCTGCAAAGCTCGGGCACCTACAATGTCGAACGCTACCCTTGGGCCTATGAATTCTGGAAGAAACAACAGCAGCTTCATTGGATGGGCGAGGAAGTGCCGCTGGGCGAGGATCTGAAGGATTGGGCGTCCGATCGGGTATCGGACCAGGAGCGCAATCTCCTGACCCAGATCTTCCGCTTCTTCACCCAGTCCGACGTCGAGGTCGGCGACAATTACCTGAAGCGTTACATGCCGATCTTCCAGCCGCTGGAAGTGCAGATGATGATGGCCGCCTTCACCAACATGGAGACGGTCCATATCGACGCCTATGCGCTGCTTCTGACCACGCTCGGCATGCCGCAGACCGAGTTCGCGGCGTTCCGTGACTATGCCGCCATGCGCGACAAGGCCGATTACATGCACGGTTTCGGCGTGAAAACCGTCGCCGACATCTCGCGCACGCTGGCCATGTTCGGGGCCTTTACCGAAGGTATGGCGCTGTTCGCCAGTTTCGCCATGCTGCTGAACTTCCCCCGTCACAACAAGATGAAAGGCATGGGCCAGATCGTCACCTGGTCGGTGCGCGACGAAAGCCTGCATTGCGAGGGCATCATCCGCCTGTTCCATGAATGGAATCGCGAGACCGGGGCGCTGACCAAGTCGGTCCGTGACGACATCCTGGACGTCGCCGGCACCATGGTGGGGCTGGAGGAGAAATTCGTCGCGCTGGCTTTCGAGCTGGGCCCGGTCCAAGGCATGAAGACCGAGGATATCTGCGACTATGTGCGCTATATCGCCGATTGGCGGCTGACCCAGTTGCGTCTGCCCCCGCTTTACGGCCATTTCGAGGAAACCGAATCCGGCTATCGCCAGATCAAGCCGCATCCCCTGCCCTGGCTGGTCGAAATCCTGAACGGCGTCGAACACGCCAATTTCTTTGAACAGCGCGCCACGGAATATTCCAAGGCGGCGACGCACGGGGCCTGGGACGGTCCCGACGGCGTCTGGGCCCGTTTCGACCGGGCCTCGTAAAACAAAGGGCCTTGCCGGAAACGGCAAGGCCCTTATGTCATCCGTTCAGTTCTTTTCTTTCGGAATAACCAGCACCTGACCGGGATAGATCAGGTCCGGATTGCGAATCTGTTCGCGGTTAGCCTGAAAGATCATGACGTAATCGACGCCCGACCCCAGGGTGCGCCGCGCGATCCGCCACAGGCTGTTCCCCGGTTCGACCGTAATCTTATCGCCCCCCGCCACCGGCTTCGCCGCCTGCTTGTCACCCTCGGGCAGGGTGAAGCTGATTTCGGCGCGGGCGACGACCTTGCCCTTGGCATCCAGTTCGTCAGCGCGGACGGTGTGCGTTCCCTGCTTGGGCGCTTGGCGAGGCGGCGCGCGCCATTGCCCATCGTCGCCCGCTTTGGTTGCGGCCAGAGGCTGGTTGTCGAGATAGACCCGGACCTGAGCGCCGGGGGTTGCCTGACCGACGACGGACAACCGTCCCGATTCGTCATAACGCAGCCCGGTAATCGACACGCTGCCTGCCCCGGTCTGAGCCTGGGGCCCTTGCAGAATGTCGATCGACCCATCGGGATTGACCCGTACCGCCAGGGATGCGCCGCCATTCTTGGAACGCTCCGGCACCACCAATACCACCGGCGCTTGCGTCTCGCCGGTGCTGCCATCCGGATTCTGGGCCTTCAGCGTCAATTCGCGCGGGCCGGGCGGCAGCGGTTCGTCGGTCACGAACACCCATTCGCCGCGATCATCGGCGATGACTCGGCCGATTTCCTTGCCGCCATCCAGGATCACCACCTCGGCGCGCGGCTCGGCGCGGCCGGCGACCACCGCTTCGCCTTGCGGATTGATGCGCACGATATCGAAGCTGGGCGGAACGGCAGTCGGCTGAGCGGCGTTCGGCGCGGCCGGCCGTTCAGTGGCGGTCGGCACGGGCGGCGGAGCGTCTTCCGTGTGCTTGTTCCACCAGCTTACGGCGATGGCGGCGACGATGACGGCAATGCCGGCGATGACGATCAGGCTCGGGCGTTTCACGGTATTTCTCTATGCATAGAGGCGGGGATTCATCCGTTTTGTACCCTAATCCTCCGCACAAGCGGGCGCAACCATGGCGGAGCGCTCCTTATCCCATTGCGGGGTGGTGCCAAACGTCCGGGTGATGTAAGAATTCCCCGTCCGTCGCCTGCTTTCCCGACCGAATTCCGGCGGTAAAGCCGCTTCGAGGCGTCTGGGGCGCACCCCAGCGGACAGCTTGACCCCGGTCCTCATAAACAGGATGTGCCTTGCCATGACGAAAATCACGGTCGCAAACCCCATTGTCGAGCTGGACGGCGACGAAATGACCCGGATCATCTGGAGCTTCATCAAAGAGAAGCTGATCCTTCCCTATCTCGATATCGATCTGAAATATTACGATCTCGGCATCGAATCGCGCGACCGGACCGAAGACCGGATCACAATCGAGGCCGCCCAGGCCATCAAGCAGTATGGCGTCGGCGTCAAATGCGCGACCATCACGCCGGACGAAGCCCGCGTCGCCGAATTCGGCCTGAAATCGATGTGGAAGTCACCCAACGGCACCATCCGCAACATCCTGGACGGCACCGTGTTCCGCGAACCGATCATCTGCGCCAACGTGCCGCGCCTGGTGCCGAACTGGACCAAACCCATCGTCATCGGCCGCCATGCCTTCGGCGATCAATATCGCGCCACCGATTTCACCGTGCCGGGACCGGGGCGGCTGACCTTGACCTTCACCCCTGCGGACGGCGGCAAGCCGGTCGAACACGAAGTCTTCACCTTCCCCAGCGCCGGAATCGCCATGGGAATGTACAATCTGGACGACTCGATCCGGGGATTCGCGCGCGCCTGCCTGAACTATGGTCTGGCCAAAAGCTGGCCGGTCTATCTGTCCACCAAGAACACGATCCTGAAAGCCTATGACGGCCGCTTCAAGGACCTGTTCCAGGAGGTGTTCGACCAGGAGTTCAAGACCCGCTTCGACGCCGCCGGCATCACCTATGAGCACCGCCTGATCGACGACATGGTGGCCTCGGCGTTGAAATGGCCGGGCGGATTCGTCTGGGCCTGCAAGAATTACGACGGCGACGTGCAATCGGACACCGTGGCGCAAGGGTTCGGCTCGCTGGGGCTGATGACGTCGGTGCTGCTGTCGCCCGACGGGCGCACGGTCGAGGCCGAGGCCGCGCACGGCACCGTGACCCGCCATTACCGGGAACATCAGCAAGGCCGCGAAACCTCGACCAACCCGATCGCCTCGATCTTCGCCTGGACGCGCGGCCTTTACTACCGGGCGCGCTTCGACCGCACGCCGGATGTCGCCCGTTTCGCCGAAACGCTGGAGAAAGTCTGCGTGGAAACCGTCGAATCCGGTCTGATGACCAAGGATCTGGCGTTGCTGATCGGCCCCAATCAGCCCTGGCTGACCACCGGCCGGTTCCTCGACGCGCTTGATGGTAATCTGAAACAGGCGATGGCGGCCTGGCGCTGACAAGGCGTGGAAGCCTGCCTTACGACCGGGCTACCGCCCGAACCCGTCCGGAGGCTCTGCCTCCGGGCCACCCGTTTTTTATGTCAATGAATTGAAAACAGGTGGTCTCTCAATAGTGCGGCGGCTTCTCGTTCGGGGGAATGCCGCCGCCCTGCTCCAGCGCTCCCAGCCTTTCGTCGGCCCAGGACAGCCGTTCCAGCAGCCGCTCGATCAGCCGCGCCTGCCCGGCCAGGACGTCCGATAGATCGTCGGCGATCCGCTCATAATGGGCAAGCCGGCTTTCCAACGCTATCAAACGGTCCTCCACATCCCTGCTCATCGACGTTCCGCCCCTCGCCTTCGTTCCGAAAGAGGGCCAGATTAGCACCCGGTCTTGCGCGAAAGGCAAGCTTGTCGCACCCTCTGATAGTGTTCTGTCTCTAGAATAGGGTGGCGCCGAACGCCCCCGAAATCCCCGGCAAGGAGATTCCATGACACGGATAAAGGATGAAGGCGCCAACCCCAGACGGCGTATTTCCGGCGACGGCCTGCCGGCCATCCGTCAAAGTCTGACCGATCATCTGGTCTATTCCGTCGGCAAGGACCCCCTGCTGGCGACATCGCAGGACTGGTATCTCGCCGCCGCCTATTCGGTGCGCGACCGCCTGATCGAGCGCTGGACGCAATCGATGCGCCG
>Ga0265295_1009324_pt1 | contig 10542 bp, 13 predicted proteins | sample Munlansysbiofilm_FD_192503 | JGI IMG/M metagenome (GOLD analysis project Ga0265295, IMG submission 192503) | Leachate microbial communities from a municipal landfill in Southern Ontario, Canada - Methane capture system biofilm | ecosystem: Engineered > Solid waste > Landfill > Unclassified ... | reverse complement strand
TACGCCCTCGACTTCCGGAAGTTCCCCCTCGGTGGCCTGTTTGGCCTGCCCGTCGTGCCCACTGAGTTCTGCTCCACCATCGGCTCGAAGTGGGACATTATGCTGGGTGACTTCAGCCAGTACATGTTGATCGAAAAGGGTGGAGTCGAAGAGGCGGAAAGCATTCATGTGCGTTTCCTGCACGATGAAGTGGCCTTCCGGTTCATTACCCGGAACAACGGCCAGCCGATCCACGACGCGCCCATCATTCCGCTGAACGGCAGCAACACTCTCTCCCCGTTCGTGACCTTGGACGAACGCGGCGAGTGATAACATAGATTTCTGCGCAGTTTCCCCGCAGTTCCTGCGCAGAAAATGTCCTACTCCTCATGGGACAATCAAACCAGACGGGAAGCTTGTAGCGAACCGTGGAGTTTGAGCCCGCCTCCAGTTAGGGTATCCCGGAGGCGGGCTTTTTTTCGGAAGCCAACCGCGATTGACCAGACGCGGACGGCTGGACCCGCTCTCGATGTGAGGGCGGGTTTTTTGTTGTCCGAATGGTGGCGCTGGGAAGACCTGATTTGTGATAAAGGTGTGATAAAAATGTGATGACGGTGTGATAAAGAAATGGCGCGGGTTAAGCCCATATTTCGCGGGTGTGATAAAGAATGTGATAAAGAAATGGTAAAAGAAAAAAGGAGCTAGGTTTTTATGCCTAACTCCTTGATTTCTCTGGTGCGCAATGCAAGAATCGAACTTGCGGCCTTTAGCTCCGGAGGCTTTAAAATATCTTTTCTACTATTTTCTCTCTTTTACGATTATTCATTATCTTTCAGGCACTTATCAAAATATCTTTTCTATTGACATCCCTTAAAAACGGTCTATTTTTATCTTGCGTGTGATAAAGAGTGTGATAAAGAAAATCCCGCTAACCCGCACAGGAAGCTAAATGGCCGCGAAAAAGAAAAAGCCCAAAGACGAAATTTCCTATCCTGGCGTCTATTGGCGAACAGACCAGAAGGGTGTGAAGACCTATTACATCCGCTATCGGCTCGACTACATCCCCGAGGGACGGACCTCCAACGAGGTCAACGAGAAGGCCGGTAGCAGCGACAAGGGCATGACAGCGGCCAAGGCATCAAACCTGCGTGCCGACAGGATGCGCGGCAAGGCTGACCCCAACGCGGTGAAGCGCGTCAAGGAGAAGGCCGCCAAGGAAGCAGCGGCTGGCCGGTGGACCATTCAAAAAATATGGGATGAGTACGACGAAGCCCACAAGACCCGCGCCTGCGCAAAACCTGATATTTCATATTTCGCCCACATCCCCGATGAGATGAAAGCGAAAGTCCCCGCCGACCTCGTGACCCTGGACCTTGAACGCCTGCGCAGAGACCTTGCCAAGCGCAAGAGCCCCAGAACCAACAAGACCCTTTCCGCTCAGACCCAGAAGCACGTCCTGGCCCTGCTCAAGAGGATGCTCAGGTGGGCGGCTGACGTGGGCCACATCGAGGCCCCTTCTCACCTCAAGTTCAAGATGCCGTCCGTGGACAACGAAAAGACCGAGTTCATGAGCCAGGACCAGCTTGAAGCATACCTTAAAGCATTGGATGCAGAACCCGACCAAGACGACGCGGCATTTTTCCGGCTGGCGCTCTTTACCGGCATCCGCAAGACCGCCCTTCTCAACCTTCAATGGTCGGACGTGGACTTGGAAAACGGATTCCTGACCCTGCGCGGGGATGTGGCGAAGAACGACAAGACACAGACAGTACCTCTCTCTGAAAGCGCCGTGGAGGTTCTACAGCGCATCACCCGCAGAGAGAGTCCCTATGTGTGGCCCGGCGCGGACGGTGGCCCGAGGGAAGGCTTCACGCGCATGGGGAGGCGGCTCAGGAAGAACGCAGGACTGCCAAAGGACTTTCGCCCGGTGCATGGGCTACGGCATCACTTCGCCTCTCACCTGGCCAGCTCGGGCGCATCTTTATATGAAGTGGGAACGCTCTTGACCCATGGCGACCTCAGCGTGACGAAGCGATATGCGCACCTCTCCGACCAAGCTTTGAGGAAGGCGGTCTCCCTGGTCAACGATATGGTGAAGGTGAAGAAAAAAGCCAAGGTCTCGAACATCAGCGGCGAAGAATAAATTTCCTCTGTCCGGCGCGGTGCCGGGCGGAGAACGGGCCAGGCGGGGAGGTAGTGACTCCCCACAAGGCCCTAACCACCAACGAACCACATGGAGGTTCATCATGGCTACACAGGCAGTATTGAACGACATCGAAAAAGACAAGATCGACTACACAAAACTGACCTTTGACCAGGCCCTCGTGGACGTGTTTGACGAGGCCAGCGAACCGCTCAAGGCGTTCGTCAAGATCCTGGAGGACGTGGACGGGGATTCTGTTCCACATGAAGGGCATCCGCGCCTTTGCGCCAAGGTCCTGGAGGCCCTGCTCGAACAGCAGCGCCGCGTCATGGCCCAGGCGGTTGAGTGTGTACACGGCCAGGTGGGAGAGATCGTCGTGAACGCCCACAATTATTCATATGTGAACCAGCAGGAACGGATTGCCGGGCAGTATTGCGCGGCGCGGATCGTCGGAAAGAAGTAGCCTCTCACATTTCCAGGGCCTAGGACCGGAATTGCTACCCGGCCCGAAAAGGGGTGACACCTGACCCCCTGGCCCTGGATCTTCTCAGGTGCAAGTGAGGTGGCTTGTGATAATTGCTTATGCAAAACTTCGTGAAGACAGATGGAGCAAGTGGCGCAGAATGGACTTGTGGGATCTTGAATCCGCCATTGCGTTGTGGAACATGAACGATCCCGACCAAGCCATAGACCGCCAAATGATGGTTGAGTTCAAGATGAAGCCTTTGCGAGACATGACTATTGCGGCGGTCACGGCTGGAAAATTAAAAACATTCCGTCCGTGTGAAGACCCGGTGAACGCTCTTTTTGAGCCCCGCGTTTTTATCCTATGGGCTCAGACGAAAGGATTGCCGACCCCTCAGTGGTGGGATGATTTGACCAGCGAGACCGACGAAACAACGGACGCCCCGACTCAAAGTGACAAACCCATGAGCACCAAAGAGCGCAGGACTCTTCATGTCGTGATTGGTGCGCTATGCCAAAAAAACAAAATCGACCCGAGATCCCGGGACGCAGTGGCCCGGCTCGTGGCCCTGACACAAGAAACAGGTGCAGCCGTGGGCGAAGACACAATAAGAAAAATTTTAAAAGAACTACCTGAATCTATTGAACTTCGCATGAAATAATCTCCTAATTCGGGTTTAATTTACCCGAATTCGGGTTTAGCCATTCTTTTCTCTGGTTTCCAATAACCGTCCTTCGGATTCCCCGAGGGGCGGTTAATTTTTTCCCCGGCCATCAGGCCATGGAGCAAAATCATGGAAGCCACGACCAGAATCGACCGCAACACCTCCAAGCACGTCCAAGGCATCACCGACCACATCAACGCCAAACAACCTCCCCGCCATCCCCTATTGAATGAGACAGACGCGGCCATCGTCCTCGGGATGAAGGTCAAAACTTTGCAAATGTGGCGATACCTCTGCAAAGGCCCCCGTTACCATAAGCTCGGACGGTGTGTCCGCTATTCCATGCGCGACCTCGAAGACTTCATGGACGCCGGAACCGTCGAACCCATGGCGTGAGGGGGTGGACATGCAGCAGCAAATAAAAAACCCGGCTGGCGGGCCGGGCTTCAAGGACTATCGCGGGGATGGATCATTTCCGCAGGAAAACCATGAAGCCTTTTCACATATTTGTCAACAAAATTATGAGCCCGTGGATCTGCTCAAAGAGCATTATTTCCGCCATGCCGAGACCATGAGCCATAAGTGGCGTGAGATCGTGCAGATTGAATTTCTGCTCTCGCACCACATCGCCCAAAAGGAACAGCTTGAAGCGCAGCTCGAAGACGCCCGCAGCGAGTACGAGGAAGAACAGGCGGAAATGGTCCGGTTGCAGCGCATGGCCAGGGGGGGCGCATGAGTGCCCAACAATTTCAAGCCGTGGACAAGGAAGCGCTCGAAAAGTCCCTGGCCGCCCTCTCCCGCGTGCCCCTGGAAATGCGCAGCTCCCCGAATTGGGTGGGCTGGAAGCTGGTCCAGAAAGAGAAACAGCCTAAGCCGACGAAAGAGCCCAGACAGCCCCGCAGCCCACAGTATGGTGCGGACTCAACGAATCCCGAACATTGGGGCACCCTTGAGGCGGCCATGACGGCGAAGATCCAGACAGGACTTGACGGTGTGGGCTATGTCTTCACCGGAACGCCCCATGCCGGTGTGGATCTGGACAACGCTTTCGATGCCGGAGGCGCTCTCCATCCATGGGCGGCTGAAATTGTGCAGACCTTCAAGGACTGCGCTTTCATCGAGGTAAGCCCCAGCGGGACCGGCCTGCACCTTATTTGTAACGGAACCTTGCTCCCCGATGCCTGGCACAAGCTCCGCCCTGTGGCCAAGGACGATCCGGGCGTGATTGAGATGTACGACACCGGGCGCTATTTCACCGTGACCGGACAGCCCTTTTCGGACTTCTCCGGCCTTGAAATCGGTGACGGCCAGGCCGCTCTGGACTGGTTGCAGGCGAAATACGGCAAGGCGAAGGACAAGCCACAGAAGGATGCGCGGCCAGGCCCCGAAAGCATGGGCCTGGAAGATCAGGTGCTGATTGACCGGGCCAGGCAGGCAGCGAACGGCGCGAAGTTCGACGCCCTCATGCGCGGCGACCTGTCCGAGCATGGTGATGACCACAGCGCGGCGGATATGGCCCTGTGCAGCGTCCTGGCGTTCTGGACCCGTGACCCTGCGCAGATTGACCGCCTGTTCAGATCCTCCGGGCTCATGCGCGAGAAGTGGGATTCAAGGCGCGGCCCTAGCACCTACGGTGCCGACACGATCCAGAAGGCCCTGGCGTTGGTGCCCGAGTCCGGGGAGTCTGATTGGCCCCATAACGGCGGGCAGACGGCGGGCAAAAACGCGGCCAAGGAAGCCCATGCTCGTGAATGCCTGGCCGGTATCTTCAACGGTGCCGACCTGCTCGAAATGGACTTACCGGAAGTCCGGTGGGCGGTGCCCGATCTGCTCCCCCAGGGACTGGCCATCCTGGCCGGTGGTCCGAAGCTGGGGAAGTCGTGGCTGATCTATTCAATATGCCTTGGCATGGGCGCAGGATGCCGCGTCCTAGGCCATTTCCAGACGCCACAGGCAAGGAGCCTCTACCTGGCACTGGAAGACGGCAAGCGCCGACTACAGGACCGCCTCAAGTCCCTGCTCAGGAATGAGCCCGCCGTCAAAGCCGGTCTCGCCAACGTGGACTTTCAAATCAACTGGCCGCGATTCGATGACGAAGGTGGGCTGGAAAAACTTGAAGCATACGTTGAAGAAAGTGTGCCCAAGGGCTTGAAGCTCGTTGTCATCGATACACTGGCCAAGGTCGGGCCGAAGGCAAAGAGCAAGGGCTTGAACGCCTACGAGAACGACAGCATCATCATGACCCGCATCAAGTCCCTGGCTGACAAGCACGGGATCTGCATCTTGATCGTGACGCACATGACCAAGCTGCGCACCTCGAAAGACCCCTTCGACAGCATCACCGGCTCAATGGGCCAGTTCGGCACCGCTGACACGGCCATGCTCTTGACCCGCAAGCGCGGTGCCCCAACTGCCATCCTACAGACCACAGGCCGGGATATTGAAGGCCATTCGTATGACCTGGCATGGAGCAATCCGGGCTGGTCCTGCACCGGCTTCGCCAACGAGGATGAGGTGGACCTGAGCCCCGAACGCCTGGCCATCCTACAGGTGTTTAAAGACCACGGCGAGCCAGTCAGTTCTGGAATGGTGGCGGCTGAGACCGGCAAGACCCTATCCAACACAAGCAAGTTAATAAAAAAACTGGTTGAAGAAGGTTTTCTTTTTCCTTGTGGGTATGGGCTTTATTCCATTCAAAGTGGTCAATCTGTTCAAAGTGGTAAAACTGTTCAAAGTGGTCAATGTCCTAGTTGTCCTAGTTTGAATACTTTGAATGATTTTCTTAGTAGTCCTATTCCCGATGAGGTGACGATATGAGCGCCGCCTCCCTCATCCGCAACCGTGGCGCAATCCCCAAAATTGACCAGGCCGGGCAACTGGCCCTGGACCTCTCCCAAGTCCCGCATGACCAGCGGCCCGAACTCGTGACCCTGGCCAGGCAGCACAAGACCGCCATCATCAACGAGCTGACCGGAGGGCCTGCGGGCTCTCCCCTCTCCATCCCCCCGACCATGGCCGAAGACCTTCTTTGTTGTGGCTACTACGCCCCCGAGTGGACGCCCGCAGGGTGCCGCCGATTCCTGGCTGAACTGCAAGCGGAATGGCCAGGATTCCACGTCAACGGCTGGCATGGGCTGACCATGCCCGAGTCGTGGCCGGTGGTGCTCATGGACGCGGTGGAGTCGGTCTATGTCCAATCACTACAGGACCAGGGGGAAGCATGAGAACGCCAGACATTTATGAGCGGGTGCAGGTGCTCGAAGATGAGACTGCGCTCTTGGATTCAAGCCTGGATGCAAAGACCGCCCTCTTGTGGGCTGAGGTCTCGAAGCTCCGGGCCGAACTCGAACAACTCAAAGCGCAACAGCGCGGGGAGAAATAGTTCATGGCAATCACGATTTCACGCGTTGACCTTGAAGCCCTGATCGGCCCCGAGGCCACGGCCTGGCTACTGGCCAGGTTCGGCGGTTTGTCCCTCTACATCCCCAAGCGTCCAGGCGCGGGCCAGGCCATCGAGGCGGTGGTGGGCGCGGTGGCGTTCGAGGTTCTGCAAGCCGAGTTCGGGGCGATGAACGTTTCCCTGCCAGGCAAGCCCAAGCAGGTGCTGAAAGACCAAATCGCCCCGATGATTGAACAGGGCCTGAGTCACAACGAGATTGCCCAGCAGCTCGGGTGCTCATGGCGCTACGTCGCGATGGTCAAGGCAGACATGGGACTGACCAAGCCCCAAGCCACGCAGAAGGCCCGCAGAGAAGCCGAGCGCAACGCATGACCAAAGCGCCACGGCATCGGCCAGGACGCAGGACGCGGGCGCTCAGGATGCAGGACGGCCACCGTGGCCAGAGGTGGGGGGAGTCAAATCTTCCCGGCTTCACCCCGGAGACCGTCGTTGGCTCTAATTCTTTTGTGCGTGCAAAATTGAGGGAACTTTTTTTAGGGCAATCCATCGGGAAAATCTGTCTGCAAGCCCGTGAAAGAGTTCGAGGGGGAATTTTGTCTGAAAAGTATGAATTGTCCGAATCACGGAGGCAATCATGGGAAAAAAAATTAGACATACGATTTGGATGGACGTGGAAGCGGTCGCACGCTTGAAAAAAATCGCCGCGCTGGCTGAGTTGTCGCAAGGTGACTTGCTTCAAACCCTGCTGGAAATGCAACGCGCCGGTTTTGAGCTGACGCCGGGCGAAATCGAACAAGCGGCGGACGCAGTTGTGGACTATATATGCGACCACCCTAAGGACTCCACGCGATGAACTTGAATCCGCTCTCATGGTTCAAGAAGGCGCAACCTGAGAACGCATACAAGGACGCCATTGCCGAGGAAAAAGCCATCGAATTGCTTTTTGGCGGTTACGGCGTGCCAACCGCTGCCGGGATGGTGGTCAACGAGCAGACCGCCATGCGTATCAGCGTGGTCTATCGGTGCGTGTCCCTGATTGCCGGGACCGTGGCAAGCCTCCCCTGTGAGGTCTTCCGCTACAGTGGCGAGCGGGCCGAACCGGCACGAACGCACCCGGCACACTGGCTTCTGCACAACGAACCGAACCCCCTAATGACGGCCAACGCCTTCTGGAAAAATTATATCTGGTGGGCGCTCATGCGTGGCAACGGATACGGGCTGATTGACCGATCCCGGTCAGGCATTCCGGTGGCAATCACGCTGGCCCCGCCCACAAGCGTTTCGACCGACTTTTCGCAGGACCGGCGGCGGCTGTTTTATCAGGTGCGGGTGGAGTCTGGCGAGCAACGCAAGTTCGATCAGAGCGACATGCTGCACTTCGCCTTCATCGGCTGGGACGGCAAGCAAGGCCGCGCCCCCCTGGAATGTGCCCGTGATGCAGTTGGGCTGGCCGCAGCGGCTCAGGAGTTCAACGAGCGATTTTTCAGCCAAGGCAACGCCGCCGACATCGCCATGGAATTCCCTGGCACGATCAAAGAAGATCAACTCAAGCTCATCATGGAAAATTACCAGAAGGTCCGCACCGGCATAGGCCGCCATCGCCTCCCTCTTGTTTCTTCCGGTGGCGCGACCATCAAGCGAATCGACTTTGACGCTGAGAAGTCCCAGCTCGTGGACGCCCGCAACTTCCAGGTGGAAGACATTTGCAGGTTTTACGGCGTCCCGCCTCACATGGTCGGGCATACGTCGAAAAGCACAAGTTGGGGGTCAGGCATCGAAGAACAGACTCTCGGGTTCGTCAAGTTCACGCTCCGCGACATCCTCAAGGGCCTGGAACAGGAAATTGACCGGAAGTTGCTTGGACGCGGGGACTACTTTTGCAAGTTCAATCTGGACGCCCTCTTGCGTGCCGACAGCAAGGGCCGCTCCGAGTTCTACAAGGCCGCCGTGGGTGGCACGCAGAGCCCTGGATTCATGACCGTGAACGAGGTCCGCAGTCTCGAAAACCTTCCGCCTCTCGAAGGTGGGAACGAGCTTTTTGTGCCAGTGCCCGCAGGCAAGGGGGAAACGAATGAATAATTTCCGGCCTACCAACTCAAGGGAACTGCTTGCGCAAGCCGAAGCTGAGGCGAAGGCCCGCGTCAAGGCAGGACAGCCCGCACAGATCAGCCCCGCCACGATCGTGAACAGCGCCAAGGATGAAGCCACGGTCTATGTTTACGATGCCATTGGTGGCTGGTGGGGAATCGACCCGAAAGAATGGGTTCCAGCCTTCGCCGCCATCAAGGCGAAAACCATTCACCTGCGCATCAACTCCCCAGGCGGTGGCGTACTGGATGCCGAAGCCATGCGTGTGGTCGTTGCCCAACATCCCAGCAAGGTCATTGCCCACATTGACGGCATGGCGGCCAGCGCAGCCACGGGCCTAGCCATCGCGGCCAGGGAAGTGGAAATGGCATCCGGCGCTATGTTCATGGTCCATAATGCTTGGGGGTGTTGTTGCGGCGGCGAACTGGAAATGCTCGATTACGCGGCCCTGCTCCGCCGAACCTCTGCCAACATCGTGAAGACCTACCAGCGCCGAACCGGCAAGCCCGAAGCGCAGATTAAAAAATGGATGGACTCGGAAACGTGGTTCACGGCGGACGAAGCAAAGGCGGCGGGATTTGTAGATAGGATCTTCGAGGCTGGCGCATCGAACGCAGCCGACCCGGACAAGGAAAAGCGCAGTCGTGCGCTGAAACTTCAGCAACTTTCAATCTCGATTTAGAGGAGTTTTTTACATGAGAAATCTTAGCAGTATCAGAGCACGGCAGCAGGAAATCCACAACCTTTGTTCCGCGCTGAATTCCAAGGACACCCTGTCCGAGGCCGACCAGTCCAAGTTTGACACCTTAATGGCTGAGGCTGAGTCGCTGGCCAAGAAGGCGGAAAACTTCCGCAAGCTGAACGGCCTTTCCGATCCCGCCGACGCGGGTGCAGTGGCGAACAGCGCCTGGAATGGCTCGCATATCAGCATCAACAGACAGCCGAGCGTTTACAAGGATTTGGGCGAGCAGCTTCTTGACGTTGTGGCCATGACCACGGGTTCGGACCTCAAGGCCAAGAGCGCAGCGGCTGAACGCTACACGCGAGTCATGAACGCGGCCTCGGGTGCGTCCACCGGCGTCGATGCCGATGGTGGTTATCTGGTGGAGACCGACAAGGCCAAGGACATCATGACCACGGCCATTGAAACCGGCGTTCTGGCTTCTCGTTGCACCCGGCAGCCGATTGGCGCGAACTCGGACGGGTTTTCCTATCTGGCCGCCGATGATCGCGACCGTTCCGACGGCAAAATCAACGGAATCCAGGTCTACCGCAAGGGCGAAGCGGACGAAATGCTGGCCGGTGGCAAGGCCAAGCTCAAGGATCGCGAACTGCGCTTGGAAGACATGTATGGCCTGGTCTATGTGACTGGCCGGATGCTCCGGGACGCGGCGGCCATGGGTGCCTATGTGAAGCGAAATTTGAGACAGCAGCTCGCCTTCAAGCTGGATCGTGAAATCTGGTCCGGCACCGGCGCTGGTGAATGTCTCGGAATCATCAACTCCGACTTGCCCGTTTCCGTGGCCAAGGAGACCAGCCAGCCCGCCGGAACCATCGTGGCGGAAAACGTCGTCAAGATGCTTGGCCGTTTCCGTGGCGACCTGACCAGGGCGTGTTGGTTTGTGAACCAGGACTGTCTGCCGCAACTGCCTTTGCTGAAGATCGCAGATCAGCCCATCTACGCCCTCGACTTCCGGAAGTTCCCCCTCGGTGGCCTGTTTGGCCTGCCCGTCGTGCCCACTGAGTTCTGCTCCACCATCGGCTCGAAGTGGGACATTATGCTGGGTGACTTCAGCGAGTCC
>Ga0265295_1009323_pt1 | contig 10543 bp, 11 predicted proteins | sample Munlansysbiofilm_FD_192503 | JGI IMG/M metagenome (GOLD analysis project Ga0265295, IMG submission 192503) | Leachate microbial communities from a municipal landfill in Southern Ontario, Canada - Methane capture system biofilm | ecosystem: Engineered > Solid waste > Landfill > Unclassified ... | reverse complement strand
GTCCCACCGTACACAGAGACGTTGTTCTGGATCTTCACGTTGTCGCCGATGGTCACGTTGGACGCGATCACCACGTTCTGACCCAGATTGCATCCCGCGCCGATGACAGCACCGGACATGACGTGGGAGAAATGCCAGATGCGAGTGCCTTGGCCGATGCGTGCCCCCTCGTCAATGTAGCTGGACTCGTGAGAGAAATATTCAGACATCAGTACTCCAGCGGCAGCGACACAGTCTTACCGTCCCGAGCCGAAAGATAGGCGGCGATGATAACTTCCAGGCTCTTCAAGCCTTCCCGGCCATCGGTTTCAGGCTCGGCAACGCCGCGCATGGTGTCGATGACGTTCTTGTAATAGAGGGGATGCCCAAACCCATAAACCGATGTCGTCTCGTAGCTGGCTTGCCTGATCTGATCATCGTAGTCGCAAGGCTTGTCAAAATCCCAGGTCAAAATTTCGTTCACGGCGACCCCGCCTATCCGCACCGTCCCCTTTTCACCTAAAATAGTCAGCGAACCTTCGTAATTTTTGGGATAGGTCAGCATGGTCACGGACATGGAGCCCAAGGCTCCGTTACGCCAGCGCACATTCATGACTCCGGTGTCCTCAACCTCGATGTCTCGAGCCAGAGTGCCGGTCATGGCCTGCACGTCGGCAATGGGACCGATGAGCCATTCCAGCAGGTCCACGTAATGGCTGGCCTGATTCATGAAGGCCCCGCCATCAAGCTCCCAGGTCCCACGCCATTTGGCCTGGTCGTAATAGGCTTGCGGCCTGGCCCAGAACACGTTCAGATGCGCCATGTAGATGCGCCCGAAACGCTTCTCGTCGATGGCCCGCTTGACCAGTTGCAAGGTCGTGTTGCGGCGGTTCTGCTTGACCACGAAAAAACGGACCCGTGCTTCGTCGCAGGCCCGCACCATGGCCACGCCATCGGCCCAGCGGGTGGCCATGGGCTTCTCGGTCACGACATGCTTGCCGGCCTTGGCGCATCGGATGACCTGGGATGGATGGAGCCCGCTTGGAGTGCAGATGCAGACCAGGTCTGCGTCGGAGTCTGCAAGCAGCGTATCCAAACGGTCAAACCCCTGCACGCCATGCTCCTTCTCCATGCGGGCCAGCACCTCCCGGTCCCGGTCACACACGGCGACAAGCTCCAGATCCTGATCATGCCTGGAGATGGCTTCAAAATGCTTGCCCGAAATTCGGCCGCATCCCACGACCGCCACCTTTATTTTTCGATCTCGAATAGTTGAAAACATCTCATTACCTTCCAATGCGGTCATTGCAAAAAATCCTAATATTTTAAACCTATCCGCCTCAGTTATCAACACTCGCGACCATGCCCCACTCAAAAGCACAGGTCCCGCAATCGTACCTTTCGGGGGCTTTCCGCCGACGGCAGGACGATAAATTCCTTATCGCTGCGCATCGTGCAACCATTTTATGTAAAGACGATGCAAATAACGGCCTGCCTTGCACTTCCCCAAACCATGGTCAACCACAAAACAAAAACGGCTCTTGTTACCGGCGCACTCCCGCCTGCGTCCAGAGTCAAGCCAAAATCCAGGAAATGATGATTTCACCCTGGAACCGCAGCACCTTGTGTCCCTGATCCCGGCGAGCAATACACACTTCTATCCCAAACTCTCCAGAAAATCCCCGTACGCCTGCCTAATCCCTTGCTGAAGCGCAACGCCTGGCCGCCATCCCATGCCATTCAGCCTCGACACATCCAGAAGCTTCTGCGGCGTCCCATCCGGCTTACTCGCATCAAACACGATCTCCCCTTCAAAGCCCACGGTCTGCGCCACCATTCCAGCCAACTCCGTGATGGTCACGTCCTCGCCGCAGCCGATGTTGACCAAAGGAGATTCATGATCGTTGAACAGCGGGTCGATGCGCCCTACTTCTCCCATCAGGAACACGCAGGCACCTGCCAGATCGTCGCTGTAGAGGAATTCGCGGCGCGGGGTGCCTGTTCCCCAGACTGTAAAACTCCTGTCGCCCCGCATCTTGGCTTCGTGGGCCTTGCGGATCAGAGCGGGCAGGACGTGGCTGGTTTGCAGGTCGTAGTTGTCGCCCGGGCCGTAGAGGTTGGTCGGCATGACCGCAAGGTACCGCGTGCCGTATTGGCGGTTGTAGGCCCAGCACATCTCGATGCCCGCGATCTTGGCCACGGCGTAGGGGCGGTTCGTGGCTTCCAGGGGGCCGGTCAAAAGGTAGGATTCGCGGATGGGCTGCGGACAATCCCGAGGGTAGATGCAGCTTGAGCCCAGAAAAAGAAGACGCTGCACGCCTGCCTGGTACGCGCCGTGGATGACGCCTGTCTGCATGGCCAGATTGGCGTGGATGAAATCCGCCGGGTAGGTGTTGTTGGCGTGGATTCCACCGACTCTGGCGGCGGCCAGGAAGACGTGATCTGGCCGCTCGCGCTCGAAAAAAGCACGCACTGACGCCTGATCCATAAGATCAAGCGACTCCAGACGCACGCGGCCTGCGGCTTCGGGTCCAAAATCCGGCGCCTTGCGGTGGATGGTGCCGAGGATGTTTTCGAACCCCTGGGCCAGAAGAGCGCGCACCAGAGCGCTGCCGACCATGCCGGCCGCTCCGGCTACGAGGATTTTGTCTGTCGTTTTCATGCCACCGTCACTCCTGCGGCGTATTCACGCAAAACCCGGCCCGCACGCACAGCTCTTCCTTCTTCGCTTCCTCCAGATCCGCCCGCACCATTTCGGCGACCAGGTCCCGGAAGGTGATCCTCGGCTTCCAGCCGAGTTTCTCTTTCCCCTTGGACGGGTCGCCAAGCAATGTCTCCACCTCGGTGGGGCGGAAATAGCGCGGATCCACGACCACCACGGTCTTGCCGTTGGCGGGATTGACGCCCTTTTCTTCGACGCCTTGGCCGGAAAATTCGATGGTCATGCCCAGTTCACGGGCCGCGGCCTGCACGAAATCGCGCACGGAGTGCTGCTCGCCCGTGGCGATGACGTAATCATCCGGGGCGTCCTGCTGCAGCATGAGCCACTGCATCTCCACGTAGTCCTTGGCATGACCCCAGTCGCGCAGGGCGTTCAGGTTGCCCAGAAACAGGCAGTCCTGCAGGCCGAGGTAAATCCGGGCCATGGCGCGGGTGATCTTGCGGGTGACAAAGGTCTCGCCGCGCAGGGGCGACTCGTGGTTGAAGAGGATGCCGTTGCAGGCGTAAAGCCCATAGGCCTCGCGATAGTTGACCGTGATCCAGTAGGCGTAGAGCTTGGCGCAGGCGTAGGGCGAGCGGGGGTAGAAGGGCGTCTTCTCCGTCTGGGGGACCTCCTGCACCAGGCCGTACAATTCGGATGTCGAAGCCTGATAAAAACGCACCGTCTTCTCAAGCCCCAGGATGCGGATGGCTTCCAGCATGCGCAGCGTGCCCAGTCCGTCCACGTTGGCCGTATATTCCGGCGTCTCGAACGAGACCTGCACATGGGACTGGGCGGCGAGGTTGTATATCTCGTCGGGACGTATCTGCTGGATGATGCGGATCAGGTTGGACGCGTCGGTCAGATCGCCGTAGTGCAGGAAAAACCTGCGGCCCTGCTCATGCGGGTCCTGATAGAGATGATCCACGCGGTCCGTGTTGAAAAGCGAAGCCCGGCGCTTGATGCCGTGCACCTCATACCCCTTGGCCAGCAGAAACTCGGCCAAATAGGCCCCGTCCTGGCCCGTGATGCCGGTAATGAGGGCTTTTTTAGGTGAATCCGTCCGCGTCGGCTCGTTATTATGCATATCTCTTGCCCGATTTTGATCTCAGGTTACGAATCATTATTATACGATTTCCTCTCCATACCGTCTGATCTCTTCCACAAGCGCTCCTCCTGCGGCAAAATCTTCCGGGCTAAATGGGATTGGCTCAATGTTGTTATTTATCTTTCTGCGAAGCGGAACAATTTTACGCCGATCCATGAATCGATCGCCCGTAAAAAACGTCGAAACTAAAGCAACATCAACATCGCTTTCGTCTCGTGCCGTACCTTTTGCCCAAGATCCGAAAAGCAATGCTTTATCCACAGAAATTCCGTTTTCCCGAAGCACGTCAATGTACTTCTTGATATCCTGAATCACGGAAGCTTTTTCACAAGCCATGCTTTCATCTCCTTGATACAACCCAGATAATGCAGCGTGAACTCACGCGTGCATCTCTTTTTGAAGGAAAACTTCTCATCCGGATACCTTGCCTCAAGATTGAAATCGGTCACGGTCTCCAGCAATTCCTGCTGCTCGACGGAAAGAGCGAGGCCACATTTCTCAGCCAGAAAGACAAGCCTATGCGTCAATGGTGGTGTTTCCCCATGGACCAGGACGAAATACGCCTTCAGCATCTTTTCCAAAGTCAAATGTCCGAAAAAAAGAGCGTAGGAATAGTCGCCTTTTTCAAAAAGGTGACCAGCGACTTCCCAATCATTCTCAGCAGATATCAGCCAGAAATCAGACTTGCTTCCCATAATCACCTCGCGGCTAAACCACCTTCCAATGCGGCCGCTGCAAAAAAGTCTGTTTCGAACCCTCGAACTCCTCTCCCCCTATCACCATCACCCTGAGCTTGCGCCGGATTTTCTCTTCGGTCAGACGCACGTATTCCCGCAGCCTGTCCGACTTGACCTCGCCGACGATCAGAAGGTCGATGAGCCCGGAATCCTTGCCCAGGGCGTAGTCGTCCAGGATGTAGACCGCGTGCACGTCGCCCAGATCCCGGCGGACATCTTCGACCACCCGGTCGATGCCGAGGCTCTTTTTGACGATGGAGTGCAGCTCGGGAAAAATCGGGTGATTGGTGTTGGCGCGGAAGAAAAGGGACCGACCCTGTTTTTTCTTTTCCAGGTAACCGGCTTCGGTCAGGTTATCCAGCTCTTCCTTCACGGCGTTGGGCGAGACGGCGAATTCCGTCGCCAACTCCCGAAGATAGCAGGACACATCGGGGTTGAGAAAAAGCTTGAGCAGCAACTGGATGCGCGTCTTGGAGGAGAAGAGTTCCGATAACATAGTGTTTTGCGTACAGCTATCTTGTACGATATGCAAGAGAGCGGACCGCAAAAAAGCGGCTCCAGTCCAAGGGGCTGAAGCCGCTTTTCAAGAGGATGCAAACTGGACGGATCTATTCTTTCGCGGGAGCTGCCGGGGCTGCCGCGCCCACGGTGATGCGGTCCTTGATGGCCTCGAACTTGGCCGGACCGATGCCCTTGACCTCAAGAACCTCCTCGACCGTGTCGAAAGGCTTGGCCTCGCGGTATTCGACGATCTTGCCGGCGGTAACCGGCCCGATTCCGGGCAGATCCGTCAACTCCTGGGCCGTCGCGGTGTTGATGTTGATCAAATCCTGCGCACCGGCGGGAGCGGAAGCGAACAGGCCGAGAAGAAGCACGCAGAGCATCACTTGAAGCAATCTTTTCATCACTAAACCTCCATATGAATTTTGGAGGATCAGTGCACAAGTCCACTAAAAGATTCAATATTGATTTATTTGAGCATGGAAAAGCGTGCAAACGATAATCATAAATCTTCGATTCGAGATTTTGTACGTATAAATATATGTACAAGATGGATTCCAGCCTTCGCGGGAATGACATACAACGACCCATGCCGAGCACCTGTGCGCGGGAATGACCGGGCATTTCTTGGTGCCCGGCAGGCGACCGGGTTACAGCATCTTCAGGTCCCAGTTCCAAAGCCCCTGGCGCTCCTTGACGGACACCTTGTCGGGCACCGGTTCGTGCAGACGCGCCAGAAGGGCGTATCCGGCCTTTTCCAGTTCCATCCATTTTTCACTCAGATCGATTTCCCAGTTGGGGAAAGTCCACACCAGGCCGCCATAGGTTCGTGACCAGAACTGCTCGCCCTTGGGACTCTGGAAGGGCTCGCGCTCGCGCAGGTTGTCCGAGCGGATGCGCGAGACGCACAGGGGATGGATGCCCTTGACCAGAATGCCCAGCGGCAGCGGCGAGAGAGCGGGCAGGTCCAGGAAGTCCTGGCGGTCCAGTTCCGGGCTGACAAAGGCCCCGGCAAAGCCCATGCGGACAAGTTCCGCCAGAGCCAAAGGGTTGGCCGTGTTGCACATGGGTCCGGCCCAGAAGATCTGGCGTTCGGGCTTGGCAAAGAGGCCCGCCTGCCAGGGCGCGTTCAGCACGAACTGCCTGGCGCCGAGGCGGGTCATGTTCTCCAGGCACTCGGTCCAGGCTTTTTCTTCCGCCGGCCAGATCACAGGCGGCAGCCACCACCAGATCCGCCCGAAGATATTGCGCGATATGTTCCGCTCCACGCCCGGCGTCAGCCACACCGCCTGCTCGCTCTGATTGCCGAGCCTGGCCGGCAGACTGCGCCAGACGTCCATCTCGCGCGGCTTGCCCTTGCGCCGCACGGTCCGCGGCAGGGTCGAGGCGAAGGTGGACTCCTTGGTCGGCCGGTCGAAAACCAGATCCTTTTTCAGGTCCGCGATCAAGGTCTGCAGCTCCCGCTCCCGCCGGTCCACCAGGAACACCGGGGCGCCCTGGGGAGCGGGACGCCCCTGACCTTTGGCCAGCTCCAGGCGGCCGCCCTTGGGGATGTCGCGCCGGATTTTCACGGTCTGGTGCCCGGCCTGATCCTCGTAGCCGATGCGCAGCAGATCTCCGCTTTTAAGCGGTTCGCGCGGGGAAACATAGGCGGCCTTGAACCCGCCTTGGACCTTGCCGACCATGTGCCCCGAGGCGGTCTGTTCCCGGTCGGCGATGGGATTGCTGGGCCGGTGCCCAAGAAAATTGTAGTGCGAGGACGGCCGCCCCAGCGCCATGTCCAAAAGCCCCAGGGCCGCCTTGCGCTGAGCCGGATCATCGCCCGCGTCACGCAGCATGCGGTAGGCCGTGACCGTATAATAGACGTAATGCGGCCCTTTTTTGCGCCCCTCGATCTTCCAGGAATCCACCTTGTCCACGCCGCTCAAAGGACGCACCAGCACATCCAGGGACAGATCGTCGCAGGAAAAGAACGACGTCTTCTGGCTCTTCTGCTGGTACTGACGCCGGCAAGGCTGCACGCAGCGGCCGCGCAGACCGCTTTTGCCCCCCAGATAGCTCGACCAGTAGCACCGGCCGGATACCGCGTAGCAGAGCGCGCCATGCACGAACACTTCCAGTCCAAGGCCCTCGGGACAGCGACCGGCGACGGCCTTGATCTCGTCGATGGACAGCTCCCGGGGCAGCACCAGACGATCCACGCCCAAGGCCAGAATCTGCGGCAGTCCGGCAATGGTGCCGCCGTTGGCCAGGGTGGAGAGGTGCAGCTCGCCCTTGAACCCGGCCTGCCGGGCCAGGGCGGGCAGGCCAAGATCCTGGACAATGAGCGCGTCCGGCCCGACCTGCGTCTGCAGCCGATGGATGAGGCGCCCGGCCTGATCCAGCTCCGGGGTTTTGAGCAGATTATTCATGGCCACATGCACGCGAATGCCTTTGGCATGGGCCAGCTCGGTCAGAGCCGCGAGCTCGGTCAGGGAAAAATTCTCCGCCTCCATGCGCGCGGAAAAATTTTTAAGCCCGCAGTAGATGGCGTCGGCTCCGGCGGCGATGGCGGCCAAAAAGCTGTCTATGTCACCGGCCGGAGCGAGAATTTCGATTTTTTTCTTGATTTCCATGGAAAGACCAACGGCCCTGGGCCGAAAGTTGATATCCGCAAGCGAAAGGCCGGCGGCGCTGCTGCGTATGAATGCGTGATCAAAAGGCAGGCGAACAGATTCCGGGTAGCGTAACGGACTGGGGGGATGTCAAGGACCAATACGCGGGGGAAAGGGCCGGACCCTTGTGAACCATGTACGAAACGCGTAAGACAATTACTCGGCACTACTTGAGAACATGCAGAAAAACAGGACATGTAAGAGCATGGGAATGATGGATCTCGTTTTCGTGGCCACGAGCCAAGACTCCCTTTTCCTGGAAACCAGGGACTATCTGACCAGACTCGGATACGGCAACTGCGCACGCTTTTCTTCGGGCAAGGCGGCGGTGGAGTTCATCAAGTTCAATCCGGCCCGAATCATCATCGTCGACACGGAAGTCGAGGACCTGAGCATCGCCGAGTTTGTCACTGCCCTGCGCGAAGTCCGGCAGGCGGAATACCTGCACATTCTGGTCATCTCGTCGGAGCGGGCCGAAGAGTTCGTGCTCGGCGTCATTTCCGCCGGGTGCTCAGGACTGGTTTTGCGCCCCTACACCTTGCCCGCCCTGGAAAAGCACATGATCCAGTCCGGAAAGCTTGAACACGCGCAGAACAGTGACCGCGAGACCGTGGAGCAGGCCGCGACGTTGATCGTCCAAGGCCGCTATGAAGACGCCATCGGCGACCTGACCCTCGTCGTCAACCAGGAGGACGAGCAGGCCAGCCGTCTGTTCTTCCGGGGCTGCCAGTTTCTGGTGGACAAAAAATGGTCCGACGCCATCCAGGCCTTCAACCAGTCCCTGGCCCGCAACCAGACCTTCATCAAGGCTTACGAAGGGCTGGCCCAAGCCTATCTGGGAAAAAACGACATCGACCGCTACCGCTACTATCTGCAAAAAGCCGCCGATGAATACGCAAAGCTCAACAATTTTGCCAAGGTCAAAAAAATATTCGTCGAAATCGTCAAATACGACATCAACGCGCCCAATCCATACAACACCCTGGGTATCCGGCTGCGCCAGGAAAAACAGTACAAGCAGGCCATCCAGGCTTATTTCCAGGCCGTTCAGCTTAGCCCCAAGGATGAAAACATTCACTACAACATGGCCAAGGCCTATTTTTGCGATGCGCAGCCGGCAAACGCCCTGGAATGCATCAAGCTCGCCTTGGCCCTGTCTCCGGGACATCTCGAAGCGCTCAAAATGTACCGTCTGCTGACCGGAGTGTCCTGGGAAGACAATTCAAACGCCCCGTTTCAACCTCCGCGAGGAGTGTGAGCCATGGCCCAGTTCAGCACCTGCGCCATCTGTGGAAAGCTGGTCGATATCGATCAGGAGTCCCACACCCTGTTTCATTGCCGCAATTTCCTGCTTCGCTCCTTTTACGGTGAAAAAAACGAACACCGCCGCATGCGCCTGCAGGAACGCATCGACGCCCTGAACTCCCGCATGCGCGTCAAGGGCAACAACCTGCTCGATACCTGACCGCTTCTCCCCGCCCGCCTCATTCCCTTGCGATTTAGGGCTGCGCAGGCCAGGCCAGGCCTTCCAACGGCCCCAGCGCCTGCAGTACGCGTTGCGTCGCACCTTCCAAAAACATGTCTCCGTTTCTGGACGGACAGGCGTAGGCATAATTTTGCCCGTTCAGGGCAAACCGCAGGGTGTGGGCGTGCAGGTACATGCGATCGGGCCAATCCGGGACAATGGGGTGATACAGGCTGTCGCCCAGAATGGGCGCGCCCAGGCTCTTCATGGCCACGCGCAGCTGATGGGTGCGGCCGCTCATGGGCCTGAGGACAAAAAGGCGCAGACCCGGCCGCACGGACCAGCTCAGAAAACGCGTCCTTGCCGGACGCTCCATGCTCCGCGCCAGCTTCCAGCTGCCCCGCCGCGAACGGACCATGTCGCCCTGAATGAGCCCCTGCTTCTTGCCTGGAACGAGATCCGACAGGGCGACGTAGTATTTCTGCACAGCCCGCTCGCGAAACAATCCGGCCAGCGCCCCGGCCCACTCCCGGCTCCTGGCCAGAAGCAGCAACCCGGAGGTGGCCTTGTCCAGGCGATGGACCGGAAAGACCCTGGCCCCCAGCCGCTCCCGGACCAGGCTGCACAGCCCCATGCGGCCGTCGCAGTCGTGAAAATCAAGGCCCGGATCCTTGTGCACGACAACAAATCCGGGCTCGCGCGCGACCACTTCAAAATCTGGTGAGCTGCTCATCACTGCTTGCCCTTTTTCTTGTCCCGCCGGGAATTGTAGAGGCCATCTGTGCCTTCACACCTTGAAGTTTGCCATTATGTGCTCTACTTAGTAAACACTTGTTTTCCCAAAACCGACGAAAACGTAGTGCGCCTTCCCCATCACACACGAGGAGCGTCCATATGGATTGTTTTAGCGGAAAGCTCTGGCATCACCTGCCGTCCAAGGAAGTGCTGGAGGTTTTTCAAGTCGACCCGGACAAGGGCCTTGATACCTTGCAGATCAAGTGGCGAACCGACGAATTCGGCCCCAATGCCCTGACAGCGCGCCGGGGCAAAACCAAACTCGAACGCTTCCTGCTGCAGTTCCATCAGCCCCTGGTCTACATCCTCGTCGCGGCCGGGATAATCACTGCCGCCCTGGGCGAAGTGGTCGATTCCGCCGTCATCGTGGGCGTGGTCCTGGTCAACGCCATTGTCGGGTACATCCAGGAGGCCAAGGCCGCCGGAGCGCTGGAAGCGCTGGCCAATTCCATGATAACCGAAGCGGTGGTCATCCGTTCAGGCTCCACCAGGCGCGTGGCGGCTTCGGAACTGGTCCCCGGAGACATCGTGGTGCTGCGCTCCGGCGACAAGGTTCCGGCCGACCTTCGCCTCTTTTCCATCAAAGACCTGCGCGTGGACGAG
>Ga0265295_1009322_pt1 | contig 10544 bp, 9 predicted proteins | sample Munlansysbiofilm_FD_192503 | JGI IMG/M metagenome (GOLD analysis project Ga0265295, IMG submission 192503) | Leachate microbial communities from a municipal landfill in Southern Ontario, Canada - Methane capture system biofilm | ecosystem: Engineered > Solid waste > Landfill > Unclassified ... | reverse complement strand
ATGGCTATAGCAAAATTATAAAAAACATGATCAAGAATGTATAAAATACCAACCATAATTTTGCTGTCAACAAAAGCATAAGCTACAAAAATAAATAAAAGTGAAAAATACTCAAGGGAAAGAACTTTTCTTTCACCATATTTTACAATTGCCTTTCCAATATATGGACTCAAATAAAAATTAATTATATTATTTAAAATAAAAAGAATCGCTATTTCCTGGACACTGAATCCAAATTTTTTAACAAGAAGAAATACAGCAAAAGCAACAAAAATCTGACGTCTTGCGCCTGCTAAAAGAGTTAGAAAATAAAAAAGCCAGTATTTTTTCTTAAAAATCATTTTATTGTGCTGAACAGGAAGATCATCTCTTACAGGATTTTTTGAAAGTCCCCAGAATGCTGCAATAATTATCACTGCACCCACAATCATATAAATGGTTTTATATTCAAGATATGGAGAAATTATAAATAATACTGTGCCAATAAAAATATTTGAAGCAGCAGAAATACTTCTTAATTTACCAAATACCAGCGGAGCCTGGGTTTTATCAAAATACTGCAATGTTAGTGACTGGTTTGTTGTTTCAAAATAATGAAATCCAAAACTCATGATTAAAGTTGTCATGGTAAGACCTGCAAAGGAAGGGAAAAAACCTGCTATACCTATTCCGATTCCAAGAATTAAAACCGAAAAAGCCGATAATTTATGTTCTTTCATAATATAAAGAAAATAAACTGCTAGAAGTGAAAGAAAACCTGGGATTTCCCTTACAGACTGTAAAATTCCAATATGTCTTCCTTCAAGTCCTGCTTCATTTACTGCAAAATTGTCAAAGACTATTCTCCATGTTTGAAGACCGATTGTTGACATTGCCATCATGACCATTAAAAACACATACATTTTTGAACTTTTATTATCCATTTAACAACTCCGTATAAGTTAAAAAATGGTCATAGCACAGTCACTAAAATTTGTTTAACCTAAATTGAGCGTTTCATATTTTTAAATTAATAAATTTTCAATGAATTAAGCTTATTTAAAAATATGAAACCCATCGGCTTTCCAATTTTGCTGCATCTTATGAGTTAAATTGCATCACGCATAGCAAAGCAAAAGCCTGATGCAATTTGCCGTTATTTAGAGCAAACTTGAAAATCGTTCAATTCAGGTTTAATTGTAATTTTTAAAATTATTAATATTTTTTAGCTTAAAAATTAGTTACTTGACTTAATTGCAGAAAGATTTAAAATATATATAACAGTGTTTGTGACAAAAACAGATTAACAAGGAGAAGGCAAAAATGATCTCCTCAATAGGAAGCAGCCAGGCAGCATTAAGAGCATACTCAACACAGCTCCATGCTAATTCAAACAACATAGCCAATGTAAATTCCCAGGAATTTAAAAGGCAGGATGCTGTCATAAATCAAGACAGCAACAATCAGCCGACTGCACAGGTAAGAAATGACAATACTCCAGGACCATTCAGGCAGACTATCTCAGAAGACGGAATGCAGAAATTTCAGGAAATGTCAAACACAGACCTTGCAAAAGAAATGACTGGAATGATATCAGCTCAAAATTCTTATTCTGCAAATCTTAAAACTATCCAAACCCAATCTGAAATGACAGGAACCATAATAGACATTAAAGGCTGAAAAATCCCTCATTAAACCTTTTACAATGAATCAGCTTCAGGAAAATTTTTCTGAAGCTGAAGTATTTTAAGGAAAATGAAAAATTTAACCAACAATTTTATAATTTTTTACCTGAAGTTCTTTGTCTTATTGACTGATAGTCATAATAATAAAGAGAACCTCCCCCTTTGTTTTTGCCTGTAGGCCTGTTTGTAGAATGTTTCCAGTCAGGGCTGTTTTGCTGCTTCTGCCTTTTTTTTTCATATCCGTCATAATTTTTTCTGTTGGAGGGATAAACCCAGTCAGGATTTGCAACTTTTGGGAGTTTGCCTCTGTTAAAATCCTTTGCAGGCAAAAAAGACGGGAAAATAATTATTATTATAAATATTAAAATTAATTTTTTCATAATCAAAACTTCGGTTTAAATGAAATTTACTTTAAATAAAAAAATCAAATCACCTTTTAAAATTTTAATGAAATTTTTGAAAAACGAGCCTTGCTGTCTTTTCTGGTATTCCCTTTACAGATTGAATTTCCTTTAAATCAGCTTCCTTTAAATTTTTAAAAGTCTTGAAATGATCAAGTAAAATTTTTTTTCTTTTTGGTCCAAGTCCTTCAATATTATCAAGAGCAGAGGTTTTCATCTGTTTTTTACGTTTTTTTCTGTGAAAATTTATAACATTGTTATGGGCTGTATCCCTGATATTCATAAGAAAATGCAAGAGATATTTCTTATTGTGAAACAACAGGGGATTCATTCTTCCTGGAAGATATACTTTATCACTGTCTTCACCAGCAGCTTCATTTTTCTTGGCAAGTCCTATAACTGCAAAACTTTGCTCAAGACCAAGCTCCCTTAAAATTTCCATTGCAATATTAAGCTGACCTTTTCCTCCGTCAACAATTAAAAGATCCGGACTTTTCTTGTCTGAATCTTTAAACCTCTTAAATAACGCTTCTCTCATATATGCATAATCATCTGGCTTTCCTGTAAAAGTCAGGTTGTATTTTCTGTATTCATCATGGCTTGGTTTTCCGTTTTCAAAAACAACCATGGCACTTACAGGATTTGTTCCGGAAATATTTGAGTTGTCAAAGCACTCTATTCTTACAGGCAGTTCTTTCATTCCAAGATAATATTTTAAATCAGATAAAAGTTTGGTTTTTGAACTTACTTTTGAATCCAGGTCTTTTTTTGCTGAATCTGCATTTTCACATACAATATCAAGAAGATCTTTTTTCTCTCCCCTGGAAGGCATAATAATTTTTACAGCTCTTTTAGATAATTCCCTTAAAAAATTTTCAGTCATGTTTTTTTCAGGGATTTCAATATTTACAATTATTTCCTTTGGAACATAGCTTATTTTTTCATAATACTGTCTTATGAAAGATTCTAAAATATCTTCAGGATCTGCCGCTGCATCAGTAAATTCAAAATTTTTTCTGTCATGAATAAATCCGCTTCTAACTTTAAAAAGGCTTATAACCTTATTAAGTTCCATGCCTGAAATTGCAATATAATCCCTGTCAATTAAATCAGTTGCCGCAACAGACTGCTTTTCTATAGTATCTTTTAGTGCAAAAAGCTTATCCCTTAAAACTGCCGCCTTTTCAAACTCTTTTGCAACAGCTTTTTTCTTCATTTCACTTTCAATTTTTTTTAAGAGAAAAGGTGCTTTCCCCTTAAGAACAATTACAGCTTCTCTTACATTTTTCATGTATTCTTTTTGGTCTACATCATACACACAAGGGCCAAAGCAAAGCTTCATCTGATAATTAAGGCAAGGTCTTTCCCTTTTTGAAAAAACATTGTCACGACAGTTTCTTATTTTAAATATTTTCTGAATAAGTTTTAAAGTGTGCCGGATTGAACCCCCGGATGAAAAAGGGCCGAAATATTTTGCATTGTCCTTTAAAATTTTTCTTGCAATGGTAAATTTCGGAAACGGATGTGACAGATCAAGTTTTACATATGGATAACTTTTGTCATCCTTTAAAATAATATTGTATTTAGGCTTGTTTTTTTTTATCAGTGAGGACTCTAAAAGAAAGGCTTCCTTTTCATTTGAAGTAACAATAAATTCAAAATCCCTTACCTTTGAAACAAGGATTGAAGTTTTAAATGAGTCCTTTTCTTTTCTGCGGAAATAAGTGCTAAGCCTGTTTCTTAAATTTTTTGCCTTTCCCACATATAAAATATTGCCGTTTTCATCTTTCATGATGTAAACGCCGGGCTTTAATGGAGACTTTGCTGTTTTTTCAGCCAGAAATTCACTTATTTTCAAATTCATTTCTTTTTACCGGATTTATGTTTGTTTATTTAAACCATACGGCAGCTGAATTTTTTCTGTACCTCATTCTCGCTAACGCTCCGAGGCATGAGATAAAAAACTCATGAAACCGGCTCAGAAAAAATTCACCAGCCGTTTTTACAGTAAAATTTTTATAATTTTAAAAAACTACCCTGATTTTTTCTTTAAAGCTTCAATTCTGTCTCTGTATTTTGCAGCCTTTTCAAATTCAAGGTTTGATGCAGCCTTATTCATTAAATCTTCAAGTTTTTTAATCTCAAGATCAGGGTTTGAATTTGTTCCGAAAAGCTCACGGTCTTCAGCCGCCATCTTAATTTCAGTTTCTTCAAAAAATCTGAATTTTTCCTTTTCCCTGTCATCGATGAAAAATCCTGAAAGATCCTTTTTAATTGATCTTGGCGTTATATTGTTATCTTTATTGAATTTCTGCTGAATTTTTCTTCTTCTCGATGTTTCTGAAATTGCCTCCTTCATTGAAGGTGTTACCCTGTCAGCATAAAGAATAACCCTTCCGTCAACATTTCTTGCAGCACGACCAAATGTTTGAATAAGGGAGCGTGCTGAACGAAGAAATCCTTCTTTATCAGCATCCAGAATTGCAACAAGAGAAACTTCAGGAATATCAAGACCTTCCCTTAAAAGATTTATTCCTATAAGAACATCAAACCTGTTGTTCCTCAAATCATTTATAATTTCTATTCTTTCAATGGTGTCTATATCAGAGTGAAGATATCTTACCCTGATTCCAAGGTCTTCAAGATAATCGGTAAGGTCTTCGGCCATTCTCTTTGTAAGGGTTGTTACAAGAACTTTTCCGCCTTTTGAAATATTGATCTTAATTTCATCGTAAATATCATCTACCTGATCCGATGCAGGCCTGATTTCAATTTCGGGATCAACAAGTCCTGTTGGTCTTACAATCTGTTCAACAACATTTTCCCTGCCTGACTTTGTCATTTCATATTCAGCCGGAGTTGCAGAAACATAAATTGCCTGACTGATTTTTTCCTGAAACTCATCAAATTTCAAAGGCCTGTTGTCAAGAGCTGAAGGAAGCCTGAATCCGAATTCCACAAGAGTTGATTTTCTTGAAAAGTCTCCGTTGTACATTCCCCTGACCTGGGGCACTCCGATGTGGGATTCATCGAGAATAACAAAAAAATCATCGGGAAAATAATCTATCATGGTTGGAGGCGGTTCACCCTGATTTCTTCCTGTAAGATGTCTTGAATAATTTTCAATTCCTGTACAGTGACCAAGTTCCTGCATCATTTCAAGATCATATCTTGTACGCTCATCAATTCTTTGTGCCTCAATCAGTTTGTTTTCCCTGTGAAAAAATTCAAGCCTTTCCTTTAGTTCTTTTTTTATATTTTCAATTGCTTTGTTTCTTTTATTCTGCTGGGTAACATAATGGCTTCCGGGAAATATGCTTACCCTTGGTATTTTTCTTAAATTTGTTCCTTTTAAAGGATCAATTTCATAGATTGACTCTACATCATCTCCGAAAAACTCAATTCTTACAGCCTTTTCCTCTTCATAGGCAGGAAAAATATCAACCCTGTCACCCCTTATTCTGAAAGTTCCCCTGTGAAAATCAGTATCATTTCTCTGGTACTGGATTGAAATAAGTTTTTTTGCAAGTTTGTCCCTGGAAATTTCCATATCTTCATAAATATCAACTTTAAGCCCCAGGTATTCATCAGGATCACCAAGACCGTAAATACATGAAACACTTGCCACAATAATTACGTCACGTCTTGTAAGAAGTGACATTGTTGCAGAATGCCTCATTTTATCGATTCTTTCATTCATAGAAGAATCTTTTTGAATATATGTATCAGAAGAAGGGAGATAAGCTTCAGGCTGGTAATAATCATAATAGCTTACAAAATATTCAACTGCATTTTCAGGGAAAAACTGTTTGAATTCATTGTAAAGCTGTGCTGCAAGGGTTTTATTGGGAGCAATTACAAGGGCCGGCCTTTCCACCTTTTCAATAACATTTGCCATTGTAAAGGTCTTGCCTGAACCTGTAACACCTAAAAGTACCTGATGAGGAACTCCTTTTTTAAGTCCCTCTGCTAAAAAATCAATAGCCTGAGGCTGATCGCCTGCAGGCTTAAATTCTGACTTTAATTTAAAAATTCCCATATTTTAATCCTGAATTGGAGTGAAAATATGCATTATTGCTACTAAGCAAATTTCCAGATAGTTTTATCAGGCTTATCCTCTAAAACAACTCCCATTTGTGCAAGGTTGTCCCTTATTTCATCTGCTCTCTTAAAGTCCTTGTTTTTTCTTGCAGCCTTTCTTTCCTCAATAAGAGCTTCAATCTCTTCAGGTGATATTTTCTCACCGCCTTTTGAAGGCTTGCCCCTGAAATAATCATCAGCACTCAAAAGCAAAATTCCAAGGCAGTTACCCATTTTTACAATTTCATCTGCAATTAAATGTGCTTTTTCAAGATTTTCACCTGAATCGATTATTTTGTTTGCTTCTCTTACACCTTCAAATATTGTTCCAATGGCTTTTGCAGTATTGAAATCATCATCCATTGCTTCCATAAATTCATTCCAGAATTTTGAATGCTCCTGATTTTTAGAATCTGATTTTATTTCACCGGTTCTTTCAAAAAGAGAATAAATTCTGTCAAGGGAGGTTTCAGCTTCCTTTAATGAATCATCTGTAAAATCAATTGGAGACCTGTAGTGCTTGGAAAGAAGAAAAAATCTTACAACTTCAGGATGCCAGGACTTAAGTGTATCTTTTATAGTAAGAAAATTATTTAAAGATTTTGACATTTTTTCATGGTCAATTCTTACAAATCCGTTGTGCATCCAGTAATTGGCAAAACTTGTTCCGTGTGCGGCCTCAGACTGGGCTATTTCATTTTCATGGTGCGGGAAAATAAGGTCTTTTCCTCCTCCGTGAATATCAAAACTGCTCCCAAGATATTTTGAACTCATTGCAGAACATTCAATATGCCATCCTGGCCTTCCTTTTCCAAAGGGAGTTTCCCAGTAAGGTTCTCCGGGTTTTGCACTTTTCCACAGAGCAAAATCAAAGGGAGATTCCTTTCTCTCGTCAATTTCTATTCTTGCTCCTGCCCTCATGTCTTCAAGGGATCTTCCTGAAAGTTTTCCATAATCTTTAAATTTTTCAACTCTGAAATAAACATCACCGTCAACTTCGTAGGCATATCCCTTTTCAATAAGATCCTGAACAAGTTCAACAATTTCATTTATATGCTCTGTTGCTTTTGGTTCATAGTCAGGTTTCAAAGCATTAAGAGCTGTCATGTCCTTTGTGAATTCATCAATGAATTTAAGTGCAACTTCTTCAGAAGTCATATTTGTTTCATTGGCTCTTTTGATTATCTTGTCGTCAACATCTGTAAAATTTCTAACATAGGTTACATTGTATCCAAGGAATCTGAAATATCTAACAACAGTATCAAAAACAACCACAGACCTTGCATGGCCTATATGGCTGTAATCATAAACTGTAGGTCCGCATACGTAAATATTGACATTATTTTCTTTTACAGGAACAAAATCTTCTTTTTGTCCTGAAAGTGTATTGTAAATTTTAAGGCTCATTTATTATCCTTCAAGCAAATTTCAGGTTAATGGTCAAAAAGGAAATATTAAATATTTTTTCTTTATTTTCAAGGTATAATAATCAGGCAGGCAATCAGTCTTTTATCAAAAGCACAGTACAAAGGGATGCAATCCCCTCTTTTCTTCCTGTAAATCCTAATTTTTCAGTTGTTGTGGCAGAAACATTTATTCTTGAAGGATCAATATTTAAAAATTCTGCAATATTTGATTTTATCTGATTTTTATATGGAGAAAGCTTTGGTTTTTCAGCAATCACAATTATATCTGCATTGGAAAGAGTAAATCCGCATTCTTTTACAAGCTCATAGGCTTTTTTTAAAAGAATAAAACTTTGTATATTTTTGTATTTATCATCGTTATCAGGGAAATGTTCTCCTATGTCTCCAAGCCCTGCTGCTCCAAGAACTGCATCTGTAAGTGCATGCAAAAGAACATCTGCATCAGAATGCCCTTTAAGACCGAGTTCGTAAGGGATTTCAACTCCGCCTAAAACAAGTTTTCTGTTCTCTTCAAACCTGTGAACATCAAAGCCTATTCCTGTTCTTATATCCATTATAAAATCCTCATAAGATAAAATCCTGCTGCTGCAGCACCTATTCCAAATAAAAGATGAAGAAAAATATATATAGACATAACAAAAAAGTTATTATCCCTTAAAAGGAAAACAGCTTCTATTGAAAAAGTTGAATAAGTGGTAAAAGCACCTAAAAAACCTGCAATCAGAAGATATCTTAAATTTTCTGGAATCATTGAGTGGTAAATCATATAACCGTTTGCAAGCCCCATTATAAAGCTTCCGATTATATTTACTGAGAGTGTCCCAAGGGGGACTAAAGGACGTGGAAATAATTCTGTTATAAATATTGATACAATATATCTTAATACTGCACCAAAAAAACCGCCTGTTCCCACAAATAATAACTTTACCATAAAATCTCCGGATTTTTTATTCCGAAAACTTTATATTATGAAGGAAACCAGCTTGTAAAGGAGATTATCCTTTACATCAGTTTATGCTGTGAGAAACAACTTCTATGTTAAAAGCTTTCTGAATAAGATTTAAAAGTAAATTCAGGCTGTAAGTATCCATTGCATTTGTATCCCAGCCAAGAGCAGACAATGTTTCATTTATTGATTCAAGAGTAAAAAAACCGCCTTCTTTTACAATTCTAAAAGTGTCCTTAACAAGTTTTTCTACCTGACTCGATGTAAAACCTTTATCAACAAGCCTGAAAAAAAGCGTTGCACATAAATCTGTTGAATTCATTGAAGCAGTCTGTAGCATATATTTTCTCCTTAAATTAATTGTTTTAAGTACTAATTAATAAAAATAATTAATATCTGTCCATAGGGAAAATACTTTATTTGCATGGGGACTGCTCCCGATTTAGTAAGCAAACCCCAAATAAAAATCATGACTAAATAATACAAAATATGTTTATTGTTAATGAGTAATTTGTAATAAATTTAATAATTTTTAATAAAAAAAAGAATCCTTAAAGCATAAATCTTCAATTTAGGTTGAAATTATCATTTCATATGCTAATAAGAATTTAATTTTAACCTAAACGGAGTTTTCTTTTTGAAAGACAAAAAAAAAGTACTCATAATAGACGATCACCCTTTGTTCAGGGAAGGCCTCAAATCCATAGTTGAATCCCACAAGGAAATTGAAGTTGCAGGCGAGGCTGGAAATGCAAGAAGCGGAATGGAAATGATAAAAAAAATTAAGCCTGATCTTGCAATTGTTGATATTTCACTTCCTGATAAAAACGGCATAAATCTTACAAAGGAAATTCTTGAATCATACCCTGACATGAAAATTCTGATTGTAAGCATGCATGCCAAAATCGACTATATTTCAGAAGCTTTTCAGGCTGGTGCAAAAGGCTATATTGCAAAGGATTCTGCATCAGACAGACTTATTCAGGGAATTGAAACAGTACTTTCAAATGATTATTTTCTTGATTCATCAGTATCTCACCAGGTTGTGGAAAAACTCATGCAGTTTCCTGTAAAACAGGCAAAAATAGCCGATAATGAGTACGGGAAATTAACCCCAAGGGAACAGGAAGTAATGAGACTTCTTGCAGAAGGAACAGCTCCAAAGGAAATTGCAGATCAGCTTTGCATAAGCCCTAAAACTGTTGAAAATCACAGAGCCAACATAATGAAAAAACTTGATATTCATTCTACAATGGACCTTGTAAAATATGCTGCAAGACTTGGATTGATAGACTTAGATTTATGGAAGGAATAAACCTGGGTAAATACTCATTTTATTTAGGGAATTTTCCCAGGTCTTTAAAAGAAAACTACCCATTCACAATACAAGATAGATATCAAATTTTTTCTTAAAGAAGTAATGATTTTTGCCCCTGGCTTTAAACTGAATTAATTCAAAGAGGGGGAGCATCACCAACCTTTTCATAACAGACTCTTTCAAAACCAATGGAAGTAATTACAAATTTCTGAAGTCTTAAATCCTTGTATTTTTCTTCAAGCTTTGCTGAATAGTCTTTTACCTGATTAATACCTTCTTCCATTTTTTCCTTTACAAGAGGATGATTTTTCAGTTCATCATAACTTAAATTTTCCGCCTGTTTTCCTGTCATTTTTGCATCTTTTAAGCTTACAAACTTAAATTCCATCAATACATCATATACTTTTCCATATCTTTTATCAGGACGTATTATCATTGTAAGATCTGAATATCTTTTTGAAATTTCATTTTCTGAGTCCATTAAAAAAATTATATCATTATATAAAAGTGTTAAAAATGCAGTCTTAAGAGTCAGTTCATTGGCAAGTATGTAATCCCTGGTGCTGAAAACCTTGAAATATTTCTTTTCAACAAAATCGCATAAAGGCTGAATATTGCCTTTCTGATAAACAAGTTTTGCAGCATCCCTTCCTTCATCTCTTTCCATTGGATCAGGTATTAAAATATTGCAGAGCTTTTCTGCATAAA
>Ga0265295_1009320_pt1 | contig 10545 bp, 9 predicted proteins | sample Munlansysbiofilm_FD_192503 | JGI IMG/M metagenome (GOLD analysis project Ga0265295, IMG submission 192503) | Leachate microbial communities from a municipal landfill in Southern Ontario, Canada - Methane capture system biofilm | ecosystem: Engineered > Solid waste > Landfill > Unclassified ... | reverse complement strand
GGTCTTCTCGCTTCAATCCACGCACCCGTGAGGGTGCGACTGTCAACCTTAAATACTGAATCCAATAAAAAGATTTGTAGATTTCGTATTTCGAAGAAAAAAAACGTAACCAGTGAATATTCACTGTATTGGTCATGAATCATTGATCTAACCCATCATAGAATGTATGGTCACTCGGGTTTAGAACATAAGTGTGTCATCCAAATCAATGGGTTTATGGGCTCCGATGTGCATGATTTTGGATGGATTATTCCCTAGGTTGTACAACCTAAGACTATCTTTTTCCACATCTATTGCATCTATCAGTTCTTTCTCTAGAGTCACCCTCTGAGCGGGCGCCAATCTGCATTCAAAAACGGACTTCTGGACTCTTATTCCGTAATTAATGCATATTTTCGCCACATGCCTCAGTCTGCGACGTCCGTCGACATCGCCTGTGTCAACATCATAGGTCACGAGAACGATTATGTGCAGTCACCTCTTGATGATGTATGGAGGGTATCCTTCGATATCGCCGCGAAGGTTCTTCGCAAGTAACATAGATTGGGCAAATGGAATCAGACCCGTAGGAATCGACTCTCCCAGGAAGGGGTGGACGGTTTGTACAGATTTTGACTTTTGCCACCCGTCGATAACGGTTGCACGTGTGTTATCATCCATCAGGAACGATCCTGCTCCTTCCTCAACAAACCCATCTGCGAAAACCATTCCTAGGTTGACCAGGCGTAATGCCATACGGTCTGCGATCGGTCTTAGTTCTTCCATGATATCAAGAGCAAGAGAGGGACGACCAGGACGGTCTGTGTGTAGGAAACCGACATAGGGATCCAATCCTGTGGATTCTAACGCGGAGCGTACATCATTAGCAAGCATCGAGTACAAAAATGACAGCAGGGAATTGAATCTGTCACGTGGAGGTCTGCGCGAGCGCCCTTCCATATGAAAATGAGCTCTGTCTTTCAGTACAAGACAATCCAATGCATGGAAGTAAGTTCTGGCGGCATCCCCCTCTATGCCCCGAAGTTCCTCTCTAGACGATATGGTTTTCAATACATCAATGCTGCTCGTCAGTCTTTCGATTGCATTGTGAACCTCGTCGGCTCCTTCCAAATCTGGATGATTGCTAACTCCTTTTCTGAGGATGGCTCTGCAATTGATCAGTTTTCCATCAATCATATTCCTCGATATTTTCAGTGACGCATCTTCATTATCTGCCAAGCGGTACTGTGCTCTTCTAAGCAGGACATTACCCCGGGTTTCACCATGTACCGATGCCAGGAACCGGCCGTTAGGTTTCATGAATGTCATGGTGACATCGTTCTCGGCACATAGGCTCATCACGCCTGGGCTGGCACCAGGACGGCCGAAGCACACGACCTGTTGAATGTTGTGTACAGGGGCACGACCTTTCTCCTCCCCAGCAATCTCGATCACTATATTCGTCCCATCACGCCTGATATACGAATCAGAACTGGTGATGTACAATGTGTTCAGGAGCTTTCTGATCGCTCTCCCTCCATATCAATCAGATACTTGTCCACCTCTTTGGTTCTCTTTATACCAGGGGCACATTCCTCCCGGAGGGAGCAACCTTTGCACAAAGGAGTCTTTATTGCCGGTGGCAGTTCACCCGACTGTAACAGCATATGCATATCGTTCGCCAGAAGACGGGTCTTGTTTCGGAGGGCATCATCAATCTCTACAGTTTCCCGCCTACGTTCCATGCCGTAGAACAGGAAACTATTGTGTACATGGGTATGGAGGGATTCTTCCAGTGCCATGGATTGCGCACATAATTGGACCCGATCCCAGTCGCCTTTCTTCCTGTGACCTACCTTGTACTCGACAGGAGATACTTGGTAAGTGCCTTTCAATCCTTCTACAGGATGTCCCTCAGAATCCCTCCTGAACTCCACTAAATCGCATCTTCCTGAGAGTCCAAGTTCAGATGAGGAGACTCGCACCCCCCTGGCGATGAATAAGTCCTTGCGCTTCTCCCGAGAGGGTTCATCGACCCGTTGATGGAAGACATTGCCAGCAGCGGTTCTGGCATCATCTGTCCACATCTGTTCCATGTGGATAAGTGCCCACTGCCTCCTACAGAAGCAGTAGTGCTGTATTCCGGATAGCATAAGGTAGTCATCCTCATCATAAGTCATCTCGGTACCCTCAGATGACTTCTGTGTCCAAACCCTCCAGCGACTCGAGTTTAATATCGTAATCGTCTTTCCCTGAGGGATTATCGCATTTCTGTTTGACTTTGATAGAGTCGTGGACCTTAGCGGACGAGTATTGACCAATTGGACAGTTATGTGTCCACCAAACCAGCTTCACGATGTCCATGCTACCGTCAGGTCTGGCCGATGAGCAATCATTCACAAAAAGCGTTCTAAGAGCCTCCTTCAGTGCAGTAGCATCCTCTTCCGAGAAACCAGTCTTGGACGCTAATTGAGGGTTGATACTTCCGCGAACCACATACATCCCATGGTCCACCCGGTACTTCATACCCATGGTGTCTGAACCTTTCTTATCTCCCGTCTCTGAATTTACAGACTTAGTTATCTGGGTGCTCGTTATATCCACCGGGGAGACACTGATGGCCGGACGGATAGACACAGGCCCCCTGATTCCTATCGACATGCCATCCGCTCCTTTGGTCTTGAAGGCCAGTAGCTGACCGAAAGCCCTAATGTCATACCATTCTCTGCAGGCCTCGGTGACTAATTTGTCAGCATCCTTCCCGCACCTGTTGATAATAGGTTCAGCACGTTCCTTGAGGCTTTTCATACCATCGTCCGCACGGTCAGATGATTGGACAAATATCCTAAAACCCATATCTTGTAGCCTGTTACGGAGCTTACGCTTTATGCAGACGTCGGAGATCTCTCCGAGTCCATCCACTGTTGTTCTTGGGCGGTTGCCGTTGAGTGGATCACCATTGGGGTTTGCACCCTCCACAAATATCACAGCTGCGAAATCTACCTTATTCGTTATCCCTGTCATTTTCATCACCTATCGTCTCGTCTTTTTTCCTGTAATGATCTTCACGCTGGCAATGGTATGCTAAGAGGAACTCTCCGCTCAATTTGGAATTGTTTCTGAAATCATCCCCCTCGAACATGTCCATAATACCAGAGATTTTGGTCATGTAGTAGTTTGCCTTGGGCCCTAGTCTTGAGGCATAGGGGACCAGCGCGAGTTCGATATCCTTCCACGTGGCATATGGGAATTCCGAGAACCTCTGCATCAACCGGATTGCCGTTGTCTGACGGTTCTCACCAGCGCTTTTCAGAGCAGAGCTCTCCATGAGGTCTGCCATAGCCAACAATCTTCCGTACAAATAGTCTCTGGAGTTCCTTTTTTTCTCTAAAACCATTTCATATTTCCCTCCTGTCATACGTTTATAAACAGAACAAGCTATGCTCAGGGTCTTCTCCCATTCCCATTCGTTCATCGCCTGTGGGTTCGACGCACGTCTCACAATTGAATTCACAATGTCTCTGGGTATCTGCTCTCCGTCAATTATACAGGGTAGCAGACGTTTCACAGTATGAGCGATTATCTTATCATCGGTTTGCATACCGTATACCGCAAGAGCCAGGTCTCTGGGCGATGGGGCACCTATGAATATGATCTTCTTACTTTTACCATCTTCTTCGGTGACTTTGGCATATTTGTGTATCCATGCACACCCGTTATGCCAATCCTCCAATCTGTCGACCATGTCTTTTCCCAACTCTCTGCGGAATGTTATGATAGATATCTTACCCTTGTTCGACTGCGCCGAGTCCAAAACCATAATCATAACATTCTTGTCCAGAATATCCGAGTTATACCCGCGCAGTCTATTATTCAAGTGTCTTGCGGCTTCTACATTGGTGAAAGCTTTGTCGTCTTCGACACGTATGAAGTCGTATACGTTGTTCTCCACCGGATTGATCACCCGGTCTCTAGTAGCAGTCCAAGCGACAATGCACAGGTCACCGATGTTACATCCCTGACGGGCTATCAACCATCTCAACGCGCTATGAATCTTCTGGGAGACCTCAAAACCAAGACCATATACTTGATCAGGTGTCTCAAAACGACCATAATATCTTAATCCTTCGTTGTCAGTAGATGATATTATTTTGCTTCTGTCTCCTGAGTTACGTATTCTGCTGGGGTGGTTCTTTGCCAGCGATAACTCTGTACCTGTGAGGTAACATAACCCTCCAGAGTTTGTCTTAGATTTAACGTAAGAGATCCAAGATTTGGCGAGTGCCTCATCATCCCATGTGTCAATACACTTGCCACCGTCATCCACGGACCAACACACGAAGGCATCTTTCTGCTCCCCCGTCAACTTGGCGATGGTGAACAGTGGTGCATCGGGCGAGTCTTCTTTACTGAGGAGGATTCCATCCGAATCGGCAACCAACACCCCGGAGGCGAGAAGGTCTTCCACGATAGTCCCCTTTGTAAGATATTTGTGCACAGAAACAACCTTACTGTTGGAGAGTTCGCTCCCGCACCAATCGCTCAATTGTTCCATGAACTGAACATGAAGGTCTCTATATTTTGGACCAATCTTCTCTTTAGTGTACCTGGAGATGTCATCTACCATGTATGAGAGTTTATCATCCAGAGGATGCGGGATCGAGTTGCTTGTTCTACCTGCTGAATCCTCTGTGCAAGGGATAATGGTGTTCTGTCTATCTTTGGATATTACATCGGCTGTGATAAAATTGCTTTCTTTATCTAGTATTATGTTGATATGCATGTTGTTTAGGGTATGACATATCGGTATGAGGGGAACTTTATCTTTTTTGGTAGAGGGATCTATTATGCAGGAGTCGTAAGTTTCCAATAAGGCACCCATCCAGTTCACGTCATGTCCTCCTTGGATATGCCGATTTTACGTGCTTCGTAGTCCTTTATGTGTTTGCGGATTTTGCAGTCGTTCGGAGAGATGAACTCAATGACTCCGTTTTTCATTTCCGGGTACCAGAAACGGGCCACCATCTCACCTCTTCCAGTCTCGTCAGCGTAATCGAATCCATGTAGCATGAGACCGAATGGGTAAGAAGAAGTACCATCATACGCCCCTTCCCCCACACCAAAGCGACACGGTTCTACATACCCCTGACACTCCCTTGTCCCTAGGAATATATCTCTGCGTCCGCCTTTCTCCAGCGCCCTCTTAGCTTGGAAATAGTGCTTATTTTCATTGCGGTCATCAGTCAGGTCATCGCGTATTGTGTTCCATTCGAAGTGTGCCTGAACCTGATATTCTACATCATGTAGATAGGTGTAGATTGACAGGTCGTGGGTATCGGCTTTGCCGTAACGTACCAGTTTAACGTTCACCGACTCGTTCCTGATAGGGCGCATGATGCGTATCATATCCACATACCATACAATTGTCGGCTTCCAATAGATACTCTCCGTAATTCCCTTGACAGCCTGGTATGTGGGTACTGGGTACGTAAACTTCTCACCACCGGCCTTCGTCACCGGATCCGTGAAGAGAGCACGTCTACCCCAGAGCCTGTATTCTATAATATTATCCATCTTACACCTCTTTCAGAAAATAATTGTATCCATATTCGGGCTCTGGCATATGCCAAGCTCCTCACTGTAATATCCATCAACTAGGCAGAATATCGGTTTCCCCTCCACCAGTTCACGTGCTATGCCTGCCTCCAGCATCCGATTTAGTGAGAAAGTGTTCACAGAGTAATGTTGCAGAATGCGCATGACCTCGATAGAAGGGGATTTACATGAACACAGAAGAGATATGTAATTACGGGCACGACTATCGTAGGGTACGATCACACTTCCACAGGATTCTATAACGTTGAACTTTCTGTTCGCAGTCATGAAGGCCTGTTTCATCATCACCTTCGGGTAATCGTTGTTGTTTCTTTCACGAAAAGTCCTGACAGCGGCACAGTTAGAAGACAACATGTCAAAGAGGCTCGACTCTGGATTATCGGTGCGGTATGTCATGTCGATACTACGTTTATAGAAGTACGTGTCGAAATATTCACTTATAGCTCTGGGGGAGATGGGGTCTTCCGGATAACGTCTCAACACAATCTCTGCACACTTGCGCCCCTCGTCTATGTCTATCAATGGGCCCAGATTCTCATCAGTCCTGACAACGAACACATCACCCACATCCCTTTTGGCGTGACGGTTGCAACGACCTGCTGCCTGGGCTATCGAGTCAAGCCCTGCCATGCTTCTTATCACTACATCGAAATCCACATCCACTCCTGCCTCGATGAGCTGAGTGCTCACGCAGACCAGCTTTTGAGTTCCCAGCGATTCAACCACCTCGCCCAGGATCTTTTTTCTGTGGACGGGACACATGTTTGTGCTCAGGTGATAGAAAATAGCACCGCCGTGAGAATTCGTTTTCAGGCTTTCATATACACTTCTTGCCATACTCTTGGTATTGACAATCACCAAGACACTATTGACAGTATCCAACAGATCAAGGGCCTTGTCTGCAAGGTTTTGCGCGTTCCACGCCTTTCCAGAGGGGTTCACGTAAGATATCCTGGTCCGCCTCAGAGATTTGGACAGCCCACCCACGTCATGTACAATTTCGGAACTCGGTGGCAATTCTAATCTGTATGTCAAATCCCCTCCCAGAAGGGGCTGCGTTGCAGTGCACAGAATAACCGAAGATCCGCAATACTTTGTCAGAAATGTTATTGCCTCGTTGAACATGAATGTGGCCTTGATAGGAAGACTCTGTATCTCATCGAAGATTATGATTGAGTTTGAAAGGTTGTGCATCCTGCGGACACGTTTAGTTCCAGAGGAAAAGAGAACCTCAAGGAACTGTACCATTGATGTGAATATTATGGGGCCATCCCACGTATCGGTCCCAAAATCCAGGTAATCGTTGGAATCTTGTTCGTTACCCCCTACATCTACATTGGAATGGCACTCGATGACGCACCCGTCGTCAGGTTGTATGTCGAGGGCCTCTCTTATAACAGAAGCATTCTGCTCGATTATTGTCAGGTATGGTACGACGAATAATATTCTGTCCATGTCGTGTTTTATTAGATGGTTAATCGCGAATCTGAATCCCGATAGGGTCTTTCCACCGCCGGTTGGAACCGACAGCGTGGAGACACCTCTATCTCTTTCTGATTCTTTCAGACACTCTTCGGATATACGTTTTCTGATGTCTGATATTTTATCTGAATTCGGGAATGAATCCAGATACTCATTTAATTTTTCATTCAACCTCGGCCAATCTGTTTTTCTTTCAGGGGTCGGGATTCCATTCTGAAAAGATGAGGTATCTATCCTATCTGCATCAATCAAACAACTCAGTAGCAGCCTATTGAGGAGTCCAAGCCGCATCACTCCTCCATCCTGGAGACTTTTGGAATCAGAGATTATGTTACGAATCAGATTCTCAAGTTCTTTGATAGCATCAATCCGTATTTCCTCTATATCTTGCAAGATGCTCCCATCTATACGATCTACGCATTCTTTGTAGTGGGTCAGAACCGAGTCCTTGCCCATGCGTTCGGCATAAGTGTTCTTTCCTTCCGGAGATACGCAATCGATAAGGCCAGAGTGATGCGATGCTATAGCTAGTTCAATCATCTCTGAAGCCATTATGTTGAGACTTGCATCCTCAGAGGGCACCATCTCCCTGAAAAACAGGTATTGCGCTCCGGCAGTGGAGTGGTCTATATCACCACGTTTGAATCCTGAATCCTCGTCGGATAGATATTGATTGAAGTTCTCGCTGGCCTTGCCCAAATCATGTAGCAGACCCAAAAGCCTTCCTGTCTTTAGTAGGTTAATTTTCGAGGCAAACGCTCCCGACAGATCTGCAGTCCCCCTTAAATGCTGTTCTAGGCTTTGGACCTTGCCAGTGTCCCGCCTGATATGAGCGACATTCACGGTTTGTTCGCTGGACACAATAAACACTCAGTTTCCAGACCCTAAATATATTTTGATTCATATTTAATTTTAGCTTAACATAAATAACATTCCAAATGTTTTCATTCCCACATACTGGTGAAAAGCTTCTGTGATGCAGTATTCGACGACCGGGTTTTCTTTTTTCGGTCAGCGTTATCAATTCGATAATATTCCCGTTGAAAAATCCAGTGGCCAACTCGTGCGCTGTCGAGTTGAGATTACAAAAATATTCTGAATATGCAGAATGTATTCATTCTGATACCGTTTGTTAACACCATTTGTTGAGCTTCTCTTTTACAGCGTCTGACGATTCGGAATCAACCGCCGAGAGTCGCAGAGGTTTCTTCCATTCACCCGGCAGTTCTCCGACAAAAGCGATTCGGAAGTCCCCTCCGTCTTGAATACCGTCCTCAGAAGACCCGCTCAGAGACAGAGGTAGTACGCGTTCAGGAGGTACTCCTCCCAGTATTTCTGAGCCAGCTTCAGCAGGATGTTCTTGACGGGCCATATATCCGTTCTTCCGGACGCGAAGTCCTGCAACGCGTTCCGGAAGCGCTTCCTCTCGGCTTCCGTGGCCGTCCCGTTCACATGGCCCCAGACGTGCTGCGCCGCATTGTCCGCGTTCCCCGCGGTGGCAGGTCTTCCCAGGGACTCCTCGATCGTCCGGTACATCTCCTGTGCAGGATATGCTGACTTGTCCCGCAGCAGCGCCCTGATGCGGTCGTAGCCTTCCTGGGACCTCTCCAGCACCGAGTACTTGTAGCGCGTCCAATCGGATTCAAGCGCGCCGATCCCCCTGTCGGAGACGCAGTTCATGCATTTCAGCGCGGACAGGTTCTTGTCCTTCACCTCGAGCATGATGTCGGTGCCTGTCCTGGAAACCTCACGATGATAATCGAGGAACTCGTCGATCCTTATGGATTCGGAATGGGCTCCCGGCTTCTTGCCCTGGTTCTGCTGGGAGTAGTGGACCTTCTGAGGGCCGTCCTCATTCGTCCAGGTCTCCCTGCACATCTCTATCCATTCCACGTCCCTGCGTGAGGTGTCCGCCGGGTTCACGGCGTTGTGCAGGTTGTCGTACACCGCGGGCATACCCGCCTCGGAAACGGTTTCCAGCATATCCGCGATGTCGAACAGCCGGTCGTCGTTCTCCAGCACAAGCCTTCTCCTGACGGCCGGATCCAGAAGCCTGTACCTGGAACGAAGCGCTCCTTGGCACGCTCCTTGTCGCCGTAGACGCCGCCCAGATGGAGCACCATCTTGTGCTCCGGGCCGAGCCCCAGGCAGTCCAGGACCTTCGCGTGGTAGTCCGGGTCCCTCGCGGCCCCGTCGGCCGTGTTCTCGTCGGTAGAATTCAGCACTGTGTACTGGCCGGGATGCATGGACACCCTCATCCCCGACCTGCGGATCTCCCCGCCGATGGATTCCAGTTTATCGGAATGGACATCCTGCCACGGCAGCCCCTCCGACAGACTCGATCCGAAGGGTATCAGGTCCGAGGATATCCGGAAAAGCCTGATGCCGTTCCGGATGTTATACCGGATCAGTCTTTCCAGGGAATCGAGGTTGTCGCCTATCAGGGAAAGGAGCAGCTCCTCGCCGGCATTCCTCATCGTGCAGCTTCTCATGCCGCTTCCGTGCACGCCCAGCGCCAGACAGGCGTATCCGATGCTCATGCGGACCTCCGTCCGTGCCTTCCATTCATGGCGGGCGTAAGGCGGTTCATGGCAGCATATCCCTTCGAAGGACCGCCCGGGCTCACGGGGGCCCCGGAACCACGGGGAGTCTGAGTATCGTCTTCAGCTTCTCCTCCTCCACCCTGTTCGGATCCGAGAGGTATATCTCATGGTAGGGGCCGTTCACTCTGTACCCTTGCTCTAGGATGTGCTCCTGCATCCCTCTCACCGATTCGGTCGTGGAGCTGTAGCTGCCAGTGTGTAGGATCTGCACGGAGAACCCCTCCTCGATATCGAGGAGATACGCGGAATCCAGATTCAGTTCGGGCTTCCTCCTCTTCGCGGCCTCCCTGACCGATTCGAACAGCTCCTCGTCAACGAATTCGGGCTGGCGGATGATCATCTTCCACGTCCAAGTGGTTTCGTCCTCGGGATCGAAAGGAGCCTCCCGGGTGCCGTAGAGCCCCTCCGGGGGCATGACCGTGTATTCGAAGCAACCCTCGGGTTGGATCCCGTGCATCCTGCACATCTTGATCCCGTAGGCCAGATTGAAAAGCGTCTGCATCCTGCCCTGTATCCTCTCCCCGTCGAGCGGTCCCTCGCCGTCCACGGCTATGAACCTCATGGACGGGACGGAAACCTCGAAGATGCCCGGTTTCGGAGAGTACAGGTCTTTCCTCTCCTTCTTGAAATCCCTTTTCGTCATACGAACCCCGGATTTCATATCGCCCTGCGGCATATTAAATAGCACAGCGTCCGGTGCGAAGGAGGGCGGAGCCCTCCTTCGCGTGACGGGAGACAATCCTCGGGACGGTCGGAAGGAAACGTCCCCGGTTCCTGATCCGAGACATCTTGCCGCGGAAACTGTAAAAGGATGGGAGGGCGGACCCCCTCCGCCTTTCCACGTCCCGTCGGTCCGTGAAGTGCC
>Ga0265295_1009318_pt1 | contig 10546 bp, 10 predicted proteins | sample Munlansysbiofilm_FD_192503 | JGI IMG/M metagenome (GOLD analysis project Ga0265295, IMG submission 192503) | Leachate microbial communities from a municipal landfill in Southern Ontario, Canada - Methane capture system biofilm | ecosystem: Engineered > Solid waste > Landfill > Unclassified ... | reverse complement strand
CCTGTGTGTGGTGGTTTTTATAATTAAAATACTTGTGACATGTTCTTATTACACAAAAAAATGCCCAATGTGGGCATAAATATGTGTAATTAGCCCTTTTTCTAGAACTAATTAAAACTGTTTTTGGCTTGTCATTATGGAGTTTTACTCTAAAATCGTTCGCGTTCGACGGAGTTTTACTCTATTTCCAACGGAGTTTTACTCATTTTCGGATGGAGTTGCTTTTTTAATTATCAAAAGCATAATGTTTATTCAAACAGCGCTTCAACAATGAATATTTTTTTGTTTGAAAAATCGATTCGTGCTTTTAAACCATACGGCAATATTGTCCTTGGATAGGAATGTCCAAAATTAACATTATATATGATTGGCAAATGATATTTATCAACAAATTGTTTCAATATTTGGCGATATTCATCATAGTATACCTCATCTATAGGCTTCCCTACTATAAGTGCATTAATCGTAGCAAATATCCCTTGATTACCAAAGTATTCTAAATACTTTTTAAATGCTTGTGGTGATGGTTTCTCTTCACTGGTTTCTAAAAACATAATTTTGTTCTTCCAATCATGAATGGTAGGCATTAACTGATATTTATCATAGATTTCTTTCTGTTCAGGATAACGATCACCAGTATATCCATCATATAAGCTTTCAATACAGCCACCAAGTAAATCACCCTCAATTACATCACTTCCGTAAATAATATCGTATCCTTTTTCTTCTAGCATCTGAATTCTAGCTGTTCCTAGTGATTTACTAGAATAATCATCTCGATCCAAATACCAAGTATTGCTAGACTTAATTTCTATTATGTTTCTATTTTCAAATAACTGTTTCACACATTCTTCTGTATAATTCAACATATTTTTATCTAGTTCAGCAAAATCTGTAAGGAAAGCTAGTCCATAAAATGACACCATCCCAAGCTTATAAAACATTAAATGATTATTGGTTGTATCTGAAAACCCCATAAATATTTTTGGATTAGTTTTGACTTTATTTATAAATGTAAGATCACCAAGCAAATATGGCAAAATTTTATATGTATCATCTCCGCCAATTGCAGTAAATATACCTTTAATGTCATCATCAAAAAAAGCTTGCTTCAAGTCATTCGCTCTTGACTGAGGATTTTTAAGAAGATAGTTAATCCCTCTTAAAGTATTTTCCATAAATACAGGAATTAAACCAAGTTTTTTAATTCTATTGATACCAAGTTTTAACTGATGACTACACTGAGCTTCGCCTAACAAACCGCTTGATAAACTTACAATTGCTACTTTATCACCTTTTTTTAAATGCTTTGGTTTATTCATATTCTATTTCCAGCATATCTAATAGTTTTTTATATTTGTCTTGTCCGGTTAAACAAGTATCAATGAGATACCCTCTCTCCTTTATCCATTCTTTCAATCCTCTATAGTAGAATAATTTAATGTCTTCATCGATAGTAAATGGTACAAAACCGTGTCTTAGGCATTCTTTAAAAGCAATCAATCTACCAACTCTACCATTACCGTCTTGAAAAGGATGAATACATTCAAAATTATGGTGAAACTCTATTATATCTATAAAAGAATATTTTTGCTTATTCTCATATAATCCGATTAAAGATATCATATCCTCTTGTACATCTTTAGGTTTTGATGTCTCGATACCTCCAACTGTATTGGGTCTTTGCTTATAGTCTCCAACTTTGAACCATTCTAATTTTGAATCGCTCGTACCCGTTTTCAATATTTTATGTAAATCTTTAATGAGAGTTTCTGATATTGGTTCTATCGCAGTTTTAATCATATAATCAATACACCTAAAATGATTTTGAGTTTCAATTACGTCATCAACATTTATCGTCTTATCTTCATCAAGACCGATAGTATTTGTTTCGAAAATGTATCTTGTCTGATCAGCAGATAATTTGCTCCCCTCAATATGATTTGAATTATACGTCATTAATATTTGAGTTTCATGGTATATTCCACCTTTAATTTTGTGTTGCATTTCTTCTGTTAACCTTTTTAGTAAAGGAGATGGATTGTTAACAATTTCAAACTTAACAATTTCATTCAAATTCAAATTTAGATATTTACAAATGGATTCCAATGTTTGCAATGAAACATATTCACCTTTTTTGAACTTTGCTCTAGTAGCTGATGAAATATTTAAATCATCACACAATTTTGATAATTTTATATCCTTTTGTCCTAACATACTAAATAAACCACTAAAATTTACTGACATGATTTATCACCTCGTATAATATTATATCACAAATATTTAGATTTATAAATATTTAATCATATTTAATTTATATTTATAAATATTCAGTGCAAAAAGAAAAGATTTGAAAGCAACATTTCAAATCCGGTTTCCTCTATCTGTCTTGTCATTACGGAGTTTTACTCTGTTTCCAACGGAGTTTTGCTTTTTTTCGGACGGAGTTGCTTTTTTCTAACTGTTTTCCCCTAATTTCCATGTGCCATCATGGTTTAATTTCATCATATTTAAATAATACTTATTTGGCTTACTCTTATTGTAGTTATGTTCTTTTGTAATATCATAATCAATATATGCTGCCTTATCGAATAGTCCCAAAATATAATCACGATTATTTCCCGAACTGATAATTTCTGAATAGACTTTTTCGACTACATTATGATTATTAATTAATGATTTTACTGAATGCGATTCATCTAAGTATCCTAAGACACCATATGTGAAATCACACATTATAAATTGCTTGTCTACAATAGCCTCACAAATTGTATGTCCATTGTATGCTTGTTTAGTATTCACTAGTGTCACCATTCTACAAGGAATATTTAGACATTGTAATAAAGCACAACCAACACGAGAAATATCAGTACACCAATCTGTACCTCTATCTATGATTTCTTTTTCAGTTCCACCAAATATCATATTTTTAAAAGGAAGATTAAAGTTTTTAACGATTTCTCTTGTATAAGCAAGTATATTTCTCACTGATTCTTTCCATGTTAATCCTTTAAATTGCTGTGCGAAATTATATAATTCATGTTGAACTATTTTATTACTGACAATATATTTTGATGAATCATAAAGTGACTCATCAGATTCTGAATCTAAAAGGATCATTTTTTTACCAAAATTGTAATCAATCGAATTCTCATCATGAAGATCATTTCTAAACATGAATCCATATGCTTTCCCAAATATATCAAATCCAATTTTCATTATTTCACTTCTTTCTAAACTTATAAACTCCTGCAACTTCATTAATTTGTACATATCTCAATTTATATATATCTACTAGTTGACTTAATTGATATTTTTTAAGGATTGGATAGTACTCTTCATCATCCCAAATAGCAGCATATTTATTTTGCAATTGGTTCATATCTTCTAAAGTAAGTGTTGAAACATCCCCAATAATGATTACACCGTCTTCATTTAAATAATTATTTAGTTTTATGAGTAACTCAATCTGATTATTATAAGATAAATGATGAATAGAATAGCTAAAAACAATAAAGTCAAATTTATTTGAGATTTCGTTGAGTGCATCACTAAAGTCAGCTAATATAAATGTAGCTTTTTTCATATAACTTTTAGCAATTTCAATCATTTTATTTGATAAATCTACTCCGGTAATTTCGCATCCTAGATCGTATAATGGTTTAGTTATTTCACCAGTACCAACACCCATTTCTAAAACCTTCGCTTTATGTTTATCAGATATGATATCAAAAATACTGTATTTCACTTCAGAATAACCTGCAAAAGGATAATTTGCTTCTTTTTCAGATTTAAGAACACTTTTGTTATAACCTCTAGACTAATTTTACTACAACCTCTTGACTAACTTTACTATAAATAATGCTAAAAGTTGATATTTAAATATCTAACTTTTTTATGTTCGAATAAATTTCTTTTGATCTGTAAAAATCTTTCAAAGGCTTCCCAACTAGACCTTGAGACAATTGCTTAAACAAATCTTTTGTTTTATCAAAATTATTATTTGTTTTATTAAGAATATACATGAAAGGTAAATCTCCAGTTTTTATCTTATTCTTTTCATCTTTATCTAGTTCATCTATATACTCATTAAATTTAGAAATTGTTTCACAAACGCTTTTTGCAGTTTCTATATCGAACTTTATTCCAAGCTTTGTCTGTTTCTCTAACTGTTTGCTAAAAGAGTTTTTCCAATAGCCTATATTATCAGGTGTAGTGATTGAATAATATAATTTAAAAAAATCATTTAGTTTTATGATGCTATTCTTATCAATAAGTTTTTTTGCTTTTTTTAGATAACTTGCTGATCCTTGGGTATAAATATTTAAATAGTAGGATTTCTCATCTTTTTGAAATAGATTTAATAAGTCTGTTTGTAATTTCCTTACATTATAATCTATAGACATTAAGTCAATAATTTTTATTTGTTTCTGTGTATTGTTGTAAAAGGCTATTTTTTGCTTTAAGTCTGTGTTTTTCGTACCTCTAAAAAATACAGGAACCAAAATATCATTTAATTTCTTTGCTTCTTTTAATGTATAAATAGTTTGTTGGCCGTTAACAATACTAGGGTTTTTCACATTAATATATTTCCCATTATAAAAAACATCACCCGTTATACTCACACCATTATTAAACTTACTAAAATTGTCAGGTTCTAGATCTATTGTCTCAATAATATTTTTAGAAGCAGATAACTTTCCTCTTACATTATCACGAAACAAAAAATAAAACCTGTCATCAGTTTTAGATGCTTGAGTTAAACTGTCCATTAATGTAATTGCAGGAACATATGAGAAAAATTCTGTTTCAGATATCATACTCAACTGTTCTTTTTTCATTTCAATTTTAAGTTTCATAGAATGATCTTTAGGCGGTGTTAAAAGATGTTCTATATATTTATTGAATATATCAGTTGGAGTATACACATTATAATACATAGTATTTACGGCCACAGTGGGAGATGAAATAAGCATATATTGGATTTTTTTAGAATCCTTAACTTCTTTTCTAAAACTAAAGTTACTCATGAAATCTAAAAAATCTTTAACATCTTTCTTAGATAGTGTTTCAGAGGTTAAATACTCTTCAAAGTTCTCAACAGTTTTTTGTGCAGTTTCTGAGTCGATATGTCCCAATTTCACTTGATAAACATAGCAAATTTCATCAAATTCATCATAATATACGGCATCAATTTTAGCATCTTTGCTTCCAGCTACCATGTACTTTTCTATGACCTCGTCATATGGCAAACTATGAATTATCGATACAGAAAAAACTTCAAATGCAGTTCCATAACCATCTTTAAATTGAGTTCTTTTAAATCCTTTGTTTTTGATTAATAGATTTTCTATATTTCTTAGTTCCTTTATAATTAGTTTCGAATTATTTTCACCATAATTAAAAATAAAATCAATTTTCTTTTTAATTGTTGAATTTGTTTCTTTTACATATCCCGTTGGCAGGTCAGATGTTAAATTGTATGTTTTCCATTTATCATCTGTTATAAAGTATTTTTCGCCTTTTGTTAAAAAATATTTTTTCATTTTGCACTCCTAATATCAGATTGTCTTGTCTTTATGACTTTATCACTGTTTTTGATAACCACTATACTAACTTTACTATAAATAATACTGAAAAATCCTATTCTTCATTGAATATATATTTATGTCGTTATAAACTGATGAAAACCAGTCTTTTATCCACAAGTTGATACTGGCGTTTAAATTCCTGTTCAAAAATTTGTATCTAATATATTTTTTAAAAGTCAAGTTATCTTAAAATGGTGAATCAGTTTCACTCACATCTTCACTCTCGAGTTCTTTTTTACTCTCGGAAGTTTTGCCTTCTTGTGCTTTATTACTTTCGTTTAAATGTGTAATTCCATCGATAATTTCTTTGATCATATCATAGAAATACTTAGCAACATCATTATCTTTATTAAATTTATCATTTCCAACATACTCCATTAGTCTGTAAGTTACTGATACTTGAGGATCTAAAATACTGTATATCACATCTGCAGATATTTGTCTTTCAGTGGAATATATAGTATGCGCTGTATTATCATCTATCTTTATAACGATATCTTTTTTATCATCTAGGATTATTTCAATTTTTCTTTCCATAGTATTTCAACCTCTTTTCTAGCGTATCAACGCCACCATCCATTTTATTTGCTACTAGATCAAGTATTTTATTTTCTTCATCTTCTAAACATCCTGAAATAACTTCTATTTTATTATTGTGCTTCTCTAGGTAAATAACATTATCGACATCTTGATTTATAACAAGTAGTGGGTTATGAGTTACAAATATTATCTGTTTTTGATCTCTAAGTCCATTGAAGTAATTAATTAACGCATCTTTGATCTTAGGATTAGAAATGTTATCTTCTGGCTGATCAATTATTAAAATATCCCAATCTGTAGAATTAAATGTCTTAAACTTGTAATATACTAAAGACATCTCACCTAATGTATTTCCTATCTGACTATTATCAGGTCCAGTTTCATAAATGTAATCATCTGTTTTCTTCATATCTTCTATAAATTTGTCTGTATTAGTTTTCCATGAAGAATCTATTTTTTCAATATTACTTCCTGCATTTTTCACAGCTGATGCAAGAGTTACATTATCATTTATATCATCAAGTTCTTTAATTGTTTGATAATTTTGATTAAATAAATAACTAAAAAAACTATCTTCTAAATATTGCATGTGATATTTTGCTATCCTTGTAAAAATGAAACCTTTTTCTTTGTTAGAAACTGACCCATTAATATCTTTAGGAAATGTGAAAATTTGACCATCTTGGATTTCAATTTTCTGCTTGTATAAACCTGTAATCGAATCAATAAGTGTTTGTCTAGATTCTTCATATTCTTCTTTGTGTGTGTCTTCTGTAGTTGTGAATTGCTTTTTATTTAAGTTGTAAGAATCTATTTTATTAACTATAATATTTTTTACGTTTTGTTCAAAATCCACTAGTTTAAATTTTTCGTTAATCTTATTATAAGCTTTGTTTATTGAATTTAACGCATCCTGCAAATCATCTAGCTCATCTTTTGTATAGTAGTTGAAAGCTAATTCTTGTGTGAGTAAATCTATTATAATCTTTAAATTATCTAACCTGGACTTATGAATGTTTGTAACTCTATCATAATTTTTAGTTTTCGTAACATTGATAAAGTAAGTGTTTCCAATTTTTGATTCATCATAAGAATGCTTTACATTACTTAGATTTTCTTTATTTTCATAAAATTTGATTCTTGCTTTAGTTTTATTATGAAGCCAACTTGAATACTGTTTAATCGCATTTTCAAATGTTGTGTGTGTTATATCTTTATATAAATTACTACCTTCAGTACCGAATACACTTCCTTCATTCTTATTCTTAATTATTTCAGATTGTTTTACAATCTGGCTTCTAGAAATTGCTTTTTTATCGAAACTCATTTCGTTTATTTCAATTAACTCAGTATAATATTTTGATATTTGACGATCCTTTTTTGTCAACATATCTATTAATAATGATTTACCGCTTCCGTTTTCACCAATAATTGCATTTATTCCATTTGCAAGCGGGTATAACTTGTCGCTTACCTTTAAATGACTAATATAATTTGAATGATTATTTGGCTTCCTCTTAAATCTAGTACCTGGAGAAGTTAAAGAAAGTAAAAGTCCCTTAAAAGAAGGTAATGATCTAATCACGGAATAATGATTTTTTCTAGCTTCAATCTTCTTACTATGTTGAGGGTAACAACTCCAGTCATGACAATCACTTCCCAAGACTAAAGCAACATCTAAATCTAATTTTGTTAAATTATTTCTTAGAATTCCTTCAACTCCAGGTTTTTGATATTCAAGCGCATCAAAATACCCAAATTTTAAATATTCGAAGGGGTTATAAGCTGAATCACTAAGTGAAGTGTGATTGCCTTTTTGATTTGAAAGATCTTTTCTTTGACAGACAATCAATAGAGATTCAATGCCTACTTTAACAAGAATTTCCTCATACTGTTGTCTAGTATAATAACCGTCTCTTTTAGTGAAAAAATAATTCTCTTTAATTATTTTCTCGATTTTCTTGTATTCGTCTTCTGTATTTGCATTAAAAATTGTTAAAATATGGCATGGCTTCATCCCGTTGTCTAATAACACGTCAAATTCTACACCAGCAAGCAATTGTTTTAGATATGTATATTCATTCAGATTAAGCAACTTTTTTGTCTTTGAATATAGCTCACTGTTGAATCTATTATGATCAGTAAAAGAGAACATTGTTATCTGATTTTCTTCCTTATCGAGTATATTCAATAAGTGTTCAACATTTTCTGTAGTAGAGTTATCAACAACTTTATCTTCTTCTTTATACTTACTTGAAATAGAATGAATATGTAAATCTATTCTTATATCTTCACTGAGCATTAAACTACCCCCAAATTTATATTTTTATTTTACTAAAAGATATCCTCATATCGTTTTTTTATTTAATCTATTTAAACTTCTTCTTATATTATAAAGGTGTTCTTCTATATTGTTCTTATAATAAACTGAACTTGTTTCTAGTTTAAAAACTAACAACAAGAGGTCTTTTTTTTCATCCCGAGTTATATTTTTAAACATGCTCTCATATTCTCTTCTAACAATCATACTTGAAAGACCAAACATATCTTTTTCAATTTCTACTAATTCTTTGTAATATTCTTGAACTTTAATAGATATTACTTTTCCTATTGATGTTAAATGACTTTTTAAAGAATTATTGATTTGGACAAAATCGAGCATGAACTTTTTATTGTCCTTATTATTAGCTTTAATAGCATCAATATCATTTTTTTGTTGCTCTAAATATCTTGTAACTTCATTAGTAATAAATCTATCTTGATATTCTAGTTTGACAATTATTTTTTTTATGTGTCTATTAATCGTTGTAATAATGAGTGCAGCTAAAATGCTTCCTGAAACTCCTAAAAATAGACTAGATAACCATGCTTCATTAATTTCAGAATAGTAGAATGATGCATAAGCACTAAGAATTAGTGCTATAAAACCAATCATGCTTAAATATAATCTTTGAAAGAGTCCTTTTACCCATAGACCAAATTTAATTAATACATTGATTATGTCTTCTTTCTTTACTTTTTCATTGCCATACTTGATATCTAACTCTAAATTATATGGCATCAAGCATCTAATGTATAAATCTCTCATCATCTCAATTTTATTGTCATAATATTTTTCTATGTTATCAACATTATATTCTTGTTTAAAATAATCCCAAAAAGCCTCAACAGCATAGTCATAACCATCTGAAGATATCAGGTAGTTCATTCTATCCTTGTCTGTTGCTATTTGAGTTGCTTTAGAATCAATAATTGATTTTATATAATTGAAAACTTTCTCTAAAGACGCTTCTCTTGATAAAACTTGTTTTTCAGTTAATATTTTTCCCATACTTGCCTTCCTTTAGAAGATAAACTCTCAAATCATTACTGAATTCTTCTTCGATTTCAATTTTATTTCTAACAACAAAAGTTAACTCTTTAAATGACGCTAAGAGAAAGACTAGTTTTAAACAATCCTTATCAGTTACTCTGCGTTTGTATTCACCGTGAGCTAGCTCATTTCTATTAAGCTCATCTATATCATTTTTAGTGAAGTCTAGATTATATATTTTGAAGTATTCATTCATTTGTTCCCAAGCTTCATAATAGTAATCCACTTCAAGATTAACTATATTTTCGTTAATTTTATTTGCTCTGTCTATACCTTTTGCTTTTGGTAATAAGTTACTGCACAATCTATGTTCATTTTCAAGAAGAGCAAACAGAGTTCTAGCACATGATCTATATGCACCATTAATCATACATTTAATTGCTTCAGTTAAGTCATCAATTTTCATATCATGTGTTGTTTTTAAACCATTTTTTGACTTTAATAATGGTGATATCCACCTAATCAGCCACTCGTAATTTTTGCTACAACATAAATGATAAAGATAATGTATAGAATCATCTACTTTTTCAAACAAAGGAAAATCAGGTGTTCTTAAAAAATAAATAAACCAGCCTTTTTCTCCTAATTTTTTAATCTTTAAGACATATTTGAATTGATACCATTTTCTTGTACTTTATGTTCTTTGTAGTTATTGTATCATTTGTTGATTCATGAGTCTAAATTGTATTGGGGAATAGCCTCCAAGTGTCAATTTAATACGATGGTGATTATACCAATAAATATACTCATCAATGGGCTTAATCAAATCTGATAGTGATTTAACTTTCTGTAAATAGATTGTTTCACACTTAAGTGTCCCGAAGAAGCTTTCAACCACTGCATTATCATAAGCGTTACCTTTAGCACTCATCGATTGAGTAAATGATGTAATTGTCAATTAAATTATGTCGTTTTGGGAGTGCGGACAAAAAGTTGAACTAGAAATAGAGGAACACATTGAGATGCACAAGCTAAAAACCATTCAAAAAACATTAGACCTATTAAAGCAATATGATTATCAAATTGCGAAGGTTGCAAGAAA
>Ga0265295_1009315_pt1 | contig 10547 bp, 8 predicted proteins | sample Munlansysbiofilm_FD_192503 | JGI IMG/M metagenome (GOLD analysis project Ga0265295, IMG submission 192503) | Leachate microbial communities from a municipal landfill in Southern Ontario, Canada - Methane capture system biofilm | ecosystem: Engineered > Solid waste > Landfill > Unclassified ... | reverse complement strand
TTTTGTTTGCGTTTGCGTTTGCCGCTTGGTTTGCGTTTGTGTTTGCCGTTTGGTTTGCGTTTGCGTTTGCCGCTTGGTTTGCGTTTGCGTTTGCCGCTTGGTTTGTGTTTGCGTTTGCCGCTCGGTTTGCGTTTGCGTTTGCCGCTTGGTTTCGCGTTTGTGTTTGCCGCTTGGTTTCGCGTTTGTGTTTGCCGCTTGGTTGGCAGTCTGTGTTTCTGTCGGCAACTTTACTTTTTCAAACACAAATCAAAAATTGCCATTCGCTTTTATTTCCGTTTTTAAAAACCAAACCTCGGATTCCCTGTTTAGCGCGCCGCTTTTTAATTGAAAACAAAAAAAGGAAAAAAGAAAAGGAAAAAAAATCGGAAAAGAAAATGAAACGAAAAGGCGGCTGTCAAAAGTTTCATTTCTTTTCCGAAAGGACATTTGCCTGCTTTGGTAATTTCGGATTGGCAACGGGAAATCTCTCAAAACAAGCAATCGTGTTGCTTTAAAAAAATTATAAATATTCATTAAAGAAATCGGTTGGATCATTGTATTTTAAAAAATAAAAGGCGAATCATTGAAATAAACGATATTGAAATAAATGAAACGGGATTTTGTTTTCAGTTATTTTTTAATCATTTTTAATTCGTCCTTGTGGCTTTCCGTTTTTTGGTCGCAGCAAGAATTTGAAGCCATAGGGCATTCGCCGCCGGACGGACAACCGACACAGCCGGTTTCCCCGCGAAGAAGCCTTCGAACTTGCCGGAATAAAATAAATGCCGCAAAAAGAAGCAAAGCGTAAACCAAAAGCTGCGGAAGAATAGACGCGATGTCAACCATGATTAAATCCCCTGATAAAAAAGAAGCTTTGCTTCTTGTTGTTTTAAAAGAACGCCGACGTGAATTCCATCCGCGTGGGCACTGTTGAAATGAATACCCGACAAATCTTTGTTTTGAATATGGATTCCTTTCATATTTAATCTCCACTTTTTAATCATAAATAAATGAATCAATAAGCGAATCAATAACTCTCAATTTCATGAGAATATTTTTCACTTACAGATTCTCTATTTATTTTTATTATTTATGTTTGTATATATATTATTTCTTTTAATATTTTGATTATTTATATCATGTCATGAACAATAACCCGACACGGTACACAATAAACGCAACGATGAAAGCGATTCCTGTCTGATACGCGCCCGCTAAAACGGCTAATTTCCAGCTGTTGAGCTCGCGTTTGGTGGCGGCAAATGCGGCCAAACACGGCAAATAAAGCAATGTAAAGACCATGAAAGACAAGGCCACAAGCGGCGTGAACAACATTTCAAAATCTTCCGGCGTGTACAGTATTTCAATCGTTGAAACCACGGCTTCCTTTGCGATGAATCCCGTAAAGAGTGCGACTGTAGCGCGCCAGTCACCAAAGCCGAGCGGTTTGAAAAGCGGGGAAATCGTATTGCCGATTATACCAAAGATACTGTCCGCCGAATCTTCAACCGGCGCGAATGAAAAGTCATACCCTTGACAGAACCATATCAGAATGGTGGCCAACAAGATGATCGTTCCGGCTCGGACGATGAATGCGCGTGTTTTTTCCCAAATGTGCTTCATATACGTGTAAAAATCCGGGAAACGGTAGGGCGGAAGTTCCATAATAAACGGCGCCGACGGTCCCTTAAACACCGTTTTTTTCAAGAGCCACGCCGAAAAAATCGCGACGACAATTCCGAGAAGATATAAAAACAACATGATTAAGCCCTGATGAGCCGAGAAGAAAACCCCGATAAACAATAAATAAATCGGAAGGCGCGCACCGCAGGACATGAACGGAGTAATGAAAATTGTTGTTTTTCGATCGGATTCATTGTCAAGCGTCCGAGCGGCCATGACGGCCGGAACGGAACATCCGAATCCGATTAACATCGGGATGAAACTTTTTCCGGAAAGGCCGATGTGTTTAAAAATGCGGTCCATTAAAAAAGCCACACGCGCCATATATCCGGAATCTTCCAAAAGGGTGAGGAAAACGAAAAGAATCACAATTTGAGGAACGAATGTTAAAATCGCGCCGACACCGGCAATAATGCCGTTGACAACCATGTCCTGCATCCAATAAGGCGTTCCGGCGGAAGTAAACCACCCCTCAATAAATTCGGCAAGCGTTTCATTGAAAAACGCGTCAATCCCGTCGGTCATCGAAGAGCCGATGGATCCGAATGAAAGTTGAAAAACAATCGCCATTAAAAGAATGAATATCGGAAGTCCCAACCATTTATTCGTTAAAATGCGGTCTATTTTTTCCGTTCGGTTCTGTTGAACTTGAATTTTGCCGTCGTGAACGGTTGCGGAAACAATTTTTTCGATTTTCGCATAAATTTCGGCGGAATGCGCGTCATAATCAATTTCATCGGCTGTTTTTAAGACGGACGGATCAAATTTGTCGCGTTTAAAGGATTCGGCGGAAATTGTTTCTTTTTGACCGGACGCGGGAATGGTTTTGCCTTGTTCGTACCCGTGGTCCAAAATATCATTTGCTTTTTGAATCAATTTGTCAATACCGCCGGCGGCGATTTTGGAGGATTTATGGCCCGCCATTTTCGCGATTTTTGAAGATAAGCTGCTTCCTTCAATCGCCGAGATTGGAATGACGGGAACGCCCAGCATATCGGACAATTTATCAAAATCAATCACGGTTTCGTTTTGTTCCACTTCATCCATCATATTCAACGCGATAATCATCGGAGAGCCCAATGTTTTGAGCTGGAAGGTCAAGTAGAGGTTGCGCTCCAAATTTGTCGCGTCAACAATGTTAATCACCAAATCCGGATTTTCATCCACGATGAAATTTCGGGCGATGATCTCTTCGGACGAATAAGGCGTCAGAGAATAAATTCCGGGTAAATCGACTATCTTGACGGTTTCTTTTTCGTGGTCGCCGGATTTCGATTTCGTATAATATCCCGTTTTTTTCTCAATGGTGACGCCCGGCCAATTTCCGACTTTTTGATTGGATTTGGTTAATCGATTAAAAAGAGTCGTTTTGCCGCTGTTCGGATTTCCGGCAAGTGCAATCGTATATTTTTCGTTTGACAATCTTAATCCGCCCCTTTCAAACAAGAGGGAGGGCAACAAGAACCGTTGTCTTCCGAAATAAATATACTCGACGCTTCATTTTTACGGATGGACAAATTGTATTTTCGAATTTTTAATTCCATCGGATCTCCGAGGGGAGCCACTTTAACGACCTGAATCACCGTTCCCGGCGTCACGCCCATACATAACAAGCGATTTTTTAAAATATTATCGCCGCCGATGTTTACGACTTTGCAAGAACAGCCCGGTTTAACTGTATTTAGAGTTTTAGTCATGCCGATCACTTATTTTGACAATTATAGAATTTATAGAGTAGATATAAGCGTTAAAGAATTATTCTTAATATGAAAGTTTAAGCAAATATGAATGTTAGAGCCGATGCGTGGTTTAAACGGATGTCGGGTTTAAACGGATGTCGGGTTTAAACGGATGTCGGGTTTAAACGGATGTCGGGATTAGAGTCCCGTTGAGGTTAAAACCGGTCAAGATAGAGCCGCTCTTGGTTAATCCGAAGTCAAGGTTTGTTCAAGTCAAGATTTATTCAAGTCAAGATTTATTCAAGTCAAGATTTATTCAAGTCAAGATTTATTCAAGTCAAGGTTTAATTCAAGTCAAGGTTTAATTCTAGTCAAAGTTTATTCAAGTCAAGGTTTAATTCAAGTCAAGATTTATTCAAGTCAAGGTTTAATTCAAGTTAATGTTAAAACCGATATTTTTAGAGCCGATAAGATTCAGCCGAGTAGTTAATGTAGGGCCGCGTTAATGTGTAAGCTGTTATGAAAGCCATAATGTGAGAGCCGAGTTTCAGGTTCAGTCAAATTGATATTAAATCCGGAGCGGAGTTAAATCCGACGGTTAAAACAAATATTGCAACGCGATATATAATAACCACCATTCAAAACGAAAAGGTTTGACGTTTTTGAAGAAAAGAAGCCGATATGCGTGAACAAATCGGCTTACTTTTTTTCGGAGTTATCTGCTTTCAAGTTTTTTGGGTGGATTATACGTTTTTGTTTTTTAAGGATTGAATGAGACACAAATTTTGTGCCATTCGTTTTCACATATTTTGTCGGAAAAAATCAGAGATTGATTCCGGGTGAAATAAGATAAATAAATGGAAAAATGACGGGAATACAAAAATTAGTGTCTTGAAGAGAGGGTTTTCAGAAGGGCAATAATTTTTGAAACATGTTATCATTTTTCATCCATTCAAATTATTTCGGTTAGACGAAAACAATCTGTAATTAAACCATATTGTATATAAAGATATTGCTTTTTTTAAAAATTGTCATTCGCGTCATCTTCGGGTCTTTTGTTTGAAAAAAATTTTTTTCTTCGTGTTTTTGAAACAAATCGCTCTGGTTCATTTGAGGGAACAACAATGGAAATTGAGTCGCGTTTTTAAATGTGATTTTGTTTTCCCAAAATCGAATGAAACAAGGATTTATTATGGAATAACCCTTCATGGAATTGTTTAAAAATCGGTAAAATGGTCAGAGTATGGATTTGGAAGGATATGCAAAAAATTTGATTTCAAAAAAGGATCAGACCGCGCATCAAAAAATTAAAGAAAGGATGATTGAATTTAAAAAAATCGATGAAGAATGCGCGGATTCTTTGGTCAAGGCCGTTTTTGAAGAAACGCAGTCGGCTTTATCCCTGAAGGGCGACCTTTTTGAATATTATAAAAGCGGCGTGACAATGGGCGATTTCGGTATCGGTTCACGCGGGGAAGGGGATTTTTACGCTCATGAAAAAATCGGGCGCGTCATCGGAAAAACGAATGCCGTTTTGGACTCCTCTCATTTGGATGATTCCGGGGTCGTTGAGGTCGGAGACAATTCGGATTATCTTGTCGTGACCGTTGACGGAATGCACTCTCGCTTGAGCGCGTTTCCTTTTTTGGCCGGATTTCATGTCGCAAAAGCCGCTTTAAGGGATATTTATGTCATGGGCGCAAAACCGGCGGCCATGCTTTCGGATATCCATGTGGCCGATGACGGGGACGCTTCCATGATTTTTGATCACCTGGCCGGGATTTCCACCGTTTCGGAATTGACGGATATTCCGCTTGTCACCGGAAGCACGCTTCGAATCGGCGGGGACATGGTTATCGGGGAGCGGATGACGGGGTGCGTCGGCGCGGTCGGCACTGTTTGCGCTTCCGATTTGACGGCTCGAAATCAAGCCGCGCCCGGGGATTCGATTTTAATGACAAGAGGAACCGGCGGGGGAACGATTACGACGGCCGCCATTTATTCCGGATACCCCGACGCGGAAAAAGTGATTGAAAAAACACTGAACGTTGACTTTTTAAGAGCCGCCCAAGCTCTTTTGGATTCGAAAAATATATTGAAGCAAATTCACGTCATGACGGACGTGACAAACGGAGGCGTTCGCGGAGACGCTTTTGAAATTTCAAAAGAAGCGAATGTCCGGCTTGTTTTCAATGACGATTCTTTGGAACAATGCGTCGAGCCGGCGATTTCTAATATGTTGGCCGATTTGGGAATCGATTTCAGGGGGGTGTCGATTGATTCGTTGTTGGTGATTTGCCCGCCCGAAATTTCCGGCGACATCCTTCAAATCGTCCAAAATTCCGGCGTTTTCATGACGGTTGTCGGGCACGTTGAAGAAAAAAACCCCGAAAAATACGACACCGCTTTAATCGTCAACGGAGAAGAAAAAGAATTCAAACCGCTGTTTCGAGAATCCGCCTACACGCCGCTTAAAAAAGCCATCGGCGAAAAGAAACCGTCAAATTTTAATGAAATGAAAAAAGAAATTGACGCCGCGGCAAACGCCGCCATTGAAAAGAAGAAGCGGATTTTGGAACGGATTCAAAACAAAAATTAAAATCGGATTTGAGCGGAGTCTTTTAAAAAATTTAATCTTGCTCCCCCTTTTGATTTTTTTGTGAATGAAAAGAACATACAATCTAAAAACGGTTGCCAAAGTGTTCGGCAGTCGGCGCAAATCAAATATAGTACAGTTGCCAAAGTGTTCGGCAGTCTCTCCAAATCAAATATAATACAGTTGCCAAAATGTTCGGCAGTCTCTCCAAATCAAATATAATACAGTTGCTAAAGTCTTCGGCTGTCGGCGCAAATCAAATATAATACAGTTTCCAAAATGTTCGGCCGTCTCCCCAAATCAAATATAATACAGTTGCCAAAGTGTTCGGCCGTCTCCCCAAATCAAATCAAATCAATACGGTTGCCAAAGTGTTCGGCAGTCTCTCCAAATCAAATATAATACAGTTGCCAAAATGTTCGGCCGTCTCCCCAAATCAAATATAATACAGTTGCCAAAGTCTTCGGCTGTCGGCGCAAATCAAAAAATGTCGCTGGATTTTGATTCTTAATTTTAAACCGTTCCTCATTTTTATTTTTAATTAAAAAACCGACCCTTTTTTTTATTATTAATTAAAAAATCAATCTTCTTTTCGCTGTTTGGCGCGGCACGATTTCTCAAATTCACCGCCGCTTTTTTTTAACATTTTCATATTTGCGTTTTTTTTCATAAACGCTTTTAAAGAAAGCCGACCATTATCTGAGTAAAAACAAAGGATTTGATTTTATGGTTTCATTGGATGACGCCGTGACGGCTCATATTAAAAAAGGCAGTAAAGAATTTGAAATTCTCGTGGACCCGGAGCTTGCGCTTGCGTTTAAACGCGGAGAAGAGATTCAAATGACGGATATTTTGGCGGTGGAATCCGTTTTTGAAAACGCGAGCCGCGGGGATAAAATCGCGGAATCGGATTTGATGGCGACTTTCAAAACGGACGATGTTTTTCAAATCGCCGCCGTTATTTTAAAAGACGGAGAGATTCAATTAACCAAAGAGCAGCGAAAACGTTTTTTGGAAGAAAAAAGACGGTTGGTCGTAACCTTTATTTCTCAAAACGCCGTCAACCCGCAGACAATGGCGCCGCATCCGCCGCAGCGCATTGAAATCGCGATGGAGGAAGCCAAAGTCAACATCGACCCCATGAAAAGCGTGGAAGAGCTTGTTCAAATCACGATGAAGGCGATTCGGCCGCTTATCCCGATTCGTTTCGAAGAAGTCAGCGTGGCCGTTCGCATTCCGCCGCTTTACGCTCCCAAAGCTTACGGCGACATTTCGGCTTTCGGAAAAATGTTGAAAAACGAATGGCAATCGGACGGCTCGTGGATTGCGGTTGTCCGGATTCCGGCCGGCATGCAAACCGATTTTTACGCGCTTTTAAATCACATCACGAAAGGAGAAGCCGAAACGAAATTGATTAAAGACGATTAATTTTTTTTCTTTCCTTTTTCGCCTTCTTTTTCGGGTTTTCGTGAAAGACTATAAAAATGATTAAAGCATAGGGTATAAAATTCAAAGGAGAGTAAGAGGTAGGATGGATCAAAAAAGAATTGTTATACCCGGGGAATGGCTGTCCGACGACACGGCGCTTTCCGGCGCGGGCACTTATATTTCCGGCGGAAAAGTTTTCGCATCCGTTTGCGGACTTTTGGTTCAAAAAGGAAAACTTTCCGTTCACCCGTTTTCAGGTCCGTACATGCCCAAAAAGAATGATTTAATCATCGGCTATGTAACGGTCGTGACATCGTCAAATTGGATTTTTGATATCAATTGCCCTTACGAGGGTCTTTTGCACGTCACGGAATATCCGATTCGCGTGCCGTCTGAAGAAATGCTTCAACATTTCAATATCGGAGATACGGTTTTGCTTAAAGTGACGGATGTCAATTCCGAAATGAAAGTGGAATTGACTTACAAGGATCCGATTTGCAAGAAATTGACGAAAGGGCGTCTTTTTGAAGTGCCGTATTCCAAAGTCTCGCGCGTCATTGGTCGTTCCGGCGCCATGATTTCCATGTTAAAAGCCAAAACGGGCTGCGATATTTTCGTCGGCGGAAACGGTCGGATTTGGCTGGACGGGGAGTCCGCGGACATGGATATTTTAATGTCGGCGCTTTCAAAAATTGAAACCGAAGCGCGCCTTCCCGATTTGACCGACGCGGTCAACGCTTTTATTGATGAGAAATACGCCGCCATCGGTCGGCAAGCGCATGGTGCGGTTACGCAAAAGCGAAAAGAAAAGGATTCCGGCTTTGTTAAATCCGATTCAAAAGACTCGGCGGATTTGAAAAAATCCCGTTCCGAGAAAAAGGAAAAACCGAAAAAAGAGAAAAAAGAAGAAGGGAAAAGAGAAGAAGAGAGAAAAGAAGAAGGGAAAAGAGAAGAAGAGAGAAAAGAAAAAGCGAAGCCTAAAAAAAGCGGCGCCAAAAAATCCGATTCGGATTCGACCCGCGATAAACCGGCGTCCTCTCCTTCGTTTGATACGAATTATTCCGTCCCGGGCACTGAGGTTCCTTTTAAAAAATCGATTGAATCTCCCTCCGTTTTTTCTTCTCAAAAAAGAAAGACACAGCCGGAAGCTTGCAGGCAAGAGAATTGCTCCTGTTTTAAGAATGTCTTCTTTACGCATCCGCCTTTCCCCGCGGGAAATAAAAGCGACAGATAATGCGTCTGTTATTCTATTCACAATTTTAAATTTATCCGGAGATATATTATGAGCTCAAATCAAAATGATGTGGTTTTCTTTGATGAAAACGGCCTTCGAACCGACCAAAGAAAACCGGATGAAATCCGCCCGATGAAAATTAAAATCGGAGTTCTTTCACGCGCGAACGGTTCTTGTTATTTGGAATGGGGCGCAAACAAAGTTTTAGCCGCCGTTTACGGTCCGCGCGAAGCCCATCCGCGCCGCATGCAGTTGGCCGGAAAAGCGGTCATTCGTTACAGATACAATATGCAGTCTTTTTCGGTTGAAGACCGCGCGCGTCCCGGCCCCAGCCGCCGCAGCAGCGAGATTTCAAAAGTCAGCCGGGAAGCCTTTGAGCCGGTTCTTTTTGCGGCCGACTATCCCAAAGCCGCGATTGACATTTTCGTTGAGGTACTTCAAGCCGACGCCGGAACAAGAACGGCCGCGATTAACGCCGCTTCTTTGGCGCTGGTGGACGCCGGCATTCCGATGCGCGGCTTGGTTTCCGCTTGTGCCGCCGGAAAAGTGGACGGCAAAATTGTTTTGGACTTAAACAAGCCCGAAGATAATTTCGGCGAAGCGGATTTGCCGATTGCGATGACGGAAGACGGCAAAATCACGTTGATTCAAATGGACGGCCATTTAACGCCTTCCGAATTTGAAGAAGCCTTGGAGCTTGTCCAAAAAGGATGCCGCCAAGTTTTAGAAATTCAAAAAGCCGCGCTCTTGGAAAAATTCGCTTCCGTCATGGAAGACGAAATCGAAATTTCCGAAGAAGACGCGGATGAAATCGATTCCGATACGGAAGAAGAATTCGATATCGATCTTGACGACGAAGACCTCAACGGTGAAGACGTTGATGCCGATGATGAAAACCCTAACGGCGAAGACGCGGATGATGATGATCTCGACGACGAAGACGCGGATGATGACGATCTCGACGACGAAGACGCGGATGATGACGATCTCGACGACGAAGACGCGGATGATGACGATCTCGACGACGAAGACGCGGGTGATGGCGATCTCGACGACGAAGGCGCGGATGATGATGATCTCGACGACGAAGACGCGGATGATGACGATCTCGATGACGAAGACGCGGATGATGACGATCTCGACGACGAAGACGCGGATGATGACGATCTCGATGACGATGATGTTGTTGATGAGGATCTTGATGACGGGGACGCCGTTGACGAAGTGTGTGCCGATGAGGAGGACAACGATGAAACGGAGGACGTCGATGCGGAATCCGAATGCGAGTCCGATTTAACGGATGAAGACATAGACGCTTTTGTCGCTCAAGTTTCTCAGAGATTGGCAAAAGACGTTTCGGCCGTCATTCGCAATTATGAAGAGTCTTGTCAAGATTTTAATGATGAATTTGACGAGGAGGATTTGGATATCATTATCATTGAGGACGATGAAATGTTGGATGAGGACGATTTAAACGAAATCAAAAGGTTTGCTTCCGAAGCGGATGAAGATTCCGACGAGTGTGAAACGGATGTTTTTACGATTGACGCGGATGATTTTGATGACGATGAATCGGAGGATTTCGATGCTTCCGTTGATGAGGACTTTGATGAGGACGAGGAGGAATAATTATGGTCAGCGAAGTGCTTTCGGCTTTAAAAAGAGATTATATTCATAATTTGATTGTTGAGGGGAAACGTTCCGACGGGCGCGCTTTTGAAGAAATGCGCGAAGTCGTCGTTAAAACAAACGTTATCTCCAAGGCGGAGGGTTCCGCTTACGTGAAATACGGCGAGACCAAGGTGTTGGTCGGGATTAAGCTTCAAAAAGGAACGCCTTTTCCGGATTCTCCGGCCTCGGGCATTATTATGACCGGAATGGAGTTAAATCCTTTGGCCTCTCCCGATTTTGAAGCGGGTCCGCCGCGCGAAGACGCGATTGAAATGTC
>Ga0265295_1009314_pt1 | contig 10548 bp, 10 predicted proteins | sample Munlansysbiofilm_FD_192503 | JGI IMG/M metagenome (GOLD analysis project Ga0265295, IMG submission 192503) | Leachate microbial communities from a municipal landfill in Southern Ontario, Canada - Methane capture system biofilm | ecosystem: Engineered > Solid waste > Landfill > Unclassified ... | reverse complement strand
GCCCGAAGCCTTGTGGATAATATCCTCCACAATCGATACGCGATGCTGGAGCTCTCGGGACTCAAGAGCTTCGACGAGTACACGTTCTACCATTCGGTCAACGTGGCGATCCTTTCGGTCGCGCTCGGTTCGATGCTTACGCGGGACTACCGTTTCCTCTCGGCCCTCGGTGTCGGCGCCATTCTCCACGACATCGGCAAGATGACGGTCGACCCCTCCGTGTTGAACAAGATCGGACCGCTCACGAGCGATGAGTGGGATGAGATGCGGCATCATCCCGTTCGCGGAGCGGAGATAGTGGCGCTCACTGCAGGGGTCGATCGGGCGTCTATCGTCTGCGTTCTCGAGCATCATATGAGGTACGACCTGGGCGGCTACCCTCCTCGCGAACCCAAGCGGAAGCAGCACATCGCGAGCCGCATCGTCGCGGTCGCCGACGCGTACGACGCCATGACCTCGCAGCGTCCGTACAGTGCTCCTCGTATGCAGGATGAGGCGATGGGGGTCATCGTGAAGAGTGGGGGTAGGTCGCTCGATCCGGGTTTGGTGCGGCAGTTCGTCGACATGCTCGGCTACTTCCCACCGCGATCGCTCGTACTGCTCGACTCCGGTGAGGCCGCAGTAGTGGTCAGCCCGAGTGCCAGCGATCCGAAGCGACCCATAGTCCGCGTCATCGCGGGCGCTGATGGCACGGTAGTCGATCCGGTAGACGTGGATCTGAGCGCAGCGACAGAGGTGCAGGGTCGCTCGATCGTACGCTGTCTCGATCCCAGTGGCATGAACGTGGATATCTCCGAGTTCCTGTAGGAGTGTCTGGCGGCGGGGTACTATAGCCCGTAGACCGACGACGGGAGAACCCATGGCTGCACGCATCCGGCGACCCAACACCATAACGATCGTGATCATCGTGCTCGTCGCACTTGCGGCGCTATCCGGGATTGCTGCCGAGTTCTACACCGACGCACTGTGGTACGAGGATCTCGGACAGTCCGTCGTGTTCTGGCGGGGTCTTGGGTGGAGCTGGGGCATCGGGGCGCTCTCGGCGCTGCTGTACTTCGGCGTGGTGTTCGCGAACATCAGGATCGCTCGCTCGTTGAGTCCGGTCGGCCCTAGGCGGGTCCCCCTGACTCCCGGTCTACAGTTCGAGGAGACGATCGACGCGATACGACGGGCGCTTGGACGCTCGACCGGCCCGGCTGCGGTCGGCGTCGCTGCAGTCGCCGCGATCATGGCAGGAATCGCCGCAGCCGGATCGTGGGAGACCATAGCACTTGCGTTCAATGGCGGCTCGTTCGGTGTCGCCGACGCTCATTTTGGTCGCGACATCGGCTTTTTCTTCTTCACGCTTCCTGCATTCCGATTCGTGCAGCAGTGGCTTACAGGTGCGCTTCTCGTCGCGCTGCTCATAGTGGCAGCGGTCTATCTTCTGGCCGGCTCGATCCGGCCATGGGATCGCTGGCGCGGCTTCGACTCACACGTGAAGGCGCATCTGTCGGTTGTCGGCGGGCTGATCATCGTCGTGCAGGCGTTTGGGTACTGGCTCGACATCTTCGAGCTCGACTACTCCCCGCGCGGGCAGGTCCTCGGTGCATCGTTCACCGATATCAACGCACAGATTCCGGCGTACTCCATCCTCATCGTCATTGCGCTTCTCTCTGGAATCGCGCTTCTCGTGAACATCAGGTTCCGCGGTTGGCGTCTCCCCGTGATCGCTCTCGGTGCGTGGGCGGCGGCGGCGGTGCTCGTGGGAGGTGTCTATCCCTCGGTCGTCCAGCAGTTCCGCGTAGCGCCGAACGAGGTCGAGGCGGAGTCTCCGTACATCGCACGCAATATCGAAGTGACGCGAGAAGCGTATGACCTCGATGACATCGAGGTGCGGGCGTTTCCCGCCGACGAGAGTCTGACCGCAGCCGATCTTCCCGAAAACGCCCGCACGATCGAGAACATACGTCTGTGGGATCCATCGGTGGTTCCAGACACGTATCGCCAATTGCAGGGCATGCGGCCTTACTACAACTTCACGGATGTGGACATCGATCGCTATACACTCGATGGTGAGCAACAGCAGGTGCTCATCTCGGCCCGTGAGCTTGATGTGAGTCGCCTTGCTTCGCAGGCACAGACCTGGGTGAATCAGCACCTCGTCTACACCCATGGCTACGGTATCGTGATCAGCCCGGTCAACGAAAGCTCCGGCCAGGGATACCCGCACTTCCTCATGAAGGATATCCCGCCGGTCACCTCGTCGGATCTCGTGCTCGACCAGCCGGCGCTGTACTTTGGAGAGGCTGCCGCCAACTACGTCATCGCCGGAACGGAGCTCGCTGAGTTCGACTACCCGGTCGGCGATTCGAACGCGGAGATCACGTACACCGGGGAGGGCGGGATCGAGGTCGGCGGGTTCGTGCGTCGGGCCGCGTTTGCCACACGCTTCTCGGCACCGCAGATACTCTTCAGCAACTACATCACGGCCGACAGCAAGCTACTCTTCCGTCGTTCTATCTCCGAGCGCGTCACGGCACTTGCTCCCTGGCTCTACCAGGACTCGGACCCGTATCCGGTAGTCACCGACGGACGGATAGTGTGGGTGATGGACTGTTTCACCACCTCGGACCGGTATCCGTACTCGGAGCGCTACGGCGGCATCAACTACATCCGCAACTCGGTCAAGGTGACTGTCGACGCTTACGACGGAACGACGACTCTGTATGCATACGACCCGACCGACCCTCTGCTCGAGGCATGGTCGCGTGTCTATCCGGGCCTGCTGACCGATGTCGCCGAGATGCCTGAAGGTATCGTCGAGCATCTGCGTTACCCGGCAGATCTGTTCTCGTTGCAGGCAGAGGTGTATAAGACCTATCACATGGAGGATCCGAAAGTCTTCTACAACAAAGAGGATCAGTGGGCGTTACCGGGAGAGGGTAGCGACGAGCTTGGAACGGCCATGGACCCGTTCTATGTGCTGATGGAGCTCCCGGAGGAGACCGTCGAGGACTTTATGCTCATGATGCCGTTCACCCCCCGAACGAAGGCCAACATGATCGGCTGGATGGCCGCGAAGTCGGATCCGGGTAGCTACGGTGAGCGCGTCGTGTACACCCTGCCCAAGCAGCGGCTTGTGCTCGGCCCGGAGCAGGTGTCGGCCCGGGTGAACCAGGATCCGGTCATCTCGCAGCAGTTGACGCTGTGGACCCAGCGGGAGAGCGGTGTGCGGTGGGGCAATCTGCTCGTGATCCCCATGGACGACTCGATCGTCTACGTGCAGCCGCTCTACCTTCAGTCCGAGCAGACCTCGATGCCACAACTGACGCGTGTCGTGGTGGCCTACGGTGACAAGATCGCCATGGAGCCGACGCTCGATGCGGCGTTACTTGCCGTCTTCGGTGAGCAGGAACGCCCAGGCGATGGGAGCGGTCCGGCAGACGTTGCTGCCGCCCGCGACCTCTACGAGAGCGCAGTCGCTGCGCAGCGCGAGGGAGACTGGGAGGCGTACGGGCGTTACATCTCAGAGCTCGGCGATGTGCTCGTTATACTCACCGGGGATGAGACGACGGTGACTCCTACCCCATAGGCCTCGCACGGTATCGGTTATCCGGGGTTGTGGTGTCGATTCTCGGTCTGTGGTAGTGTGTTACTTCGTTTGCTGGAAAGCGGAGTTCTGTGGCGTGCGTCAGATGGTCGAAGGACCGCTGCGTGTGACCGGCGGCACAGAGCTTACCGGCGAGGTGATTGTGGCTGGCAGCGCAAGAGCGCGCGGGCCCAGAGGATCACGGTCAACACCACCAACAGCAGAGCTCGTGCTGAGTGGCCAAGGCGGCGGATACGTCCGATCTGCGTGGCCAGGACGCGGCGACATGCTTCCTTCTCCACACTCTCCGGAGTCGTCGTATACCCTGGGCTGCCGTCTGTCCTGTAGTCGTCCATGGAGGACAGTGTGAAGGCAAGAATCGATCGAAGCTCTCATAGGCGTTCCCTGCGGTCTGCGCGGATCGGTGCGGGGCTGCTCGTCGTAGCGCTGATCGGGGCCGGAACCGTACCGACGTTCGTTGCATTCGCCCAGATGGTCGAAGATGAACGTATGGTGATCGCCGATACAGGTTTGAGCCTGGATTCAACTGGTAGTCGTCCCGATCCTGACGGACTAAGGACCCCTTCGGGTCTCGCGGCTCTTGAGGAGCGGGCGAATGGTACGCGGATCGCCACTGTCGTGCAGGAGTCCGCAGTAGTGCATTCGGCTCCACGTCAGACAGTGTCAGTCTCTGCTCCGGCGCCGACTCCAACGCCCACCGTTACCGATACCGCTGGTTGGAAGACCGCACGCGTATCGTGGTACGGGCCCGGTTTCTATGGCAACACCATGGCCGGGGGTGGTGTGCTCCAGCAAGACAGCATGGTGGTGGCGCACCGGAGCCTTGCGTTCGGTACTCGGATAGAGTTCTCGTATAGGGGCCGGACCTGCATTGCCACGGTCCAGGACCGTGGTCCGTTCACCGGTGGTCGCGTCTTCGATCTTGGGCCGGGTACGGCCAAGGCTCTCGGTTTCTCGGGTGTCAACACCGTGAGCTACCGCATCCTCTAGCGATGATCCAACGTAGATAGCGGGCGGCGCTTCTGAGAGGAGCGCCGCCCGCTTGTTCGTCGAGGCACGGGGGTTTAGGCTATCTTCGATAGTGGCGTCACCGTACAAGGGAGGACACCATGGCTCTACCCGGCGATAAGTCGACCGGCACTGCGAACGGATTCGAGGCCGTCATCGACTCGGTGGCCGATTTGCTCCAGACGGCGGTTGACTGGCTTCGCCAGGAGGCTGCTGGCGTCGTGCAGGAGAAGATCGTCGCTCCTATCCAGCGGCTCGGGCTCACGCTCGTCTCGGCAGCAGCTGCCGCTGCGCTACTGACGCTCGGACTCACCTTCATCGCTGTGGCGCTCTTCCTGCTGCTCGCGAACTGGGTGAGCTACCCCGGCGCCCTGTTGATCATCGGCGCTGTGCTCATGCTCGGCTCGATCGTATTCCTCTTCATCAAGGTGAGGTCGATGCAGAAGTGAACGACACCAGGGACACGGCGCTTGCGCCCCAGCAACTGACAGTCGACGATCTGAAACAGAAGGTCCTGCAGATCCGGGATCTTGCGGAGGCCGAGACGCGCGAAGTGCTTCAGCGCGATGCGACAAAGGTCATGGCCGTGGGCGCCATCGCTCTCGTGGCTGTGGTCTCGATCGCGTACTACCTTGGTTCGCATCGTCATCGGAGTGCTCCCGGCGACATGATGTGAGCACTGTGCGGCTCCGCTGTGTGAGAGTGCTTGAGGACCGAATCGATCTCGTGCTGGAAGCAGACGCTGCTCCGATCACCGGGGAGGTGGCCGAGCGCGCAGCGGCACGCCTTCTCGACTGGCTCCCCGGTCTCGTGTTGCATCGCTGCTCGACAGACGGCGCTCATCCGTTCGTGGAAGAGTTGCGTGGTACCCAGACGCCGCATCTGTTCGAGCATGTGGTCCTCGAGCTTCTTGTTCGAGCTGGTTCACCATTCGGTGTTCGCGGCGAGACCGTTTGGCGCAGAGGCGAAGATGCATATTGCGTTTCGATCTTCGACGATGACGATGCGGTCTGTCTTGCAGCGGCCCGTCTTGCCCTTCGCCTCATCGAGGGAGCTCTCGGCGATGGCATGACGTTCGACATCGATGTCGAGGTCGGTCGCCTCGCTGCACTGCGTGCGACGCCGAACGGTGAACCCTTCGTGATTGACCCTCGCTGAAGCGCGGTGCTAAGGTACCTTTCAATCCCGGTGCGCCGGGCTAAGACGCAGTGGACGTGAGGGAAGAGGGCATCATAGGCCCGGCCACCCCTCCGCAGGTCCCTCGCCAGAACCGTTCTAGAGGAGCGGTGGAAGCGGGCGGTCCACCCGGGCCGTTATCCCGGGACCGAGGTCCGGCGAATGTGCGCGAGCGCCGGACGAAGACAGGTGGTACCGCGACGACCCTCGCCCTGTCGGGAGGGTCGTTTTCTGTCGTCTGAGGGCGCATGTGCGTCTTTGAGGAGCAGTGATGGGTACCGCACGAGTGGTGTTCGACCGTTGGGACGACCGCTATGCGAAGCGCATGGCCGATGTGCGCTCGAGCGCCGTCCGCGACTTGTTCGCGGCGGCCACACGTCCCGACATGATCTCCTTCTCCGGCGGTATGCCGGAGATACGTCGCGTTCCGATCGACTCGGTCATCAGCGCTGCGACCTCGGCGCTTCGTGACTCCGGCACCGAGGCGTTGCAGTACGGGTCGTCAGAGGGTCGGCCTAAGATCCGGCAGGTGGTCGTCGATCTCATGGGCGAGATCGGTGTCCGCGTCAAAGCAGACGATCTCGTGATCACCGCCGGCGCCCAGCAGGCGCTCGATCTCATGGCGAAGATATTCCTCGATCCCGGTGACGTCATCATCACCGAGGGCCCCACATATCTCGGAGCCCTGCAGGCGTTCTCCGCGTACCAGCCCAACGTGGTCTGTATCCCGATGGATGCCGAGGGCATGCGCACCGATCTGCTCGAGGAGCAGCTGAAGCGTCTCGGTCCTCGTGGGGCGAAGTTCATCTACACGATCCCCAACTTCCAGAACCCGGCGGGTGTCACACTGACGCCACAGCGCCGTCGCGAGCTGCTCGATCTTGCGCGTGTGTATGACATCCCCGTCATCGAGGACGACCCGTACGGACGCTTGCGCTTCGAGGGCGGTCACTGTCTCCCGCTGCGCGCGCTTGATGACGAGGTCATATACCTCGGCACGTTCTCCAAGATCTTCGCTCCGGGGTTGCGGTTGGGATGGGTCATCGCCCCCAAGCCGATCCTCGCCAAGTTCGTGCTCGCCAAGCAGGCGGCCGATCTGTGCGGCAGTTCGTTCGCGCAGACGACTGCAGAGCGCTACTTTGCCGATACGCGGTGGCGCAAGGTGCTGCAGGATCTCACGGGGGCATATGCCGAGCGTAGGGACACGATGATCGAGGCGCTGGCCGAGCACTTTCCCGCAGAGGCGACCTGGACGGTGCCCGAGGGTGGGTTCTTCGTGTGGGTCGAGATGCCGGCGTTTCTCGATCTCAAGTCGATCCTCGCAGAGGCGGTCGAACGTGGCGTGACGTACGTGCCGGGTGACGCCTTCTTCCCCGATGGGCGCGGACGTAACTGCATGCGTCTCGGCTTCTGCTATGCAGAGCCTGATGCCATCCGCGAGGGCATCCAGCGTCTCGCCGAGGTGCTGGAGGACCGGTTGGAACTGTATCGAGCGTTCGCGAACGCAGGCGTACTGCCTGTGGACGATGCCGATGGGAGGGGCTGATCCAGTGAACGAGAAGATCGCGGTGCTCATGGGGGGGAAGTCGCTGGAGCGTGAGGTCTCGCTCATGAGCGGCAAGCGTGTGTGCGATGCGCTCGAGGCCGAGGGGTACCGGGTGCTTGCGCTCGATGTGACACCTGAGCTGGTAGCGACGCTCCGGAGCGAGCGTCCGGACGCTGTCTATATAGCGCTCCACGGCAAGTATGGGGAGGATGGGACCGTGCAGGAGCTACTGGAGTTCCTCGGCATCCCGTATACCGGTCCCGGTGTCGTCGCCTCTGCGTTCGCCTGGGACAAGGCGCTCAGTAAACGACTGTTCGTGGCCGATGGGATCCCTACGCCCCCGTGGGTGACGTTCACCGCGGCTGCGTTCAAGCAGATGGGTGCTGCCACCGCACTCGATCTCGTACCCGGGGCTGTCGGCGGTTTCCCGGTGGTCGTGAAGCCGTCCAAGCAAGGATCGGCACTCGGCCTCACCAAGGTCGATGACGCTGCCGGTCTCGCCGAGGCGCTCCTGACCGCGCTGTCCTACGGCGATACGGTCATCGTGGAGAAGTGGATCGATGGCTGCGAGCTCGCGGTCTCGGTGGTGAACGATCGGGGTGGTCAGGCGCGTGTGTTCCCCCCGGTGGAGATAGAGCCCAAGAGCGGCCTGTTCGACTTCACGGCGATGTACACGGCCGGTGAGACCGACTACTACGTGCCGGCACGGCTCGATGACGTCACTACTACGGCAGTGACCGAACTGGCTGCGCGGGTACATACCCTGCTCGGCTGCGAGCGGATCAGCCGTGTGGATATGGTCGTGGCCGAGGACGGTACGCCCTATGTACTCGAGGTGAACACATCACCGGGTATGACGGAGACTTCGCTCTTGCCGATGGCCGCCGCAGCAGAAGGGCTCGACTTCCAAAAGTTAGTAGCGCATCTGGTACGCTCTATACTGGAAGACGCGAAGTGATTGGGTACATATATCACTGTCGCTAGTTCTGCGAACTGTCCGATCTCTAGCTCGGAGGTGGGTTTCTTATGTACGACTATCGTAGAGGTGAAAGCATCCTCGGTGCATTCCTGCTCGGTGGCATCCTCGGTGCCGTGCTTGGTCTGCTCTTCTCGCCACGTTCGGGGCGTGAGAACCGTGAGTTCATCGCGGCCAAGACCGATGAGTACTGGGGTGAGGGCAAGCAGTTCTATGAGACGAGTCGCGCCAGGGTCCTCGACGAGACTGAAGAGATGCGGGTCAAGATCGATGCAGCGCGCGATCGCCTGAAGGACCAGGTCGACACGGTCACGCAGCAGGCTAAGGGCAAGATCCAGGAAGTCGCCCCGGCTGCACGCGACGCTGTGACGAGGGCGGGCGAGTCGGTCAAGTCGGGCGTCGGTAGTGTGGAGCACAAGGCACAGGGTGTCTTGGACAAGCTGTCCGAGAAGACAGCCGTTGCGTCGACGCTAGAGGATGTCGCTCCTGCGGCGACCGATCTGCCGGTAGTGGAGTAGCAGAACCGTTTCTCGCGTATGATAAAAGGACCGGCCGCCTCAGCGGCCGGTCCTTTCGCACCCGGCTATGACGTTGGTGATGGAGGTAGAGCGCATGCCGAGTATCACAGGATACGAGGGCCGGACCGTCATCGGTCAGAGTGGACGAAAGCTCGGGCGCGTATCGGCTGTGCTGTTCCACCCCTCGGAGCCGAGGGCGGTGGGGGTGCAGATCGACAAGGGGGCCGTTCTCGGGGTCATCGATCAGCGTCCCCGCTATGCGGGTCTGTCCCGTCTCCAGTCCTCGGTCGATGAGACGCTTGTGATCGATGCGGATGTGCTTCCCAAAGACGCTGATGGTGAGCGCGCGCTCGGCTACCGTTGGGATGACACGGTGGTCTGGCACGGTATGCCGGTGGTGTCGCCCACCACAGAGCCGGTCGGTATCGTGCATGATGTCGAGTTCGACGCTACCACAGGAGAGGTCACGGGACTCCGGGTCTCGACCGGAGCGGTGGGTGATCTGGCAGTCGGACGTCTCGATGTGTCACGTGATCTTGTGCGGGGTTTTATCGGCGAGGCGGTCGTCGTGGAGTCGGGTTATGGAGAGCTTGCGGCATCCGGAGGGGCGGCCAAGGCTGCAGCAAGCGGTGTGACTGCCCTCAAGGAGCGATCCGGTCAGGTGGCCGACGGAGTGCTGCAGGTCGGTGTGGCCGCTGCAGGCGCCCTTGGGCGGTCGCTCAAGAGCGGCGCAGGGCGCAAGGCTCTCGATAAGATGAAGTCGCTCATGGATGATGACGAGTAGGTGGGTGCCTCGTGCGTAAGATAGTCGGACTCAGCATAGTCGACCGGGACAAGCTGCCGACTCCGTGCGTGGGCTGTCTGTACTGGGAGAGCGTGGAGCGTCTGCCCTTCGAGTGTGGGGTGAAGTGCGATGCCTCCGAGGCGAACGAGCGCGTCAGGGTGATCGCAGACGGATGGGGTGAGTGTGGCCGGGTCGTCGTCGAGGATGGTGAGGTGCTTGGCTTCATCAAGTACGCGCCGCCTCTTTATATGCCACAGGCGCGTCACCTGCCGTCAGGGCCGCCTGATAGTGACGCACCGCTGATCACCTGCATGCACGTCGAAGCGGAGGCGCGTCGCAAGGGTGTGGGCGGGCTGCTGCTTCGTGCGGCGATGCGTGATCTCGCGCAGCGGGGGGAGCGAAGCGTACAGGCGTATGCGACGACTTTTCGCGGTGACATGTCGTCCATGCCGGTCGTGGGCGTCGAGTTCCTCTTGCGGAACGGTTTCACTGTTGCGCATCCACATCCCCAGGTGCCACTCCTGCGGGTCGACCTCAAGTCGCTCGTCCCGTGGACGGAGAATCTCGAGGCAGTGCTAGAGTCCCTGCGACTGCCGGTGCGAGCACCGAGCCGCAAGCCGGTCACGCTGTCCAGGGATAGTCGATGAAGCGCGCGATCAGCGTGTTTTGTAGGACGGTGCGTGCGTGCCTTCTCACTGTCTTCGCCATCTTCTTGCTTGCGGCTGCCCATAGCTCTCATGCGCAGATCCCGGTGATCCTCGATGACGTCACGGTCTTTGCGCGGCCGGGGCAGACTGTTGAAAGCGTGGTTGGCGAGTACGGGGTTCTGCCGGTGCCAAAGGTGCGGGCGGCCCGTGACGGTCGGGTTGTGGGCGAGCAAAAGGACGCGGCTCTTCTTGTGATGCGCAATGGCGTGCAGGCGTCGTTGGCAACGGCGGTGAGCTGGGG
>Ga0265295_1009313_pt1 | contig 10548 bp, 12 predicted proteins | sample Munlansysbiofilm_FD_192503 | JGI IMG/M metagenome (GOLD analysis project Ga0265295, IMG submission 192503) | Leachate microbial communities from a municipal landfill in Southern Ontario, Canada - Methane capture system biofilm | ecosystem: Engineered > Solid waste > Landfill > Unclassified ... | reverse complement strand
GCCTAGGGAACAAGATACCCACCAAAACCGGCGCCTCGTAGAGGCGCTACAAATGGCCCTAAACTGTTGGATACAATGAAAATCTTGTGGTTGATGCCTTCTCACGCCGGCTAAAGCCGGCTAAGAGCGCAAGCTAAAGCTTGAACTACGAACATACGCCGGCTAAAGCCGGCGGAGAACAACACTTTTCAAGCTTAAGTTAGACCGCGTCCAAAAAGGTGGCCTGGCAGAATTTTGGACACTAAGACACACGAAGCTACACTAAGACACACCAAGTAGTTTTTTGTCTAAAATTAGAATTTTAGCAGAAAAATTGCGGTTTTATACAATTTCATCGAGTTTTTCTGCTTTGTCCGGCTCGCTTTTCCCAACAAACCAAAACGGGCAAGCGGCTTAGTGTGCCTTCGTGTGCCTTCGTGTGCCTTCGTGTGCCTTCGTGTGCCTTCGTGTGCCTTCGTGTCTCTTCGTGTCCTCCCCCTTTCGTGTGCCTTAGTGGTTCAATGGCTTTTTGGACGCGGTCTAAAACCTGGCGAGCAAGGAGGGATGCAGGGCGCACTAAGGCTCGGGCAGCTTGATAGTTGCGCTTTTGGCGTTATATTTGTAGTTTACATAATTTTGTCCGATTGAATACCAAGAGTTAAGGAAAACAGAATGTCAGTCAAGATCAGACTTCGCCGCACCGGCAAGCGCAATGCCGCCTGCCACCGCATCGTGGTATGCGATTCGCGCTCGCCCAGAGACGGGCGTTTCATTGAGAATATCGGCTTTTATGATCCGCGGCACAAGAACGAGAAGATCGATCTCGAGCGTGTTGACTACTGGCTGCCGCGCGGGGCACAAGCCAGCGAGACGGTGCAGGCCATTATCAGACGCGCCAAAAGCGGCGAGGCGCTGCAGAAAGCCGAGCCGGCACAAAGCGAAGTGGCGGCTGTTGAAGTCAGCGCGGATAAGAGCAGCGAAAACGCAGCCGCCGTGACCGAGGTCGAGACGACAGACGCAGCGGCGGAAGCGGAAGCGGAAGCAGAGGCCGCAGCTACAGCAGAAACGGAAACAACAGCAGAGACTCAGACGGAAGACGCTGAGCAAAATTCGGAACAGAGTTAAATGGGCATCTCTTTTTTCAAGAAGATTTTCGGCGGCGACTCGGAAGAGCGCAATTCAGAAACAGAGGCAGGGGAGGAAAAGCTGGGGCGTGAAGAGCAGCCAGCCTGCTGCTCCCAGGACAAGACCGACAGCGGCGAAGAAGACTGCGAGGCCGGCATCGACCTGACCAACTTGGAGGCCTTTGTAGAATATGTGGTCAAGGCACTGGTAGACTTGCCAGAGCAAGTCAGCCTGGAAAGCGTTGACAAAGAGCGCATCACCATCATTCAGGTGCGCTGTGAAAAAAGCGACATAGGCAAAATCATCGGCAAAAGCGGCAAAACCATCAGCGCCATACGCACCCTGGTATCCAGTGCCGCCGGACGCGGAGGGCTTCGTGTCAGCGTCGATGTCCTGGACTAAGCCCCGTACAAAAATGAGCGGACGGGATTCTGGACACTAAAGCGCAAAGGTTTTTACGCTTTGCATTTCCCTAGTGTCGCCTCGAATCAGTCTCAGCAACTGCGGTATAATTATGCGGCTAGACATAGTCAGCCTTTTTCCGGGCATTTGCTCTGCCGCTTTAAGCCAGTCCATTATCGGCAGGGCCTGGAGCGCTGGCCTGGTTGACATTAATTTGGTTGATCTGCGCGATTTCAGCGTCGACTCGCGCCGCAGCGTGGATGACTCCCCTTACGGCGGCGGCGCCGGCATGCTTTTAAGCCCGGCTCCGCTCTTTGAATGCCTGCAAAGCCTGAGCAGCGAGCATGCACACATCATTTTTCTGTGCCCGCAGGGACAGCGTTTCGAGCAAAGCCATGCACAGCGCCTGGCAAAAATGGAGCACTTGATCCTGGTCGCAGGGCACTATGAGGGCATAGACGAGCGCGCCCGGCAATGCCTGATGCACGAGGAGTTCTCGCTAGGAGACTATGTGCTCACCAACGGAGCCATCGCCGCGGCGGTCTTGGCAGACTCGGTGCTGCGGCTGCTGCCCGGCGTCTTAGGCTCAGCTGAATCGGCCGATGAAGAGTCTTTTGGCGAGGCCGGGCTGCTTGAATATGCGCAGTACACCCGCCCGGCTCAGTTTGCCGGCATGCAGGTGCCTGAAACACTGCTTGGCGGAAATCATGCCGACATCGCCGCATGGCGACGGCAACAAAGCCTGCTGCGCAGCATCTCGCGCCGGCCAGACCTGTTTGAAAACAATGTTTTGTCATATATCAGAGACGGAGATACTTCCCATGAACGCTATTGAAAAAATCCGCCGCGAGAACCTGAAAGAGGGGCTGCCCGCACTCAACATCGGCGACACTGTACAAGTGGACGTGAAGATTATCGAGGGCGACAAAGAGCGCATACAGGCTTTCACCGGCACCATCATCGCTAAAAACGGCAGCGGCGTCTCCGAGAGCGTCACGCTGCGCCGGGTGATTTCGGGCCAGGGTGTGGAGCGTGTGCTTCCCATACACTCCCCGCGCATCGTCGGCTTCAAAGTCGTGCGCGAAGGCCGTGTGCGCCGCGCCAAGCTCTACTATCTGCGCGGGCAGGTAGGCAAGGCCGCCCGGGTGAAGGCCAAGCGCATAGTCTAAGAGCGGCAACGCCGCCCTGCTCTGACGGACAGTCGATCAACAAGGAGCCTGCTAAATTATGCCTTAGCGTAATTTGACAGGCTCTTTTCGTTAGGGCAGGTCTTTCCCAGTCTGCAAAAAAACATTATGCCAGCTCAACCCTGCGACATGTTTCTTCACGAGCGCCAGGCCTATGCGTCTTGCTCGAGTGGCAGCGTCGCCGGCATTGACGAGGCCGGGCGCGGGCCGCTGGCCGGCCCGCTGGTGGTCGCCGCAGTGATCCTGCCGCCGGAAAATGAATTCGACCTCGCGGTGGCCGACTCGAAGACACTCAGCGCCAGGCGCCGCCAGGAACTCGCCGAGGCCCTGCTGCAAAGCCCCGGTCTCTGTTATGTCATCGTAGAATGCAGTGCAAGGCGCATAGACCAGCTCAACATTTTGGCGGCCACGCATCTAGCCATGCGCCAATGCGCCAGACTCCTGCTACCGCGGCTCGAGCTTGCCCTGGTAGACGGCCTGCCGGTACCACATTTCCCGCTGCCGGCTCGTTTTCTGGTCAAGGGCGACCGTCGCTCCGCCAGCATCGCGGCGGCCAGCATCCTGGCCAAGACGCATCGCGACCGCCTGATGCTGCGTCTGCACCGGTTTTATCCGCAATATGGCTTTGACTGCCACAAAGGCTATGCCAGTGCGGCGCACCTGAAGGCGCTTGAGCAGCATGGTCCCTGCCCGGCACACCGTGTCAGCTTCGCGCCGGTGGCCCGCATTATCTCAGCGCCGCCAGAGCAGCTTAGCTTTGATTTTTCCCAAGTTTAAATATGCCTCCCACTTTAGCCATCAAAAAAGAACCCTCTGAGATCGTGCGCCGTCTGCACGCCGCCGGTCATGAGACTTACCTGGTAGGCGGCGCCGTGCGCGACCTGCTCTTAGGCGTGCAGCCCAAGGACTTCGACATTGCCACGGCTGCCACGCCCGAGGAGGTGCGCGCCGTCTTCGGCAGGCGACAGTGCCGTATTATAGGGCGACGCTTTCGCCTGGCGCACGTGTTCTTGAACCGCAATATCTATGAAGTAAGCACCTTTAGACGCTGCCCGAGCCAGGAGGAAAGGCGGGGACGCAAAAGCGACCAGGGCACGATGATCTGGGACGACAACCAGTACGGCAGCCTCGAAGAGGACGCCGCCAGGCGGGACTTCACCGTTAACAGCCTCTACTACGACATCTGCGGAGGGCGCGGCATTATCGACTTCTGGGGCGGCCAGGCGGACCTTGAAAACAAGCTGGTGCGCGCCATAGGCGACCCGGATGAGCGTTTCGCCGAAGACCCGGTGCGCATGCTGCGCGCCCTGAAGCTCTGCGGCCAGTTCGGCTTCAGCCTGGAAAAAGCGCTGTCCCAGGCTTTGCAGCGGCAGCGCGAAAGCCTGGCCCTGGCCTCCCGCTCCCGGCTTTTCGAGGAATTGCTGAAGATACTTTCAACTTGCCGCTCCGCCGCCATCCTGAGCCGTTTGCAAGAGCATGGCCTGCTGACTCAGTTTTGGCCGGTTCTGGCTCAGTCCTGGCATGAGCAGGAGGGGATGCTGGCCAGGCATCTGCTGGAAGCGCAGGGGCGCGAGCTGCAGGAAGGCCGCCTTAATCTTTCCAAAGCCATGTCGCTGTCCTGTGTCAGCCTGCCCTTCCTGATGAGCGCCTTAAGCCCGGGCGACATGGATGTCAGCAGCTGGAGGCGCGATGCTGACTCCCTGCATTTGGCCAAAAGAGCCTTGCGGGTTCTCTTCGAGGGCTATGCCCTGCCTAAATATTTTCAGGAACGCGTTATCGGCATCTGTTTTTTGCTGCCCCGGCTGCTGCTTGAGACACCCAGCCCTAAAGCACTGCAGCACAGCGAGTATAAATACGCGCGCAAACTGCTCGAATTCCTCTGCGCATATTACCGCTGGGACCAGTCAGTGCTGAAAAAATTGCCCGAGGCGCTCTATAGAACCCAGGACGACGAGGAAAAACAGCGCCGACCCAGACGCAAAAGAAGACCTGGAACCCGGCCACCACGAAAGTAGGGCTTTTTTAAGATACAATGACTGAGCAGTCATTTGCAACCCCATGATAGGCATTTCCGATGTTAAGATATCTTCTTTATGGTATAATCATCGCCATACACCTATTGATTTTCTTTGTCTTGTTCATGGGCAACCCAGTATATAAACAACAGGGCGGCCATCAAGAGGAGCCTGGCCTGCAACAACAGCAGGAAGACAAAGCCGCAGACAGCGCTCAAAACAGCGAGCCGCCAGCCAGCAGACCGGCCTACCCGGCCTACTCCGCCAATTATTACCAAGACGCCAAACTCGAGCTGGACCCGGAGCTGGCCCGCCTGAGCAGCCAGTGCCGGGCGGCTGCAGTCATAGACCCGGAGCGCAAGCTTGTGCTCTGGGGCAAAAGCCTGGACCAGCCCTACCCCCTGGCGTCGCTTACCAAGCTGATGACCGTCTTGCTGCTCATGGACGACTTGCGCGCCGGCAAAAATGGCCTGAGCCTGGAAACACCGGTGAAGGTCAGCCTCAGCGCCGCCAAGGTCAGCCGCCGCCTCGAACGCGGCGTCTACCTGGACTCGAGGGAGACCTTCAGCGTGGACGAGCTTTTGAAGAGCGTGCTTATACGCAGCGCCAATGATTGCGCCTACCTGCTGGCCGAGTATCTCGGCGGAGGCAAGCCGGAGGACTTTATCGCCAGGATGAACCGCCGCGCCAAAGAACTGGGCTGCAAAAACTTTCTCTTCGTCAATCCGCACGGCCTGCCTGAAGGCAGCCAGGACAACCTGGGCAGCGTGCTCGAGATCGCATACCTGGCCGAATACCTGTGGCGCTTCCCGGAAGTGATGAAATGGACCGCGACCCGGCGCGAAAGGATACGCGAGAACAGCAAGCCTTTCGACCTGGACTCGACCAATAAGCTGCTGCGCAGCTGTCCAGGAGTCAACGGCATGAAAACCGGCATGACTAACCGGGCCGGACATTGCATCGTGGTGACTTGCGAGCGCGAGCGGAAGCGCATCCTGGTCATCGTCATGGGGGTGAGCGCGGTCAACGGCGCCAGAATACGCAACGACTTGGCGCAGCGCCTGGTCGAATGGGCCTACAAGCAGTAATTGCAGAAACGCCAAAAAACCTTGCTCTGACTTCGTGTGACTTAGTGTGACTTAGTGTCCTCCCCCTTCGTGTGACTTCGTGTCCATTAGCTTTTTGTCTGGGGCTGGGGTCTGCTTGGATTATCCCAGTCCTGCGGCCAGCGAGGGCACGGTTTCGGAGCGCAGCCCCAGGCTGTCTTCGAGGAAGACATTTCTGCGCAGCAGGGCCGCGGTTCTGGCTCCGGCATATTCATCCAGAGCCGATATTTTAATAATTATTTCTTCTTGTCTGCTATTCAGGCATCTTTGTCTGATTGCTCTTCTGATGCTCTCGAGCAACATTTTTCCCAGTCCGGCCAATTCACCGGAGATAAGGATGGTATGCGGGTTTAGCAGCGTGGTAATCATGGCCATCACCGGCGCGATGCGCTCACAGGTTTCCTGAGCGAGCACCTCGGCGGCGCGATCATTGGCATTTGCCTGGCGCACGAATTCGGCTAGGCTGAACTCCTGCATATTCATTTGGGTGGCCACGCCGCTGGCCACCAACTCCTGCATCATCTGGCGTATGGCGGCGGCTCCAGCCATGGCTTCAAGACAGCCGCGGTTGCCGCAGCGGCAGCGTCTGCCGCCGGGGGTGAGCACCAGGTGCCCCAGCTCCATACTGGCGCAGCGCTCGCCGATAAGCAGCTCCCCTTTGCTTAAAAAGCCCGCGCCTATGCCCTCGTCGAAATGGGCGTGAAAGAGGGTCTCGGGAAAATCCGGCGCGCAATGCAGATATTCGGCGTAAGTGCGAATAAGCGTCTCGGGTGCCAGCAGAGGTTTGTCATCGCCGGCGTTGATCTTGAAGAACTCGCGCAAAGGCACATTTTCCCAAGCAGGCAAGTTGACTGCCTGCTTGCTGCGCCCGCTCTTAAGATCAATAGTGCCTGGGTCGGCAAAACCCAGCAGGCATTGCGGCGAAGAGGAACCGCGCAAGCCCTGCAGAGCCTTAAGCAGCAAACCGCATATGGTCTTACTGCTGGCGCCGGGGCGCAAAGGCAGGCAGAGCCGCCCTTTTTCTTCACCGGAGGCGTTTATGCTCAGGGCGTAAACGCATTTAGGCGTTAATTCCAAGCCGTAGAAGCTGCCGGCCTGCGGGTTTAGGCTCAGCGGCGAGGCACGCCTGCCGCAGTGCCGCCCCTGGCGCTCAGGCTCGAGCAGAAGACCGCGGCGCTTAAGGCGCTCGACCACCGCCGTCAAGGTAGCTGGACGTATGCCGTAGTGGCGACTGATGCTACTGCGGTTGCTCGAGCCGCGCAACACAATGTCGCTGAGCAAGGCACGGATAACAAAACTATTGTCGTTCATGAAATCTCTAGCATTAAAAAATTGCTCTGCCTTCGTGTGACTTAGTGTACTTCGTGTGTCTTCGTGTGACTTCGTGTCCCTTCGTGTCTCTTCGTGCCCTCCCCCCTTCGTGTGTCTTTGTGTCCCAAGCAGATTTTTTTGTTTGAGGGTATATATTTTTAGTTCAGCCGCGGCGTACTACAGCGGCTTGTTTGTTATCATCCAACTTGAGGTTAATTTGATGAAGATTTCCCTTTCGCAGCTAATCACCGCGGCCATGCCGGTTTCCGAAGTCTTGGAGCAGGCCAAACTGAACAACTATGACGAGGTCGAGCTGGCTCTGCGCGCCGGCGACAACGAGCCTTTCAACTATAATGTAAGCGATTCGGAGCTTGACTCCTGGCGCGAACAGGCCGCCAGTCTGGGCCTGCCCATCAGCTCGATGGCGATGAATATGAAGAGCGGCAACCTGCTCGCAGCTGGCAGCGAGGGTGCCGCAGGACTGGCCTCGACCGAGCGCGGCCTGGAGCTTTGCGCCAAACTGGGTGCCAAGGTATGCCTGCACACTCTGGGCAGCTTAAACCCAGAGCTGTATTATGAGGACGCCTATAACAACGCTGTGGCGGCGCTACAAAAACTGGTACCCTGCCTGGAAAAACTAGATCTGCGCCTGGCAATCGAGTTTATCTGGAACGGATTTCTTTTCAGCCCGCTGGAAATGCGCCGCTTTATTGACCAGGTAGGCAGCCAACGCGTTGGCTTCTACTTCGATCCGGGTAACATGGCGGTGTTTCAATTCCCACAACACTGGGTGCGCGCCCTGGGTAAACGCATCTTTCATGTGCATCTCAAAGACTGGAAAGGCAGAGCGCTTAACGGCGAGTGGACCGCCCTGCTGCAAGGCGAAGTGAATTTCCCCGTCGTCATGCGTGAACTGCGTCAGGCCGGCTACCAGGGACCCCTGGTCAGCGAAGTAAGCCCCAGCCTGGCCAGCCTCGAGGATACCGCCGCAGCCATGCGCAAAATCGCAGCTATGTGACCTTTTTTGGACACGAAGACACACGAAGGGGAGCCGGCTGCATTGTGGCGCCCCTACAGGGCGCCGGATTCGGGGGGGGCTTTTACCCAGGGTGGCGCTCGGCTCCTACGGAGCCTCGCTTACCCTGGGCTATATTAGGTTGCCCCTTCGGGGCACCAAATGGACAGAATTTCAGAAAAAAAATTAAATTTTTCCCAAAAACTGCGTTTTTCAACAGAATTTTACTTTTGTGGTTAACCAGTCAGGGTCAACACTACTGGCAAAATCAGAATCACCAGATGAATTGTGCCGCAGAACCGAGCCATTTTATCCATTAGCACAATTTACTATTCAAAAAGCGTATCTACTTGCGCCGTAGGCGCATAACCATGCTTAACCCCAGGCTTCAGCCTGGGGTGCAGGCACCACCAAAACCGGCGCCTCGTAGAGGCGCTACTATGCCTCCCCCCTTTTGGACGGGTACTAAGTTAACACCAATAGACTGGAAGCCGGCGAACCCTGGAAGACACACGAAGGGACACGAAGGCACACTAATACTTTCAGGTCTTTTACCACGTCATTTGGTTTTTGCCGGTTGTTTTTCGCTGGTCTCTTCCTTTCCCAGGAATTTCTGCAGTCTTTCCAGTATAATTTTATCTTTGTTGGCGTTCAGGTGTTCCAGTGCGCTTTGCACGCCGCGCAGCCTCTCCTCGGTGTCCTCGATGACCAGCTGCATGGAGCGCTCCAGCATTTTGCCCAGCTCCAGCTCGATGGCCGCCTTTTCGGCCTCTGGCGCCAGCCGGTATTTTTCGGCCAGCTCGTGGCATTGCTTCTCGATGCGGCTGACCTCGTCGCGTTTTTTATTTTCGCGCTCGGGCATTTTTTTCCACAGCTCGTGGAAATATTTTTCCCGGTCCTCGGCCTTGAGTTTTTGCAGGCGTTCAAACTCTTCGGGTTCATTGGCCTGCAAGTACTCCATCAGCAGGCGCACGCGGTTGCGCAGATTATATTGTTGTCCCAGGGAAGGCCGTCCCGCCCCAGCTCTGCGTCCGCGCGCGCCGGTCTCGCGTTTGTCTTCGCGTCTCCCAGCTCCTTTGCCGCCGGGCTGCGCCCATGCCGGGCTGGTTAAAAGCAGTACTCCGAGCACCAGGAGCATGATTGACTTCAGCGGATTTTTCATAAGTGCCTTCCTCGCCGGGGAAATTAGGTTGCCTCGGGCATTCGGGTTAATCAGGGCAGTGTCGCATACAGGAAGAGCTGCTCTTCCAGGCCTTCCAGCTCGGCGTCGGTCTCCTTCATGTTAAGATACCAGAGCGCCTCCAGGTCGGCCTCGGCCAGCTCGCTCTGCGCAAGCACAGTTGCGTCCGTCTTCTTTCCTGCCTGCGCCACCTGTATCTCGGGCGCCGGCTTATTGGTCAGCGCAGTGATTGCCAGAAGCAGGAGCAGTGCGGCGGCCACGGCGTACAAGACGCGGCGCACGCGGCTCTGCCAGCCTGGGCTTTGCGCCGGCCTGGCGGCCTTCACGCTGGCCAGCACCAGCCTGTCCAGTCTGGCACTGGGTACGGCCAGACTGGCGCCGATCATCAGGTCCAGCGCCAGCAGCTTGGCGCATTCGGGGCAGGCCTTGGCATGCGCCAGAGCCTCCGCGCTTAGCTCGGCATCGGCCAGCATATACTCTTGGGCAAATTTTTCGCAGTTCATATTTCACCTCCTGCGTGCGCCTGGAAAATCCAGGCCGGCTTAGTATCTTTTTCCAGGCAGAGTACTATTCGAGTTCTTGCATCATTTTTCTCAGGTTGGCGGTGGCATAGTGCATTCGGCCCAGGGCGGTATTGATGCTGATCTTTTTTTGCGCCGCTATCTCCTTGAAGCTAAGGCCCTCGGCTCTAAGCTGCACTATCTCTTTTTGCGCCTCGGGCAGCTTTGCTATGCTTTGCTTCAGCCTGGCCTGCTGGCTTTCCTGTTCGAGTATCTCGTCGGGGCTAAGTGATTCTGACAGTATGTTCTCGTGGATTTCCAGCATCTCCCGGTTTTTCACGCTGCGGTAATGGTCCATGACCAGGTTATGCGCGATGGTGCAGAGCCAGGCGAGCAGGAGCTGTTGTTCGGTGTAGCGATGCCAGTTGCGCACGGCGCGTATCCAGACCTGCTGGAAGAAATCGTCCACCAGCGAGCGGTTTTTAGGCAGCAGGCGATGCAGGTAGGCAAAAAGCTGCAGGCGATACCTGGCATACAGGACATTGAAGGCCTGATCGCTGCCGGAGTCGCGGCAAAGCGCGACCAGCTCGCCGTCGCTGAGTTGTTCTAATTGCTCATGCCGCATTAATTACTCCATCCCTAAAACGGAAAACTTCGGGTTATATTGTCACAAGCCAAAGGCCGGGCTGATTCTCTAGTATGGCTTGCTCGCAAAAAAAAACGCCAGT
>Ga0265295_1009311_pt1 | contig 10548 bp, 6 predicted proteins | sample Munlansysbiofilm_FD_192503 | JGI IMG/M metagenome (GOLD analysis project Ga0265295, IMG submission 192503) | Leachate microbial communities from a municipal landfill in Southern Ontario, Canada - Methane capture system biofilm | ecosystem: Engineered > Solid waste > Landfill > Unclassified ... | reverse complement strand
GTATATCCCGTTACGTTTGAGGAACAACCGAAAACAAAACAACCGGAATATTTTACTCCGGTAAGCGATGTCCATTCCGAAATTATTTCTGTGGATCATGTGGTGCAGTCAGCTATCCAGGTGGGCAGCCTGACCATAAACCGAGACCACCAGGAATACGCGCAGGTTGAATTTGCGTGCACGGTTCTTGGCGGTTACTTCGGCAGCCGGCTGATGAAAAATATCCGCGAAGACAAAGGGTATACATACGGCATTGGAGCCAGGATGGTTCCGTTAAAAAACGGGGCATATTATACCATTGCCGCTGAAGTCGCGGCAGAATTGACTCAGGCCACCCTTTCAGAAATACGTAAGGAGATGAAACGACTGCGGACAGAAGCGTTGTCGATTGAAGAGCTGGCCCTGGTCAAAAACTACCTTCGTGGCACATTACTTCGCAGCTTCGATGGCCCTATGGCGCTGGCAGAGCGATTTCGCGAAATGTCGGATGCCGGTCTTGATAACCGCTATTATCAAAAAGTTTTCGAAACCATCGAAACAATTTCTGCACAGGAAATCCTTTACACCGCTGAAAAATACTTTCATGAAGACCGGATATCCATAGTAATTGCGGGGAGGAAATAATCTTTTAAATAAAGCAACGTTATACTACTAACCGTTACTTTTGATCCTTATATTTGTATTCCATGCGTGTAAAAATTTATCTGTTTTTTGCCGCCATAATGGCCGCACAACTCGCACCCGGACAGGTTTACGAACATTATTTTCGAACCCTTTCCGTAAACGGCACCATGGACATTCTGCTGGAATGGAAAATTCCGGAAGGAATCAACAGCAGCAATTTCAGCCACTATAATATTTTGCACAGTGATGAACGCACAGGGCCATTTGAAATTATCTTCGAAGGAACGGTGCTCGCTAATACCAGCTATCTGCACCAAACAGACAATGGCACCGATGCGCCGCATTACTACTTTATTTCAACACATCCTATTGCCGGAGACAGTATAATCTCCGATACGCTCACACATATCAGGGTGAAAGTGAGGGCACTGGCTTCCGCTTCCATCGCACAACTTACCTGGAACCCCATTACAGAGATGCCGTTGTATCCTTTTGAATACCAAATTTACAGGAAAATTGGTGCACTGCCTGAAATTCCTATTGCCTCAGAACAGGAAACACAATACTACGATACCTCTTTTCATAATTGTGTATTTGAAACGATTACCTACTACCTTAAGCTGGTAGATCCGGAAACGCAGGGTGTATCCATATCGACTTCTGGTGCGGAAGAGCTGAAAGATATCACACAACCCCGGATTCCCAATGTAAAAAGTGTAACCGTAATCAATAACAATCAAGTACAAATCAGCTGGGATCGCAGCCCGGATAGCGACGTAGCGGAATACCAGGTATATGAAAACCGCCCCCCCAACCTCGAGTGGTTCTTTTTATTTCCTGTCATTGGGACAGATACGCTCTTTAATGGAGACAATATCTGTGACGGAGAAGTCAACTATGCGGTTTCAGCTGTGGATTTCTGCGGAAATATCGACCCGCCTGTTTATGAATTTGCCCACAGAGTAATAGACTTACAGGTTATTGAGCCTGAAATTTGCGACCAAACGATTTTCTTCGACTGGAGTGACTATATCAACATGAACCCACCCTTGCAAGGATACCGCATTATTGAAATCGACCTTAATTCCGGTACAGAAACCATTAAAGCCACAACTCCTGATTCGGAATATACCCTTGCAGAATCATTTCAAAACGGCGTAACCTATTGTTATTTTATAGAAGCTTTCAACGATGTCGGCTACACAAGCACTTCCTGCACACAATGCATTACCGGGTATAAACCCGTTTCACCGGATACGCTTGCCATCACGAATGTTTCGGTGGATGCACCGCAAGAAATACGAATAGAATGGTACGTGGATACAGCAGCCAATCGTTCGACCCTTTACCGATTGTACCGTGAAACATTGTCGTCAGGGACACGGATACGGCTGCGTGAATCATCCCCTGCCGAAGGACCACAGCTAATAATACACGATGCCAGCGTTACCACGGAAGCAGAAACCTACCGCTACTTCAGCGAAGCCATAGATACCTGCGGAAACCTTATGCCATATCATCCCGAAGCCACGACAATCCTGCTAAAAGGAGAGCGTGGACTACCGGGTGTTTACACACTCAAATGGAGCGAAGCCACAAATTCTTCATCACACTTTCAGGAATATCTGGTGGTCAGAATGCTGGAATCGTCCATCGACACCGTTTATAAAGGAACAGCGCAATCCTTCACGGATGAAGTCAATGATCCTTATGCAGCAGCAGGTGAGGCGGTCTTTTTCGTCATTGCCCGGTATGAAGACCCTTTCTCCATAACAAAACGCCTGAGTTATTCCAACCGAATAACGCTCAGTCCGGAAATGAAAATGTTAAATTTTCCTAATGCCTTCACACCAAACCAGGATGGATTAAACGACACCTTTGGGCCGGAAAACCTGCTGAATGATTACAACGTGCAGGAATACCAGCTGAAAATTTACGATCGGTGGGGCAAAAGATGCTATCAATCAACAAATTACACCGAACGATGGGATGGAAAAATTGAAGGCAATCCGGCACCGGCAGGCCTATACAATTTCAAAGCAGTTTTAAAAACTCCGCAGGGGAGTGAAATCATCCGGCAAGGGGCCATTGTTTTGATAAAATAAATCTTCGTTTTTTCATACCTTTGCGCAAATAAAATGGATATGTCGCTGAATTATAACGAAAAATTTGTAGGCGAAGGATTAACCTACGACGATGTATTGTTAATTCCTTCTTACTCAGAAGTTTTGCCCAGAGATGTGGATATTTCCACAAAGTTTTCACGTGAGATAACCATGAATATCCCCATAGTTTCGGCCGCAATGGATACAGTTACAGAATCAAAAATGGCCATTGCCATTGCGCAGGAAGGGGGTATTGGAGTACTTCACAAAAACATGACCATCGAAGAGCAGGCCAACGAGGTAAAAAAGGTAAAACGTGCTGAAAACGGAATGATCATCGATCCCATAACCATCCATCCGGAAGAGACCATCGGCGATGCACTGGCACTGATGAAGGAATTTGGCATTGGAGGAATTCCGGTAATTAACGACAATAATGAATTGGCAGGGATTGTAACAAACCGTGACCTGCGGTTTGAAAGAGAGCTATCCTGTTCCATAAGTTCAGTTATGACACCGGCCGAAAAACTTATCACCACCCGTGAATTCACCGATTTTGAAAAAGCCGGCGATATTTTACAAAAACATAAAATCGAAAAATTGCCGGTAGTGGATCACCATTTTCGGCTGGTAGGCCTGATCACATACCGCGATATTATAAAAATCAAAGAACGGCCCAACGCATGCAAAGATACACTTGGCCGGTTGCGAGTTGCAGCGGCAGTAGGTGTTTCAGGAGACACTATGGCCCGTGCCGCTGCTCTGGTGGCCAACGATGTGGATGCACTAATCATTGATACAGCCCATGGACAAAGCAAGGGCGTGCTGGAAATGATAAAGCTTCTGCGAAAAAATTTCCCGGGGACCCAACTTGTAGCCGGAAACATTGCCACCCCTGAAGGAGCGCTGGCGCTGGCAAGAGCGGGTGTCGACGGAGTAAAAGCAGGGATAGGGCCGGGGTCAATCTGTACGACCCGTATCATTGCCGGGATAGGTGTACCGCAACTCACCGCAGTTTATGAAATCGCTCAGGCGTTAAAAGATACTTCCATCCCCGTAATTGCTGATGGCGGAATACGTTATACAGGCGACATTGTAAAAGCCCTCGCAGCCGGAGCCTCCTCCATTATGGCCGGCTCACTTTTTGCCGGGGTGGATGAATCACCAGGCGACACGATTATTTTTGAAGGAAGAAAATATAAAACTTACCGGGGAATGGGATCGATCGATGCGATGCAAAAAGGATCAAAAGACCGCTATTTCCAGGATGCTGAAGACGATATTAATAAACTTGTCCCGGAAGGAATCGTGGGAAGAGTCCCCTATAAAGGAACCCTCTCGGAAGTCATCCTTCAAATGGTAGGCGGGCTCAAAGCCGGGATGGGATATACCGGTTCAGCCAATATCCAGACACTTAAAAATGCCCGGTTTATCAAAATCACCAACGCAGGTTATGAAGAAAGCCATCCCCATAATATTACGATTACACGTGAAGCACCCAATTATACCCGAAAATACCAATAACAAACAATCCCCCATCATGCAAATAAAAATCAACACTATGAAAATTATCTCCTTTCTATTGCTGATAATCCTTCTTTCTGGCTTCGTTGCTTCGGCACAAAAAACAGAAAATGTATTACTTTCCATTGGTGATGAACAGATTACCAAAGAGGAATTTCTGGCGGTTTATAAAAAAAATAATGTCGACGGAGATATTATGGATAAAAAATCCATTGAAGAATACCTCGACCTGTATATAAAATTTAAATTAAAGGTAAAAGAAGCTCAAACCCTGGGCATGGACACCCTAAGCTCTTTCCGAAACGAGCTTAACGGCTATCGTGAACAACTGGCACAACCGTATCTGATTGATGAAGAAACCAATAAAGCGCTAATTGAAGAGGCCTATGTACGAAGAAAAGAAGACCTTCGCGCCTCACATATTCTAATCCGATTGGATAAAAATGCATTGCCGAAAGATACCCTTGCAGCCTATAACAAAATAGGCAAAATTCGCGAAGAAATCCTTCAGGGAAAAGATTTTAACGCCATGGCCGAACAGCACTCCGAAGACCCTTCGGCACGCGACAGAAACGTACAGGGACGCATAATGCCCGGAAATAAAGGCGACCTGGGGTATTTCACCGTATTTGATATGGTATATCCATTCGAGACCGCCGCCTATAACACTCCGCTAAATGAAATTTCTTTGCCCGTACGCACCGACTTTGGCTATCATATCCTAAAAATTACCGACCGACAACCGGCCATGGGCAAAGTACAATGTGCCCATATCCTCTTAAAATATAATGGAGAGGTAACAACTGAACAACGGGAGGAACTGAAAGAAAAAGCCACAGCCATTTATCAGGAAATACGAAATGGAAAAGGATTTGAAGAAGCAGCCGGAGAATATTCAGAGGATCCGGGTTCTGCCGCCAAAGGCGGTGTACTCCCCTGGTTCGGATCAAACCGTATGATCCCCGATTTCATCAAAGTCGTTACAAAAATGAAATCACCCGGAGAAATTTCAGAACCGTTTGAAACATCTTTCGGTTGGCACATAGTAAAATTAATCGATACAAAACCTGTCCGTACGTTCGAAGAAGAAAAAGACGATATTAAAAACCGCCTGGCCCGCAGCGACCGCTCTGACAAAAGCAAAGAAACACTCATCAAAAAAATACTCAAAGATTACGGATTCACTGAATTCCAAAAAGAGAAAAATGACGCATTTGCAACGATCGACAGTAATGTTTTTCAGGGTACCCTAAAAATCGATAACCTCAAACGGTATCAAAAAACCATCTTTACGATCGGAAACAAAAAAATCTACCAACACGAATTCCTGAACTATATTCTCGATCACCAGAAAAAAACACAACCCATTGCTTTAGAATCCTTTATTGAAGAACAGTACAACGCCTTTGTGGGTGAAAAAGCCATAGCTTATGAAGACAGTAATCTGGAAAACAAATACCCGGAATTCCGCCTTCTGATGCAGGAATACCGCGACGGGATCCTGCTTTTTGATCTCATGGATAAAAAAATCTGGTCGTATGCTATTCGTGATACAACCGGATTAAAAAATTTTTATGAAAAGCACAAAGCAAATTATATCTGGAAAGAGAGAGCCCATGCAACACTCTACACTTTTACCAACGAAGCTCCCGTAAAAAAAGCCCGGAAACTGGCAAAAAACGGAGTAAGTGTTGACAAAATTCTTAATGAAATCAATGCAGGAAGCGCACTGATATTAACCACAGAAACCGGAGATTTTGAGCAAGGGAGCAACGAAATAATCGACGCAACGGGCTGGGAAAAAGGAGTTTCAAAAACAATCAACCATAAAGGAAAATACGTTTTTGTTACGATCCATGAATTCATCCCACCCACACAGAAAAAATTATCGGAATGCCGCGGACTGGTAATCAGCGACTATCAGAATTACCTTGAAGAGGTTTGGGTGAAAGAATTAATGGAAAAATACCCCGTTACTATTCATCAGGAAGTATTGGATGCTATAAAATAAATTACATTAATGCATAGAAATTCCAAACAACAAAAAAGCGATCAATCAGCACTCCGTTATGCAACAGGAGTGCTGATTTTTATCGTTACAATTTTTATGCTTCCCGGATGTAATTCCGCCAAATTTAACAAAGATGCCGTTGCCCGGGTCGGGGATGTATATCTACTCACCTCCGAAATAAAAGGGCTGGTGCCCCCAGGAGCCTCAGCCACCGATAGTCTTCAAATAACCCGCAATTACATTAACACCTGGATACGAAAACAGACCATACTGCAACACGCAAAAAAAAACCTTCCTGCCGACCTGCTGGAATTTAACAAAAAACTGGAAGATTATAAAAACTCGCTGATTATCTATACTTACCAAAAAGAACTAATCCGTCAACAGCTGGATACCGTGGTAAATGAAGAGGAAATAATCGCCTATTATGAAAACAACCGCACAAACTTTGAGCTGAAAGAGAACATCCTTCGCCTGGATTATATTATTATTCAAAAAGATTCAGCCGATAAGAAGCTGATTCATAAGCTCCTTTTGTCAGACAGCATTACCGACCGCCAGCAATTGGAGGAATGGTGCAAACAGAAACAAGCCGAATACTACCTCGACGAGGAAGAATGGATTTTCTTTAATGACCTGATGAAATATATTCCGGTAACAACGTATAATCAGGAACAATTTTTGGCCAATAATACCTATATCGAACTTAATGATTCAGTGAAATACTATTTTCTCCGCATAAAAGACTACAAAATAAAAGAGAGCCTTTCACCGTTGGACTTTGAGAAAGAAAACATACGAATGATCCTTCAAAACAAGAGAAAAAGTATGCTGTTGGAAAAGATGGAAAAGGAGTTATTTGATCAGGCACTCAAAAGCAATAAAATCGAACTCTATTAAATGCGAAAAGCAATGAAAAGAATCTATTATATTTTATTTCTCTTACTTCCAGCATTCCTGCAGGCTCAGGAAGTGCTCATTGATGAGGTTGTAGCCAGTGTTGGGGATAACATAATTTTGTTATCGGACATTGAATCGCAATATGTACAATTTCGAATGCAGGGAAACATCAGCAATGCCTCAGGTATTCGTTGCGAAATTCTTGACAACCTGCTGTTTCAAAAATTGATGCTGACACAAGCGCAGCTCGACAGCGTCGAAGTCACTGAAGCAAGAGTGGATTCGGAGCTCGACCGCAGATTACGCTACTATATCGCACAATTCGGTTCCAAAGAAAAATTTGAAGAATTCTATAATAAATCCATAGTGGAAGTGAAAGAGGAATTTCGGGAGGTAATCCGTGAGCAGTTGTTAACCGAAGAAGTACAGATGAAAATTACCCGTGATGTCAAAATTACCCCTTCTGAGGTAAAATCCTTCTTTAACCGCATTCCTGCTGACAGCCTTCCACTGATTAGCACAGAATATCAAATCGGACAAATCGTCTGTAAACCTGAAATCAGTCAAAAAGAACTCGACATCGCGCGGGAAAAAATTGCCGGATTCCGAAATCGGATCAAAAACGGAGAGAGCTTTGAAACATTGGCCATCCTATACTCCGAAGACCCCGGCTCGGCAAAAGAAGGTGGATTTATAGGTACCGTCGGCAGGGGGGATACGTATCCTGAATTTGAAGCAGCGGCGTTCAGCCTTGCCAAGGGCGAAATATCGGAGATTATTAAATCCGAAGCCGGATACCATATCATACAGATGATCCAGCGCAAAGGCGATTACATCGACGTACGCCATATTCTTATCCGCCCAAAAGTCGACCCCTACGAACTGCAGGATGCATTCAACCGTATCGACAGCGTAAAAAAAATCATTGAAAATGACTCGCTCAGCTTCGAAAAGGCAGCTCTCAAATATTCCGATGACCCGGGAAAAATTAATGGCGGAATGATGATCAACCCGCTTAGCGGTTCGACATGGTTTAGCGCCGACGAACTCGACCCTCAGGTATTTTTTGTGATTGATAAGCTGGGAATCGGCGAAATTTCCACTCCGGTAAAAATGACTACCGAAGAAGGAACTGAGGCGTATCGTATCCTATACCTGAAATCGCGTACAATCCCGCACAGGGCCAATCTGAAAGAAGATTACAACAAAATACAACAATGGGCACAACAGGAAAAAGAAAACAATGCCCTGGCTAAATGGGTACGCGAAAAATCAGAAAAAACGCACGTTTCCATCGATGAAAAATACCTGACCTGCCCTATTCTTCAAAAATGGGTTAAAAAATAATTTCACATGATACCATCCTATAAAAATGATGTAGAAGCAATTGATGCTTTCGTTGAAAAAATTAATGCACTAAAAAAAGAAATTTCTAAAGTCATTGTCGGACAAAATACCGTCGTCGACTATCTTCTGATCAGTATTTTCAGTAAAGGGCATGGACTCCTTGTGGGCGTCCCCGGACTAGCTAAAACTTTGCTTATCAATACTATATCGAAAGTACTGGGTCTAACCTACAATCGGATTCAGTTCACACCCGACCTTATGCCTTCCGACATAATCGGTACGGAAATATTAGGCAACGACCGCCGGTTTGAGTTTATCAAGGGGCCAATTTTCAGCCATATCATTCTCGCCGATGAAATTAACCGAACCCCACCTAAAACACAAAGTGCCTTACTGGAAGCCATGCAGGAAAAATCGGTTACAGTAGCAGGGAAACGCTACCCTTTGGAAGAGCCTTTTTTCGTTCTGGCTACGCAAAACCCCATTGAGCAGGAAGGAACTTATCCCTTACCGGAGGCGCAACTCGACCGGTTCATGTTCAATATTTGGCTCGATTACCCCTCGTTTAACGAAGAGGTTATGGTGGTTAAGAAAACCACCACCGGCACACCGCCTGACCCGGAAATCATCCTTTCACGGGAAGAAATCCTCTTCTTTCAGGAATTGATCCGCCGTATTCCGGTAGCCGATAATGTTTACGATTATGCCGTAAAACTTTCCGCCCGCACTCGCCCCGGAACTGCCAGCGCGCATCCTTGGGCCAATGAATACCTTAGCTGGGGTGCCGGGCCCAGAGCGTCACAATACCTGATTATCGGGGCAAAATGCCATGCTGCCATCCACGGAAAATATTCCCCCGACATCGAAAATATCCGCGCCGTAGCTACCTCCATTCTACGCCATCGCATTGTAAAAAATTATAAAGCAGAAGCCGAAGGAATTCGCATTGAAGAAATTGTAGCAGAACTGACCAAAGGGATGTAAAAAAGGACCTTTTACAAACAAAACCCTTAGCCAACCCGTTCCATCACTATCACCACCCGGTTCGGAATATATAGTTTCAGTACGTGAGGATCATAGTATTCACGACCGGCTTTCATAGTGAAATAGCTCAGGGTGGTATCCACTCTGTTAAACCCGCCGAATCCATCGAAGTCGGACGACAGCACAATCCGGTATTTTCCTGATTCTGCTTCGATCGCGTAATCAGTATACGATTGGGATGGACTAAAGTTAAAAACAAATAAAAGCTGTTTACGGCGAAAAGCCAAAACCTGATCCTCCACACTTTTATGTATAAGATAGGGCCAGGGATCAGAAAAAACCTTCTTTTCCGAAAAAAGGGCAATCATCGCCTGATCGAATGCCCTAAGGTGATGATATCGTAAAAAAGGATTATCAGCCAGGCTCCACTGGCGACGGGCATACTGATACGACCAGTGATTTCCCTGTCGGGGAAAGTCAATCCACTCGGGATGGCCGAATTCATTTCCCATAAAATTCAGGTAACCGTGGCCTGCCGTTGCCAGTGTCATCATACGAATCATTTTGTGCAACGCGATACCACGGTCAACAACCAAATTCTCAGTAGTGACCGACATTCCGGTATACATTTCCTTATCAATGAGACGAAATATGATGGTTTTATCTCCCACAAGTGCCTGATCGTGTGACTCGCAATACCCGATGGTCTGCTCATCGTTTCTCCGGCGTGTCAGTTCATAATACATTTCTTCCACGTTCCACGCCTCATCTTTCTTTTCCTTGATAATCCGAATCCAGTAATCCGGGATACCCATAGCCAAACGGTAGTCAAACCCAATGCCTCCAGTTTCGAGTGAAGCGGCCATCCCCGGCATTCCACTCATCTCTTCGGCAATGGTAACTGCCTCAGAGTTAAACTGGTGGATCATCCGGTTCGCCAGCATCAGGTATATCAGTGCATCTTCATCCTGGCCTCCGTCAAAATAAGCGGAATAATCGCCAAAATCCCTTCCCAACCCATGATCGAGATAGACCATACTGGTAACCCCATCG
>Ga0265295_1009310_pt1 | contig 10549 bp, 4 predicted proteins | sample Munlansysbiofilm_FD_192503 | JGI IMG/M metagenome (GOLD analysis project Ga0265295, IMG submission 192503) | Leachate microbial communities from a municipal landfill in Southern Ontario, Canada - Methane capture system biofilm | ecosystem: Engineered > Solid waste > Landfill > Unclassified ... | reverse complement strand
GCCACGGCTCTACCGTTGGTTTCGCCTTTATCTGTCCGGTTGCGGTCATCGCGCATATTGAGCATCAGACTGCCATCGGTGAGTTCAGCCACCTGTGCTTCGGTAGTATTTGATTTGGCTCCGCTGCCTATAGTCCAGTTCTCGCCGGCATCAGTACTGTAAATAATGGAAGAATGGCAGGTGTATTTTCCGCCGTCCAGGGCTTTTTCTCCCATGTCCTTTTTGAATTGAACCGGAAAAACCAGGGTGCCGTTTTTCATACAAATTCCCCTGCCGGGTCCTTGCAACAGCAACTGCCATTCGGAGTCTTTGATTTGGCTGGTAATATTGACGGGTGATGTCCAGGTCAGACCGTCGTCTGTACTTTTGGTCAGCATGAATTGGCCTGTTTCGGTGGGTGACATTCCCGGTTTGGATGCCCACCATAGCATGTCTTTTTCCGTTGCGCCGCTCATCCATAATGCAGCCACCCAGATGGTCGCATTTTTCTCATCATATAACACACAGGGATCACCAATACCGTTCAGGCTTTCGGGCCTGCCTCCCCATTCGCCCATATCCATAATCACCTGCATGGGCTCCCATGTCTGTCCGCCATCGGTGCTGCGGCTCATGCCGATGTCAATATCTTCCTGCAAATCTTTGCTGTTGTTGTAGCGGTTATCATACACTGCTATGAGGGTTCCGGTGTTGGTAGTAACCAAGCCCGGTATGCGGTAAGTGTCACAATTATCCTGCCCCGTAGCCCGCAGCACCAGGGCCGGACGATGTACAAAGCGCTCCCCGGGGAGAACGTGGATGATTTGGCTCATAGCGAAAACGACTTCAGCCGACTCAAGTTCCAGCCTTTTTCCCAGATCCGTATTTTCATCCACCCTAAAAGTGAAAATAAGGGTTTGTGGTCTTTGGCTATGTTTCTGATTTAAAGAAAGGGTGATATTCTGCCCGCTTTTTACACCCTGGCCTGAGTAGTATTTTAAGCCGGAGGTATCAGTAACCTCCATCCAGGCAAGCATGTCCAGATTACTTTCCGGGGTAAAGTGCAACCTGATTTCTTCGATTTCTCCCGACAATTTTTCTGGTTCCGCAGAAAGGCTCAGTTCAAAAAGGCTGTTCTCTCCTTCAAGGAACATGGGAATTTTATGAATTTTCAAGGAGAAGATCGGATCCATTGTTTCTGCCACAATGGTTTGGGTCATGGCAAAAAGAGAAATAAAAACGCATAAAAAGAGGAGCAATGGTTTTTTCATAACTACTTATCACTACATTTATCGCTTAATACCTGACCTGGGTTTGTCAGGAATATTTGGTGCGTGGTGCCATGAATTAACGCAAAATAAAAGTAATTAATCTTTTTGGTTCAGAGGCAGAATATTGTTTTTTAAAAGGAAATTCAAAGCATACATCATTTTTAACTTTTCAAAGAAAGTTATCAGGCATATGCATGGAAATTTCCAGATTGCTGATTTGAAACACTTAACAATACTTATATGAATAAAGTTCGACTACTTTTATCTCTGGTCATCCTTTTGATTTTTCAAGGTGTTTCTGCGCAAACTATCTCGGTGAGCGGAGTGGTAACTTCTTCTGATGACAAAGCCGGCATACCTGGGGTAACGGTTAAGGTGATGGGTAAAAACCAGGGTACAGTAACGGATATAAACGGGAATTATCAACTCACCGCCGTAAAGGGTGAAAAACTTGAGTTCAGGTACACCGGAATGACTACTCAGCAGCGGGAAGTGGGTGATAAACAGCGAATAGATGTGGAAATGTTTCCGGCAGTCAGCGAACTGGATGAGGTGGTGGTTACAGCCCTGGGCGTGAAGCGACAGAAGCGCGAAGTGGGCTATACCATCGAAAGTATTCCGGCCCAGGAGCTTCAACTGAGCAATACCGGCAACCTGGCCAATGCCTTGAGTGGACGCTCAGCGGGGGTGCAGGTCATCAACAGCAACGGCGTGGACGGAGGCACCACCCGTTTTGTTATCCGGGGCGTTCGCAACCTGAACGATCGAAACCACAACCAGCCCCTCATCGTGGTGGATGGCATCCCAATGGAAAATGAGCCTGGCCTTACCGATATCGGGCGGGGTATTGACTGGGGTTCAGCCCTGAATAACATCAACAGCTTTGATATTGATCGGGTTGATATTCTTAAAGGTCCTGCGGCATCGGCCTTGTACGGATCGCGTGGTGCCAACGGGGTGGTTATGATCACCACCAAGCGAGGTACCCATCAGAGCGGATTGGGCGTAAATTACAATGTTGCTTACAAAACAACACAGCCTTACCGCTATCGTGAAGTACAGAATACTTTTGGTGCCGGCGGGCCGCTCAGCTTCCGCGAGCCTACCCTTGAGATGAACGAAGCGGGCGAACTGATGTATCCCAAAGATATTTATTCTGATTTCGGCCCTTTGGGCGAGCATACTTCCACTACCTTCGGGTTTTATGGTTCCTCGGTATCGTGGGGGGCAAGAATGGATGGCCAGATGATTCGCTGGTGGGATGGCGAAATGAGGTCCTGGGAACCACAGCCCGATAATCTACACATGTATTTTAAAGAAGGCGCAACCTCCACCCACAACATCTCATTTAACGGTGGAGGCGAAATGGGCTCCATGCGGGTATCGCTCACCAATACAAGCCACGAAGCCAACATCCCCAACAGCGATTTCAGGCAAACTACGATAAGCCTGGGAAGCAATCTTAAGATTTCTAAAAAACTGACTTCTGATATTTCCATCTCCTATATGGATTATTTCAGACACAACAGCCCAACCATTGGCGAGTCGGAGAATTCATTCGGAAAGGGTATGTTGTACAGTTGGCCGCGAAGCTATAAGGGCATTGAAAAGGAATTTTATGCAGCGCCAAACGGTTCCATGATCGATTACCGCAGTTCATCGCCCTTTTATTACATTGACCAAAATTTTTGGTGGGGCGTTTACAATAAAAATACCGATCTGAACCGTAAGAAACTCATTGGTACGGTTTCGCTGGTTTACGAAATTACCCCCTGGCTGAGTGCGATGGGTCGTTTTGGTCTGGACAATACCAACAATGAATTTGAAACCCGCCACCGGCCCATCGACTCACTGGGTCTGGAAGGTGGATACTATGGGCACAGCCTTGCGCGCGATCAGGTGACCAATGCGGAGTTTTTGCTGATTGCGCAGAAAGAAGACCTGTTTAAAAGCGGGATTGATGCTAAATTTTCCTTTGGCGGAAACACCTGGTCGAGAGATAATTATGGCATGTCGGCCAATTCGGGAAGATGGACCCAGGCCTGGGTTTATTCCGTTTTTAATGCCGAAAGACCAGAGCAGCGGGGATTATCCGAAGCACGCTTTGCCAAAAAGATCAACTCCTTCTATGCCCTGATAAATCTGTCCTGGCACAATTACGCTTTTCTGGAGCTTACAGGCCGCCGCGACTGGTCGTCAACGCTGCCATCCTACAGCAATGACTATTTTTATCCTTCGGTTTCGTTCAGCTTTTTGCCTTTTGAAGCCTTTGATGCCGAAACGGGATGGCTCAGCCAGTTCAGGCTGAGGGGTGCTTATGCCCTTACCGCCATAGATACCGATCCTTATAAGCTGGATTTTGTATACACTTCTGGTAATTTTGGCGGCGACAAAACTTCGGCCCTGCCCTATACCATTCCGCCCTATTCACTTGAACCACAGTTTTCATCGGCTTATGAAGCGGGTACCATCATCGGTCTTTTCGACGACCGCCTTGATCTAAACTTCACCTGGTATTATATCAACAGCTACAACCAGATTATGAACTCTCCCTTGCCGGTTTCTTCGGGTGCCGGACAAATCACCATCAATACCGGAAAGGTAGAGAACAAGGGAATAGAGCTTATTATCAACACGGTGCCTGTTCACACGGCCAACTTTACCCTTGAAGCCGGATTAAACTTTACCCGAAACCGCAACAAAGTGGTTAGTCTGGGCGAAGCGGCCGAAGTTTTCGAGATTGCCAATATCTGGGAAGGAAACGGACCGGCCATTGCTGCCGAACCCGGTCAGGATTTTGGAACCATCATCGGGTGGGATTACGTATATCATCCGGATAACGGCCAACCCATACTTAACGATGCCGGCACCCATTATTTGCTGACCGAAAACCGTGTGCCCATTGGCAATGCCTCTCCCAAATTCCTGGCAGGCTTCACCACCCGTATGCACTGGAAAGGATTCTCACTCAGCACGTTGATTGATACAAAGTGGGGTGGCGATGTGTATAGCGGCACCTACGTGACCAACGTTCAGACCGGCCAGAGTCCCTCTACCCTTGATGAACGCCTGGGTGGAGGATTGCCTTATACCGATCCCGACGGAAATGTGAGCAACTCGGGGGTTATTCTGCCGGGCGTGTATGCCGATGGAACACCCAATGATAAAGTAGTGCATTATTACTTTAAATATATGCCCAATGCCGGAGGCTGGGGTAAGTTTCTGTCAACACCGGGCGTGTTCGAGAATTCGTGGATAAAAATGCGCGAAATTGCACTAACCTATACGCTGCCGCCGCAGATAATGAAAAATATCAAGTTTATCCAAAGCCTCTCCTTCAATGTGGTGGGACGCGATCTGTTTTACATCTATTCGTCAATGCCCGACAATGTTAATCCCGAAGGCGCGAACGGTTCGGGCAATGCCCAGGGACTGGAATGGGGCTCGTTCCCGAGTTTCCGATCTATAACCTTTGGTGCAAATGTTCAATTTTAACACATTACCCTTATGAAAAAATTGAAAATATATATCCTGCTCACTGCAACCCTTTTTGCAACACTCTCTTGCGATAAAGATTTTGAGGAGCTGAATAAAAATCCCTTTGAGTCTATTGAAACCGATGTCGGCCCCTTATTCAATAAAGTGGTTTCTTCGATGACGTTGGGCTGGAATGAGCAATTCTATGTAAACAACGAGGCGTTGTATAAGTATACAGAACTGGGTGCACTCACCCAGACCTCATGGCCCAACGTAAACATCGGTACCGAGGAAATCTGGACAAATTATTACACGCATCTGGCTGTTATTCGCGATATAGATAAGCGTTTTGAAAATTACAAGGGCAGTCAGGATGAATTGGTGAACGCAAAGGCCATGCTTAAGGTACTGCTGGCGCTCAAAACCTTTAAGGTAACCGATTTATTTGGCGATATGCCTTTTTTCAATGCCGGGCGCGGTTTTGAATCACTGGAGTATGCCCGCCCCGAATTTGACGGACAGGAAGAGATTTATATGTTTCTGATGGACGAGCTAAAGTGGGTGGAAGATAACATCAACGCCCAGCCTTCGCCTGTAACTCCTGATGGCACACCCTTGTACAACCTGGCGGCTTACGATAACCTCTTTAACGGCAACATGATTAAATGGCGGCGCCTGGCCAATTCCATGCGGCTGAGGTATGCTTTGCGGATGTCGGATAAAATGCCCGAGAAATCGGCGGAGATTATAGCGGAGATTGTGAATGGCTTTCTGCCCGTTCTTAAACAAACCGGTGATGATGTGGTGATGTTGCCTGAGACTCAGGGCTGGGAAAATAACAGCGTAAACTGGTCGTTCAGAGAGCATGGTAAACTTCGCATGGGCGAAACCATATGGAGCATGATGTCGAACACCGATGCGGAGGATGGAAGCGGCATTTTTGACCCCCGTGCCTATATCTTTTTCGAAACCAACAATTACGATGCATGGCGGGCTTTTCCGCAGGTGGTAACCCCCGAAACTCCTTCTGAGGGCGGAGTTCCGTATAATCTCCATCGTGACAACAACTACGCCATAAAAGGGACAACCTGCTTGTTTTCACCTTTTAACTATTATCTGGTGCGCGAGGATAAAACCATTCCTGAAATACTGATGACCGTGGCCGAAGTGAAATTTCTTCTGGCAGAAGCCTATTTTCGGGGCATTGGAGTGGCGCAGGATCAAAGCATGGGTCAAGGCCTTTATGCCGAAGGCGTGGTGGCTTCGCTTACCTTCTGGCAAAATATAGTAAAAGCCACCGACCGCTGGGTGAACCATGAACCTTTTATGACTGAAGGTGAGTTTTTCTCGGTATTGGTAAATCCGCCCGTCGATATTTTTAGTGCTCCGGAAGCGGAACAACTGAAAATGATTTATGCACAACGCTGGATGGATGCTTTCCGCCAGCCTGCCGAAGCTTTTGCTCTGGCCAGGCGCACTCTGGCAACACCCCGCACCGGGCCGGTACTGGCTCAGTTCAGGTTCGATTATCCCGATTCAGAATCCATTAATAATGCCGAAAACTGGAGTGCACAGGTCGCTAAAATGGGTGGCAGTGACTCGCAGCAGGTTAAAGTGTGGTGGATGAATTGATTTGAATACGCTTGAATAATTTAACGTAAACCCTTAAACAAATCGCTTATGAAAACACATGTACTCACTATTGGATTATTGTTGGCTGCCTTTCTAAGTATGGCACAGGTAGTTTCTACTTACGATTTCAACAGCCTGAATGCAGGCGGCTTGAACAATCAGGATGGCTGGAAAACCATCGCACACACTGCGGCTGCTTCACCCGATTTTGAAGTGGGTTATGCCAGTGGCGATGTGGTATCTCCCGACGGCAGCCAGGCGGTATTTTATCCGCATGGCGGGCCCAATATTGGTCGCACAGCCACACGAAAATCAGGGGGCAGCTTTATTTTTGACTTCTCCGATGGAGTGGTTGAAGTGGAAGTGGATATGCACAAAAACTGGTGGGGTGTATTTTTTGGCGTTGGCTTCGATGCAGACAATGACGGATATATTGCTCCGGGTCTTCCCTCAGAGCCCAATGATGGCGGAGTGTATATTTATATGCGCGAAGCAGCCCCTGCCGGTGATAAGCTGGTGTTGCCCTCGGGTACTGAAATCAGCTTTACAGCCAATACAGAAGGTTGGACACGCTATAAAATGGTCATGGATTTTACGGCCAACAGCGGTGTGGGTACCATTGCCCTCTTTTATAAAGTGGATGCCGTGGGCGAATGGCTGCCGGCAAGCGAAATACAGGGCGTGAGCATGGAGCTGACACCCGGCACCGGCACCAAAACCGACAATGGCGTTTGGGATGGTGTTTTCTTCCACTCACAGGGCGGAATTGGTGCTTTTGACAACATATTGGTGCGCCAACCCGATTTAAACGGACAATATCAGTTTATAAATTTTCCGGCCATCGGCAATAAACTTACTACCGATCCTCCGTTTGAATTGCAGGCAACCGCCAGCTCAGGCCTGCCCGTAGTTTTCACTGTGGTTGAAGGACCGGCAACGGTTTCGGGGAACATCCTCACCCTGAACGGAACGCCCGGAATGGTTAAGGTTAAGGCATCGCAGCCCGGCAACGACGTGTATGCTCCGGCCAACGACCTGATCAATGAGTTTGAGGTAGTGGATGCCTCTGCCTATTATCCGACGCTTAAAGTAAGAAGGCCTGTGGACGACAACAAGGTGTATATGGATGCACTCAACGCCGTGATGTTTGTGGCTGAATCGGAAGTGGAACATCCGGAAGTGCTTTCGGTTAAATCGCTAAAATTCAGTATCAATGGGGTGAATCTGCCGGTTATCGCCCGCGGAAATCACCATTATACCACTTACTGGACACCGCCTGCTTTCGGGAACTACAGCATGACCGTGAGCAGTACCATTACCGGTGGAAATGTTAGCAGCAAGGTAGTAACTTTTGAAGTTACCAGCGATTTTTCAGATATGGCAGTTCAAACTTTTTCCGGTGAAACCGTTACCGCGGAAGAACAAATTGTTTATGGCACCTATAACTTCCCCACCTTTACCGGAGCTTTTTCGAATATTAATTCGCTGCTGACGATTTCATGCCCCGCCATGGGTTGCGACCCATATGATCGCGTTTCGCATGTTGAAGTGAAGGACCTTGACGGAAACTGGATTGAAATGTATCGCTATCTCACACCATTTGGAGTGGGTTGCAGCGACCAGACTGATGTTACGGATTATGCATCCCTGCTCCAGGGCGAAGTGGATGTGCGTTATCACTGCATTACCTGGGACAAGGGCTTTAATATTGACATCCGCTACGAATATACCAAAGGTACTCCTGAGTATTTGTATTCATGGGTTACGCCTGTATGGAAAGGGGAGTTTCCTTTTGGAGATATGGCCAATCTGCAGCCGGTTCCGCCGGTAGCGTTTAGTTTTCATCCCGATGCCACGGCTGCCCGTTTAAAGGTAATGACTACCGGCCACAACTGGGGCGAAAACAATACCGGCAATGCGTCTGAGTTTTATCATGCCACGCATTATATTAAGGTAAACGGCAGCCGCACCCATACCCAGGATTTGTGGTCGGTGTGCAACCCCAATCCAGCCGGCTGTCAGCCGCAAAATGGAACGTGGATATACAATCGTGCCGGATGGTGCCCCGGATCAATCGGTCGAACCTTTAATTTTGATATGACCTCTTTTGTGGGTAGTTCAAACGTAAACCTGGTCTATGAATTTGACCCTGATTATAAGGATCTGTGTCATCCTTCAAATCCTGACTGCGTTACCGGAGTTACCTGCCCCAATTGTGAGGATACGTTTAATCCGTTGATGAACGTGGCTACGCATATGATCTCTTACAGCAATTCGATTTCGGTTTCGGTGCCCATCATAAACCTGACCGGTTTGCGGGTGATGCCCAATCCGGCGAATGATTTCTTTACGCTGGAAAGTTACCAACCCGGCCAGTATCAAGGTTCAACGATCGAACTAATTAACCTTTCGGGAAGAGTAGTTTCAAGTTTTGGATGGAACGGCAAACCCACACAAGTGGACGTTGCTTCCTTTTCTAGTGGCTTATATCTGATTAAGGTTACCGGTAAGTATGGTGTGGAGGTTGTGAAGTTGGTGATACAGTAAGGGGGTGTAAGAAGTTGATCTGGCAGGCTTCTTTAGTGCCAGAGCCGGTTGGTGAGCCATTGTTGAACCAATGTCTTGCCATCCGTGGCCAACCTGACCCGCCTGAAACAGAAGCAGGAGGAAAAGAGTAAGAGGTGAGTTGTGAGCGGTGAGTAGTGAGTTGCTCATCGCTCATCGCTCATCTTCCTTCGCCTGATCCCCTTGTTTCCGGCTCATTTATATAGAAGCAGGACTTACGTAAAAACTAACGGCCCCTCTTCCCATCGGGTTTGCCAAAAGCCAAAGTTGATCCACGTAGATTTTTGAATAAAACCCGCTGTCTGCCGCCGAGAATTTTATAACTTTGCCGTTCGGAATATTTCCGGAAATAGTACTTTAAGTTCTCATACATGAGTTTAGTTGTAGTAGGCACCGTGGCTTTTGATGCCATAGAAACACCTTTTGGTAAAACAGATAAAATACTTGGCGGGGCAGCCACTTATATCGCATTGGCCGCTGCCAAACTGGGTGTTCAAGCCAACATTGTTTCAGTCGTCGGAGGCGATTTTCCCGCAGAACACCTGCAATTGTTACAAAACAGCAAGATAGATACCCGTGGTATTGAAATTATAAAAGGAGGCAAAACCTTTTTCTGGTCAGGGCGCTATCACAACGATATGAACTCCCGCGATACTCTGGTAACTGAGCTAAATGTGCTGGCAGGTTTTAATCCTGTTCTCCCGAATGCTTATCAGGAAAGCGAATTTTTAATGTTGGGCAACCTCACGCCTTCCGTTCAGAAACAGGTAATTGAACAATTTACCAGGCGACCCCGGCTCATAGCCATGGATACCATGAATTTTTGGATGGATACCACCTGGGATGATCTGATAGAAGTGATTGGTATGGTAGATGTGCTTACTATAAACGATGCCGAAGCCCGTCAGCTTTCCGGCGAATATGCACTGATAAAGGCGGCCCGCAAGATTCTACAGATGGGCCCGAAATTTCTGGTGATTAAGAAAGGGGAGCATGGCGCATTACTTTTCCATAAGAATGAAGTCTTCTTTGCACCTGCCTTGCCACTCGAGGAAGTTTATGATCCTACCGGTGCCGGAGATACTTTTGCGGGTGGGTTTATTGGTTATCTTGCTCAAACGGGCGACATCTCCTTCAGTAACATGAAGCGCGCTATTATTTATGGTTCGGCCATGGCTTCTTTTACGGTGGAAAAATTCGGTATTGAAGGCCTTCAGGAACTAAATAACGGAGAACTTGAAAACCGTATTCAGCGCTTTTTTGATATGGTGCAGTTTGATATTAAGATTAAATAGATTTCGGATTTCAGATTGTAGATGTGATGATGTGCGGATATGCGGATATGAAGATTGCAGATTTTTAACAACACCTCGACACCTCAACTGATTACAGATTACTGATTACTGATTACTGATTACAGATCACAGATTTCGGATTTCAGATTGTAGATGTGATGATGTGATGATGTGCGGATATGCGGATATGAAGATTGCAGATTTTTAACAACACCTCGACACCTCAACTGATTACAGATTACTGATTACTGATTACAGATCACAGATTTCGGATTTCAGATTGTAGATGTGATGATGTGCGGATATGCGGATATGAAGATTGCAGATTTT
>Ga0265295_1009307_pt1 | contig 10552 bp, 9 predicted proteins | sample Munlansysbiofilm_FD_192503 | JGI IMG/M metagenome (GOLD analysis project Ga0265295, IMG submission 192503) | Leachate microbial communities from a municipal landfill in Southern Ontario, Canada - Methane capture system biofilm | ecosystem: Engineered > Solid waste > Landfill > Unclassified ... | reverse complement strand
TGTTACTATTCCGTATAAGCAGCAAATCATTCCTTATTGTCACAAGCTGGAAAAAACCGCTATGATGGCAGGAGCGGTAAACACCGTAAAAATAATTCGTAAAAACAGTTCGTTTTGTCTCCATGGTTTTAATACCGATATCAAGGGGTTTTCGGCTATTCTTGAAACGGATGTCTTTGTCGAAAAACCGCCGCTAACTGCACTGATATTAGGAACAGGAGGTGCTTCACGCGCGGTGCAATTTGCTTTGCGTGCGCATGGAATTGGTTTTACCCTGGTGAGCAGAAACTCTTCCAAAATTGGCCAGATTAATTACAAAATGATTACTGAAGCAGATATAGAATCAAGCCCGCTCATCATCAATACAACGCCACTTGGCATGTATCCAAATTTCGATGAAAAGCCGCCAATTCCATATTCAGCAATTGGCCCTGAACATCTTTTGATAGACCTGATCTACAACCCCACCGAAACAGCATTTTTAAGAGAAGGAAAAATTCGCGGAGCTACCGTTTTCAATGGCATGCAGATGTTTAAAGAACAAGCTGAGATGGCGTGGGAAATTTGGCAGAAATAGTTTTTTTATCTAAAAGTCAGTTTTTGTTTTTATTTCAGGCCTACAAAATTATCTTTGTAAGCCATAAAGGACCAACAAGATTTCTGACATGAAACGTTTTTTTCAATTACTCGGCCCCGGCCTGCTCTATGCCGGCGCCGCCATTGGCGTGTCTCACCTGGTGCAGTCAACCCGCGCGGGTGCTGAGTTTGGCTTCGATTTGATGTGGGTGTTGCTGGCGGCAAACCTGCTAAAGTTTCCGTTTTTCGAAGTGGGAAGTCGCTATGTGCTGGCTACCGGCAACAACCTGATTTACGCCTACAACAGAGAAGGTAGATGGGTTTTATGGCTTTTCCTGGCACTCACGCTTGTCACCATGTTTCCTATTTTGGCAGCAATCACAATCGTTACAGCAGGCCTTTCCAACAACCTGATCCCCACAGGACTAAGCATACTGCAAACCAGCGGAATTATATTAATCGTCACCTTGCTGATTTTGATTATAGGTCGGTTCAGACTGCTCAATGACATTATAAAAGTGGTTATTTTGGTGCTCACTGTTTCAACGATAATCGCGGTAGTTGCAGCTTTGGGGCCACAGGCGCATCTTCCCGACTTCTCAATCAGCCAGTTCGACTGGATGAGCAAAACGCATATACTGTTTTTAATCACCTTTATAGGTTGGATGCCGGCACCTATTGATATCGTGGTTTGGGGATCGCTCTGGAGCCAGTCGAAAAACGAGGAGCTCACTGAAAAACCAACAATTAAGGAAGCGCTTATTGAATTTAGAGTTGGCTTTTTTGGCACCATGTTAATAGCCGCCGCCTTCTTAGCACTCGGTGCTTTAATTATGAATCAAAGCGGCGAAACGCCTTCTCCCAGTAGCATTGTATTTGCCGACCAGCTTGTAAATCTTTACACCAAGAGCATTGGCGACTGGGCTTATCCTATCATTGCACTTGCAGCATTTACGACCATGCTGAGCACCACCATAACGGTTGCCGACGCCTATCCACGAACGGTGAAAGAATCCATCCATTATCTGTTCCCAAAAAGCCCATCCAAAAAGCTGAGTTATATCTTTTGGATGATCGTGCTGATGAGCGGCACCATGCTGGTGCTGAGCCAGTCGAGCAGTATGCGTTTTTTGGTAAGCGTAGCCACTATCCTTTCGTTTGTTACCGCGCCTGTGCTGGCTTACCTGAATCACCGGGTAATTACCAACAAACTGATTCCGAAGATGTATCAGCCCGCAGCCTACCTTAAAGTTTGGTCGGTTGTCGGTATCTTATTTTTAACACTTTTCACCCTGTTTTATATCGTCTGGATGTTTGTGGCTTAAATCACTGCAACAACTCCAAACCCTAACTAACTCTTATGAAGAATTTTATACACCTGTCGCCGCATTTTCCGCCTAACTACAAAAGCTTCAGTGCCGCACTCAATGAAGAAGGCGTTCAGGTTTTCGGGCTTGGCGACATGCACTACGACCAGCTGGATCCGGTTTTGAAATCGGCTTTTACAGATTATTATCGCGTGGACGATTTGCACAATTACGACCAGCTCGTAAGGGCGCTTGGCTATTTCACCTATCATCATGGAAAAATTGACGGCATCGACAGCCACAATGAATATTGGTTGGAGACCGAAGCCCGCTTGCGCACCGACTTTAATATTCCGGGCATAAAAAGTGTCGAAATAGAAAAAATCAAGAAAAAGTCGGCCATGAAAGAAGTCTTTAGAAAAGCCGGCCTGACCGTGGTTGAAGGCGTCAAAGTTTCCAATTTTAAAAATGCCGAAGCCTTTGTTTTGCAATATGGCTTCCCGGTGATTGCCAAACCTGATAGCGGCGTGGGAGCGGCCAACACCTATAAAATCAACAATCACTTTGAGCTGGAGGTTTTCTTCAATGAAAAGGCAGCTGTTCCTTATTTTATGGAGCAATTTATCGAAGGAAAGATACAATCCTTTGATGGACTGGTAGATAAGCAAGGAAATATTGTGTTCCAATCGGTTCACGAAAACCGCCATGGCGTGATGGAAGTAGTCAATGAAAATATTCACACCTACTATTTTTCATTACGCGAACTGCCGGAAGATTTGGTTGAAGCCGGAAAAATCGCGCTGAAAGCCTTTAAGTTGAAAGGCAGGTTTTTCCATATCGAGTTTTTCAGAGAACATAAAACCAACAGACTCATTGCCCTTGAAGTGAATATGCGTCCGCCAGGCGGATACACACTTGAAATGTTTAACTATGCCTGCGACCAGGATTTGTATAAAACCTGGGCAGCTATGAAGGCAGATCATCCGTACGGCCTGGATTACGAGCATAAATACCATGTGGCTTATGTGAGCCGCAAAAATTTTTACGACTACCTGTTTCCAACTGAAAAACTACTGGAAATGTTTGCCGGAGAAATTGTTTTTAGCGCAGCATTACCGGAGATCATGTCGCGTGCCATGGGAAATTATGGCTATCTTGTACGCAGCAAAAACATGGAGAGAATACTCGAAATACAACGACAGATTCACAAACTAAAAAGCCAATGACATGCATATAGAATATCACAAATGGATTAGCCCCAGCCTGAATAAAAATATGGAGCTGAAGATTTACGGCTATTATGGTAAGCCGGTCTTACTATTTCCCACCCAGGGCGGAAGGTTTTATGAATCAGAGGATTTTGGGATTATCAATTCATTGAAACCCTTTATCGACAATGGCCGCATCAAAGTATTTACTATCGACAGCATAGATTTTGAATCCTGGTCGAGCCCCCACGAGCATCCCGCCGAGCGTGGAAAACGTTACGAAGCTTACGAGAATTATATCCTTTATGAAGTGCTACCAATGATTCGCAAGCATTGCAACCAGCCTGAAATCAAGGTGTGTGCAGCAGGATTTAGCATGGGCGCTTACCATGCAGCCAATATGTTTTTTAAGCATCCCGATCTGTTCGATTCCGTGATTGCCATCAGCGGAATGTTTGATTTGCAGCGGCTTGTGGGCAACTATATGGACGAGACGGTCTATTTCAATTCGCCACTGCACTTCTTACAAAACCTGTCCGATGACAAACTCTTGCAACAAATTCGCGCCGGAAAAATTATCATAGCCGTAGGACAAGGAGCCTGGGAAGAAGAAATGGTTGACGACACCAAAAAACTTCAGCAGCTGTTAGATGAAAAAGATATCCCGGCCTGGGTTGACTTTTGGGGCGCTGACGTAAGCCACGACTGGCCCTGGTGGCGCAAAATGATGCCGTATTTTATGGATAAGATTTTGGTGTAGGGGGTTTGGTGTTTGGCGGGGAAGTTGCAAACTTCGCCGAGCGGGGGCTGGGAGAAAACTGCCCAAACCAACCCAAAACGCAAGGATTTTGCCCTTGGGATAGGATAATTATCCACCAAAACAAAGCAAAACTGGCCAAAACCATTTAGTTCGCCTTTGGAAAACGCCAAATTAAACAAGCAAACCCTTTACTAAGTACATACTAATCCGGGATGTAGCCTGCCTGGCGTGCCTTGGCAGACAGGTTCAACATGGACTCCACGCTGGGGTCGTCAAAAAAACATTGATTTTATGCAATAGATTTACTGTGTTTAAAAAAAAGTACTTTTGTTAAAAACTTTTTGACGACCCGCTTAGAGTCCTATTTATTGTGCTCCGTATTTATCTTTCCATTCATTCATTATTTTCACAAGCTCGGTTGCTTTAAGTCCATAAGTGGTTGGTAAAGCTCCGTGACTTCCTGAAAGTCCTTTAGATATTAATTTTCCAGTTACCTGTTTTTTATGACTCGCATTATAATCAAACATAACAGTTTTATTTCGTCCTAAATAACCTGTTTTAAATGATTTAATATCTGCCCACCGAGTCAAATTTTTCTGAAACAGACTTGTCATTTCAAATCCTTCTTTAGTTAGTTTTAACTCTGTCGAACCTGGGATTAATTGCATAAGGAAAACTAACAGACAGATTCCGAAAAATGAAGTTACGAACCATCCCATAATAGGCTGGTCATGAGTCATAAATATTCCTGAAACGACAAATGCTAAACTCACAAGTCCAAGTAAAACTGTCTTAGGATTTTTTGGTCTGTATGTCTGTCTTTCGGTTTTCATTTATGGTGCACAACGGTTGACTCGCTTGGCGAAGGTGGCATTTTTAACACTAACTTTCAATCGAAGACGAGATTTCAAAATTACGAAAACTTTTCAATCGAAGACGTTTCTGCCACTTTTGCCAAACGAGCTGTTATGTGATGGCTAATTCTATTCTTCAACTTGATCTAAAATCCAATTTATCCACCCTAATATTGTCGAAGCACGTCTATAATATGTCGAATCAGAGTCAACTTTATGTAACTTGGATTTTTTCATTATTTCGACAATTTCATCTTTAGTAGGTATTTCTCCGTTCTTTAAATTTAGCTTTAAAGTGTTTTTAAACGCCTTTTGAGATAAAATTAATTTTACAAATTCTTTTTGTCTGTCTATTATGTTGATGTCAAATATACGTTTCCCTAATTTAGTAAGATAGCAACCAATCTGCCCTGTAGCTTCATCTCTTCCAATTTCTACTAATCCTAAATATTTTCCTGCATTAGAATAATAATCAGTTTGTCTTTGGTCAAAATCGTAATTTGCTGTAATATCTTCTTTTGTTATAAACTCGCGTTCATTCAATAATTCACAAAGATTAATTACTCTTTCAAAACTGTCAGCTTGTGGAAATGGAACATTTGTTGGTTCGGTTCTTAACTTTGTCTTTTCAAGGATTTCTTCTAAAGCCTCTATGTTAAAACTTCCCTCCTGAACAACATATTTCTTATGACGGATTAAAACTATAGAATTGTATTTGTTGGATTCTGTAAATTCATATTCTCTTAGATGGAAAACACCATTTGAATATGTTAGAAATACTGGTCTTACCTTTTTGGTTACCTTTCCGTCCCAAAGTCTAAAAGGGTAATATAATTGTCGGACTAAAAAGTCGTCTGAAATATAGTTTTTGGCTTCAATTAACACTAAAGAATCGTCTCCCTCGTAACCTCCGTCAATTTCTATTTGAGAATTTTCAACCATTACTTTAAACAGCCCCTTTGATGAGTTTACCTTAAAATCAAATGTTGAAGAACTCATTCGACCGCTTACGGTAGGCAATAGGCTATCTTCGTTAGTAAAGTTATGTAATATGTTGGAAACGAATGCGCAATTAATTGCGGTTGATTCGCTTGTTATATTTTTATAGTCTAGACTTTCTAAAAATGAAGGAAATTCAATCGTTTGAATATCAGTCTCATCTGTATTGAAATCATTGAAGATTTCAAACTCTCCAATTGTATATGTTCCTCTTGATGTCGGTAAAATCGAAAGGTTGTTTTTGGAAAATAATGTTGGTAATTGAGAGCGATGATCAAATTTTGTCATTAAACGAGCCTCTCTAAATTCATTAATTTGTTTGGCTGATATATCTACAAAGCCATTATTTTGTACTTTCTCAAGAATTTTATGTTTTTGGAATATTTTCTCCCAATTTTCATCAAGTTTGGTTTTTCTACTCATAATTTCTAATTAAAACTTCATCAACATCTCCTCGTTTTGAACCGTTTGAATTTATAGCCCGTTTTGCTTTTACGATTTCGATATTATAATCTTTGTATTGGTCTAAAATAAAAGGTGATGCTGAATTTGAGAGTAAAAACTTAATTCCTTTTTTATTTAATTCATCACAAGCGATGCGTAAATCTACTTGGTCGTACATATTAAACCCGCCTTGTACATATCCTGTAAAATTTGAACCTTCTGATATTGGGTGATATGGTGGATCTAAATAGACAAAAGAATTTTCATCTGCTAATTTTAATGCTTTTGAGTAGTCTCCGGTTAGAATTTCAATATTATTTGAATTAAGATAATTGCTAACCGCTTTTAGAGTTGGTTCATTAACAATGTTCGGATTTTTGTAGCGCCCAAAAGGGGCATTAAATTCTCCTGCATTATTTACTCGATATAAACCATTGAAACAGGTTTTATTCAGGTATAAGACACGTGAAGCTCTTTTTACTTTTGATAATTTTTCAAAATTGTCTTCTCTGTCCAATGAACGAATTTCATAAAAATATTCAGATGTATTTTCGTGCGTTTTTAAATCTTCAATGAGTTCAGCAAGATTGTTTTTTATTACTTGATATGTATTTATTAGTTCTTCATTAAAATCGTTAATTATCCCGTTCTTAGGTTGAAGATGAAATAAAACTGCACCTCCGCCAATGAATGGCTCAATATATTTGTAATCCTTTATGTTTTTAGGCATAAGTTTAGTGATAGAAGACATTATTTGTCTTTTACCACCAACCCATTTAACGAAAGGGGCAACCAATCTGTTTTTTTTGACTTTTGCCATTTACTTATGCTTAATAAATACTAGTTGCAAAATTAAGAAAAATTACAAGCATAACTTGTTTTTAATGTCTAAAGTTTTGTTTCGAAGCCGTTTCTTAGCTATCACATAACGGATTGGCGGTATGTTTTTGTTGCCGATTTTGAAGCACTGTCCAGTCAATTTACACGAAAGTTTATTAGTTACTAAAATGCTGAAATTCGCACTAACTCGGCAATAAAACATACCGCCTGTTATGGGCTGGTTTTCCTTCTGTCAAATATATTTTCAATACTTTATTATGCAATTAATTAATTGTATAGTTAAAAGAATCGTAACAATTAAAACGATAAGCAACAATGCATTTGAATTACGACTATAAAATTAACTAACATATAATATAACTACCTCCAAACATCATCGTATTTCTGAAGATCTGTATGATTCTTAATAACAATCTTATCATTATAGTTAATTTCTTTCCCTAATGCATTAAGTTCATAAATCTTTTGATATTCAACTCTTTTAAGATTATCATTACCTTTTATTCCAGTAATTTTGATATCTTTAAAACTTGCTACAGAAATGTGTACATATCCATAACTATTACGTTCGACGGTGGTAAAGGGCATAACTTTATCAGTCAAAGTGATATGCCGATTGTCATCATCTAACGTCACATACCCTCTTTCAATCAATTCATTTAAATTTCCCTTACTAGTGAAACTTTGTTCTTTTTGTATCCCGCCATAGAATGAAGAAAAATAAAAGCTGATATGTAAATCATCTTTTTTAATTTTTGATAGTACTATTTTTTTAGCTTTTCCCCTTGATAAATTATTGCAAGAGGAAAATAAAAATGCAGAACAAAGAAAAGTGGCCAGCACTAAAATATTAAAACTTTTCATAATTATATATATTTGTTTCCTACTCTTAAGGCTTTTCGGTTTCGCCCCGTTTTTTTTGTGGTTTCTGGTCTCCACATTTTATAATGGTTTTTTGTCACATTGGGTGATCAGCCCTTTGGCTTTCGCAGTCCGTATTTCTTTTAACTTTACTTCCATTTAGGATTGACATTTCATTCTGAACCAGTTTTAAGAAAAGATAACTTGTGAAAAATTAATAATACATTTTCTTGTTGGCGTATCATTTCTTTAAGTTCGTCATCCATTTCCTCTTCCTCTCGTTTAATTGTATAACGTAGTTCTAAGCTTTTCAAAATCAATTCATTTTCTGTTATTTTGATAATTTCAAATGGTCCTGGCTTATTTGTGCCTAAATAACGACTACCATCTCTTTCAAACGTTTCAAAATCAATTATATGACCTTTCTGAGATAATTCCCCCTTTTCATCTAATAACCTAAACTCTATTTTGTCCTCCTCATCGAGCAAATGTCCCCTATCAAATTCTCTGTATCTTTTATCTGAATCAAAGCGTCTTCTGATTTCGTTTTTCAGTAATTCCTCCTGATTATTAATTTGTTTTAAAATCTTTTCATTTGCAATACTTTTATCTATTAATTCAGCTTTGTCCAATCGCCATTCACCAATAAGCAATTCTTCATTTGATTTTGTATTACAAGATGCTAATAATAAGAATAATACCGTGCTAAAATAAATTAAACCTTTCATAATATTAATTTTTAAATTACACCAACTCATAAGGATTTTCGGAATCCTTCCCGTTTTTTATATAGTGGGTTCTGGTCTCCACTTTTTTTAAATATTCTTTCTGTCACTTTGGGTGGTCAGCCATTTTTTGACCGTTGACATTGTTTTAACTTGCCCATAACGAGAATATATACGCAATATTTCGTATATCTCCGGCGTATTTCCTTGATTTCCAATAATTAATAAATTCGTCTGTATTCTCACTGGCTGTTGTTTTTAATTGCCCTACAAACTTATGAAATTATTTCAATTAACCGTAGTATAAAAATTAATCTAATTGGCTCACCTAGAGCAATTCCATCACAAGTGTGAAAAATTATACAGAAAGCTAAAAACAGCCAAGGAGCTGAAGAATTCTACAGTAAGATAGCGTTCAACTACCTTTATCCGCCCGATATTGTTTTAGCTTTTCTTCTAAATTCCAAATAAACCGGTAGTATTTCTCTTTCAGCAAGTCGCTCTTATTTAAACCATTAACATACTTTACCGGAATTGCATTGAATCCAAGTTTTGCTACTAATAAACTTCCTGCAAGGCTTGTGTATGTATCTGCGTCTCCACCCTCATGGATTACCGCTAATAATCCTGTTTCAAACTTATCTTCATTGAAATACGCCCAAGGTCCGGCAGATAAAGGTTCTCAGCTATACGTAGGCAGGGATTTTTACCACTGAACTTCCTATGAACCAATGAACTTTAAATTTATCACTTTCCTGTCCTACGAAGCACGAAACCCCTGCTTGCGAATAGGTGATGTTATGCCTTCGCCCTTCATTTTCTGTCGTCTGTTTTTGTTATCATGTCGTTGTTTCGCTATTGATGTTTAATATTTAAAAATTGTCAGCAATTTTTATTTTTTCAATTAACTCCGTTGGTTGCTACGCAATTCGTAAATTTTATACCAATAGAAAAACGCTTCAGGATTGGACTTTTTGAGTTTGTTCAACTTGTTATTGAGCGGTTTGTCAATTTGCCAATCTTTTAGTTGAAGTGGATTTTCAAACTTAGCAATCGTTTTTGCATTGAGATGTATCAATGTCGAAAGATAAGCCGCCTTTGAAGCGTCGGCAATTGCTTTTTCAATGTGATAACTTTCAGAAAAAATAAAACTACTGATTCGCCCAATGCCGTTCTGCAATTCTTCAAAATCGCCTTTACCATCTGATCCTCTGCTTACAATGCAAAGAGCGGTTTGGTAGATATCTTCCAATACATCATTTTCGTTTATTTCTTCGGGATTGCGATAATCAATTTCGGTTCTTGCAAAACGATTAAATGTAGTTTTAATGGTATCCAAATCGGTCACCGTATCAAACAAATTTCCGATGTCGTAAAGTTGTTTTATGATTTCCATACTCATACTGTCGTCTTTTTTGAAGTAGGGAATACCTGTGGTATTTGGTGCAAAAGCTGTAAGTTTATCGCCCAAAATATCTTCCAAACTTGGCACATTTACGCTCAATGGTTTGTCAATGATTGGCACAAAATCCGATTGAATTGGCAATGAAATGAGGTTTACATAATTAACCTCTTCAAAAAGGATGTCCAACAATACATATTCTTCGTCTTTATTGGTTTTATGCATAGGCGTGTAGAAAAATTTGTAATGCTCTTTTTTGATTCCCGCCTGAAGGCCGTTGGCGGGCAGGTTTGAAGTTGTGCTTCGGTGTTGTAACTCTTTCCTTAAAAATCCTTGTTCTTTTATGATTGTATCTAAAACGCTTTCCAAATCTTTGTTCCGATAGCTATCGGAATCATCCGGCAGAATAATGTCAATATCTATTGACAAGTTATCAAAACTAATGATAAGTTTTCTTATCACAAGTAAAAGATTATCCAAAGCCATCATCTCACTCTCACCATAAATACCTGTTTATTAGTTTTACTTTTGATAATATTGTTTTGATAATATTTTGATTACCTTGCTTGATGAAGA
>Ga0265295_1009305_pt1 | contig 10553 bp, 8 predicted proteins | sample Munlansysbiofilm_FD_192503 | JGI IMG/M metagenome (GOLD analysis project Ga0265295, IMG submission 192503) | Leachate microbial communities from a municipal landfill in Southern Ontario, Canada - Methane capture system biofilm | ecosystem: Engineered > Solid waste > Landfill > Unclassified ... | reverse complement strand
AATGGACCATGCCGATTCGAGATTGGAAGGCCGCTTTGACCAGATTTAGCATCAAATTCGAAGACAGGATGCTCAACCTCTAACACTGCCGTTTACACAAAATTCAGGACACCCTCGCAGCCTCCCTTGAATTACGCCCGGCGAGCCAGGATTCATTCGCGCTTCGGTATTTCCGGGCTTGCGCATTAAGGTATCTTGTAAGAAATCTTGTTCACAACGAATGGCGTCCGGCACGTTGGCCGGACCTTTGTCGCCAAACTGTCATCCTTCACGGTCGTATCGGACCTAAACGGTGCATATGTCACTATCGCCATCAAGCTTTGAAGATCCCCTTGATTTGTTGATGGGCGCTCCCATCGGCATATTCACGTCCTCGCCCGAAGGCCGCTACCTGTCCGCGAATCCGGCCATGGCCCGGATCTTTGGCTATGAGTCTCCCCAGGCCTTGATCGATGCATCCGCAGAGATTGGAACGGACATCCATGCCGACCCTGCCGAGCGGGGCACGTTCCTGCGGCTTCGGGACGTCCAGGACGAAATTTTCGACCGGGAAACCCGTCATCTCCGCCGGGACGGATCCGAGGTCTGGGTGTCCACCAGCGCACGGGCCGTGCGCGACAGCAACGGAAAAACGCTGCATTTTTTGGGTTTTGTCACGGAGATCACGTCCCGCAAGCGGGTCGAGGCGATCCTGGCCCACGAACGGAACCTGTACCGCGATCTCGTCGCCTCGCAGCCTGCCGGAGTGTATCGGTTGCGCGTCTTGGCCCAAAAGCCGTGGGGGCCGGAAGAGTGGGTTGAAAAGCTGGGATCCAACTACATACTTGAAATGGTCAGCGACCGGTTCTGCGATATCCTGGGCGTGACCCGGGAAGGGTGTGAAGCCAGCGCGACCATCGTGATCGACCGCATGCATCCCGAGGACAGGGCGGATTTCGTTGCCAGGAATGTTCTGGCCGTGGAGTCGCTGTCGCGCTTCACCTGGGAGGGACGCATCGAGAGCGCCGATGGGGAGCGCTGGGTGCATTTCGAATCCGTGCCCAGATCCCTGGACAACGGGGACGTACTCTGGACCGGCATTCTGCTGGACATCTCCGGGTTCAAACAGGCCGAGCGGGCATCGGGTCAGAAGGCCCGTGAGTTGGCCGCCCTGCATGAGCTGAGCATGGTCGTCAGTTCCTCGCTGTCCCTGGACCAGATCGTGGCCGCCTCGGTGCGCGTGGTCCGGGAGACCACGGGCTCCGACATGGTCTATCTGTTCCTCCGGCAGGGAGAGCGTCTGCTGCTTCAGGCAGTGTGTCCGCAGGATTCGGCAATGCTGCTGAACGACGTTCATGAACACCGGGTCGGGGAGTGCTTGTGCGGGCTGGCGGTGCTGGACGGCGAGCCGCAGTACTCCAGCGATATTCTCAGCGATGACCGCTGCACCAGGCAGGAATGCAAGGAGGCCGGAATTCTGTCCTTCGCGGCGCTGCCGCTGCGCGATGGCAAGGACGTCATCGGCGTCATGGGCCTGGCTTCCCGCACGACCAGGGATTTTCACCCCCAGTCCGAATTTTTGGAGACTCAGGCCCACCAGGTTTCCATCGCGCTGGTCAACGCCGGTCTCTATGAAAAGGCCAACCAGGAGCTGGACAATCGCATCCAGGCCGAAAAGACCTTGCGCGAGCGCGAGGAATTCATCCGCACAGTGCTGGACAACCTGCCCGTAGGCGTGGCCGTGAACACGGTCTCTCCGGACGTCAGGTTCGAGTACATGAATGAACTCTTCCCCATGTTTTACGGAACCACCAGGGATGCTATGACCGCCCCCGAGGGGTTCTGGGAGGCCGCGTATCCCGAACCGGAATTCCGGGAAAATATCCGCGGCATGGTCACGGCAGGCTGTGCCAGCGGGAGTCCGGAAAGCATGTGTTGGGCCGATGTGCCCATCATCCGGCAGGATGAGACCCGCTTCGTCACCGCCCGCAACATCCCGTTGCCGGGCACGAACCTGATGATTTCGACGGTCTGGGACGTGACCGAACGCAAAAGGGCCGAAGAGGAACTGCGCACGAGCAACGAACTGCTCTCGCTCTTCATTCGCAACTCCCCCATCTACGCCTTCATTAAAGAGGTGACCCCGGACGAAAGCCGGGTCCTGGCGGCCAGCGCGAATTATGAGGACATGGTCGGCATTCCTGGTTCGCGAATGGTCGGAAAGACCATGACGGACCTCTTCCCGGCCGATTTTGCAGTTAAGATCACTGCCGACGACTGGGACGTCGTCTCCCGTGGCGAGATCCTGCGCCTGGACGAGGACCTTCGCGGCCGTCACTACACAACCATCAAGTTTCCCGTTCAGCTCGGCGAGAAAAAACTCCTGGCCGGCTACACCATCGACATCACCGACCGCAAGCAGGCGGAGCAGGCCATGGCCAGAGCCAAGGAGGCGGCTGAATCCGCCAATCAGGCCAAAAACGAATTCCTGGCCAACATGAGCCATGAGCTCCGCACCCCGCTGAACGGCGTCATGGCCATGATGCAGCTCCTGGAGATGACGCCTTTGGACGGCGAGCAGGCGGAGTACGTGCACTTGGCCAGAAAATCGTCCGAGCGGCTGACCCGCCTGTTGAGCGATCTGCTGGACATCTCGCGCATCGAGGCCGGCAAGATCGAGATCCGCGAGGAGGCGTTTGCGGTTCATGAGCTGCTTCAGTCCGTTTCCGAACTGTTCAACACCAGCGCACAAAGTAAAGGCGTGTCTCTGGAGCTGTCGACGGACCCCTCCGTGCCGCCCAGGCTGAGGGGTGACGAGGCCAGGCTCAGGCAGGTGCTCTTCAACCTGGTGGGGAACGCTCTGAAATTCACGGACCAGGGCATCGTGCGCGTGGAACTGACGGCGATTCCCCCTCAAGGCCGGGAACAGTGCCGCATCCTGTTTTCCGTGATGGATACGGGCATCGGCATCCCTTTGGAAAAACAGCAGAATCTGTTCACCCCCTTCTTTCAGGTGGAGGGCGCCTACAACCGCAGATACCAGGGCGCGGGACTTGGCCTGGCCATAGTCAGGCGGCTGGTCGAGCTCATGGGCGGACATATCACTCTGGACAGCGTTTTCGGTGAGGGGACGACGGTCCACGTCGTGCTGCCGCTGGGCCTGCCCGAGAGCGAGGCGGACGCCCGGGCGATCGCCGAGGATTTTGAACCTCTGCCCGCCCTGCGCGTGTTGCTGGCCGAGGATGAGCCGATCAACGCCCTGGCCGCGAGCAGGATGATCGAGCGGGACGGCCACGAGGTGACTGTGGCCGAGAACGGGCGGCAGGTCCTTGATCTGCTCGAAGAGCGGGAGTTCGACTGCATCCTGATGGACATCCAGATGCCGATCCTGGACGGTGAGGAGACAACCAGGACGATCAGGTCCTCGGGTAAGGCCTATGCAAGCATCCCCATCATTGCCCTGACCGCCTACTCCATGAGCGGAGACCGCGAGAAGTTCCTGGCGGCCGGAATGACCGACTACCTGTCCAAACCGTTCAGGATCGAGGATCTGCGCAGGACTTTCAGGCGTTGCGCAAGCATCGCGGGCCAAGCGACCGGCTAGGTGTTCGCTTGTGTCCGGTGGACGAAAGCGCATGCCGTGAACTGAAGAACATCGCAAAGTCGTATGCGGGAAAACTGCTTGCGTGGAAAATCGTTGGCAATCGAGAGCGCTCAATGTGCGCTTGGATTGAAAAAGGCCGGAGTGACCGGCCTTTTTCACAGTTCTGGGTGTGATGCTGGTCAGATGTCGTGGACTTCCAGATAGACGAGGGTCTGATTCAGAAGCTGGTATGCGACTTCGCCGAAGGTTATCGGACCTACAAAGGGGTCGGTCTTGTGCCCTTCAAGGCCTGAATAGAGGTAATTGAGGATGCAGTTGCAGGAAAAGACGACATTGTCGCCGCTCAGCTTGTTTTTGTGCAGCTGGGCGTCGAACAGCGTGGAGTAGTTGCTTATCTCCTTGGCATGCTTGTAGCGGATTCCGGAAAAAACGGGCGCGTAGAACTTTACGTCTCCGCCGGGTTCAACGCTCTGGAAGCTGATGTTGACCAGGGCGCCGTAGTAGTCGGCCACCAGGGGCAGTTTGGTGTCGAGCTTGTTCTTGGTGATGTAGTCCGCGAAATTCTCCTTGACCCCGTTCACCATGACGTCGGTGCAGGAGAATCCGTCCTTGGCGAAGGTCAGGGTATCCCCGCCGCCCTGCTCGAATATGTTCACGATCCCGACATCCACGGTTTTGCCTTTGCGCAGGCTCACATGCATGACGACAGCTTCCTGCTCATGCGCCCCCCCCGTCAGGCCGTCGAAGACTTTGGGCGAGGCCTTGCCCAAGTTGTCCAGATGGACTCCGGAGATCCACCCAATCAGTGGTTGGCATCCGAAGTCTTTGTAATTCGGACCGTTGAGCGCAAAACTGGAATGAACGGCGCTCATCGCAGGAATGATGATGAAGCTGAACCCCTTGTCGCCGGAGTCGGTATAGACCTTTCCCAGCGTGTTTTCGTCGTATATCTTAATCTCCGTAGATTCCGTGACTGCGCTGATGTCGGTCACAAAAATTTTGTTCTGAGAAACCATGCCGCCTTTTTCCGGACTGATGAAGTAAGGAATCGTCCCGCCTATCCACTGTCCTTTCGGCAATTTGCGAAGCAGTGATTCCTCCCCTGCAAGCAAAAGAGTCTGTCCTTTTGCGATGAGTTTTTCAACGTCGCCGATGCTCATGATATCTTGCAACATGATTCCTCCTATCCGAAAATGGTTTTCAGGTCTTCTTTAACCGTGGGATTTGCTTCATTCTTCTCATAGATAGAATGCAGATGTTCCACCGCATCTCGGATATTGTCCGGAGTCGGAGCAGCACTCACATTACGGACTACTCGTCCGAGCATAATTTTTGCTGCCAGGAATTTCAAATCAAATGCTTTTTTACCCGTTACAATTTCGGACCATCGTGGATGAGTCTTTGCTGGAACGCTCATACGGAAACCTCCTTTACGTTACATGCAGGCAATATTCTGTGAACACGATCTGCGGGCTAGAGTCCAGAAAACGTTACTGACAAACTCGGAATGACAATTAGAAGTTGCAAGTTGATATGCATTGCCATGCAGATGAATCATTGCGGATAAAATTCTTCCCGGTTCGATTCATGAATGAATTTGTTATTCATTATTTGTGCCAATCATGGAAATTAGAACGCGTGACCACCTAATAGCCAATTTTTATTAACTATTTCAAATCATCTTCAATTGCGAAAATACAATGAAAATAATCGAGCATCGAGCTGTAATAGCCTAATATTACGAATGAATCATTGATAATACTCTTGGGTGACATGACCCAATTGGATTCATATGTGTGTCGGATTGATACATGAGTAGTCTTGTGTAACATCAGTATCACAATATTTTGTGAATTGATATTCTTCTGTTCGTGAAAAGGGAGTGAAGAATGCGTTTGTTGACAGCGGGATATGGAAATTCACCCAAGAATTTTGTGTGCTCCGGTGTCTTGCGGCCAGAAGATGGGGAGAGGTGATCGCAACGTGAATACGGTTGATATGGTGATACGCGGGGTCGTTGTTTGTGTGTCAATATGACCCATACAACCATTCCTTATTCGTGTATCAGCTTCGGCGCGTGCTTACATCGTGCGGTGACACTTTTCGACGGAAGGAGCCGTGGTCAGCATTATGATGTACTTGATTTTTTTACGAGTGGAACACAGGAATATTTTGCCTCGGCGTGCGATGCGTCACTTGAAACCTCTCGGACAGGTTTAGCTTCATCGCGGGGCATGGCCGGAAGTTTGAGGACTGCGGAGCAGGGCTCAGGTTGTCACAGCGATTGCAGATACGCCCTGGTGATCCACAGGTCGCCATCCTCCTCGGTCAGGTTTTCAAGGCAGACGACGAGTTTGCCCAGATAGTGTTCTGAATACGCGCGGACATATTCGTCACGGTCCATGTGCTGCCGTGCGCACAGTTGGCGGAAGATGCGTGCTTGGATTCTATTGATGAGCATGGAGCCTTTGGTGATGGTTATGCTGTGTGGCGACGCGCTCACGGCCTGTGGAACTCTTGCTCATCCGGGCGTAAGCGCGTTTGCATCTTCTGCGCGTCCGTCTTCAGCAGACCCCGCCGTCCAGGCATTCCTCATGTTTGGCCAGGGCCTGCACTTCACCTTGAGTCAAGGGGCGCCCTGTGCGTTGGGCGCGTTCGCGGATGGTTTCCACGAGGCTGCCGATGGAGTGCAGCGGTCCTTCAAGGCCCACTTGGCGCAGCATGGTCCTGACGGCTCCCCGGCCGGCCTTGGCGCCCAAGGCCAGGATGCGTTTGGCTCCGGTTTGGGCCGGGTCGTAGGGTTCGAACAGGGCCGGGTTCTTCAAAATGCCGTCCACGTGCAGGCCTGATTCGGCCGCGAAGATGTCGCCTCCGGACATGGGCCGGTTGCGGGCCACCGGAATGCGGGCGTACTCGGACACCAGGTCGCACAGGTCGTGCACCAGATTCATGTCGTAAATGTCGTAGCCCTGCACCAGCCGCAGGTGTCCGGCCACTTCCTCCAGGGCCGAGATGCCCGAACGTTCGCCAATCCCCAGCACCGAGACATCCGCCCAGTGCGCGCCCGCCTCCAGGGCCGTGACGGCGTTGGCCGTGGCCATGCCGAAGTCGTTATGGCAGTGGATGGCGATTTCCATGTCCACGCCTGCGGCAAAGAAGCGCACCAGCTCCGCGATGCGGGTCGGGGTCATGACGCCCAGCGTATCGGCCAGGCGGATGCGCGCGGCGCCGAGCTCTTTGGCCATGCGGGCCATGGACAGGGCAAAGTCCTGATCGGCGCGGGTCACATCCTCAAGGCCGATGCTGATGCGGCGGATGCCGCAGGAGTGGGCCAATCCCACGGTCTCGCGCAGCATGCGGGTCAGACCGTCACGGTCCGTGCGCAGCCGCTCGGCGATATGCAGATCGGAGACGGGCAGGCCGATATTGATCGTATCGATGCCCAGGCCCGCGGCCCGGTACACATCCACGGTGCGACAGGGCGACCAGACACTCAGGTCGCAGGTCACGCCCCGGCTACGCAGCGCCTGCACCAATTCATCAAGCCCCTCTTGTCCCATCCAGCCGATCTCTATCTCTTCCACGCCCATGTCCGCGATGCGGCCGGCAATGCGGATCTTGGCTTCCTGCGGGATGCTGGTCCCGAACATTTGCGCCCCTTCCCTGAGTGTCGTGTCGATGAGCATGCGTCCTCCCGTGTTTGCTTCAGTCAATGCATGGTCCAATGCATGGTCGGTGCCACGATGCTGAATTTCTCCATTATACTGAATTTTATGTTTTTGTCTTGGGTGCATGCCCGCACGACAGGGCTGACGATAGTGTGTCTTCCTACATTTTTGTCTTTGTGGGTTGTGTAGGTTGGTGGGCTTGGAGTTAGCCGGGGCTGTTAAGCAAAGTGAATTATTTTGGTATGTTATGTGTGTTTGCAAATTTTGGCACGTCCGTTGCCCTAGGGAGATTCAGGTACGGCACACAACTACACCAAAAACTCTCACATAAAGGAGCACACGTCATGAGGAAGATCGCAATTTACGGAAAGGGCGGCATCGGCAAGTCCACCACCACGCAGAACACGGTCGCAGGCCTGTCAGAATTGGGCAAGAAGATCATGGTTGTCGGCTGTGACCCCAAGGCCGACTCCACCCGTCTGCTGCTGGGCGGCCTGGCCCAGAAGTCGGTTCTGGATACCCTGCGCGACGAAGGCGAAGACGTTGAACTGGCCGACATCCGCAAAGCCGGCTTCAACGGCACCTGGTGCGTCGAGTCCGGCGGACCCGAGCCGGGCGTTGGTTGCGCCGGTCGCGGCATCATCACCTCCATCAACATGCTTGAGTCCCTTGGCGCCTATCACGAGTCCGAAGCCCTGGATTACGCGTTCTACGACGTTCTGGGCGACGTTGTGTGCGGCGGGTTCGCCATGCCCATCCGCGACGGCAAGGCCGAAGAGATCTACATCGTCTGTTCCGGCGAGATGATGGCCATGTATGCGGCCAACAACATCTGCAAGGGCATCATGAAATACGCCGAATCCGGCAGTGTTCGTCTGGGCGGATTGATCTGTAACTCCCGTAACGTCGATAATGAAAAAGAGATGATTGAGGAGTTGGCCAAAAAAATCGGCACGCAGATGATCTATTTTGTCCCCCGCGACAACGACGTGCAGCGCGCCGAGATCAATCGCATGACTGTCATTGAATGGAACCCCAAGGCTCCCCAGGCCGATCACTATCGCAATCTGGCCAAGGCCATCGACCAGAACACGAATTTTGTTGTCCCGAAGCCTCTGGAAATTCAGGAACTGGAACAATTGCTCATGGACTTCGGCCTGCTTGAAGCCGTGTAACGCCGGAACCCTGAAAACGAACCCACGTTTCCAAATCACTAATTCAAGGAGAGAAAACATATGATCATGGTCAGAGCAATCGTACGCCCCGAAAAGTCCGATGACGTCCTCGCAGCCCTCATGGATGCGGGTTTTCCGGCGGTGACCAAATATTCCGTGGCCGGTCGCGGCAAGCAGCGCGGCATCAAGATCGGCGAAGTGACCTACGACGAAATTCCCAAGACCATGCTCATGAGCGTGATCAACGCGGCGGACAAGGATTACGTCATCAGCGTGATCATGAAGGCCGCCCGCAGCGGCGCCAAGGGCGCTTTCGGCGATGGCAAGATTTTCGTGAGCGAAGTGGGGGATGTCTACACCATCAGCTCCGGCATATGTGACAGCGCCCCCGCAGGAAGCGCCCCCGCAGGAGCATAGCCATGAAAGAAGTGATCGCGGTCATCCGCATGAACATGATGAACAAGACCAAGAAGGCTCTGCAGGACGCGGGCGTGGTCGCCTTCTTTGCCCACGAGGCTTTCGGTCGCGGTAAGGGTCTGGTCGATCTGAAACCGCTGGAAGGAGCCAAAAAGGGAATCGAGGAAGCGGTGGCCGTGCTGGGGGAAAAGGGCAAGCTCTATCCCAAACGCATGCTGACCGTCGTGGTCACCGATGATCTGGTGCCGGAAGTGGTCAAGGTCATCACCGACACCAACAAGACCGGCCAGCCCGGCGATGGCAAGATTTTCGTCCTGCCCATGATCGACGCGGTGCGGGTCAGGACCGGAGAAAAGGGCGCCAAGTCCATTGAATAGAAGGGGTTTCATCTTTTGAAACCAGGACACACGAAGGAGAACATCATGTCATCAGCTGCAAAAAAGCTCGTCAACTGGACACCCACCGACATCAAGGCGGACATGCTCGCCAAGTATCCGCCCAAGGTGGCCAGAAAGCGCGCCTCCCAGATCCTCATCAACGAGGCGCTCGGCAACGAAACGCCTGAAATAACGGCCAACGTGCGCACCATCCCCGGCATCATCACCATGCGCGGCTGCACCTACGCAGGTTGCAAGGGCGTTATCCTCGGGCCCACCCGCGACATCGTCAACATCACCCACGGCCCCATCGGCTGCGGCTTCTATTCCTGGCTGACCCGCCGCAACCAGACCGACGCATCGGCCGAAGGCGCCGAGAACTTCATGCCGTACTGCTTTTCGACGGACATGCAGGACCAGGACATCATCTTCGGCGGCGAGAAGAAGCTCCAGGCCGCCATCCAGGAAGCCTACGACCTCTTCCATCCCAAGGCCATCGCGGTCTTCGCCACCTGTCCCGTCGGCCTCATCGGCGACGACATCCACGCCGTGGCGCGCAAGATGAAGGCCAAGTTCGGCGACTGCAACGTCTTTGCCTTCAGTTGCGAAGGGTACAAGGGCGTCAGCCAGTCCGCCGGCCACCACATCGCCAACAACAAGATCTTCAGCGAGGTGGTGGGCGAGAACGATGCCGAGAAGCCCGGCCAGTTCAAGATCAACCTTTTGGGCGAATACAACATCGGCGGCGACGGGTTCGAGATCGACCGCATCCTCAAAAAATGCGGCATCACCAACATCTCCACCTTCTCCGGCAACTCGACCTACGATCAGTTCGCCTCAGCCCACAAGGCCGACCTGTCCGCGGTCATGTGCCACCGCTCCATCAACTACGTGGCCGACATGCTCGAAACCAAGTTCGGCATTCCGTGGATCAAAGTCAACTTCATCGGCGCCAAATCCACGGCCAAGTCCCTGCGCAAGATCGCCGAGTATTTCGGTGATCCGGGCCTGACCGCCCGTGTGGAAGAGGTCATCGCCGAGGAGATGCCCGCCGTGGACGCCGTCGTCAGCGACGTGCTGCCCCGCACCACGGGCAAGACGGCCATGCTCTTCGTCGGCGGCTCCCGTGCCCACCATTATCAGGACCTTTTTGCCGAGATGGGCATGAAGACCGTGGCCGCAGGTTACGAGTTCGCCCACCGCGACGACTATGAAGGCCGCCACGTCATCCCGAATTTGAAGGTCGACGCCGACAGCCGCAACATCGAGGAAATCGAGGTCGAGGCGGACGAGAAGCGTTACGCCCCGCGCAAGACCTCCGAAGAGATGGCCA
>Ga0265295_1009304_pt1 | contig 10556 bp, 12 predicted proteins | sample Munlansysbiofilm_FD_192503 | JGI IMG/M metagenome (GOLD analysis project Ga0265295, IMG submission 192503) | Leachate microbial communities from a municipal landfill in Southern Ontario, Canada - Methane capture system biofilm | ecosystem: Engineered > Solid waste > Landfill > Unclassified ... | reverse complement strand
ACACCGCTTGCCAAGAAGACGTACCTCTACCTCGGAGAACCAGAGTTCACCCGCAGGCAGATGGAAAAGAAACTTGGGAAAAAGTAGGACGCTGATGCCTTCATTCTGGAACGACGAGCCGATCTTGCAAGACCAGCTCAAACTGGTGAGCCATACCATCGAGGAGACGGTATCCACTGCTCATGGTTTCATTCGCCCCATCCTGCTCGATCATGTGCAGGGTGTGGGCAAGATGTTGCGCCCCGCTCTGGTACTCATTACCAGCAAGCTTGGCGACCATGAAGTGACAGAGGATGCAATTCGCGTAGGCTCAATCATCGAATTGATTCATCTTGCTTCTCTGGTACACGATGATATCCTCGACACTGCCTCGCAGAGACGAGGCAAGTCCACCATCTATGCAAAACTTGGTGCCAAGCAGGCAGTACTCGCTGGTGACTTTCTCCTGGCCAAGGCTTTGCTGCTGACAAGCGGCAAGGAACGCGGGATGGATAGCAAAGTTGTCAGTGCAGCCCTCAGCAGGCTCTGTGAAAGCGAGCTTGACCAGGATGCTGGGGTAGGTAATTTCTTCATCTCCATCCCCACATACCTGAGAAGGATTGCCGGCAAGACCGCCAGCTTGTTTGCACTCAGCTGCTACAGTGGTGCTGCCTTGCAGGAAGGCCCTGCAGTACAGACGATGCGCTGTCACCGCATCGGATATTGCATGGGGATGGCGTTCCAGATCCAGGATGATATCCTCGACTACAGCGGTAGTTCTGCAACGCTGGGAAAGGCCACAGGCAACGACCTGAAGTGCGGCATCCCCACCCTTCCTCTTCTGTATGCTCTCAAAGAGGAGCAAGATAGAGGAAGCACGGAACTGGCTGCCCTGCTTGGCAAGTCCAACGTACCGCTGCAAGGACGCAAGGTTACACGGGCCTTGGAATTGGTACATACTCTGGGTGGTGTACAAAAAGCTCAAAATCTTGCAGAATCCTATGAGAAGCGCGCACTCAAGGATATCGAGTCTCTTGAGGATGCTGAAGTAAGGCGACACCTGTTGCACCTGTTTGCAAAGCTCTCAGGCCGCTCATTATAGGAACAACCATGAACGAAGAACATACCTCTGATCTCACCGGAGAGCAGCATGCTTTCCACAATGCATACGATACCACCCTGCACCATCTTCGGACTCGCCAAGAGCTTTCAAAGCAGAGTCTCATCGATGTCGAAGGAGAGCTGTACCATCTCACTGTCTATGAAGGACAGGACTGGGGAGGGCGCGGAGTACTGAAGAATGCAGAAATACAGGGGCAGATCTATGCCTACATCGCGTTCATCAACGAGTTGAAAAAAGAACAGGGGCTGTAGAAGGTTTCCTTCCCCAGCCCCCAGATGTTACTCACTGAGCAGTGTTTTTTGCCCTTCCAGGCTCCGAAGTGATGAGATTTCTTCCGTCACCTCCAACACGCCCAGATACTCGCCATCCCCATTGCGTACAGCATAGTATCTGATGAGGATGAACATGGTGCCTTTCTGCAGCCAGAAGGACTCGCTGTCCTTTCTGCCCGCTTTGAAATCCTCAACCAACTTCTCGACCACATTGAGACTCTTCGGCGGGTGGCAATGGGCAACATCCCTGCCCACAATGCTGCGGGTTCGTGGGAACACACGATCCTTTCCTTCACTGAAATAGCGGACCTTGTCGTCCACTCCCACAAACGTAACATCACCAGGAAGCGTATTGAGCATCCACGTGAGTTCCTCAAGGTTCAGATGTCCACTGGGAAGCACAATCTCTCCGGATTGCTCCATCTTCGGGGCAAAGTCTTCCTTGCCGCTCATGCTTGCATTCCAACGGTACCAGGTGGTGGCATCTGAAGGACTGGCGCCCTCGATGCCGCCATTGAAACAGTAGCCGATATCGGCGCTGTCACGAGCAACCGTAATCCATGCATCGCCATCCATGCAGCCCTGCAGCATGGGAAGGAGAATGTTGTTCTCCTTGTCGATCATGCTGCGTACCTGTTCCTCGAGTTTCGCCAGCTCAGCCTCAAGCACCTCAGATGAGGATTCGATTGTCTTGATCACCAGTTTCCATAGGGCGCGTATCTCATCATCGACACCCCACATCACTTTGGGAGGTGCAGTGATACCGGCTTTCTCAAGATAGGGAAAGAACAGGTTCTCCTTGCGGAGGTAGTGTTTCTCCAATTTGGAAAGAGTCTTCAGTGATGCAAGCAGATCCAGCTTGCTCTTCTCGTCCTTCTGTGCCTTGTAGGCCTGGACAGCCTTGGCAAACTCACCATCAAGGAAAGCCTTGAGCCCCTCATTCTCCTTGATGAACACGAAGGCGGGGTGGCCGGGGGTTTTGTCAACCTGCTTTCCCTGATGAATCTCTTCTACGCTGCCTCCGAAAACAGAAGCATGCACATCACACAGCTTCTGCACCTGCTCTACCTGGATGGCTCCATCTTCCATCAACTTACGCTCAGCGGCAGCAAGCTCCTCAGCACTAACCGTCCCGAATTCAGCTTCAAACTCTTTCTTGACGTCTTCACTGCTTGTTCCTGCATGCAATTTCTCAATGATTATCTTTAGCTTTTCTATCTTTTTCTCGTCCATGGTATCTCCTATTGCAGTATTTCCTACTATAACAGTATGATAAAAAGCGCCCCATTATAGAAGCGCTTTTCCCGAGAAACTACACTATTTCAGATTGATCAATAGGCATTGGTGATATAGTGCTCAAGCTCGCCTATCTGGAAATCTCTTTCTTCCAACGCCGCTTTCACCACGTCGCCGATAGAGATCATGCCGACTACCTTATCATTCTCTACGACAGGAAGGTGGCGGAATCGTCCAGCGGTCATCAGCTGGAGGCAGTCCTCCAAGCTCTGATGGGGTTTGATGTAGGTTACACCGGTGGTCATCACCTCGCTTACCTTGATCTGAGCGGTGTTCAAGTGTTCCAACTTCTTGGAAAAATGTCGGATGATGTCGCGTTCAGAAAGGATTCCCTTGATATCACCTTGCTCATTCAGCACCAATAAGGCACCGATTTTATGCTCAGTGAGCTGCAAGAGGGCATGGGAAAGGGCATCCTCAGGAGTGATACTGAACACGTTGCTCCCCTTCTGATCCAAAATCGATTGTACATTTGCCATACATTACCTCCGTTATGTCAAATATGCGCTCTCTTCCTACTTCAAGCGTACTCCAGCGGATGCGAATCCGCAAGAGAATAATACAGTGTTCCCGCAAAATTCCTACTAAATCTGTAGCAATACGCTGAAGAGAAAAATCAATAGGTGAATATACACCGATATTATTGTCATTAGCAAGTATTTTTGTTATACACTTTTCCTATCACAAGTGAGGTAACATCATGACCATACTGCTGTATGGAGTAACGGCACTCTTGCTGTTGCTCTCGTTTATCCGCGATAGGGAGAAAACCAGGAAAGCCCTGCGCAAAGCATGGATAGCCTTCGAGAACATTCTTCCTCAGTTTCTGGTGGTCATCTTGCTCGTCAGTTTGCTCCTGAGCCTCCTTGACCATGATACCATCCTGAAGATCATCGGAGCTGAATCGGGTTGGTTCGGTGTATTGCTTGCAGCCATTGTAGGTGCCGTCACCCTGATACCCGGCTTTGTAGCCTTCCCCACTGCGGCTCTTCTGCTCAATGGAGGGGCTGGCTTTATGCAAATAGGGGCCTTCATCTCCACGCTCATGATGGTAGGAATCGTCACCCTTCCCGTGGAGTTCAAGTACTTCGGCAAACGCCTTGCCATATACCGCAATACGCTGGCCTTTCTCTTCTCATTTCTTGTTGCCTTTGTCATCGGACAGGTCAAGGAGGTATTGGTATGAGCAAACTGGTCAGACGCTACATATCCTTCATAGTGGTAGGGGCTTTGCTCGTTGTCCTCAGTTTCTTCAACAAGGAGTTGGGAGAAAAGGTATTTGAAACCACAGCATTCCAGCTTCGGGAAATGCTTCTCGTCATTCCCCCGATTTTCATCCTGCTCGGACTTCTGGACATCTGGGTACCCAAGCAGACCATGGTCAAATATATGGGAGAAGGCAGTGGTCTGAAAGGCATTCTGCTCGCTCTTTTCATCGGCAGTGCTGCTGCAGGACCGCTGTACGGTGCCTTCCCCGTCGCAGCAGTCTTCATGAAGAAAGGAGTCAAATTCACCAACATCCTCATCTTCCTCGGTGCCTGGTCTACAACCAAAATCCCCATGTTGCTGTTCGAGTTCTCCTCTTTGGGAGTCCCCTTTGCACTCACCAGGCTGCTGGTGAACCTACCGGGGATCATCATCATTGCTTCGCTTTTGGGCAAGCTCATGTCGAAAGAGGAAATTGCTTCCCTCTACGAACGCGCTCAGACGTTGTAAGTTCAGTCGGCAAGACCTGCACGCTCAGACAAGCCATCCAGATCGAGAATTCGAACCACCTTGGTGCCCAGATTCTCGATGAGACCTTCCTCCTCAAACTGGGCAAGCTTGCGGCTGAGTGTCTCCCGTGCCAGACCAAGGTAATTTGCCAGCCCTTCCCTACTCAGGGGAAGGGTTATGTCCAGAAAGGATCCTTCCCAATTCCCGTAGGAGTCCTTGAACTCGAGCAGAAAGGAGGCAAGACGCACATCAGCGTTACGTCCTCCCATGCTTTGCATAGCGGTTTCCAGTCGGCTCATCCGATTGGCCATAGCCTCGATGATCTCCAGCGCAACCTTGCTGTGGGTTTCCAGAAGCGAGGCAAACTGCATCTTGCTCAGAACGCAGACATCACACTCCTCAAGAGCCTCAACGGTGTAGGGAACACGTTCAGCCGTAAAGAGGAACCGAGCTCCAAAATAGTCGTTTGCCGGAAAAATATAGAGGATTTGCTCCCTCCCATCGACTGTACTGCGATATGCCTTTGCACTTCCTGAGCGAATGACAGTGAAGGTAGTGGCCTTATCCCCTTCCCTGACCAAGAGTTCACCCTTCTTGTAGTGCCGATGTTCCATCTGGGATGTCAGGGCATGCATAGCTTCCCTGTCCAATGAAGCAAAGAGCGGGACATTCCTCAAACACTGGTCATTGGTGCATCCGCTGCACTCATGCAACTCTTCCATCCTATCTCCTAGTAAAATACTATCTTTGTGATTTCAATCACAGTACATCTTTTGCATACATGGTAGAACAAACTCAAGCAAAGTATACGGAATTTCATTGCAAGAGGAAACACCATGAATGATACAGAGAAAACCACTCACGAAATCGACACCCGATCTTACATCACCACCCACTATACCCCGTATGACGGCGATGAGCACTTTCTGCAGGGACCTACCGAAAGGACCGTCCGACTGTGGGAGAAGCTGAAGGGGTTGCTCGCCATCGAGCGCGAACGCAACGGGATGTATGACATCGATGAGAAAACCATCTCCACCATCACCAGCCATGCAAGCGGATACATTGACAAGGACGATGAGCAGATTGTAGGTCTTCAAACCGACCAGCCGCTCAAGCGCGCCATCATGCCCTTTGGGGGCATTCGTCTGGTACATACCGAGCTGAAGGCATATGGACGCACCCTTCCCGAGAATGTTGATGAAGTCTTCAAATACCGCAAGACCCACAATGACGGTGTCTTCGATGTGTATACCGAAGAGATGAAGAAGGTCCGGCACAGCGGCATCATCACCGGTCTTCCCGATGCCTATGGACGGGGACGAATCATCGGTGACTACCGCAGGGTACCCCTCTACGGCGTCGACTATCTCATCGAACAGAAGAAAGAGGCGAAAAGCCAGTATTCCTTTGATGCAATGACCGAAGAAGTGATCCGGGACCGTGAGGAGCTGAGCGAACAGATCAGGAGCTTGGTCGAGCTGAAGGAAATGGCCTTAGCCTACGGATTTGACATTTCCCAACCCGCCAAGGATACCAAGCAAGCAATCCAGTGGCTCTATTTCGCCTTCCTTGCTGCAACCAAAGAGCAGAATGGGGCTGCAATGAGCCTTGGACGTGTCTCCACCTTCCTGGACATCTACAGTGAGCGAGACCTTGCAAACGGGACCTATACGGAGTCGGAGATCCAGGAGTTGGTCGACCACTTCATCATGAAGCTGAGGATCATCCGCTTCCTGCGCACCCCCAGCTACGATGAGCTGTTCAGCGGAGACCCCACCTGGGTAACCGAATCAATCGGCGGGGTCGGGCATGACGGAAGACACATGGTAACCAAGATGAGTTATCGGTTTTTGCACAGCCTCACCAATCTCGGTCCGGCACCTGAACCGAACCTCACCGTATTGTGGAGCAGGCATCTTCCCCAGTCGTTCAAGCAGTATTGTGCCCGCCTCTCCATCGAGACATCTTCGATCCAGTATGAGAATGATGATCTCATGCGCTGTGACTATGGCGATGACTACGGTATTGCCTGCTGTGTCTCTGCGATGCGTATCGGCAAGCAGATGCAGTTCTTTGGTGCACGGGTAAACCTCGCCAAGACGTTGCTGTACGCCATCAACGGTGGACGGGACGAGAAGAGCGGGGAGCAGATCGGACCGAAGCTTGCCCCGATCACCGCAGAGTATCTTGACTACGATGAGGTGATGGATAGGTTTGAGGCCATGAGCAGCTGGCTTGCAAAACTCTACCTTGATACGTTGAATGTCATCCATTTCATGCATGACAAATACAGCTACGAGCGTATTGAGATGGCACTGCATGATGAGCAGATCGTCAGGACCATGGCAGGAGGCATCGCTGGCCTGAGTGTAGTGGCGGACAGCCTCTCGGCGATCAAGTACGCAAAGGTAAAGCCCATCCGTGATGAGAGCGGACTTGCTGTTGACTTCGTGGTTGAGGGTGAGTATCCCTCCTACGGAAACAATGATGATCGCGTTGATTCCCTTGCCCAGGATCTGGTGAATGCCTTCATCGCCAAGATGAGAAAGCATACCACCTACCGCAAGAGCATCCCCACCTTGTCGGTGCTCACCATCACCAGCAATGTGGTATATGGGAAAAAGACCGGTTCCACACCCGATGGACGCAAAGCAGGGGAACCCTTCGCTCCGGGTGCAAACCCCATGCATGGACGTGACACAAAGGGTTGTGTTGCAAGTATGAAGAGCGTCGCAAAACTCTCCTATGCATCAGCCCAGGATGGGATTTCCTATACCTTCTCCATCATTCCTTCTACCTTGGGAAAAAACAGGGAGATGCAGATTTCCAATCTGGTAACCCTTATGGATGGATACTTTGAGGAGACCGGCCACCATATCAATGTGAATGTCATGGAAAAGAGCACCCTGCTCGACGCCATGGATCATCCTGAGAAGTATCCCCAATTGACCATCAGGGTCAGTGGGTACGCGGTGAACTTCATCAAGCTTTCCAGGGAACAGCAGCTTGATGTCATCCATCGAACCTTCCACGAAACACTGTAAGGAGAGAGTATGTCCGTACACGGCAATGTTCATTCAGTGGAGAGCTTCGGGACCCTTGATGGTCCCGGAGTCCGCTATGTAGTCTTTTTGCAGGGATGCTCGCTGAGGTGCCGCTACTGCCATAATCCTGACACCTGGAAAATGCATGGTGGCAAGGAGACCACCAGTGAGCTTCTGGTCAAGGATATCCTCGGGTACCGCAACTTCATCGCCAAGGGAGGTGTCACCATCAGTGGGGGAGAACCTCTGAAGCAGCCTGAGTTTGCCTTGGATGTGATCAACCGCCTCAAGAAAGAGGGACTTCACACTGCCCTCGATACTGCAGGAAGTGTCCCTCTTGAGATCTCGAAACCGGTCATTGATGCAGCTGACCTGATCTTGCTCGATATCAAGAGCCTGGATGACAAGCTCTGTTTCAGCCTGACGGGTATGGGCAATGCCAACACGCTTGCCACCCTCGCCTACTGTCAGGCTACCAAGAAAAAGGTCTGGCTGAGGCATGTGCTCGTTCCTGGCTGGACCCTTGAGAGAAAGAAGCTGGAGGACCTGGCAGCCTTCCTCACTGCTTTTGACTGCATTGAGCAGGTAGAGTTGCTGCCCTACCACCGCATGGGCCAGTACAAATGGAAACAACTGAAACTCAATTACTCACTCAAAACGGTTGAGGAACCCACCAAGGAAGAGCTTTCCATGGCACGTTCCATCTTTGAGAACCAGGGGTTGCGTGTTCTCATGACCAACTATCAGGAAGACGACCAGAAGACAAAGGTCAGCTGAAAAACAGGCTCCTGCTGGTGGGCAAGAGCCTGTACGAAAACGAAACAGAAGGTATATCATCGCTCCTTCTGGGGTACCAAATACAAGGAAGAGAGATCATAGCCCTTACGCAGGGCTATGGATTTCATGTTCTCAAGAACTGCGGTCTCAACTGCAGGGGTTCGGGAGAGGAACCATAGAAACGTGCGGCTGTCATTTCCTACGACTGCCCATTGGTAGTGTTGCTCATCCAAGCCGATGACAAGGTAATCACCGGTGAAGAGACCGAAAAACTTCACCTTCAACCGTCCGGCCTGCTTCTCATCCGGCCTCCAGGCGACAGCCCTCACCTGCGTAAGCTTCCCATCCAGACTCTTCTTCAGTCCGCTGTTCACCACTTGGATGCGTCCGTCTTCCCTTTTTGCATACTCGGCTTTGACACCCACCAGATTCTTCTCAAATCCATGTTGGTACCGGCCGATTTCATACCAAGAACCGAGATACCGGTCCAGATCAAGGACCGACACCGTCTGAATGCGAGCGTTTGCAGATGGTGAGGTGGTACAAGAAGCCAAGAGTGCCAGAGAAAGAGTTACTGCCATGCCCAAGCCTCCCCGCTTGCTCATACGTCTACCTTTTTTCCTCACGCTCCTTGCGTGTCTGCTTGAGCTGGGTGAGTGTCTCATCCAACATAACACGTAACGCAGCATACTTGCGTGACTGCTCATCTTGCTCACTGCTGAGCAGGCATGTTGCGATGTGGGAAGGAATGGTGAGCGCCTTTTGTTCCAGTTCTCGTCCTTTGTCGGTCAGGCTGACCTCCACCGTTCGTTCATCGGTGATGAGACGGTGGCGTTCGATGAGATTGGCAGCCTCCAAGCGTTTGAGCAAGGGTGACATTGTCCCGGTATCCAAGCTGAGTGCACTGCACAGCTCCCCAACCGTTCCCTTCTCATGTTCCCAGAGATACATGAGGGTGATGTACTGCGCATAGGTCAGACCAAGCTCATCCAAAAGAGGACGATATGCAGCCATCAACTCACGTTCGAGTGCATAAAACCGAAAACACAGCTGGTTTGAAAGCATCAGTTGTGGGTGTGCCATTACAGTACCTCCTCAATTTTGGGCGCGATGGATGAAGGAACATCCTTGGGTGCGTAGCGATGTACCGTCACCCCATCCTTCTCCACCAGAAATTTCGTGAAGTTCCACTTGATGGTTGATCCAAGCGTACCCGGAGCCTGTTCCTTGAGCCATACATACAAAGGGTGGGCTTCCTTGCCGTTGACGTTGATCTTTCCCATCAACGGGAAGGTTACGCCATGATTCACTTTGCAAAACTCCGTCATGTCGGAATCAGAGACTGGTTCCTGATGGGCAAATTGATCACAAGGGAACCCGAGCACCACCAGACCTTTATCCTTGTACTGCTGATGCAGAGCTTCCAACCCATCAAACTGGGGTGCGAAGCCGCACTTGGTGGCGGTATTCACGATAAGGACTGTCTTTCCTTGCAAAGAAGAAAAGTCAAAGGACGTACCGTCGGGTTTCTGTGCTGAAAAATCATATAGGTTTGGCATAATGGCTCCTGTTCTCTATTAAGTTGTGAACAACATAACAGAAGCCAATATTCTTGTCAATCCTTACTGGATCGAGCCCACAGATTGATGCCACCCTCTTGTGCGTAGGAGTCGATTGCTGCAAGTTCCTCTTCGGTAAAGGAAAGGTTCTGCAAAGCTCCCACATTCTCCACAATCTGTTCCGGTGAGCTTGCTCCGATGAGTACGCTGGTGATCTCCTTTCTCCGCAAACACCATGCCAATGCCATTTGTGGCAAGCTCTGTCCACGGGAGAGGGCAATATCATTGAGTGAGCGGATGTTCTTCAGATTCTGCTCGGTCAACAAGTCTTGGGAAAGGGAACTCCCCGACTTGGCCGCACGGCTTCCTTCAGGTATTTCTTTCAGATAGCGATCGCTGAGCATCCCCTGGGCAAGCGGGGAGAAACAAATCGTGCCTACACCCAAGGTGTCGAGGGTGTCAAGCAAGGACTCTTCCACCCAACGGTTGAGCATCGAGTAGGATGGTTGGTGAATCAGAAGAGGAACGCCAAGAGAAGCAAGTATCTCATAAGCCTCTTTCGTTTTGGTAGCCGAGTACGAGGATATGCCTACATACAGGCACTTGCCTGCCTGATACGCGGAGGCTAGAGCTCCCATGGTTTCCTCAAGCGGAGTATCGGGATCGAAACGATGCGAGTAGAAAATATCCACATAGTCAACGCCCATGCGCTTGAGGCTCTGATCGAGGCTGGAGAGCACATACTTGCGGCTTCCCCACTCCCCATAGACACCAGGCCACATGCGAT
>Ga0265295_1009302_pt1 | contig 10558 bp, 11 predicted proteins | sample Munlansysbiofilm_FD_192503 | JGI IMG/M metagenome (GOLD analysis project Ga0265295, IMG submission 192503) | Leachate microbial communities from a municipal landfill in Southern Ontario, Canada - Methane capture system biofilm | ecosystem: Engineered > Solid waste > Landfill > Unclassified ... | reverse complement strand
TGAATTTGACAAAAGCGCCGAGGTTTTGAACGACGCCGTCCACGACGCCGATATAGAGTTTTCCGGTCGCCAAGTCGTTGTAATCACAGGAATTATCCAATTTGTGAACGCACCCGGAAGAAAGACAGGCGTTGCAGATTTCTTCGCCGTTGTTGTTCAGATACGGAATTCTTTTTTTGCATCGCACGCAATGATAGATTTCTCCTTTGCCGTTGCATTCTTCACATTTTTCTTTTTTCTCATAAATGCCGGAGCCGCCGCAAATATCGCAGACGCCGCTCACAAATGAATTCAGGTTTTTTTCCGAAAGCTCCATTAAATTGATGGACTTGGGTTTTTCCGAATGGACAACGCCGCTGCATTTCGGACACGGTCCGGTTTCTGAGATATTATATCCCTGACCGTAACAATTTGAACATTTTTCACTCATAGTTTTTCACTTGGGATTTAAAACCGAAGTTTAAGATATAAAGTATTGCCAAAAAAAGAAGAAAAATTGAAATTAAATTTGAAAAAATATAAGAAAATGAAAAAAATGAAGCAAAACAACGGGCGATGAGTTTTGAAAAACGAAAACGCGCCAAACAGCGAAAAAACAGGCGGTTTTTAATTAAAAATAGAATGGAGAAGCCGTTTTTAATTAAAAATGAAAAATCAGCGGCATTTTTTTGGTTTGCCGCCGACGCCCGAACATTTTGACAACTATATTTATTTGATTTTCGCCGGCTGTCGAACACTTGGATAACTGTATTTATCTTACAAAATCACGGCGTTCCAAACAGTGAAAACGGACTTGGATTTTGAAAAATGAATGAAAAACGAAAATAAAGATAGAAATTAAATCCAAAAATTACTTAAATCTAAAAATGAAATGACGCATATGACTGAAATTGATCCGATTCCTTTTAAAGAGGACTTTAAACCGTCGTTGAAATACAAACCGTATTTGGCAGTAACAAGCATTTCTGCGGCAATTATTGCTTATATTTTTCTTGTTGCGTGGGTCATCGTACCGGCGGGCTTTGCTGTAAGTCTAAGTGCCGGGCTTGTCGCGTTTTTAATTCCGTTCATTTTGATTATTATTTTTGTATTTGTATGGACGCAATTGTATTACGAATCTATTGTTTATCATTTAAATGAAACGGAAATGACTTGGAGGCGCGGAGTTTGGTTCAGAACCACCGGAATTGTGCCGTACAATCGAATTACGCATATCGACATCGTTCAGGGTCCGATTATGCGTTTTTTTAAAATTTCCAATTTAAAAATTCAAACCGCCGGAAATTCCGGAAAAAACACATCCGAAATCTCAATGATTGGAATGTCGGATCCCGAGCCGCTTCGCGCATTAATTATGGATTACGTCCGCGGAACGCCCCCCGTGCCAGCGGCAACCGGCGGGATTGAAACGAAAACATTCGTTTCTCCTTCAAAAATATCAACGGCAAACGCAAATGAGAAGTTGACGGCGGAATTGTTGGAAGAAATAAAAGCGATTCGAAAAATATTGGAAGAAAAAGGGAGTTGAATTTATTTAATAAATATCATGTGATTTTGTTTATTTTATTTTCATTTCAATTTTCATATTATTTTTCATTTATTTCTCATTTTATTTTATTTCATTTACGGGCTATTTTTTGTTTTTTCCACCAAATATGCGCGTAAACCCCGTCGCCCGGCAAAACAAATCCTTTTTCCGGAACTTCCGTTAATTTTTCTTTTAAATACTCCCTGACGATTTGGATTTGTTCGTCGGTTGCCGCCGACAAACGGCCGACATATTCATCCAACGCCTCTTCAAATGTTTCATAAAAGTGAGAATCACGAAGCGGTAGGACTTGGAGGTCGGCGTAAATTCCGGCTTGGTACAAAGCGTTCCAAACTAAATCTGCAAGCGGGCGGCCGTAATACTTTTCGTTGTGAAGCTTTTCCCAAAGGTCGGCGCTCACGGCGCCCCACGGCGGGTCGGAAAGGAACCAAAAAATATGAACTTCTTTTCGAGCCGCCGCGTCCATTTTTAAAAGCGCGTCTTTCAAGTCGGGAACGGATAATGCAAAAGAAGAAACGACGTAATCAAATTTTCCGATTTCATCCGTTGAGACGTTTTCCCAAACTTTGGGAATAATCGGAATATCGGCGACAACGCCTTTTAAGTTTTTATATTCCTCCAACGCCGAATGCATCGGAGAGGCGGGCTCGACCACCGTCACGCGGCAGCCGGACGCGGCCAACGGAACCGCAAGGGTTCCCGGACCCGCGCCGATATCTAAAACCGTTGAGTCGGGCGGAAAGTTTAAGCATTCCAATTGATCCAAAACGCGCCCGACATTTCCTTGAAATAAATTCTTGGCCATTTGGTCCGTGTTTTTCTGAATTGAAAAACGTTGGGCGCCGGTTTGATAATTTGTCATTTGAGTTTGTTTTTTACAATGAGTATTCCATTCGGTGCTGGCGTCGTTCATAAATCTTAGAAGGGGTGAAAGGTTTAATACTTTATTGAAAAAACGTAATAATATGAGCCCGTCGAATAAATTAAACAGATCCAAAAAACGAGAAATTTTGAAATGAATAACAATTTATAACATGACGAAAAATATTAGAAAGAGAGAGGTTAAAAAAATAAAACATTCCAAAAAAAAATTACAAAAGAAATTACAAAAAAAATACAAAAAACATTCAAAAAAACATTCCAAAAAAACATACAAAAAAAACATGCAAAAGAAATATGCAAAAAATCATTCCAAAAGAGAGGAAAAAATATGATACAAATTGTAAAAGAATATGAGCGCGCCGTCATTTTCCGATTGGGCCGCATTCACAAGGTGTCCGGACCCGGCATTTTTTTTGTGATGCCGATAATCGATAAATTTGAAAAAATCGATATGAGAACGATTACGATTGACGTTCCGAAACAGGATATCATCACAAAAGACAATGTCACCATTATAGTGGACGCCATCGTTTATTACAGAGTGGTGGATCCGCAAATGGCCATTACGGAAGTTGAAAATTATCGGTATGCGACATCCATGCTTGCGCAAACGACTCTTCGTGATGTGTTGGGACAAATGGAATTGGATGAAGTTTTAACGCAGCGAGAAAAAGTCAATGAAGATCTTCAAAGGTTGCTTGACCACGATACCGACCCGTGGGGAATTCGCGTCACGTCCGTAACCATTCGAGACGTCAGTTTGCCCGATTCCATGCTTCGCGCCATTGCCAAACAGGCCGAAGCTGAAAGAGAGAAACGCTCCCGAATCATTTTGGCGGAAGGCGAACAAATCGCCGCGACAAAAATGCGGGATGCTGCCGCCCTTTATGATGAGATTCCGGTGGCCATTCGCCTCAGGGAACTTCAAACCCTCTCGGAAATCGCGCGCGAAAAGAATTTAATTGTCGTGACAAACACCACCGACACAGGGGAAATGATTGCGATGGCCAACGCGACCGCTAAAAGAAAACAATAAACGAAAAATAAAAAGAGAGAAAAAGTAAAAAACAAAAAGAGAACGAGAACAAAAAAGTTCTCTTATTATTCATTTTAAATATTTTGAAGTGAGATATCGGTTTGGATGTTTGGCGTTTTTTTTCTAAATTTATTTGATTCCGAAACACGCGTCTTTATTGAAGTCAAACGTTTGAAGAATCATTCCGTTTGATGAAACAATCCCAGCAAATCTTTTTGGGTTTCAATCACTCTCTCGGCGATGAATTCTTTAAACGGTTCGTCGTCGGTGTGCGCCGTTTCCAACAAACGAATATAATCGGACCTTAAGAAGACGGGAATAAGGGCGATAGAATAATTTCGCCGAAGCAGTGCCAAATTCATCAACAGGCGCGCGACTCTTCCGTTTCCGTCAATAAAGGGATGGATAAAAACAAAATTTTTGTGAACCGACGCCACAAATTCAACGGGATGTAAGATTTGTTCATATTGATTAAACCAAGAAACAAATTGAGCCGTTTCCGTTTTAATTTTATCGGGAGATGCGACGGGATATCGGCTGCCGCTGATAAAAACTTGAACGGATCGATAGACGCCTGCTTGAAGGGGGTCGATTCGCTCATAAAATAATTTATGAAGCCTTAAAATATCATCCTCTTCCAATGTTTTATGCGTTGCCGATTGCCATATGTAATCGTACGCGTTTGCATGGCCGACAGCTTCATAGATGTCGCGCAATGGTTTTCCGTCAATCGTCAATCCGTCTTCAATAACGATTTTTGTTTCGGATTCCGTCAAACTGTTTCCTTCAAGCGCGTTGCTTGAATATGTTAAGCCGACCCGATAGTAATCTTTGAGAGATTGAAGCGTATTTTTGTCCAAAGGGCGTAATGAAATTAATTTTTCATTCAACTCTTCCGCTTTTTGATATTTTTGTTTCAGGGTCTGCATAATGACGTCTCCGATTTAAGGTGTACATTAATGTGTACAAATAATGTTGTACAAATAATCTGATTTAAAATAGAGTTTGAAATCAATTAAAATTATCTGAAAAAATATTAAAAAATAGAATGATATGAATAAAAGATTTAAAAAACAGCAAGAAAAACAAAAAATCGAAGAATAAAAATCGAAGAATGAAAAAGGAAGAATAAAAAATGAAAAATGAAAAAAGAAAAATAAAAAATGAAAAACCAAAACCAAAACATAAAAAAATAGAAACGTGGGGCCGGTGAGATTTGAACTCACAACCGACGGGTCTCTCCGAATTGTCGAATCGACACTCATACAAGCACTTTCAGCGCTCCAACGGTTCCTCATCACCTTTTCCCGTCGGAAAAAGTTCGGTTGACCCGTTGCTCATCATTAAATATCCGCTGGAGCCCATCGCCCTACCAGGTTAGGCCACAGCCCCTTGACTGTTTATAAAATAATGTAAAGACAGAAAACCTTATAGGCAATTCAAAATTGATAAAGGTTTCGAATTTACACTGCTAAAAGAGGATAATTAAATATATCTTTAACGGTCATAAATGTTAAGACGGAGGGATAATATGGTATTTTTTGAAAACTTATCAATCGTTGACAGCATTTTGATATTGCTCATCATAATTTTTTTGTTGATTATGGTTCGAAATGTCTATAAACTCATAAAAAAACGAAACGAATACGTCACATACAAAGAGGCGAAAGAAGAATATGAAAAACAACAGATTCAAAATGAAAATGCCCGAATGAACGCAAAAGATGCCGTTTTTGAAGAGGAGGAAGAATAAAAAATTTTTATTTGTTTTTACTTTTGTTTTTACTTTTATTTTTGCTTTTGTTATTCTTTTATTTGACTTTTCAATCAGTTGCTTTTTATTTTCGATTTGGTTTTGCGATGTTTCTATTTGAAATTTTTACTTTTATTTTTACTTTTATTTTTACTTTTATTTTTCTTCAATCCGTTTTTTTATTCTCGTTGTTTTTAATCTTTATTTTTAACTCTTATTGAAATCCGTTTTTTTATTCTCGTTGTTTTTAATCTTCATTTTTAACTCTTATTGAAATCCGTTTTTTACTTTTTTGTTTTTCGATTTGCCGCATTTATTTTTTACGTTTTTTCACGGATTGTTTTTTTTTCAAACGTGTCATTTAAATGTATCATATATATATGAAAAATACGACAAGCTTTATAAACTCAAAGATTTTAGACATAAATTGGTGAACTTATGCTTATTGTCCATGCGATCATAAAAATAAAACCCGATACGGAAAATGAATTTTTAGAAAAAGTTCAACCGTTGCTGACCGCCAGTCGAAAAGACGAGGGCTGTATTTCATACGCGCTTTTCAAAAATACGGAAGAGAAAAACTCATTTATGATGGTCGAACAGTGGGAAAGTCCCGAGATGTTGGAAAAACATACAAAAGAGCCCCACTTTATCAAATTCGGAGAAGATGCGGGAGATTTAATGGCCGCACCGCTTGAAATTAAGACTTATCCTGTCGCAGACTGATAAAGAAATGATTTGTTATTTCCTTATTAAAATGCGCGGAATAACAAACCCAAAAAACGGTATTGTCAAAACAATACAAATATTAAATCATAAACACTGAGTAGCAAAAAACGAAAATAAAAGTAAAAGAAGGCGGACAAGAATTTCGATGTCCGCTTTTTATTGTTTTTTCAATTTTTTGTTTTTCCTTTCACTGTTTTCATTTTCTTTTTTATTCTCTTTCGTTATTCACTTCTTTTTCTTTTAATTCAACTTTTTTTCAATTTTTTTCAAGCTTCTTCTATTTTGTTTTTAAATATCGTGTATGACCAGAGTTGGTAAATCAAAACGATCGGAACGAAAATCAAAGCCGCGTAAAACATTAACGTCAATGTCAGCTGACTGGAAGCGGCGGCAAAAATACTGACGCCGAATTCCGGGTTTAAGGTTGATTTTAAAATGTACGGATAGAGTGAAACAACTCCGGTCGCCGCTCCAAAGAAGAGTGTGCCGAGATTTGCCAAAAACGCGAAAAACGGTCGACCAGACTTTTTAATCGAGAGCGCGATGCACGCCAAAGCGAAAACGACCGCAATCGTTGGAACGATATACAAAATCGGATACGCGTTGTAATTGATGGCAAACCCGTCCGTATTAAAGAGCGAGAGAATGTAAATCAAAGCGACAACCGCGACGGCGACGGAAGATTTTTTGGCAAAGTCGCCGCAATTTTTGGAAACCGCCCCTGTCGTTTTATGCGCCCCCCAAAGCGCGCCGGATGTCAGGAAGAAAAGAACGAACAGCAACGCGCCGAGAAGAGCGTGGACGTTAAAAAGCCCGAGAAGCGTTCCTTCATACGCATAGTCGGCGCCGATGAACAACCCTCTAAAGAAGTTGGTAAAAGCGACGCCCAAAACAATCGCAATCAAAAAACTGCCGACAGACCATCCGTAACGAAAAGCGTTTTGAAGTTTTTCATTCTCGTCGTGATAAATCAATTCCAGGCAAATTCCTCTTAAGATAATCGCGAGCAACAGAAGCATCATCGGAATGTAAAGCCACGTGAACATCTTTGAAAAGATGACCGGAAAAGCCGCGAATGTGCCGCCGGCCGCTAAAATCAGCCAAACCTGATTTCCGCCCCAAAACGGACCGACGGATTTGGCGAGCTGAAGGGTTTGTCCCATATTTTTCGGGATAAAGGCGGCCAGCATTCCCGCGCCGAGCGCAAAAGAGTCAACGACGAGATAGATTGTCCAAATGACACCCCAAAGGACAAACCAAATATTGATCAAAAATTCATAATCAAGCATGTTCTTTCACCTCAGGCCCTTTAACAATTGCGTTTTTCATCAAATACAGGAACAGGACGAAAAGGATCAAATAAAAAAGAATCAAAAGTCCCATTGAAAATAAAATTTGAATCGCGGGAACCCCTGAAACCGCTTCGGAAGTTCGGTAAAGCCCGTAAACAATCCACGGCTGGCGCCCGACTTCGGCAACGGCCCACCCAAACGCGATTGCGAAATACGGAAGCGGCAAACTGTAAAGCATGAGTTTCATGTATTTTTGAGAGAGGGCGTTTTCAAAGGCCGGGTCTTTTTTAAGCAAATAAAGACCGGCAAAAGCTTCCAAGAGGAATAAAATTCCCAAAACGACCATAATTCTGAAACTGAAAAATGTAAGGGCGGCCGGCGGCCTGTCTTCCGGGTCGATATCGTTTAAACCGGTCACTTCTCCGTCAAAGCTGCCCGTTAAGAGGAAACTGCCGACTTTGGGAAGAGCGACGGCTTGAACGAGATTGCGCTCCGCGGAATCTGACGGGATTTGAATCAAATACATCGGAACGCCCGATCCGCCTTCCCAAACCGCTTCCATCGCGGCGGCTTTGACCGGCTGGACTTCGCCGACGTAGTGTCCGTAAAACATGCCCAGTCCCGGCAAAAGAAGCGCGGAGATAATCATAACGCAAATACCGAGCTTCATGGAGGATTGGAATAGGCCGGTATTAGATTTTTTAAGCAAATGATACCCGCTGATTGCGATCATGAAAACGGCGGACAATAAGTAAGCGGAAAGCAATGTGTGAACCAGCATGTACCACAGATAAGGGTTCGTTAAAACGGAGCCGAAGTCGGAGAGAAGAATTTTGCTGCCGTCGGCGGCCAATTCATACCCGACCGGATTTTGCATAAACCCGTTTGCCGTAATAATCCAAACACCGGAAATCATTGTTCCGATGGAAACCAAAACCATTGAAATCGCTTTGAGCATCGGTTTTTTATGGGTTGTAAAGTGCCAAATACCAAAAAACGTTCCTTCTATGAAGAAGGCGATTAAAGCTTCAAGAGCCAGCGGGGATGCAAAAACGTCGCCCATGAATTCGGCGTATTGCCCCCAATTCGTTCCGAATTGAAAGGTCATTGCAAAACCGGTTACAATGCCGAACGCGAAATTTATCTTAAAAAGATTGCCCCAATATTGAGCCGATTTTTTCCATTTTTCATCTTTTGTTTTCCAATATTTGACTTCAAATCCGGCCACCATCGCGCCCAGACCGATGGTCAAAGGAACGAATATGAAATGGAAAAAAATAGTGAACGCGAATTGAAGCCGACTGAGTAAAACAATGTCTTCGATCATAAAATGCCACCTTTTTTAAACAATACAATAAGAATCATAAATAAAAATAAAAAGGATTACAAATTAATTAATAATATATTTTAGAAAAATATACAACAAAGAAGAAGGGTTAACTCATATTTATATTTATTATACTTGTTATTGTAAAACAATTTTCGAGATATTATAAACCCCGTGAAATGATATAAATTAAGATTTCATTGTATTTTTGGAATTTAAAATCGGAAAATTATCGATGTAACAAATATAATAGATATGATATGAAATGCTCTTCTCGATAGTAATTATCATTACCCTTATAAAGAGGATTTGTTCAAAAAATGTAATTTATCGGCTGCAATACGAAAAAAATGAAGATATCATATAAACATAAGTTTTAAATAGAAAAGATTCCTATTAAGATATGTGTTCGAAGTAAGAACTAAAAAGTTCTTCTAAAAAATTTAAACCAAATACGACTCCCGCAAAACAAATTCAAATAAATAAAAAAAAGAAAAGCGGATAAAAACGACTTCGAATCAAAAAAAAACGAACCTTGAATGGTAACATTCCGACCTCTAAAAAACGAAAACGGATATTGATTTACACCACACCGGCCTATAGAAAACGAACTCGATTTAAACACTCTTAAACCAATAAATGATAAAAACGAATTAAAATTTAAATACTCCAACCGAAAAAACGAAAACGAATTTTATTTTTTGACATTCCAACCGAAAAAACGAAAACGAATTTTATTTTTTGACATTCCAACCGAAAAAACGAAAACGAATTTTATTTTTTGACATTCCAACCGAAAAAACGAAAACGAATTTTATTTTTAACACTCCAACCGAAAAAAACGAAAACGAATTTTATTTTTAACACTCCAACCGAAAAAACGAAAACGAATTTTATTTTTAACACTCCAACCGAAAAAAACGAAAACAAATATTATTTTTAACATTCCGGCCGATAAAACGAAACGGAATTAAAATTAAACACCCCAATCAACAAAAAACAAAAACGAATTTGAATTTATAACATTGCGGTCGACAAATATTAAATTTCAGAATAATATAAAAACCGGCTTTTATTTTTTAAAAACAGAAATAAGAGTAAGCCCTTAAATAAAAACAGGAGAATAAGAAATGGATTTTACAAGTTTATTTAAAGCACCCGAAACCGAAGGAAAAGAAAAACACGTCCCGATGATTAAACGCGGCAGCGGCCACGGCGGCACGCATGAGAACGTCGTAATCGTAGCGGTCGGAGAAGAAACGGCCCATCCGAATACCACAGAGCATCACATTTCCCGAATCGAACTTTACGGCGTTAAAAAAGAAAACGATCAAGTGGTTTTTATCGGACAAGCGGATTTCGCGCCGGGAATCGCGGAGCCTGTCGCCACTTTTAAAACGGTTGACTTGAATCAATTCAAAATGCTCGGCGCTCTTTCATACTGCAATCTTCACGGTGTTTGGAAAAATACTTTGAAACTTTGAGTTCAATTTTAAGTCGTATTGATTCATGAAACAAATCTTTATTTGATTCATTGACATGAATCAATTCTCCTTTTAAAAAAATGACACCCGGAAATATACCGGTTTTTAAAATTTACAAATATACATATTTTTAAAAATTACGAATATGTTACATCAATTTTTTGTTATTGAATTTCGTTGAATTTTTATTAAGTTTTTATTGAGTTTCATTGGACTTTTATTGAATTTTATTGAGTTTTTATTGAGTTACATTGAACTTTTATTGAATTTTGTTGAGTTTCATTGGACTTTTATTGAATTTTGTTGAGTTTCATTGGACTTTTATTGAATTTTGTTGAGTTACATTGAACTTTTATTGAATTTTGTTGAGTTTCATTGGACTTTTATTGAATTTTGTTGAGTTTCATTGGACTTTTATTGAATTTTGTTGAGTTTCATTGGACTTTTATTGAATTTTGTTGAGTTTCATTGGACTTTTATTGAATTTTGTTGAGTTTCATTGGACT